>Ga0114982_1000473_pt1 | contig 21651 bp, 13 predicted proteins | sample Shrwel_input2_FT_FD_87183 | JGI IMG/M metagenome (GOLD analysis project Ga0114982, IMG submission 87183) | Subsurface microbial communities from deep shales in Ohio, USA - Utica-3 well 1 S input2 FT | ecosystem: Environmental > Aquatic > Deep subsurface > Shale gas/oil reservoir > Produced... | reverse complement strand
CCTTCGTTTATCGAATAGATTTTTCCGTCTTTTGAATATTGCATATTAGGATGCGACAAGTAGAAAGTTCCTATGGCTGGATTTAGGGTAAATCCGTTTACTCCGTGTCCTGTAGTGTAAACCAGCATGGTTGAGGTGCCATAAATCACATAGCCGGCAGCTACCTGATTTACGCCGGGCTGCAAGAAATCTTCTAAAGTTACCGGAGTTCCAATGGGAGTAATTCTTCTGAAAACTGAAAAGATAGTTCCTACCGAAACATTCACGTCAATATTAGAAGACCCATCCAAAGGATCCATCAATACGACATATTTGTTGTTGTGGCTGTTATCGGATCCAGCAACGGTAATAAAATCGTCGTTTTCTTCACTCGCAATTCCGCAAACAATTTCACGGTTTATAAGGGTTTGAATGAACACTTCATTGGCATAAACATCCAATTTTTGTTGGTCTTCTCCTTGTATGTTCTGATCTCCGGCAGCTCCTACAATGTCTACTAATCCGGCTTTGTTTACCTTGTAGTTTACGACTTTTGCAGCCAGTCTGATAGAGTTGATGATTCTTGATAATTCCCCCGACGAATATTGAAAATCACTTTGTTTTTCAATGATAAATTCCCCTAAGGTTTTGTTGCGTTCTTCCATGGTCGAAATCGATGTAGTTATGTGCTACAAAGATTATCATTTTATTTTGAAAAATGAACAGATAACGATTAGAGTTTTATCGCTTAAAAAAGTATTTTTTAACAAAAATGACAATTTTGTTTATTTTTAAAAATCCAAGAAAAATCAGTTAAACTTATTTTATCTTTGTTTATAATAAAACAAACATCATGAAAAAATCATTAATTATCATTGCAACTGTTGCTTTTGGCGGTTTTTCACAAATGAATGCGCAGATTAATTTGGGTGAAAAAGCATTGGGAGCCCTTCAAAAAGGAGTAACGGGTTTTACTTTTAGTGATGAAGATGCTGCTAATATATCAAAAGAAGCGGTAGTCAAAATGGACAAAGAAAATCCGATTGCAGGACCAAAAGATGCTTATAGTATTCGACTAAATAAATTGTTTAGCAAACACAAAGCTGAAGGCGGATTAACCTTGAATTATAAAGTGTATAAAGTAAAAGAGGTCAATGCTTTTGCTACTGCCGATGGTAGTGTGCGTGTTTTTGCTGGATTGATGGATATCATGGACGATAATGAATTATTGGCGGTAATCGGTCACGAAATAGGTCATGTTATCAACCACGATTCCAAAGATGCTATTAAGGCAGCCTATAAAAAAGAAGCATTATTAGATGCTGTTGGTTCCCAATCAGACAAAGTAGCGGCAATTACTGATGGTCAAATAGGAAATATTGCAAAAGCATTAATGAACAGTAGCCACAGCAGACAACAAGAATCGGATGCCGATTTGTATTCGTATGAGTTCATGAAGCGTAATAAATACAATGTGAATGCTGTAGAATCGGCTTTTACTATTTTGGCCAAACAAAGTGAAGGAGCTCAATCTAATTTTATTACCAAAATGATGAGTTCGCATCCGGAGCCAAAAGATAGAGCATTAAAGGCAAAAGAAAGAGCTGTGGCCGATGGTTTGTATAAACCTTATGTAAAAGCAGTTAAAAAAACAACAACCAAAAAGAAAAAATAATCCAAAATGATTATTAGAAAAGGAACGGCAAACGATATGAAATCGGTGCTGGAGTTAATCAAAGAATTGGCCATTTACGAAAAAGAACCCGAAGCGGTGGTGGTTACCGAAGCCGATTTAATTCGGGACGGATTTGGAGAAAATCCATTATTTCACACTTTTGTAGCTGAAATTTCAGGCAAAATTATTGGAATGGCTTTGTATTACTACCGCTATTCTACCTGGAAGGGAAAAACCATTCATTTGGAAGATTTAATTGTCAATGAAAGTATTCGCGGTACGGGTGCTGGTTTTGCGCTTTACAAAGAAATAATCAAACAAGGGAAACTAGACAAGGTTCGCCGTATTGAGTGGAATGTACTCGATTGGAACACGCCGGCCATTGATTTTTACAAAAAATCGGGGGCCAATGTATTGTCCGATTGGCGAGTAGTACACATGGACGAACAAGGAATAAATGAGTTTTTATCGCAATAAAATAAAAAAATGAGAATTTTTAAATTTGGTGGCGCATCAGTAAAAGATGCCGATGGTGTAAAAAACGTATTTGACGTTTTGCAAAAAGTAGGATATGAAGAAGTTTTGCTAATAGTTTCGGCTATGGGAAAAACAACTAATGCACTCGAAGTAGTGATAAAAAATTATTTTGAGAAATCTTCTGATTTGAATGCGTCCATTCAAGAAGTGAAAAAATATCATAATCAAATCTTGATGGATTTGTTTGAAGATGAAAATCATGACGTTTTTTATGATGTGAACGAGCATTTTGCCGATTTTGAGTATTTCATAAGAAGTAATAAATCTCCAAATTATAATTTTGTTTACGATCAAATTGTGAGTTATGGTGAAATCATTTCCACCACAATTGTAAGTCATTACATGAGTTACCGTGGTATGGCTTCGCAATGGTTGGATGTTCGCAATTATATTAAAACCGATAATACTTATCGTGATGCCAATGTAGATTGGGAAAAAACCCAACGCAACATCTCTAAAATTGCCAAAAAGAAACAACTTTTTGTAACGCAAGGTTTCGTAGGTTCGGATGAAAATGGATTTACAACCACTTTAGGACGTGAAGGTTCCGATTATACTGCGGCCATTTTTGCTTATTGTTTAAATGCCGAAAGCGTGACCATTTGGAAAGACGTACCAGGAGTAATGAACGCCGATCCGCGTTATTTTGAAAATGCCACTTTGTTGAATCAGATTTCATACCGCGAAGCGATAGAGTTGGCCTTTTACGGTGCTAGTGTTATCCATCCAAAAACGTTACAACCGCTACAAAAAAAGGAAATTCCGTTGTATGTAAAATCGTTTATTAATCCGCTTTTAGCAGGAACAAGTGTAGCGAAAGGAGAAGATTTAGAACCCAAATTGCCGTGTTTTATCGTAAAGAAAAACCAATTGTTGTTGTCGCTGTCTTCTATCGATTTTTCTTTTATTATGGAAGAAAACATCAGCGAAATTTTCGCTTTGCTGCACCAATTTAAAATCAAAGTGAGTTTAATTCAGAATTCGGCGATTAGTTTTTCAGTTTGTGTAGAAGATAAGTTTGGAAATTTCCAGGAATTGATCAAAATCTTATCCAAAAAATTTAAAGTTTCCTATAACGAAAATGTATCGCTTTACACGGTTCGTCATTTTGATGAAAAAGCAATGAAAACGGTAGAGAAAAATAAAAATGTACTGTTGCGTCAAATGAGTAGAGAAACCCTGCAAGTGGTTACAAAAGAATAAAGCCATTTTTAGTAAAAAATACGAATTTTATTTATTCGAATTAATTTTATATATTTACGAGTTAACTATTTTGTTTTCAGTAAATTATGAAGTTTTTAAAGAGAATAAAATTCGTATTTTTTTTACTTCTAATAGTACAATACAATTCCTATTCCCAGGAAAGAAGCATTCGTGTTTTCGAAAAAAAAAGCGCAACAAATCTATCTTCCAAAAAAGAAAATTACAACCATTTGGTGGTTTTGAATGACACCAAAAAAAGCACTTACATTCAAGTGAACCAAAACAAATCCTGGGAAAGTGAAGTGATTAATCCAGACGAATGGAAAGAATTGCCTCCAAACGTATTGGTCATTGTGCAACCAATTGAAGAAGAGGTTGGATCTAAATTTTATAAGAAAAAGGCCGAACCGGTATTGCTGGGAAGTCTCAGCATTGATGATTTAAAAACCACAAACAAAGAGGTTGCCAATTATTCTATTTCCTGGTCGATGAATACCGTTTATGCGGCAGATACTAGCGTACAGGTTTCCAAAAAAATTGAAACCAACAATTGTTGCGAAAACGGAACTTGTTCTATTCTTATCTCGGTCGACAAAAAAAATAACCGAATTTATCTATTGGCTTCCAATTCGCAATAAGTCTTTGTCGATTATTCGTTTGAATTGCAATATCTTTGAGGTTTTGGAGTTTTTTCTATATGTCTAAAAAGCATACTTTATTTCTAATCTTCGCTTTTATTTTATGCTCGCTAAATTCTTTAGCACAAGACAGTCCGTACCAATTAAAAAAAATAACCGTCGATCGTGATTCTATCAAAATAGATAGTGTCAGTATTAATTCCAGTTTTTTTAAAATTTTAGATGCTCGTCAAGAACCGATTGATACTTCTTTCTATAAGATAGATTATGCAAAAGCCTTATTGACCTTTAAAAAAGGATTCGCCACGAAAGATACGCTCACCATTCGCTATCTTAAATTTCCTGATTTTTTGACCAAAGAGTACACGATTTATGATAAAAGTCGAGTTGTAGCAAACAATGCTTCGGGGAGTTTGTATAAAAGTTCGCAGGAAGCGTTTACGAAATTTAAACCTTTTGACGGTTTAACCACTTCTGGAAGTATTACCAGAGGAATCACTATCGGGAACAATCAAAACGCTTCGGTAAATTCTAATCTTGATTTGCAAATTACTGGAAAATTATCGGATAAAGTCAGTCTGCGCGCTTCTTTACAGGATAGTAATATTCCGTTGCAGGAAGGAGGGTATTCGCAAAAGCTGGATGAATTTGATCAGATTTTTATTGAACTGTTTTCCGACAAATGGAATGTTCGTGCGGGCGATTTATTTCTCGAAAATCGAAAATCCAGATTTCTGAACTTCAATAAAAAAGTACAGGGACTAGCGACTCATTTTACATTTGGAACTCCCGAAAAAAAGACAGAAGTCTACGCTTCCGGAGCATTAGTTCGCGGGCAGTATGCCAAAAGTACTTTTGTGGGACAAGAAGGAAATCAGGGACCTTACAAACTTAAAGGAACTAATGGTGAATTGTACATTTTGGTAATTTCGGGTTCCGAAAAAGTATATGTAAACGGAGTTTTGCTTACTCGTGGCGAAAACAATCAGTATGTCATTGATTACAACGCTGGGGAAGTGACTTTTACATCCTTGTATCCCATTACTTCGGAGATGCGGATTTCTATTGAATACCAATATTCTGACCGTAATTATACGCGTTTTGTAACCTACGCCGGAGTGAATCACGAAAATGAAAAATGGAGTTTGAGTGGCTATGTGTATTCGGAAAATGATGTCAAAAACCAGCCGGTGCAACAAAATTTATCGGCCGAACAAACCCAAATATTGGTCAATGCAGGAGATAATCCAAATCTAATGAATGCGCAATCAGCTAATGAAGAACCGTATTCTGAAAATAAGATACTCTACAAGAAAACCCTTGTTGGTGTCATTGAAATTTTTGAATATTCGACCAATGAAACCGATGTTTTGTACAATGTAAAGTTTAGTTTGGTGGGGAATAATCAAGGGAATTATATTCTTAAAAATTCTAATACCAACGGAAGAGTTTTTGAGTATGTAGCTCCCGTTTCTGGAGTGCCTCAAGGGAATTATGAGCCCATACTAAAATTAGTAGCGCCTACAAAATTGCAGATAGCCACTTTGTTGGGAAAATACAATCCCAACGAAAAAACGAATGTCGATTTTGAAGTAGGGATCAGCAACAACGATAAAAATTTGTTTTCCGGAATTGATGATAAGGACAATAAAGGATTGGCGGGAAAACTGAATTTTAATCAGCGATTGTTTTCTAAAAAATGGCAAATTAACTGGTTAGGAAATCTTCAGTTCATCCAAAAAAACTTCAAAACAGTAGAACGGCTGTTCAATATTGAATTTGATAGGGATTGGAATTTACTGAATCCTCTTGGAAATCAAAGTATTGTAACTACTGGTTTACAATTTGAATTGCCCAATAAATCGAGTTGGAAGTATCAATTTGAAAATTTGAATTTTTCAGAAAGTTTTTCGGGAAACAGACATTTAATAAACGGGTTTTTCAGACACAAAAACTGGATTTTTTCGAATGACGGAAGTTACCTAAACAGTAACAGTAACGAAGCTACATCTCATTTTTTGCGAAATACAGCGCAAACCAAATACCAGGTTAAGAAAAACTGGATAGGAGGTAGTTTTCGTTTGGAGGACAATCAGGAAAAGAACAAAGTTGATAATCAACTGTCTTCTCGAAGCCAGAAATTTAGCGAATATGGGGTTTTTATCGGAAGAGGGGATTCGACCAAAGTTTTTGTAGAATTAGGTTATTTGCACCGCGTAAACGATAGTTTGCAATTGGGAAAATTAAATCGGGTGAATACTTCACAATCGTACTATCTCAAATCAAAATTGATTCAAACGGACAAAAGCGATTTATCGGTATTTGTGAATTACAGAAATTTAAAATTTGAAGATGACAGAGGAAACGAGCCATCCCTAAATTCAAGAGTGTTGTATAACGATAATTTCTTTAATCAAAAAATACAATGGGCTACGGTATATGAAACCAGTTCCGGGATGATTCCGCAGCAAGAATATAGTTTTTTGGAAGTCGAACCTGGGAAAGGAGTTTATGCTTGGAACGATTATAACAATAACGGCATTCAGGAATTGCAAGAGTTTGAAGTGGCGCCATTTCCGGATCAAGCCAAATACGTAAAAATATTTTTGCCCAATCAAAATTTTGTAAAAACACATCAAAACAGGTTTTCACAATCGCTGACTTTAAATCCTTCTGCTTGGATGAATAACACTGGTTATAAAAAGGTTTTGTCTCATTTTTACAATCAGAGTTCTTATTTAATTGAGAGAAAAATTAGACGGTCTGGTGATAATTTTGATTTGGATCCGTTTGCGAATACTACTGATGATTTGTTGGGATTGACGTCGAGTATTCGCAATAGTTTGTTTTTCAATCGCGGAAAGCAAAACCATTCGGTAACCTATACTTTCTTGTCTAATCATTTGAAAAACTTTCAAGTATCAGATGAGATACAAAGTAAAAATGCTTCTCAGCAATTGCAGTATGTGCATTTGTTGCGCAAAAGCTGGTTGTTTACCTTGTCAGGAAGTAGTTTTACTTCCAAGACTGGTTCTTTAAACTATGCCGCTCGAAATTATGATATCAAAGGAAATCAGTTTGAACCCAAAATTGGGTATCTGTTTTCCAAAAATGCTAGTTGGGATATTTTTTATGAATTCGGAACCAAAGAAAATAAGTTAGCAGATTTAGAATTCTTGAAGCACAATAAATTCGGAACTTCTTTTACGTTCGCTTCTGAAAAGCGATTGACATTAAACGGCGAATTTTCCTTTATTAATAATCAATTTGATGGAAATCCATTATCACCTGTAGGGTTTCAAATGTTGGAAGGACTACAAGCAGGAAAGAACACCACTTGGCGCTTGTTGGCACAAAAAAGTTTGACACAATATTTAGACATCAATATCAATTATCAAGGTAGAAAAAGTGAAACTACTGATACTGTTCATACTGGAAATATACAATTGAGAGCCTATTTTTAATTTTGGCATATTTTTTGTAAAAAAATTACTAATTTTAATATACAACTTAAATAAACTAAAAAGATGAAAAAGGTACTATTATTATGTTTGATGTTTGTTTTTTCAAACACATTTTTAGCTCAGGAAACGGTTACTGAAAAGAAAGCGAAAACAGAAACTGCAGCCGAGAAAAAAGCTAAGGCTAAAGCCAAAAAAGCTAAGGCTGAAGCCGCAAAAGCTAAAAAGGAAAAAGCTGATGCTGTTAAAGAGAAAGCTGAGGTAAAAAAAGACAAAGCTAAAGACACAAAAGCTAAAAAGGAAGTAAAAGAGAAAGCGAGTAGCGCTTCTGAAACCGGAAAAGCGAAATCGGCAGCAGGAAAAGCAAAAGCAGCGGCCAATAAAGCGGATGCTAAAGTAAAAGATGAGTCAGATAAGGCAAAAGCAACGACAAAAAAAGCTAAAACTGATGTTGAAAAGAAGGTAGTTAAGGCAAAAAAGGAAAGAGTTTCTAACGAAAAAGCCAATCCAAACGCTAAAGACAAAGTAACCGGAGAATACAAAGGAAGAAAAGTATTTGAAGGTCCAAGAGGTGGAAAATACTACATCAATAAAAACGGGAACAAAACCTATATTGATGAGGAACAAGTAGAGTAATTTTCTGCTGATGCATTATAATTGAAAACCCTGCCTAGGCAGGGTTTTCTCTTTTAAAAAGACAAACAAACAAAAATTATTCTCTAATAAACTTAATGGTTCCTTGTTGGTTTACGTCATTGGTTAATTTAACGAAATAAAGACCTTGATTTAAGTCACCAATTGCGAACGAATCTTCAGCAGTAAAACCTCCTTTAAAAACTTTTACAAGCTGCCCAGTGAGATTGAAAATTTCTACTTTTTCAACACTATCTGACAATTTAAACAAGTCACGTGAGGGATTTGGATATAAGGTGAGAGTTTTAGCCAAATCAAATTGCTCATTAGCCAAACTTGGAGCAGGTTGGTTTCCGTAAATTTTAAATCCGCCGGAAGGGACACTAATTGCAGCTTGGGTATCGGTCACGTTTATGGAAGTTCCATCCATCAAATTATACCAAGTTCCGGTGTATGGAAAACTTGGGTTAATGGTTAGATTCGCTACCGAAAAATTAGCCAACACCACCACATTTTTTAAAGCGGTTGACGGTAATGAATTGTCAAAAACATACAAGCGTTGTTTTACAGTGCTTCCAGCATCATTGCTAATGGCATAATCTCCTTCAAAAACCAGTTCTTGCGTTTTTAAAGTGATAAATTTCTTCCAATTGTTGTAAATGGCATTTCTATTGGTATCGCCTAGCCAATTTTCTATCCATTGCGGTTGCGGTTTTGTGGCCAATTTACAATCGCCGGTTGTCGGATCCGATTCGGTATTTACAGTGCCGTTGGTACAGGTGTAGATAGAATCGTCCATCCCTAAATCGGCAAAATGCCAAATCATCTTAGGTCCTGGTACCAAAATTGAAACGGCTCCAATAGCGGACATACGGTTTAAAGTATTGGTTAGATTTCCAAAAACAGGAAAAGCACCGCCAGAATTCCCCGAAGTTAATGCTGTGTATACTAAACGATCTTTATCATGACTTTCAGGATAGCCCAATAATCGTTTGCCTAAAAAGCTAGTTCTGCTTTTGTTTCCTATGCCGCTTATATCGGCTCCAGCAAATCCTTTTAGTAATGTTTCATATTGTGAAGTCATTTCGCCCCACATCATTACTCCTTTGCTAGGGGTTTCTGAATAGCGATAATTTGCCCATTCTTTTTCCTCATTCTCAGACCCTAAGTGTTCAAAAATAGCAAAATGAGTAGGATCTATACTCCAGCATTGGTCAACATAAGATTTTAATACATCTACGCGATCTTGTTGGAAACTGTTGGTGCAAGAATCGTCCCCGGCAGTACAATTTTGCGTAAAACCTTTGGTTAAATCCCATCGGAAGCCATCAATTTTGTATTCCTGAATCCAATATTTGGTCACGTTTTTGACATAATCTCTGGTGTAAATCGCAGCGTGATTAAAATCGGAACCCACACTATAACTGTGTTTTGCAATCGTATTAAAATAAGGGTTTTCGGAACTCGGATCACCCCAGCCATCACCGTCTGGATCATTCATCCACATGCGAACCATAGGGTTTCTGCCAAAAGCGTGGTTGAAGGCTATGTCCAGAATTACGGCAATTCCGTTTTGATGGCACAAATCCACAAACTCTTTAAATTTAGCTGAGGTTCCATAATGTTTGTCTAAAGCCATATGAAAAGAAGTATTGTACCCCCAACTTTCATTGCCTTCAAATTCCATCACAGGCATTAACTCGATAGCATTGATTTTTAAGTTTTTAAAATAATCCATTCGATTAATCAAATCCTGAAAATTTCTATTAGCATCAAAATCTCTAACTAGTGCTTCGTATACAATTAAATCTTCTTTTTTAGGTTTTGTAAAAGAAGTGTTTGTCCAATTGTATGGGGTTTGACCCGTTTGTAAGACGGTAACTTCTCTTTCTTGTCCAGCAGGGTAAACGGGCATATTTGGATAAGTGGAGGCAGGTGTCCAAGGATCATCAAATGGTGATAATACTAAAGAAGAATACGGATCAGCCACTTTTACTAAACTAGGGGAGTTGGCAATTGGAGTTTGATCGACTACCCAATATTGATAATTATAGCTTTGTCCTGAGGTTAAGCCGGTCAATTCTAACCAAAATTTCCCTGTGGATGGGTCTTTCTTCATGGCATGTGTTGAAGCAGGTTGGTAGTTATTGAAACTTCCTGCCACGTAAACAAAATCTTTCCCTGGAGCTGTTAATACCAATGTCGCACGTGTGGTATCACCTGTATTATAATTAATTCCGTCAACTAGTCCGCCAGGCATTGCTTGTGAAATGGTTCCGGGATTTACAATTACACTAAATTTTTTAGATTTCGTTACACCTGCTTGTGTAACTTCAAGGGCATAGGATGTGTTTGCAGTAATGTTGGTATGATTAAAAGTATAGGTAGAAACACCATTACTCGTATTTATGCTAATTCCGTTAGCTTTTAAATTGTAATCAGCAGTTCCGTTTGTATTGTTGGCAGAAATAGTCAGATTCCCTCCTGAATTGATAATTGTAGCTGAATTTTCTACAGGAGAAGTTAGAGTAAGATTAAACAAACCTACTTCTACTAATATGTCTTGACTTTTTTTGTCTCCATTTCCGTCTTTTGCTTTAACGAGAAAACCTATGCGACCAATATTTGATCGGCTGTAGAATGAGTTTGGGGTAAATGTTATGGTATATGTGTCGGAACCTGAATTATAGGTTAATCTGTTGGTTTCGCTAGAACTTGTCCAGGATCCGTTTGTTGGACAGTCTTGAATAGTAGTGTCATTAATGTCATATGACCAAGCCCAAAGATAAAGAGCATTCCCGGCCACTCCCCAAGTACTTTCATTTATTGAATTTCCTTGAAAGGTTAATGTTATGGATTGACTTTCTTCAAATGCAGTTGGGTTAACGCTATAACTTATAGTTTGTTGTTGTGCCCAACTGATAGTGATAAAGAAGAAAAAAAATAAAGCGATAATTTTTTTCATACGATTTATAATGTTAAAAGGCTGGACGAGCCAGCCTTTTTGTATTTGCTATTGAATGCTATAAGTGTATTTTCTTGGATTACTTAAATCTAAGATTACGGTATAAGTACCAGCTGTTGCAACAGTTAAATTTGGTCCTCCATAATCCATTGATCCATCTCCATCAGAATCACCTCCTAAGTTTATTGACCATCCGTTATTTGCTCTAAACTTTAATTCTCCAGCAGATAAGGCAATTGTTATTTCCCATTTTTTTGTTGTTGGGTTGTAAGTCATATCATGGTCTAGTGCAGGATCTGGCCATCCATTAGGAGTTGCAGAACCTGTTACAGCCCAATTTGCCAATGTTGCAGAATATGTTCCTTTCTCAGTATCCGCCTTTAACAGATAATAACCTGCTGAATTGTTACAGTTTGATTCTCCCGTTTCAACCAATACTCCTGAGTATGTTCCGTCATCTCCATAATCAGGACCTCCACCATCATTTGGCCAGTTGATAACTCCTGTTGTTGCGTTTTGTGATGCAAATTTATAATCACCATCTAACCAAGCATACCCTTCAAAATCTGTTTTCCCATAGGCTGAAGCAGCTAATCTAGGGGCGGTTACTGGGTTCCAACCTTGGTGATTGCCTGGGACAGATAATAAAGGTAGATCAGTAGAATAAGGAGTTACTAAATAGGCTATTTTGGTAGAATAAGTAGGTTGAGCACCAGTTGTACCCACAGTTCCTTTTATTCTTACATCTAAGGCACTTTCTGTAAAAGGAGCTAACCCAGCATCTTTACAGGCTTTGTTTAAGGTTTCTGATGTAATAGTGGTATAAGTATTAGTTGTACTTGCCACATCAATTGGTGTGTCAAAATCATCTCCACCCTTATCAACCTGTACAATATAGGTTACTTCGGTTGGAGTACCATAATCAGCGTCTTCCCAAGTTAAGGATAAACTAGGGTTGTTGGGTGTTTCTGGATTTAATGTTACCCCATCACCATCAGTAGGTGATAGAATTTGAAAGGATGCTTCAGGTTCAAGAAATAGTAAGTCTTGTTCGTCTTCACAAGATCCTAAAGAAAAAAGAAGACCTAACGTTAAAATGGATTTGAATATATTTTTCATAATTATTTTCATTTGAATTAGTAACCAGTGTTTTGAGTTAAATTAGGGTTTGCCGCTAATGAGGCTGTGGGAATTGGGAACACTTTTAAGTGATTTGAAATGGCTATTCCGTTTGCTCCATTGCCTTTCCAAGCCCAGTTGTAGTTACCTCCGGTGTATTTATTGAATCGGATTAAATCCTGACGTCTGTGTGATTCCCAATGCAATTCTCGAGATCTTTCATCGATTAAGAAGTCAAGGGTTAAATCTGATTGAGAAATATTAGCACTAGTTGAACCGTTGTTGGCTCTTTGTCTTAACAAGTTTACATAGTTAGTTCCTTGTGCTAAAGTTGCGTTGCCTGCTCCTCTAACTGCACATTCTGCATACATTAAATAAACATCAGCTAATCTAAATAAAGGGAAATCAGTGTTTACAAAAGTAGAATTTTGCCCCGCAACACCAGTTGAACTAATGTTGGAGTATTTTGCCAATACATACCCCTGATCTTTGTCTGAGATATCAGTAATTTCAATATTTCTTGTTCCGGAAATAATTGTTTTTCTCGCATCAGATGTAAAACTTGCGCCGTCAAATTTTTGAACAAATTGTTTTCTAAGACGAAGCGCTCCTCCCCATCCTCCGGCTCCTACACCCATGGAAACACCGTTTTGTTCAATTGAACCTACTTGTCCATTGATCATTACTGTCGTTGGACCGTAATTTTGAGTAGTCAAACCATCAGATTGTAGTGTGAAAATCATTTCTGGAGAAGTTTCATTGTCGGCTTTGAAATTATTCAAGTAATTCGAATTTAGGAGATAGGAACTATTGATGATTTCCGAACATTGAGTCGCACATTCGGCATACTTATTTTGTCCAATCCATACTTCTGCGTTCAGATACATTTTTGCTAAAATCATTCTGGCCATTCCTTGATCTAATCTTCCGTATTCATTTGTTCTTGGCGCTTTTAAATCAGGCAGTACGGCAAGTAATTCGCTTTCGATAAAAGTGAACAATTGCTGTCTGTTGTATTCAGGACCAGCAGTATTTACCGGATTGTTTTCAGTTATAAAAGGAGCTTTTCCATATAAATCCATTAAGTTATAATAAGCCAAGGCTCTTAGAACTCTAACCTCTTTTCTATACAAAGCAATATCTTCTAGTAACGTTGCATCGGTAACCCCTCTTGAATTTAATTTTTCAGCTGTAGTTTGTTTCAAATATTCGTTTACTAATGAAACTTCTACCATGGCTCTACTGAACATTCCTAAAACAACCGGATTGTCGGCATTCCATATGTTTCTTTGTAGTTCTCGTGTTCCTGGGTCATTCTCATAACTCCAAATCACTTCATCAGTCGTTAAATTTTGAAGGTACCATAAGGTACGGCCATACTGACTTGTTCCAGCATCAATCCCTTCCAGAAAAGAAGATTCAGGACCGTTAACACCTGTAAGGGATAAGTTTCCATAGACTCCAGCTATTCCTCTTTTATAAGCGTCGGGTTGAGCAAAGAAATCTTCAGATAAGAAAATATCATCATCTTCTGGAACAACATCTAAATCATTCGTGCAACTTGAGGTGAACATAAAAATTCCCATCAAGGCTAGTATATTTATTTTTAAATTTTTCATAACATTAGAATTTAACATTTGCTCCAACTAATATTTGTCTTTGTCTTGGATAAATGGTGTTGTCTCTACCATCGTTTGCGATTTCAGGATCAAGCCCTGAATATTTAGTGATTACAAATGCATTTTGTACTCCAGTATAGAGTCTTAATGAAGCATTGCCTTGTAACCATTTAGGGAAAGTATATCCTAAAGTTACATTGTCTAATCGGAGGAAAGAAGCATTCTCAACATACAAATCAGATAAAACAACATTGGATGTTGTATTGAAATTTGTTTCTGAAACCGCTGTTGGAATATTTCCTAAAACACCATTGTCTTGCAGTAAATCATATTGCGCTCTGGTGGCATTAACAGCGTTATAAACTCTGTTTCCTATACTGGCTCTGAAATTGAAAGAGAAGTCTAAGTTTCTATAATTTAAATTAGAGGCGAAACCAAAAGTTGCGTCAGGATCAGGGTTTTTATAGATGTAACGGTCGTCTCCATTAATAATGCCATCTCCATTCAAGTCTGCATAAGCACCTTCAATAGGGGTGTTGTTGGTATCGTATAGTTGCTTGTAAACATAGAAGGAATAAGGGGTGTAGCCTTCTCTGAAAATTTGAGCAGTTCCTCCGGTTCCAGCTCCGGTATCTCCTAGGAAAATGTCAGAGTTTAAAGCAAGTTCGTCAATTCTTCTTTCGAATTTAGTGGCGTTAAAATTGATGTTCCAACTGAATCTTTCCTTTTTAATAATTTCGGCATTTAATGCGAATTCAAGACCTTTAGTCGTCATGTTTCCAATATTTTGCCATCCTCTGTTTGAAAAATTACCACCATCTGGTAGGGCAGAACGAACTAATAAATCGTTAGAAATTTTATAGAAAGCATCTATAGAACCACTAATTCTGTTGCTGAATAAACCATAATCGATACCGGTGTTGTAGGTTGTGGTTTCTTCCCATTTTATTTTTGAATTGTAAGGGCTTGAAACCCCAATTGAGTAGGGAAGTGAGCCAATGATATATTGTGAAACCCCATTACCGGTAATGTATTTTTGTAAATATTCGTTAGCAGCTGGAATATCTTGTTGACCAGTGATACCGTATCCTAGTCTAAGTTTCAAGTCAGAAACCGTTTTAGAATCTTTAAATAAATCCTGATTTAGTTTCCAAGCAAAGGCAGCTGCAGGGAAATTACCCCATCTGTTTTCTGGGCTAAATCTAGAAGATCCATCTCTTCTGTACGATAAGGTCAATAAATATTTATCGTTCAAAGCTAAATTAGCTCTTCCAAAGAAACCAATTAAAACGACATCAGTATCAATGTCGGTTTCCGGACCAATATAACCTGGAGCTAGTTCGTTTCGGGTGTAATAGGAAAGACCTTCAAATTTTTGATACGAATATCCTGAAGTCAAGTCTACATTTAATTTATTGAGGGTCGTGTTGTAGTTTAAATATCCGTCAAATAATTTGTTTCGCAACATTTTTTCCGAATATTCTCTTGTACCATAAGGGATATTATTGTTTGAGGGACCAGAAGCAGCTGCACGAGGAACTGATCTGTATCTTTCTCCGTTTGATTCATCAAACCCTAAATTGACAACCGCTTTTAATTCCGGTAAGAAATGGAATTTGTATTCGGTTTCAAAATTTCCGTAGAAACGGTTGTTAATCCCGGTGTCATTCGTTTGAAGTAATTGAGCTACAGGATTTCTGGTGCCTAATTTTAAGCTGCCATTGGCATTGTAATATTCGAAATAACCAGCATAAGGAGAGTTTACGTCATAAATGGGTTGCGTAGGATCCATTCTTAAAGCAGCTCCTTCAACACCATCGGTAAATCGATTGCGCTCCATCGTATAGTTTACATTGACTCTGAATTTTAAATGATCTTTAAAAAAACTTGGATTTAAAGCAGTTGCAAAATTATTTCGGTTAAAAGTATTCGTTAAGCGTAGTCCCTCTTGGAAAGTGTTTCCAATAGTAAGTCTAACAGGAAAATTTTCAAACAATCGCCCTCTTATAGAAGCATTATTTTGTATAAAATGAGTAGATTTTCTATAAATTGCTTTTTGCCAATTTGTATTGGCGGTTCCCAATTTACTTACTTCCGAAGGGAATTTGTCAGCTATGATGGCTCTAAACTCGTCTCCACTATAAACATCAACATAATCAGTAAGTTTTCCTGAACCATATTGGAAATTATAGTCTACAGTTAGTTTTTTACTTCCTTTTTTGGTCGTAATGATGATGACCCCATTTGAAGCTCTTGATCCATAAATAGCTGTTGCTGATGCATCTTTTAATACCGTAAAACTATCAATGTCATTTGGATTTAATCCTGCTAAAGAAGAAGTAGAACCGGTGTTTGTGGTATTTGAAATTGGCAATCCATCTATTACAATTAATGGGTCGTTAGAAGCAAATAAGGAAGCCCCTCCTCGAATTCTAATTTGAGATCCAGAACCGGGTGCTCCGCTGGTATTCACAGTGACACCTGCTATTCTTCCGTTTAATAAATTTTCGGCAGTAACAATGTTTCCTTTGTTAAAATCTTCGGTCTTTAAAACATTAACTGATCCTGTAGCGTCTTTTTTCTTAACAGTACCGTATCCAACTACAACAATATCGTTTAGTTTGTTGGCCTCTTCTTGTAAGACTATAGTTATTTGAGACTGACCGCTGAAAGTTACAGATTCCGATTTATAACCAATAAATGAGAAGTTTATCACCTCTCCTTTTTTTAGGTTTGACAGTTGAAACGTTCCGTCAAATGATGTAGAAACCCCGTTGGAAGTTCCTTGAACAGTTACATTCACTCCTGGTAAGGGTTGACCGGATGTGTTATCCGTGACCACGCCTTGTAATTTGCTTTGAGCAAGCAAGTTAACAGGAATAAACAGTAGTAAAAATAAAAACTGTTTAAAGGTTGTTTTCATAAATTTGTTTAGGTTAAAAATTAATTTTAAGGGCATTAACTTTTACTTCGAATGTTAAATTTAGTTAAATAGTTCAACAATTTTTGAGAACATTTGTTAAATGACCTCCGAAAACGTTTTCGTGTTGAAAACTTTTAATGAAAAGCATATTTTTAGGACTAAAATTGTCAATCCAGAAAATATAATCTACCTTTATTTTCAAATTATCATTTTTATCATTCCAAAATGAAAAAGAAAGTTACCCTAAAACAAATTGCAAAAGAGTTGGATGTGTCGATTTCAACAGTCTCAAAATCACTAAGAAATAGCCCAGAAATAGGAGAAGACACTCGCGAAAAAGTTCAGGCTTTTGCCAAGTTGTATAATTATAAACCAAATAATATTGCCTTGAGTTTAAAAAACAGAAAAACCAAAAAAATCGGCGTGATTATCCCTGAGATAGTTCACCATTTTTTTGCAACTGTAATTAGTGGTATTGAACATTATGCCAATGATTTTGGGTATAATGTCATTGTTTGTTTGTCGGATGAGTCGTTTGATAAGGAAGTAATCAATATGGAAATGCTGGCCGGAGGAAGTATCGATGGGTTTATTATGTCGTTATCGAAAGAAACACAAAACAAATCCGATTTTCATCATATTGAAGAAGCCATCAATCAAGGAATGCCAGTGGTAATGTTTGACAGAATCACGAATGATATCTTTTGCGATAAAGTCATTATTGACGATAAAACGGCTGCTCAAGATGCGGTTAATTTTCTGGTGTTTAAAGGCATGAAAAAAATTGGATTGATAACCACTGTCGATTATGTAAGCGTTGGAAAACTGCGTACTGACGGGTATGTACAGGCATTAAAACAAAACAATTTAATCGTAAAAGAAGACCTTATCCTTAAAATTGAAGATATTGAAAACTGTGCGATTGAAATAGAAAAGTATATCAAAGAAAAAGACATCGACGGTGTTTTTGCTGTGAACGAATTGTTTGCCGTGACTGCCATTAAAGCCGCCAATAAATTAGGAAAAAAAGTGCCGGAAGATTTATCGGTTATCGGGTTTACGGATGGTATTATTTCAAAATTCTCATCGCCTTCAATAACCACAGTAAGTCAAGACGGAGTAGAAATGGGGAAAAGAGCTGCCAAATTATTGATAGACCGACTGGAAAATGAGGAAGACGATGAATTTTATACGGTAGAGATAGTAGAGACGTATTTGGTAGAAAGAGAGTCAACGCGTTAAAAAGTTATTAAGACTCTAACGTTGTAGTAGTGTTTTAAAGAAACTACACTGCGGAAGTTTCAATTCAATGTATATATTTACATTAATTATCACGCATTTACTTTTACTTCGAAATGAAATAAATGTTTGATAAGCAAAGCGCTTATCGTAGTATAAACTTTAAATTACGATAATGGAAAAGCGTAAATTAGGTTTCTGGGAAATTTGGAACATGAGTTTCGGTTTTTTGGGAATACAGTTCGGTTTTGCCTTACAAGGAGGATTCATGTCAAGGATATTTCAAACTCTTGGCGCAGATAAAGAGGCTATCCCTTTACTTTGGATTGCAGCTCCTCTCACCGGATTAATAGTACAACCCATCATTGGATTTTTATCTGATAACACTTGGCATCCTAAATTAGGTAGAAGAAAACCTTTCTTTTTAATAGGCGCTATTTTAAGCTCGTTGGCTTTGTTTTTTGTACCCAATTCGCCAGCACTTTGGGTCGCTGCAGGATTACTTTGGGTGTTAGACGCATCCATCAATATTAGCATGGAGCCTTTCAGAGCTTTGGTTGCCGACAAGTTGCCCAATTCGCAACGCTCCTACGGATTCGTCATGCAAACCTTAATTATCGGAATTGGAACCTGGATTGCCAGCAACTTACCGTGGATGGTAAATCAAATGGGAGTTAGTAATGAAGCTGGTCCAGGCGAGGTACCCATGTCGGTAAAAATGGCTTTCGGAATAGGAGCTTTAGTGTTTCTAGGGAGTATTCTTTATACCATTTTCACTACAAAAGAGTATCCGCCGGAAGATTTAGAGAAATTCCATACCGATAAAACAGAAAGTAATTTTATTTCAGATACTTTTAAAAGCATCAAAGAAATGCCTTCGACGATGAAAAAACTCGGAGTAATTCAGTTTTTCAGTTGGTTCGCCTTTTTTACCATGTGGAGTATGGCCACACCAGCACTCACCGAACACGTTTTTAAAGCGCCTGCACCTATCGAAAAAGCATTCAATTTAACCGATGTAACTCAAAAGGCAATTTTCGATTCTGCCAATCTTCAGTACCAAGACGCTGCCAATTTAGTAGGCTCGGCTATGGGAATTTACGGATTATCATCAATGGGATTTGCATTATTACTAACGTTTTACACCGCGACCAATAAAATTAACCGGAAGTACATTCATTTAGTTTCGCTAGTTCTGGGAGGATTAGGATTCATTTGGATGTATAACGCCACACCCGACACGCTTAAATTCTCTTTCATATTAATCGGTATTTCCTGGGGGAGTATTCTTTCCATGCCGTATGCGATGTTGTCCAGTTCTGTTAATCCTAAAAAAATGGGAATGATGATGGGGTTGTTCAATATGTTTATTGTGATACCACAAATTGTAGCAGCTCTTGGGGGTATAAACGTCCTTTACAAATTAATAGGTAATGAAACCATTCATGCCATGACACTTGCCGGGATATCGCTTATTTTAGGAGGACTGTGTAATTTATTAATTACGGATAAAAACGCAATTTCAGATTAATGATGAGTAAAAAAGCATTCATATTCGATTTGGATGGTGTAATTGTCGATACGGCAAAATACCATTTTATGGCGTGGCAAAAATTAGCCGATGAAATCGGGGTAGATTTTACTCCCGAACACAATGAGGAACTCAAAGGGGTGAGCCGTGTAAGATCACTAGATATCATATTAGGATTGGGAAACATTGAAGCGTCTCAAGAAGATAAAAATAGATGGCTAACCCAAAAAAATGAAAACTACCTGAGTTATATCGAAAAAATGGACGAGTCGGAAATTCTTCCGGCAGTTAGAGAAACATTAGCCTTTATAAAAGAAAAAGGACAGGGTATTGCTTTGGGATCAGCTAGTAAAAACGCACGACCTATCCTTGAAAAAGTAGGGTTGTTGCATTTTTTTGATGCGATTGTGGATGGAAATGATGTTTCTAATGCTAAACCCGATCCCGAAGTATTTTTGAGAGCTACCCGATTGTTAGGTGTGAGTAAAGAAGATGCCATTGTTTTCGAAGATTCAGTAGCAGGAATTCAAGCTGCAAATATAGCTGGAATGTTAAGTATAGGAATTGGTGAAAAAAGTGTACTAAAAGAAGCTAAATATTGCTTCGCTAACTTTTTACACATGGATACCAGTTTCATAGAAACACTGATTAAAAATTAAGATTTAAAAAAAATGAACCAAGATTATATTAAACCAGATAATTGGTCCATCATAGAAGAAGGATTTGATGCCGATAGAGTGAAATCATCTGAAAGTTTGTTCAGTATTGGTAATGGTGCCATGGGGCAGCGCGCCAATTTTGAAGAAGCCTATTCGGGTAAAACATTTCAAGGGAGTTATATCGCCGGAATTTATTATCCGGATAAAACCAAAGTAGGATGGTGGAAAAACGGGTATCCCGAATATTTTGCCAAAGTATTAAATGCACCAAATTGGATAGGAATCAACGTTGAGGTGAATGGAGAGAATTTAGATTTGGCCAAATGCAAATCGGTTGCCAATTTCCGTCGCGAACTCAACATGCAGGAAGGAATTTATTACCGTTCTTTCGAAGCAACTCTGCAAAACGGAACTGAAATCAAAGTAAAAGTCACCCGCTTTTTATCTTTAGAGATTGATGAATTGGGTGTGATTAAATACGAAGTAACACCAGTTAATACTGATGCAAAAATTGCTTTCAAACCGTACTTAGATGCCGGAATTGAAAACGAAGACACCAACTGGGAAGAAAAATTCTGGGAGCCTAAAGGTATAAAGCATGGTGATAATCAGGCTTTTGTTACAGCTCGAACTTTCAAAACACATTTTACGGCAACGACTTTCATGCAAAACAGTATCTATATTAATGGTGTTCTGCAAGAAAGAATTCACGATAATGTAGAAGAAAGCATAGATAAAGTTCTTTTTTCGTATAAAGTGGAGGTTACAAAAGGACAAACTGCCAGTATTCAGAAACTGGGTGGATATACAGTTTCTACCAATCATCCTTTAGATAATTTAATTCCAGCTGCACAAGCAATTTTGGCAAAAGCCAATGTATTGGGTTTTGAAGCTTTATTGAATAATCAAAAGCAAGCCTGGGCAAAAATCTGGGAAATGAGCGACATTACTATCGATGGCGATGTAAAAGCACAACAAGGTATTCGCTTCAATATTTTTCAACTAAACCAAACCTATTTAGGAAAGGACTCTCGTTTAAATATTGGTCCCAAAGGATTTACAGGTGAAAAATACGGCGGTTCAACCTATTGGGATACCGAAGCGTATTGCATTCCGTTTTACATGGCAACCAAAGACCAGCAAGTAGCTAGAAATCTATTAGCATATCGTTACAATCAATTGGATAAAGCCATAGAAAATGCCGAAAAACTAGGATTTAAAAACGGAGCGGCTCTGTACCCAATGGTGACCATGAACGGTGAAGAGTGTCACAACGAATGGGAAATCACTTTCGAAGAAATACACCGTAACGGCGCCATCGCCTTTGCCATTTACAATTATTACCGATTCACAGGCGATTACAGTTATATTCCTGAAAAAGGATTAGAAGTATTAATTGGGATTGCTCGTTTTTGGCACCAAAGAGCCACATATTCAACAAAAAGAGAACAGTACGTAATTCTTGGAGTT
>Ga0114982_1000470_pt1 | contig 21674 bp, 18 predicted proteins | sample Shrwel_input2_FT_FD_87183 | JGI IMG/M metagenome (GOLD analysis project Ga0114982, IMG submission 87183) | Subsurface microbial communities from deep shales in Ohio, USA - Utica-3 well 1 S input2 FT | ecosystem: Environmental > Aquatic > Deep subsurface > Shale gas/oil reservoir > Produced... | reverse complement strand
TCAGTGAGTCCCAAGAAACGTTCTAGCATAAAGCGTTTTGACATATAAGGCAGTTGTTCCATGCCTTGGAATGCTTGAATACGTGTGTTGTCCAGCTCGCTTTGACGATAACTTGCAAAGTTTTGCGGTGCATTGAACTTGATATTAAACAATCCTGCATCAATGTTGAACCCTCTCCAACGCAAAAACATCTTGAATTCATCATCAAGTTTTTGGCAAATCAAAGCTTGTAGTCGTTCGCAATACTGGTTGAATCTGTATTCTTGAATAAGAGCTGTTCCTACTCTACCGTCGTTCATTGTAGCACTTGAATCGTCAGGGCCTGTAGGCAAGTAACTTGATGGTACACGCAAACCACGAGCCATTTTGTTATTGAAGTACTTCAAGTCGTCAATTTCACCTAGATTGCTGCCGCCCGGCAAGGGTTCTACACTAGATCCACGTCCGTCTGCACCTACAGGAAAGAAGAAATCTTCGCCAGTTGACAATGGATTATAACTAGAGTCCATTACACTTTGGCCACCACCGTTGTATGTAGGAATACGGCGTTGCCACATTTCATTTTTCACACGCTCCACAAAGGCCATGGCCATGTGTGTTGGCATGTTGCCCACGTCAATCTTGAATACTCTACGCTCCGGTGCACGTTGTACACGATAGATCAAGATAGCATCTTCAAGCAATTCTTTTTGTTTGAATACTTTGAAAATATTTTCTAGTATGCTTTTTCCAAAAGGCCAAAATGTATCTAGTCCTTCGTTTAGACTCATATGAACCACATGTTTGGCGTCAATACAAGTTTCATTTACTGCTCGAGTAAAACGACTTTGGTTGCCAGCAGCAGAGTTTGGTGCAGTATAACCAGTAGACGCTGTATAACCACCAGTGGGAGGGTTAACCATGAAATCTGTTGTGGTTTTTGCTGCAACTGTTAGATTTTGAAAGTTAGGATTGATGTCACGAATAATATATTGTTCAGGTCTCTTGCCTTCTGATTCGTTTACAATAACTCTGGCTACCTTGCTCATGTCCACCCACATCATTTCAAATGTTTCTGGGTCGCGCACAAACACTTGATCTCCGTATTTGATGGTGTTACGGAACAGTTTGAAGATGCGTTGGTCAAGCTTGTTCAGCTTGACCCATTGTTGAAGTTGTTTTTTGATAATTTCAACTTCGTGATCAGTTGGTTCATCAACATAGTTTATGTTGAAGGGTGTTTCATTTTGTTCGTTCAGCTGAGTTGAAAATTCAGAAATGATATCCAAGCATGCGTTGATTTCGCTGTCAGAGTCCATGTTTTCGTATTGGTTATATCTTTCAATACGGTTGGGATGGCCTGAATACACTTCGGGCAATCGACTGGCATAATTGCGAAAAGTAAAATCTGTTTCAGCAGGACCAGCAGTGCGTCCATCATTTTTACCGTAGCCGGGCAGTCCCTGTTCACGTCCACCGTTGATAGGGCTCATTTGACCACTAAGGTCAGCGACTTTGAAGTACTTACGCCAGCCGCCGTTGGGCCCATTACGCACGTTGTTTGAGTCAGCCATTTAATTGTTCCTGTAGTATCATGATCTATTTACCGTCAGGCTCTTGACTGGCGCAAGATGTCTTTGTTGGTCTTGTTGCCAGTTCGGCTAACACTGACCAATTCGTCTATACCAGCAATCAATTGCATTAGCAGAGCGTTGTTCTGTTGCTGAGAATCCATTAAACCAGGTATTTCCAACGGAATACTTCGCCCGCCTGCAAGTGGAATAACTGCCTCATTTCCGTGCAACGTGGCTTGAAATCCAGATGTTGGGCCAGATAGCACTCCTCCATATTTGGCGCTTGGACCAGATCCGCCGTTTTTGACCATATCAACAATAGCTGGTCCTCGTCTACCAACTTGCTTGTACCATAAGCTGTCTTGTAACCCAGATGCAGCACCACCTGCATTGCCTGCTTCAATTTGTTTTGCTGTATTTGGAAACTTCTTGATCCAGGCCGGGCCCATGTTAAAGGTCAAGTCAGTAAGAGCACCTTGTCCCATTGGATTGAATTTATCAAACCCTGGAATTCTTTCTGCTGCTGTTCTGTGATGCTGATAGTCTTTTTCAAACAACTGCATGATTTCTTCTTGACTGAATTTTCGATTCCACTCTTGCGGTAGACTTTTACCATCACCAATAAGGTGCCCAACACCAACTGTCCAAAGTCCTAAACTGTCTTTGTATGGCTCGTAGCGAATGCCCTCGTGAGCAATAATCATTTTCTTCAGTTCATCTTCGCTCATTGCGCCGCCAGCGCCGCCACCTTTGCTGCTGCTAGGAGGAGCTGATCCCCCAACTCCTGTTTTAGATACGCTAGCTGAATCTTTACTACCACTTGCTGCTGCTGCTTGGGCTCCGCTAGGTGTTCCACCGCCTCCAGCACTACCACCTCCACCAGCACTGCCACTTGCTGCAGGACCAACTGTGACAGATCCAGCGCCGGCTGCTTTAATTTTTCCAGCAGATTCTATAGCTGACTTTTGTTCAGCTATTGCTTGCGCCTGGCGCCTTGCTTGTTGTAAATCTCTACCAGTTAAATTTTTACCTTTGGTAAGAGCTTCCAATTCCTCTTTGTATATTGCATTCTTACGCTTTGTATATTCTTCAAATCCAGCTTTATCAGCTTCGCGGAATTTAAGCATGTCCAACTGTATTTGAACTTCTTTACCTGTAATTGCACTTGTTTCTTTTGATTGTTCTCGAGCAATAGCCGCTTGTCGTACTTGATTTTCTTTGTCTCTTAGGTCTTTTTGTGTTGCGTCTAACTTAGCAGTTGCTGCTTGTTGTTCTGCAGTGCGTCCTATGCCTACTCGTTGCAGTATAGTAGAATCTTCGTATGCTTTGGCTTCTTCTTTTTTGGCTTCTGCTACTTTGGCATCTGCTGCTTTAACTTCAGGAGATGCAGTCACCGCCATTCTTGCAGCTTCTCTGACACCAACTCCTCCTGCGCCTTTTCCTGTTTCTTTTTCAGTAGAAACTCCCAGAGTTTTGTTAATAAATTCAACAAATTTTCTGGTGGCGCCAGTAAGAGTTTCAATTGCGCTAGCGGCTTTGGGCATGAGAGTAAAGCCCAACGCTTGAATCTCTCGATTCATTGCTTCCATGTTCTTCTGTGCCTGAACAGCAGAATCAGTTAATGCATCGCCACCTTCTGCAGCGGCCTTAGAACTAGTAGCAAGATCAGCTCGAGTTTTTGCTTCGTTTTTACTAGCAAGTCCTTGTAACGCCACAGTTTCCTTGTAGTCAACCATGACGTCATTACCATCACCTACTGTTTTTGCATACTGTCGTTGTGATTTTTCGTTGTCGCTAACTGCCTGAGTCAGCATTGTCTGAGCCGTGATACTGTCAATTTGTCCAGACTTCAACTGTTCCATGATGCCAACTGCAGCGCCACCAGTTGTTCTAATCAACTTCTGAGCGTCAACTGTGTTGGTCATTCCAGAAGTTAAGTCTCGAATACCCTTGGCTGTTTGTGGTGCAACTGCTGCAATTTGTCCCTGGAATGCTTGGATTTCTTTGGCTGCTTTTTCTCCTGCTGGGCCAATGTCTTGTAAATCACGTATGCTGGCCAGGAATTTTCCTTCTTGTAATGCCGATTCTCTTTGTTTTTCAGCATCCTTGCGGCTCATACCAGTTAGCTTGGCCAATTGATCTAGTTCACGGCCATACTGTGCTGTGCTTTGTCCCAGGTTGTCCTGTGTGACTTTGTTTTGTCGGCCCAACAATGTCTGTTGTTTCAAGAAGCCAGCAGCAGCTTCTCCCATTGCATCTGCACTAAAACCTAGTCTTCTGAGTTCATCACCTGCTTTGGATTTGGTAATATCACCAACTGCTTTTGTAAAGCTATCAGCGCCCGCACCCACTGTTGTGCCCCAGCGTGCCAATGTGTTAGAATTGTCAATGATGGATTTCTTGAATCCATCCATGCTCATACCAGATTTAAGGAACTGCTCTTGTACCCCAGTCATGCCTTTGGCTGTGACTGCGCCTACTTCACTTAACTGCTGAAAACTTTTGTTTGTTTGATCTAGCTGATTTACAACAAATTTAGCTGCTTCGCCAGTGGCTTTGAGTGCTGCTGAAACTGCTTCGCCCACAAACGGCAGTGTTCTAGCCAGTCCAGCTGCTGCTCCACTTGCTGCATCAATTGCACCGTTTAGGGATTTAAATTCAGTGTTACCTTGGCCAACTTGTAGAGCAAAATCTTTGAATCCGCTGGCCAACATTTTTGCGCCAGTCGCGGTGGCTTCTCCAAATTTTGCTGTTTTTTCAGCTGCTTTGTCGAGTCCTTCACCATTGTTCTGTACTGCCTGGCGCAGTCGCTCAAACTCTCGTGCTAATTCGTCAGATTGTTGATTTATGTCAGCCATGGTATTTCCGTTACTAAGTATGTTATATTTATGGTACCAAAATATGACTAGCTCAATCAACCCACTTCGAAGACATTTTCGTCAACCTTCTGTGTATCTCAGACTTCCGAGTCAAGGAAAATTTTATGCTAATAATTCATTGAATTATCCTCCCAACGAAGAGCTACCAGTTTTGCCAATGACTGCAGTTGACGAAATCACTGCTAGGACTCCTGACGCACTTTTTAACGGATCGGCAGTGGTTGATATTGTTCGTAGCTGTGTTCCCAACATCACTGATCCGTGGAACATGCCCAGTATTGATCTTAATTCTGCACTGGTTGCTATTCGATTGGCCAGCTACGGGCATATGATGGAAATTGGTAGCACTTGCCCAAATTGCGGACATTCACATGAATTTGAAATTGATCTTCGCATTGTAATGGACGGATTTGGTATACCTGATTACTCAACTCCGTTGTTGATTGGTGATCTATCTGTGCAATTTGCGCCGCTTACCTACAAGCAAGTGAACGAAAACAACAAAGCACAGTTCGAAGATCAAAAATTAATTAGCACAGTCAACCAAATTGATACCATGCCCAGCGACGAGCGATTGGCCATGCTCGGGGACAGCTTTAGAAAAATCACCAATCTGACCATTCGAGCTATTGCCAGCAGCATTGCCAGCATTTCAAGTCCAGACGGTGTTGTGTCTGATCAAACATTTATCAATGAGTTTTTGAGAAACTGTGAAAAAGCAGTGTTCAATAAAATTAGAGATCAAGCAATTGCACTGCGCGAGACTACAGAAATCAAACCTCTAGACATCATTTGCGAAAATTGCAAAACACCTTATCGTCAAGAATTTAGTTTGGATATGACAAATTTTTTCGAAACCAACTCGTAACCTTGGACTCTGACGGTATCGTTGCCTTGATTGACCGTATGGAAACGGAAACCAAGAAGATACGTCATGAAACTCTAAAACTTTGTTGGTACATGCGAGGTGGTTTGTCCTACGAAGAGGCTATGCAGTTGGGTTTCCAGGAAAGAGAAATAATTAGTCAAATTGTTACTGAAAATTTAGAAACCACCAAAAAAACACAATTACCGTTCTTCTAATGAACATCGTGCAAGTAACCGCAGACATTCTAAGTTGGGTTGAGAACTTTGTAGAAAAGCCTCACCCGGCCTTGGGCAACTGGCCGCCTTGTCCTTATGCAAGGGCAGCAAGACTTCGTGGCACTGTTGCTGTGTATCTAGGATCTGATCCCTACTTTGATTTAAAGAATCTTAGCAAGCACGGATTAGGCCGCAGAGAAGTTGTAATATATGCATATGATCCTGCGGAATGGGGTTTTGAACTATTTCACAGTTCGCTAGAACAAGCCAACACAGACTTGTTGCTGTCAAGAGATCTAATTGTGTTGGAAGATCACCCTGGTGACCCAGAAATTGTCAACGGTGTGTGTATGAATCAAGGACAGTATGCACTGGCCATGTGTCAAAGTCTCAGTGATCTAAATATTCGTGCAAAACAAATGGCAGACAAAAGTTTTTATCATGGGTGGCCTGAAGAATACTTACAAGGCCTGTTTCGGCATAGACAGGATCCAAGATCATGAGTATGACCTTTGGTTGCATTGATTTAACTGCAACCGCGTACATTGCATCTCTGAACTATTACATGTTAAATCCTGTGCCAATAGACCAACTGCAAAAGGTCTATAGAGATTATTGCAAACACAAAAATTTTCACAGTGTCATGCCCATGGTACCTGGAAGATTTTTAGTACCGGGTACCGAGGTGTTTGGTTACTACGGAGAACACGGGCTACAGGCCTGGAGCATGTATAGAATATGGGACGATCAAAGTGTTGTGTGTGATCATCATGCATGGGACTATCGTGTGCCACAACTGAGACTGGGTAGAACCAGTCTTGAAAACGAATGTGCTGTTTATCGAGATCGTGGATTTAAATTTATGTATTTTGAATCAGTGGAATCTTACATGTACAGCATGCAAGGATTCAAAACACTAGGACCAATCGAGTAAAAAAATATGGCAGACTTATACACAATCTGGGCCGACAAAGAAGGCGACATCTCTGACATTGATTGGGTCAACAACATGAAAAGTTTCTTTGAACACTTGGTGTCTGAAGGCAAAATGGAATCCTATAGGATCACACGTTGCAAGATGGGATTTCGTAGCATACCCGACATGCCCGAATTCATGATACTAATGGAGTTTCAGGACATGGCGCAGATGGACAGCGCATTTCGTCGTGTAGCACCCTTAGAAGGTGAATTAGAAACCAAACACAAAAGCTTCAATCAATTCGTCAAAGGCAATATACAACATGCATTGTTTAGAGACTATCCAGACAACTTCTAACTGCTTTGAGACTTACTGCGTAAGTCTATGTGCTTCGCTATCGCTCACACATGATTGTTAAACAAGAGCGAAGCGACGAATTAAGTATCATCCAGATTATGTGGTCATAATTCACCGTATGCACGGTGAATTAAAAGCATCATCCGAGTGACAGCAGTCATCTATAGTAATGAGATTGTAGTTTCCTACGCGGAGGCGGTTGACCGGTACCCCCTACTCAAGCTTCACATATCAACGGAACCCTAGTAACCCGATATAGATCCAAGTCCTATAAGCATGGGGTGTATCTTTTTCACAGAGCCCAAACCATTTGTTGCCTTAAGTTAGCAATTGCCTTTGACGCCCAAGTCCAGACCGGGTATCTCACCGTTCTTCAATGGGGCTGAGTCAAGCACTCAGCACAGAGTCGTTTAAGTTTTAAATTTTGTTTATGATATGAGAGCCATGTACTCTGACTGAGATATGGCCGTTGTAATAATCTAGTGATTCCAATACCTTACGATCGAACTGTTCTCTAGCTTCAATGTATGAACACTGTGCCTTTGATGTGCAATAGTAAAGTATCTCTCTGGTAAAGTTTTCGGTGCCTAATTGTGCGATGTCTGCGGTTAGATGCTCGCTGCTACCATAGTAGTCGCGCCAGTCTGAATCGACTTTTGATCTAACCTTCTTTTTCTTTTTGATGCCGTTTTTTTGTTTAACTGTCTTGTATGAAGTTTTACTAAATTTAGCTAGTTTTTTGCCTATGTACTTGCGACCAGATAGATTATTTGTGATTAAGTATACAAATCCAATACACTCTTCGGGTAATGTCTCAACTGGGGTGTTTTGATATAGCCATGTCATGTGTGAATTTGCGAGTTGCCTTTTGCTTAGTAATTATGCCTTGAAGTCTAGATTACAATAAAATGTTGCCTCTTCTACCGCAGTATTTGCACTCACTGCAGTAGCGTATTGAATAAAATTGGTGATGTCGTTTAAGTTAATGCCATTGCCAGTCCAATTTGGTCTGCTGCGGCTGAGTTCTGTGTCTAATCGGTCAATGCTGATCAATGTGGTTTTAAATAGCACATGATTTTGTTTGAATGCTTGTGTGCCTTGCTTGCTGGCATGCGCCAATGCAGCCTTGCTGATTCTATAAGTTTCAAACCTGGGCTCGGGCGCAACAATTGTTTTTTCGCCAATTGAACCAATATTGAAAATATGCCCATGTTTGCCGGCTGCTTTCCATGCATCGTACACAGCTATGTACAAGTTTATCTGTGCAAAATTGGCCCAAGACTCTTGCGGCGGACCGTCGAATGCGTTGTTGACAAACACATCATATTCCAGGCTGCGAGTTGCTATCAACTTGATGTCATGGTCGCTGGTAATGTTGTAGTTGTTGCTGCGTTGGCAGCTATCTGCATTGAAGGTTTCAACAATGTGCTTGCCCAATCCTCGATTGCCGCCGGTTACTAATATATTCATCGTGATCCTCCTTGATCCCAGACCTTGGTTAATTTTGATCCGCACGTCATTGCACATTCAAACAATCTGTTGGAATTGCTCCATGACTCAACTAGATCTTGCCAGAATGCATTGTTAAAAATTTCCTGCAAACTGCGATAGTTTATGTTTAAGTTATCAAGTCCGTGAGTTTCTAAAAATGTACGAACTTGATTGTTTCCGTTCACATTGGCCAATGCATGTGCCCCGGGCTGTGCATTGTTGTAAAATCTTGCATCATACAAGTTGTGATTGAAAAAGTTACAAGGCAATACCAGTCCTTGTGCAGTGATTGATACTTTGTGTCCCAACAATGCATCGCAACTGATAGGAGTGGTGTCAAAGTATTCTTTGATATTGGCATATTGTTCCTTGAGCTTGGGCAAGAACATCATGCTTTGATTTCGATACTGATCATCTGTGGGTACTTCTAGTGCAAAGTCTGTACCTGCAACGGGCCAAGCAGGCATTTCCTCTAGAGTAGAATGATTCATGAACCTTCCAGTTTTTCGAATCAACACGTTGAAAAATCCCAATTCTTTTCCCAGTTGCTGTACCTGTTGTACCTGATGCTGATTGTGTTTGAACACAATAAAGTTCCATTGTGCTCGACCTCCTGCAGCAATAAATGCAGTGGCATTGTCAATGACTTTGTTGTATTTTACATTTTTTCTGTACAAATGTAAAGTATCATCAAGTCCATCTATACCAAAGTCAATTTGGCCGTGGCCGTTCATGATCTTGGCAATCTCGCGCCAGTAGTCTGGTTCATGTACTCCGCCGTTGGTATGTATGTACAACCACAGTGTGGGATTCTTTTGCCTAAAGTCTCGTAAGATATCTAAAAAGTCTGGGTGCATGATCGGATCACCGTAGCTGCCACAGAAGAAAACTTGTCTAAGAGCAGAACATAGTTCTGCTGAAAACGCTTGATCGATAACATCACGACTCAAGTGATTCAACGGCAAGTATGGATTGATTCCCTGTCCGTTGTTGTTGCGAGGACATTGAGGACAAGAGGCGTTGCAATAAGAGGTAATCTCCAATTGGTATTCAGTCACACTTGTTAATTTAAATCCTTGCATTGAGCCCGTTAAATACTTTATGTTAGATGTTTTGCTAGTAAATGTTCCACAGATATCCTTAATTTATCCCCCTGCTGCAACCAGCCTACTCAAAGGTATTTGCGAAGCAAACGGATACACTGCGTCTGTGCGAGATTTTAATTTAGAACTAGCAGAACTGTGTAACAACAATAATAACACAAAGCAAGAACTAGATCAATACTTTTCGTTGAATGACCACACAGGGACACTGAGTCAATCTACCCAGACTATACTGGATCAGTACATTGATACGTGCGTGGATTATATTGTTGCAACCAATCCCACTTGGCTAGGAATTAGTGTGTTTACGTTCCAGTGTCAAATTTTTACCAAAATGTTGTTGTCCAAGTTGCGGCCAAAATTCCACAACAAAATAATTGTGGGAGGTGCAGGACTCAGCAGCAACGGTATTGCAGCAAAACAAAACGACTTTGGAAGTTGGCTGGTACACAACGATCTAACTGACTATTACATTCGAGGGGAGGGCGATCGCGCACTGCTAGAATTGTTAAGCGGCAATGTTACCTACCCAGGAATAAACAATGATGATTTTGTGCAGATTGATGATCTTGACGCTGTTCCATATCCCAACTATGATGATGTAATAAACAAAAATTATCTTTGGAGTACAGGGCAACCGCAAATACCAGTGACCAGCAGTAGAGGATGTGTGCGTAAATGTAGTTTTTGTGACATACATTCAGCCTGGAAAAAGTACAAGTACCGCAGCGGCCGCAGTGTAGCCGACGAGTTTATACACCACTATCAAAAATACAATGTAAAAAACTTTTGGTTTACTGATAGTCTAATCAACGGCAGTATGAAAAGCTTTCGCGAGTTTTGTCAATGTCTAGTTGATTATTACCAAGCAAACAATCTACCAGATCGCTATTTCAATTGGGGCGGCCAGTTTATTGTGCGTGATGCTGCCAGCATGAAAGCTGCTGATTATGAACTTGCTGCTCGAGCAGGCATGAACGGAGTTGCAATGGGGGTTGAAAGTCTAAGTGAAAGTGTGAGAGATCACATGAAGAAAGGCTTTAGCAATGCAGACATGGATTTCACACTGGAACAGATGCATCGCAACAACATGAATTGTTATTTCTTGATGATAGTTGGATACCCCACAGAAACTCAAGAAGATCATACACAAGGGATAGAACAGTTTCGCAAGTATCAAAAGTATGCACTAGACGGAACCATATATGGAGTAAATCTAGGGACCACAGCCAGTGTTGACGAAGGTACGCCATTGTACGACGAAAGTGTTAGCTTGGGCATAGAAGACCCCACAGGTAATCGAGTTACAGGATTCAATTGGATCATGCACACAAATCCAGGACTGGACTTTCGTGAACGTGCTCGCAGGCGCATTGAAATGCAAGAAGTATTAATGGATCTTGGATACACAATTTGGAACGGCGACAGCCAATTACTCAAACTCAAAGAAGCATATGACAAGCTACAACAGGGCCGTTATAAAACTGGCCTTAGAATACCGATCGCAGTACAATAATACGTGGCCATTTATAATGATCAAGATCAATCATGTGATCTTGGCTCGATTCCAAGCCGACAGTAACTTGTGGCAAGGAGTGTTGGAATTTGACTCCAACGACATAAATCTATTGCAAATTGAACACTACGGAAAAAATTACATCACAGATCAAAGCCCAGACAAACACTTTGAATTACAACGTTGTTGGATCAATGATGTTGATCTCAAACATCATATACACAAGTTTAACCAAACAGCATACCTAGCACCATGGGACACTGTGCCTCCGCCGCCTGGCAGTTTGTACCTAGGGCACAACGGATACTTGGAACTAGAATTTCAAACACCAGTCAACAACTGGATCAAAAAAATGTTCAACGTTTCCAGTGACACAATGCATGGGCAGCATACCACTAGAGAAACGTTGAATGAAGTCAAACAATACTTTGGATTTTAAGCAAATTCTATGTCTGTGCTGTAATTTGTAAAGCCGTTTTCTTTAACAACTTTGAGTATGTTCTCTACTCGTCCGGCAAGTTCTTCTCGGTGACTTACTAACCAGATACTCTTGTGTCGTTCGCGACTCATCTTCTTCAACAATCCCAGCGCATTCTCAACACCTGCACTGTCCAGTCCATTGTCAATCAATTCGTCGATAAACAACAAGTTGATAGGATGATACAGGCTTTCCCATACGTCGCGGAATGACCATGACATTGAAAGAATCAGTCGATTGCGTTCACCACGGCTTAGGTTGTCAAAGTCCAGTTCGCGTCCTAGTTCTTCAATGCTCACGCTCAAGTCATTCTGAAACTTCACAGTGTGTGGTAGTCCAATTCGATCCAAGTAGTGTGTGAGTCTGCTGTTGAGATAACTGAGGTTTTGATCAATGATCTTTTTGCGAACAAACGAATCTTTGGAAGTCAACAGTTTGAGCAAGAAGTCTTGGTGTTCTTGAACTCGAGTCAGCTCGTTGAGATGATCATAGCTAACTGTTTGCAAAGCCTGTTGAGTCATGTCTTCAATTTGTTCAGTATACGGATCCACTTCACCGTCGCGAGCAGCAATCTGTTGCAACAGACTGTCCACTTGACTGGAGTGTTTGATGGCTTCAGCTTCGGTGTCGTAGTGTGTGGCTGGTTGTGGCCCGGGAACAACTTCAGTTAATTCAGCCAGTTGTTCAGCAAAAGGATCAACTTCTGCAGCTTTGGTGTCCATGGTCTGCTTCAAACCAGCCAACTCGCCAGCATGCCGAATTGCTTCAGCTTCGGTGTTGTAGTGTGTAGCGGGCTTTATGCCCAACTCACCTAGCTTGAGCAGCGCATCAGTATGTTCAATCCACTGTGTGTTTGTGGCCAAGGACTGTAAGGCAGCTTCTTGCAGGGCTTTTTCTTTTGAAGCCAGCACACTTTCGTGATTGGCATCGTGAAAGTCTTGTCCACATGCATAGCACTTGTGATTCTGGAGTTCTTGAATCTCAGCTCGCAACTTTTCTACCAGCTTGACTTCTTTCTGCTCGTCTTGAACGCAGCGATCAATCAGCTTTTGGAGCTCAGCAATGTCTTTGGCCTTTTGATTGTGAGCCGTTAACGCATGCCATGCAGCCAACTCAGCTTCGATACTGATTCTATTCTTGTCAAGGTATGCACGGCCAGCAGCTTGCCATTCAGCATATTGCTTTTGTTTCCAAGCTGTACTACGAGCTATCAACGAGTTGTAGGTATCTTGTTGTTTCTTTTGATCGCTCCATACAGCTAGATCTCGGTGAGCCTGCAGTTCTTGTTTGATATCAATTTGAACAAGATCGTTATAAGTGGCAACCAATGCAGCAACATCGCTATCATGCTTGTTTTTCCACAGTACCTGCCGCCGGCGCAAGCTTTCAATTTGTTCTTCAATTCGTTTGTTGGCTTCTTGTACAGCTCGGATTCTGAATTCTTCTTGACTAATAGCATCTTTGGTCTGTTTGTTGAGCTCTTTTATACGATCAGCCTTTTCGCTCAGCAATGTAATACCCAACAACTGCTCAATAATAGCACGTTGCTCGTTGGCTTTCAAACTCAAAAAAGGTTCAGTATAAGTGTTCAATGCCAGAATGTGTTTGAACATGTCATGACTCATTCCCATTAGACGTTCAATAGCATCCTGTGTCTCTCTAGAGTCTCCTTGAGCTTCGTCAGTTACTGCTTGTGCTTCGTGATTGACATAGAATCTCAACACGTTGGGTTTACGCCCACGTTCAATTTTGTACTCAACTCCGTTGACAACAAAATCCAATCCAACTAGCATGTTCTTGCCATTGGTCTTGTTCACAAGATTGTCTTTGCGGATGTTGCTCAACGCCTGGCCATATAGAGCATAGCTAAGTGCATTGATAATAGTGGTTTTGCCTGTGCCGTTACGGCTACCATCGCCGCCGAGATCCAGGTTTTCTCCTAGCACCAATGTTAAATCTTGTCTATTGAAGTCAATGCCTTGAGTGGCATTGCCTACACTCATAAAGTTTTTTACGGTGAGATTTTTAATTTCGATCATGCGTTATTGTAGTTGATGTGGTCCAAGAAGTCTAGTTATTTGACTGTTATGTTGAATCTATTATAAGCCCGTAAAAAAGTTTCACGATCTGTGTAAATCTGTTTTTCAAACTCGCTTGGGGTAGCCAACCACATACGATAGTTCAATGAATCAAAGGTCTCTTGTATTGCTGCAGATTTAATTACAGTTTGGATATCTCGATGTAGTTTGTTAGTTATTGAGTTGGGAGTATCAGCATGGATATAAAAGCCAATCCATTGTTGACTACCAATTGTCTTTCCTGTTAACTCTCTTAATGTAGGAACATTGGGATAATCAGGATCTCTTTTGTTGGAATTGAATGCTATGTATTTGATCTTGCCAGCTTTTTCCAGTTTGGCAGTGGATGCCAGAGTGCTAAAACTATAAAGTAATTGCTTGCTACTAACATCAATGAACCATTGGCTGTAATCGCGATATGGCACATGTACTGCAGGAACTCCAAGGTGCTCGGCAAGTTCTAAACCAGCAATGTGTCCACCGGAACCAACTCCCCAAGACCCAAACGATACACGTTGTTTAGACAATGCAACAAGAGACTGCCAATCTGTTACTTCGGGAGATGCAATCAATACCAAATCAACTTTGAACACTGGGGATAGCAACTTCATTGACTGCAAGTATTTTTGAGTATTGTACAAAACAGGATGCGATATAAAATTATCGTTTTGAGCCAAATAAATGCTTTGAGGAGCAGCCGATTCAGCTAGATAAGCATCCATTGCAATTGTTCCATTGGCACCAGGACGATTATCAACGATCACAGGGTGCTTCCATTGTTCGGATAGATTTTCAGCAATCTTTCTAGCCAGAACATCTGGCCCAGACCCAACCGGGAACGATGTAATAATTTTTTTAGGTGTGTTAACTGGCTGGGCCACAGCAACAAAACAAATTGTTGCTAGCAATAGTGATAAAAGTCTTTTCATAGTTTAATTTTCTTTATAGTGTTTGGTAAATTTTCATTAACTGTAGAATCTACCCTGTGTTCCTTTAACATTTTAACAATGTCAGAGGTGTTGGTAAACCAGTTAGCATAATCATTGTGCGGAACTTCAATTCTGTACCTTACCCAAATGTAATAGTACACTACTGCTTGAGTCCAAATGTCTGTTATATGTGTCAAGTCTACAGAGTCGTTGATCCCTGTCTGGCACAATACAGTCTTTGCGGTTATCACTGGATCAATATATTTAGAATTTGCCAACCGCCATTCTTTCCAAAGAGTACAAAAGTCTTCAGTTTTTGCAATAGCATTTATTACAGAATGACACTCTTCATAGTCCTGATATAATTCAGTCACATCTAGTTCAGTGTCAAGTAGCGTGTGTTTGTTCTGCGAATTCCAAGCATAACGAAGTGGGTGATCTCGCAAATACAAAAAGTATTTTTCACGACGTGTCCATGGCTCTGTTGAGTCCCATTGATCAGTTGGCAGTTGTTCTTCAATGCTACTTTGCATAGCCTTTTCAATCATGGTGCGGGCCACCACAGGCCAACTGTAATCAGAGTAACAAATTTTAATCACAGTAGCATTGGGGAAAGTGCTTTTAAAACCACTGTTTGTGTTATTAATTCCGTTGTCAACTAACACACAATAGTTTTGATTGTCAACAAACTCAAGCCCACCTGTCCAACATTCGTGAAAGTATTTAGGCAAGATTAAATCTAAACTATGACTGTCGCCAGTTGGTGAAAATGTTAAAGATTTTTTAGGGCGCACAAAATTATCACCGTGTAAAGTTAAAACAGCATTAACAAAGTGTCCAAATCCTCCACTTGGGTACCACACACAATAAATCATAACGTCTGATAAATTTTCAACAGTAGTTTGTTGTCGTAGAACTCAGATTCGATGTTGGTGAGCTGGTCAGTTACAATTTGATCCACTGATTCAAACTTGACTTCACCGGGCGCCATGTCTTCTTCAACACCGCTGTGTTTGTTGGGAATAAGAGACATCTCTCGCAGATTGTATTGCTGAATAAAAGTTTCTTTGATAAAGTTGGCTTCTTCGTAACTGATTTCAATGTCCAGATTCACACGCACATGCATTTTGGGTCTCAACAGAGTGGCACCGTTGTCGATAAGATTTGCAAGCCCATAAACTCTGTAGGTTGGTTGATCTGGCCAGGCATGATACACAGGGTCTTTGCCCCATTCTAGTACAGTAAGCCCTCTTTCATCATCGCCGGCGTCTGCGTAGTTGTGCGGGAACGCATTGCCGATGTAGGTAATATTCTTTTTGGTCTGACGCTTGTGAAAGTGGCCAGTAAACACATGTTCAAATCCGTGAAAATCATCTCGTTGAATTTCTCCATGATCGGGCATGGCCACCATGGCATTCATCAAGTATCCCGGCAACTCAAAGTGCCCAAACATGTACTTGCCTTTTAGTTTAGGAATACGTTTGTGGTCATCTCCGCACAGCCAAGGAGCAATGACCACATCACCGCTGCTGAACCAATCATTGCAGATTTCTACATTGGGCAGATGTTTGGCCCACTCCACGCTTTGGATATCTCGTTTATCGCGATAGTATAGATCGTGATTGCCTGGAATAAAATACACATGTTGAAAATTGGCATTCAGGTGCTCTAATGCACGAAGGCTGTAGTTCAAGGTAACAATATTCAAGCTGGCCCGTGTATTATGCCAGTCTCCCAGAAACAAGGCAGTTTCGCAGCCTTGTTCCTGTGCTTTCTCAGTGGCCCACTTGACAAAAGACAAACAGTCTTCGTTGTGCAGAACACTGTTGGACTTGAGACCAAAGTGGATGTCGGTAAAGATTGCAGCTTTTTTAAATAAATTACTCATCTACTGATTGTACTACATCATCCAAGGTAGACACAACCGGTCCGGACATGGCGGCCATGCTTTTGGCGCCAGAGTTTTGACGTGTCCATGAAGGATTCAATCCGTTGATTTCCAGGATGTCATCACGGATGTTTTGCATCTTTTTCTCAATGTTGAGAATACGAGTAAAGCTGTTGGTAATAGCAGCGGTGTAGTAAGCAAAGGGGTTTTGACTTTTTGATTCGTCAAATTGAAGACCAATTTGACTGAGTTGTAGTAGAGCTTGTCCGCGCATTTCCTCGTTGTAGGTATATCCGCGCCAGTTTGATCTTGTGGCATATCGCTCACACAGCTTCATAAACATCAGTGCTAGTTTTTTGGTCATCTTGCCGTGCTCTTTTGAAAACTCTCCAGTTTCTAGATCGCCTGTCCAATGACTACGCCCAACTATAAAAGGTTTTTTGTCATCATCCAATCTGTAGTGCTCAAACGGTGGAAAGTTTAATCGAATATGTGTTTTGTCTATAATTGGGTTGTCGATTAAATCTACCAATGGATCTTCTTCTGGCTCGTCAAACTCAAAAATATCTTCAAGTTTTTTGCGTTTGGCTTCGGCTTTGGTAATCTTCTTTGGAGCCATGGGAATATGGTCCCAGCATGTGATGCGAAAAACTAGATCTTGATTGGAAATTTTCTTTTGATCGATCACTTCGCCGGTTTCGCGTTTGATGCGATCTGCACGATTTTTACGTGCTTCTACTATGGTTCTTACATTGATCTTGTCTATGCTGGGCAAAATAAGATCATATTGATGATCTAGGTCTCTGTCCTTGTACCAGCAGTAGGTGTTTTTACTGTGATGAATCTCTTTGAGAATATCTCTGTTGTTGAGATAGTTCACTCTTGGTGCGGGTTTGTCTGCAATGGTGGCCATTGATTCTCCTAATATAATACTTATTTTAACATAAAAATCACCAGTGTCAACCTTTTCATTAACACAGCCGTTTTTGTTTACGGTAAATAATATATCGGAGAATAGTGAATAAAATGGCATACATTACTGCATATACAGGCGAAGGGGATTCATATCAAGTTTGGGTAGATGATCCAGTGCCGCCTGCGTCTAATCCACAAGTACCTCCACCTCCACCACCCCCGCCTAGTCCTGCCAGCGTTGACCGAGCACCAGAGCCGTTGCCAGCCTCTGGTTCAACTGCTACTTTGAATGCTTCTTCCACTACTGATACTGTGGATATCAGTGCCGTGATTCGCGGTGAAGTGGGTAGCGGCCCTCAGGTTCAAGGCTATTTGAATTTGATACTCAACAAGTATAGTGCAGAAGATTTAGCACGAGCATATCCTGAGTACGGCAACGCCTACTCCTATCAGGTGGCAAAAGACGGGTTGCCCCAAGGACTTGTAGTTCCGGGCAGTTTGGATGCCGAAGGAAGGTTGCAGTTTGTTCAGGGTACTCCTGAATTTTTTGAAGCATCCCAAATTGCAACTCAAGCTGCTCGCGATGCTGTTCGAAGAGCAGCCATTGCCAATGGCCTTGGCGGCCCTGATGGCAAAGACGTGATTGCAACCACTGGAACAGGCCCTGATGGTCGGGTTTATCTTACCACAAATCGTGGAGATATTGACATCACAGAATATTTCCAAGGCTTGCCAAGACAGCCGGTGCCTATCAGCATTGCTGTGGAATCTGGTGCTACAATACAGGTAGACACAGGATTTCGAAAAGTTGAAATACTAGCGCCTACCCCTACTAATCAAGTGGTCAACACCAAAGAAGGGACTGTTACATTCGGCCCAGACTCAGAACTGGCTAAATTTATTCAGTGGCAAGGCAGTCAGCCAAATCCTGTTGGACCGGGTACTATTGCAGACCTCTGGGCCATACAAGGAATTTCTGACCCATACAGCAACCCAAGTATAGTAGGCACAGCAGTAGAGGTTACCAACAGAGCCGGTGGCCGGGAAGAGCCATGGAATGATAAAAACTGGCCAGCATATCAAGGCTCCACAAAGGATTCGTTTAATTCAGCAGTTCAGGCTCGAACTAATCCAGCTGAATATGCCAAGCTACTGGCAGAAACAGGTTGGAATAACGAAACAGCCAACAGTTGGATTGAACGAATACTTGAACCTGAAAAATGGGCAGCAGCACGGGCCGAGGAAGACAGACGCAACGGAGTTGTAGTAGGAGGCGGCTTTGTTACAGGCCCAACCCGAATTGGGTCAAACCCCACAAATCAGACCAGTACAAACACAGTTAATACTGTGGCGATAAACCCAACATCAACTGCTTACACCGCCGCTGCTGCCGCTGCTGCTACTACGCAACAAGCGTTAAACACTTTTGTTCGAGCCAATCCTAGTAATCTTGTGCGCCGAAGAGCAGGACAACAACTGCTCACACCTGCCCAAGATGCTGCTCGAACTGAAACAATTAATAAACTCAACACCACAGTTGAGACATTGAATGCAGAGACAGTTGCTGCAGCAATCCCAGTGGTTGTGTCAGAAACAGTCACAGTAAACACCGGCAGTGGAGAAGCAAACAACACCACTGCCAGCGCATCTTTGCCAACAACTGTTAACTATCTCAACGATGCTGCACTAACAAATCAAACTGAATTGCAACTAGCACCCATTATAGGCGCTGCTGCTATTGTGACTGCTGCTGTTACTACCACCACCACAGTGTTACCGCCACCTGTTGATGAAACAACTCCGCAGATCAGTACAGTATTACCGCCACCTGTTGATGAAACAGCTACAAAGATTGGTACAGTGTTGCTGCTATCATCTGTGCTTGCAAAAGATCAACCAGTTACCAACGCTGGCGGATATCCAAATGTAGACGGACAAAATTTTGGAGAAATTCTCAATCCGGAAACAGGCACATACGATGTATGGAACTTGGATACTGGACGCCTTGTTACCACTGGACTGGACCAAGCGGAGGCAGAAGCATTTGCTCAAGATCTAGCAGTCAAAGGTATTGCACTAAACACTTCTGAACCAGTGGTGTTCACACCAGGTACTCCTACCAATCAAGCATTTGTCACAGCATTTGATCCAGAGACTCAAACATACGGAGTATGGGATCAGAGAACAGGTAGTTTTATACAAACAGGTTTGTCCAAAGACAATGCAGATGCTATTACAGCAGATGCAATAGACAATGACCCAGCCGGCGGAGAACTTAATGTAGATTCAGCTGTGGTTGAAACCACTGGTACTCCAACTCAAGGAAATCAATATGTTTCCACGTTTGATCCAGAAACTCAAACATACGGAGTATGGGACAACACAACAGGAACTTTTGTAAAAACTGGCTTGTCAGAAGCAGAGGCCAATGTTTCTGCATTTGAAGAACAAAGCCAAGCTGACGCAGAACTGGCAATCAGTGAACAACCAGATCCTAGTATCACTACAGGATACAATGGCGAACGATATGTTGCAGTTGAGTCTGACGAAACTGGCGGCTGGGGAGTATTTGACAACGAGACTGGGCAATTTGTAAGCACTGGGTTGTCTGAATCAGATGCTAGAGTTGCTGCATTTGAAGACCAGAGCCTTTACGATGCACAACAAAATGACCTTAACAATATCAGTACTGATTTACCACAAAATTTAATAGCAGGTACTCCAGCTGATCAAGCAGGCGGCCGCTATATTGTCACTCAAGATGATGACGGCACATATGCAGTTTATGACAACAAAACAGGTAGCTATGTAAGTCAAGGATTAACTGAAACAGAAGCTTTAGACCAGGCAGCAACGTTCAACGCCGACGATGTAGCCAATGTTCAAGGACCTGATGCAGGTGGCGAAGATCCTTTTGAAACCAATCAACAAAGCACACTTGCTGAAGCTCAACAACAAGCAACACTACAGGCTCAAGACAAGTTTTCAGACAATGGAGATTGGCGTGTAAAATTAAGTTTGGCCCCGGGCGCAGACTATTTGTACAATTCCCCACAGGGCAACGATGGTCAAGGTACTGCTGGTATATTACAACCGTTACAAGAAACTGACGGCGTAATTTTTCCGTATACACCGCAAATTGATACAAATTACAAAGCAGACTACGATACAGTGGGGTTGACACACAGCAACTACAAGAGTTATTTTTACAAAAGCAGCTCTGTTGAAGCAGTGACCCTCCAGGCCACTTTTACAGCACAAGACACACAAGAAGCTAACTACTTGTTGGCAGTAATACACTTTTTCAAGTCCGTGACCAAAATGTTTTATGGACAAGACGCACAAAGAGGAACACCACCACCACTGGTTTACCTAACAGGATTAGGCGAATATCAATTCAATGGACATCCTTGCGTAGTAACCAATTTTACCTACAGCTTGCCCAAGGATGTTGATTACATACGAACTAGAGGTATCAATATTAACGGAGCAGATTTGTTGTCTAGAAGAGCTCGACAGTCTGCAGCAACAAATTCTTTTAGTTCAGCAGCTGGAAGATTGAAAAACTTGTTCAGCAGCCAAGGTATTACCAAAGGAGCTCAAGGCAGTTGGACTCCTACCCCACCAACACTGGGACTGAATCAACCAACCTACGTACCAGTTAAAATGGACATGAACATTTCGTTATTACCTATACAGAGTCGAGCTCAAGTGAGTCAGCAGTTCAGTGTTAAAAATTACGCCAATGGTAATCTATTGAGAGGAGGATTCTGGTAATGGCAGCAACGTACATATCGACTAGCCCGTATTACACAACTGGTTTTGTTCAATTTTATCTGGACGTGATGAACAATCGTCCTATACCCAAAGAGCCTGATGATGCTATCATGGTAATCAATATGACTTATCAATACCGCCCGGATCTATTGGCATTTGACTTGTATGATAACGGTGGCTTGTGGTGGGTGTTTTACCAACGAAATCCCAATACACTTACTTCTCCACCGTGGGATTTTGCAGTGGGTACCAAAATTTATCTACCAAAAATTTCTACACTTCGTACCACTCTGGGATTCTAACACATGGCAACAGCAGAAGAAATCATAAAGCTAAAATCAGCAATTAATGCTGCTGAATTCTTGGCCTCGCAGTATGTTAAAAGAGTAGAGAGTTATGATAGTGCTATTGTTAGATTTAACCAATTACTGCAAACAGCCACCGCAGCTGGTGATACTGCTAGGATACAATCCCTACAAGAAAAATTAAGTCAAGCAGTAACAGCCAAAATCCCATTTGAGCAAGGGTTATTAGCCGAGCAACAAAAAGTTCAAGCATTGCAGGCTGAATTGGACTCTGCATTGCAAACAGCACCACCGACTGCTGACAAACCTGCTGGCGACACAGCCACCGCCAGTGCAGGCGACACAGTCAAAGAAGCTCAACAGGCCAAAGACAGCCCCAACGACGACAATCCAAACACTATAC
>Ga0114982_1000466_pt1 | contig 21735 bp, 17 predicted proteins | sample Shrwel_input2_FT_FD_87183 | JGI IMG/M metagenome (GOLD analysis project Ga0114982, IMG submission 87183) | Subsurface microbial communities from deep shales in Ohio, USA - Utica-3 well 1 S input2 FT | ecosystem: Environmental > Aquatic > Deep subsurface > Shale gas/oil reservoir > Produced... | reverse complement strand
AGATAGTAAAATACTATTTATGAATATATAAAGACATATTAATTAATATGTCTTTATATATTCATAAATAGTATTTTACTATCTATTGAACTGCAAATGCGCTTATTACATTTTCACCCCAAAGTTCTCCAATATTTCTTATTCTTCCGGGAAGTGATGCCGCAGATTTGCTTACCCCTCCCACAATCATAAAATATCTTTTTGTAGCAGATCCAGTATTACTTACCATAAGCGAACCATTAATCATTGCATATTTTGGAGCCGCACCCAAGGGAGCTGGACCATTAAAAATATTACTTAAAAATTTTGATCCGTCTAAATCTGCTGTTGGAGTATAAGGTCCTGAACCACTAGAAACTACTTCTGTATCTGTAAGTGTTACTCTCGTCCAGAACCAATCATCTCTTGTAAGTGTAGTTGCTGCGGCATTGTTATCATAAGCTAAAAGCAGTGAGATGTTGATCTGCCAATTACCTGGAGCAAGATCAATATAAGAAGTAGTGCCATAAAATCCTGTTGAAAGATTAGATGAATTAAAATTATAATTAGCGCTGTTCAAAAATAAATCAAATCCATTCCCTATTTGACCTTTGTATGATTTTAAAGCAATGTATTCCCAATGTGCAGAACCATTTTCATCAGATACTAAAGCTTTGTTTTTAGCCTGTCTTCCATCTACAAGTTTGAAACCATCTACTGGAGCTACAATTGTTCCGCCAGAATTTATCTCTAATTTTCTGGTAGGTAAAGTGGTACCTATTCCTACATTACCTGAAGGCAGTACTATAAAATCATCTTTTTGTTGAGCATCCGAGGGGCTTCCTGTAACAGGATTATTTTTACTTCCGTCAACATGTAAAACACCACGAGGATTCTCGGTATTAATACCGACTTGAGCATATATGTTTGTAACTGTTAAAAATGAAATTAAATATATTGTTTTTTTCATAAGTATGTTTTGATTAAAAAAAGATTAGTCCTGTTCTATTGCATAAGCTGTAAGCTTATTATCCTGCCATTGCGCCCCTCCCATTTTTTCAAGTGTTCCGGGAATACTAAGATTGGATCTTGTGAAGCCTCCTGCTAAAAGATAGTATCTTTTAATGTTTGCAGAACTATTGTTGATGATTAGATTCCCATTGATAATAGCAAACTTATTCCCATTTGCCGCCAAAGGACCAGGACCCTGAAACACTTCACTTGCCCATTTACTATTATCAACTAAATCAGCAGAAGGAGTAGAAGGATTACTTGTCCCATTATCTGATAGAGTGGTTCTCAGCCAAAACCATTCGTCCTGATTCATTGTGGAACCAGCATCTGCCAAATAAGGAATAACAAGATCAATTTTCACACGCCATTTTCCGGGAGGTAAATCAATATATGAGCCAGTCTGATAAAATCCCACTCCGTAATTAGCAGAATTAAATGTAAAGCTACTACTGCTAATATCAATATCTACACCTGTTCCCATTACTCCTTTATATATTTTCTGTGCAGGATGTAAAAGCCAATGAGCCGAGCCATTATCGTCAGATATTAGTACTTTCCCATTTCCTTCAGTATCATCATTCAGTTTAAACCCGTCTGAAGGTGATGTAACAGTTCCGCTGTTAATTTCTAATTTTGTTGTTGGGCTGATTGCTGAAATTCCCATATTTCCATTTGCAAGAATAATAAGATCATTATCTTTTTGAGTGTTACTTAGTGCATTACCAGTAACCGGATTATCTTTACCCGCATCTATGTGAAAATTTCCTAACGGGTTTGAAGTGTTTATTCCTACTTGCGAATAAACATTTAATGATATTAGGAAAAATGCAAAATTTATTTTTTTCATTATTGTGTTATTGTATTTCTTTAAGAAAGTTTTACAATCCTGAAATGCTATTGTTTTGTTTTCTATTTATCAACTTTATCAGTAATAAATTACAATGCTATCGGAATTTTTTTTTATAACTGCGCAGGAGTCGCATTAAACCTGCGCAGGAGTTTTATAAAAGCAAAGCATCTTTTTAACATCTTCTGCTTAGGAATTAGAATATTCTTAATTACTTTTTTTGAATGAAGCTGTTTTCAGAATATCATTGATGCGCTTTCCTGGTCGATAATTTACTTTAGCACCTTTTATCAATGAAGAAGTAAAATCTTCTTGAGTAAGAGAAGAAGCACTGCTTAGACTTGGGTAAAAACTACCTAATTTATCAAGTCTTATTATCTTCCCGTTAGAAAGCCCTTCCTGGATTACATTTTCCAATGCAATAATTACCCCTCTTATATCTGCTTCAGAAAGTGCAGAAAATTTTTCAATCTGATTTACAAGATCATCAATGGCAAGCTCTCCATCATTAACTACAGTTGCATACCATTTTTTTGCACCACCTCCCACTACTCCGGGTTCTGCTTTTTCAACTACTTTGTATTTAATTGACATAATAATTTGTTTTTATAATTTGTATTTGGTTTTTGTTGGTGAATAAAAATCCTGAATTTAAAATATGCAAACCCGGATTTATGTATGAATGAAGAAATTGCAAAAAAAAGAAAAGAACAAGCATCCTGAAGTACAGGATGTTGTTGCTTTTCTATCGAAACTTTATTAATTTCAATTGTGTTTTATCAAAAAAGTTACGATGCCTGAAAACTTTTGACACGCAAATTTCATTTAATTTTTTATCATAATCTGTGAACTGGTTCACAGATTTACCATTCTTCCTTGCTGTATAATAAGTCTTTGTTTCTAACCAGATATTCTCTGGAAATCCCCAAAAAAGAGGCTAGTAACTGATCATTCAGTAATCGTATAAGATTAGGAAACTCCTTTTTAAGATGCATGATTTTGTGATGAGCATCTGATGTATTAAGAGCTTCAAATCTCTTGATGTGCATCGCATTATACTCCTCCAATATGTCTGCATACATTCCTTTCAGATTCAGAGAAGAGAGAAGTATATTAAAATCTTCTCTGTTGATACTGAGGATTTCTCCGTCCTGTATGCATTCAATGGTTTCGTTATTATCCCCGTGATTTTTGAAACTGGTAATATTGGTAAGAAAACGGTTTTCCCAGGCTACCATTCGAGTTATTTCCTTACCGTTTTGATTGGTGTAGTACGCTCTCAGTAATCCGCTGTTTACAAAAAAAAGCTGATTGCAGGGCATATTTCGTTCTATCAAAATCTGTTTTTTAAAAACTTTTCTGACTTTAAAATATTTCCTAATATTATCATGATCCTCTTCTGTCGGTTTTCCATAGGCATCTAAAAAAGTAATTAATTTCTCGTGATTCATATTTTTTCATTTGTGTTGTATTTTCTGTAAAGAAAATATGGTATTCAATTTGGTGGATTTACAAACTGGATTTAATTGGGTTTCCAAAACGTCCATTTCTGCCCATTAAAAACGATCAGCCTGTGTTTGGCAGAATCTGTAGGATGTTTCAGAAATGCCATCATTCCCGGTGATGGATTCGGAATATTGGTATAATTGGAAACAATTGGCAGCACCATTGCTTTATCTGGTGAATCTAAAACCAAGACTCCATCTATTGCAGTAGCAGAATTCCCGATTACAGCCTTTGCACCTGCTTTATCTGTAAGCGGTGACGCCTGTGGAGATTTTACGGTATTTTCTACGGAAGTGGAATATCCTGAAACTCTGCTTAAATCACTCCAGCCTGCATTCTCGTTTTTTACTTTTACTTTGTATTCTGAATTGGCAGAAACATCAAAAATGATTGTTCCTCCTTTTGCATCATTGGTGCCGGAAGGAACTGTTTCTACATAAGGAAGAATGATTCCTTTATCATTATCCGTTCCAAACTCAAGCAATACCGAAGTGCTGCTTGTATTAGACACTGAGTTGATACCTCCTATTCTTACCTGTGAAGACATCCATGCGGAAATGGCAATACCACAAATAACCGCTGTTTTTCTCGCTGTATTTATCATGATACGCTTTCTAATATTTTTCATTGTTTTAAAGTTTTTGAAGACTTAGCCATCCCTCTTCCTGTGAATTCATCTGTGTTTTATTATCAAGAATTAAATAATCTTAATGTCGGAAGAGGGGTAGGATAAGAATTTGTTGTGTTTTTGTTACTATTTTATTTCTGTTTTTAAGGACATCCTTGTGCATTGAAACATTTCCAGCCTTCACCTGCCCCCGATCCTGTGTAGATTTTTAGACAGCCTACCCATGCATTTTCATCCATGTCGAAGACCATCATTCCTACAACTGGTATTGCTATCGTTGTTTCGGGACTGTTGTTTCTTGTTATTACAAAACCTTTGGTTTTTCCTTCTAACGCTGTGTAGGCAGAGTTTCTATTCATTGGCCATCCCCCATTATCTGCTCCTGCCCTTCCCAACACCGTAATTCCGTGTTTTACAGGATATGTTGTACCTGCAACTAAGGTTGGATCTTCGTAACATACAGATTGTACTGTTATGGTAACTGCATTGGATATTGCCGTACAACCACCCACACTAGATAACAGAGCCCTGTAATATCTTGTGGCAGTTAATGTATCAGGAGAATATGAAGTTCCTGTACCTCCGCTGGCTACATTGGTAAAAGTCACATTATCTGAAGAAACCTGCCACTGGATAGATCCTACAGAACCCGTTAAAGATAATGCAGCAGGTGCTGTTCCTGATAAAATTATTTGATCGGCTGAAGCTGTTCCAGCATTAACTATTGGATTTGCAGCTGCAGATGTTCCTACTGCTTGCCATGCTCCTGCAATAGTTGGCACACCGTAACTTGCTGAACTTGAATTTGTATCAACAGTATTTCCAAGATTTTGAGTTACAGGTTGGTTAAATGTACCAGAAGTTGCGCTTGTATTCCCACCTGGCATTGATGAATTTACTAAATATGTTGATGTAAAACTTGCTCCGCCTTCTATAGCATCCGAACAACCATCATTATCTGAATCTAGGTCTAAATAGTTTGGTATACCGTCACCATCTGTATCATTACACGAACTTATAGAAACAGATGCCATTCCTAAATCTCTTACTTCACCACCATCACTATTCGCAGTAAACGTGAATAGTAAATCTCCTGTTGTAGGAACTCCTGATGGCAAAGTAATGATAAGATTACTGTTTGTAGATTTAGTTGAATTTGAAGTCACTAAAGAAAGTGCTGAAAGATTTGTTGTTCCGCCATTGTTACCCGCAATAACTGGGGATGTTGTATTATTAACCGTTGTAGAAGAAATGGTAGCATAGACTGTACCTGCATAAGAAACAGTAAAAGTAAAACCTCCTGTATTGTTATTCTGAAGGCTTCTGAACCAGTAAAGGTTATTTAAATTAATAGAAGCTACTCCAAAAACACCTGCTATGTTTCGGGACAGAGTAGTTACTGTACTCGCATCTCTTCTGAATTCAAGACCATTTGCGTTTAAGTTCACTCTTCCTATTCCTGAATTCCATGCCCCATTATACGTTCCACCTACAGTCCAGCCAGATACAGTATCTGTATTACCTCCTGTTGTAGGAAAAGTTGAAGTAAAAACTGTACTTCCTCCACATTCAGCAGTATCTAATATTCCATCATTATCATCATCTAAATCTGTTGCATCAGGGATTCCATCCCCATCCGAATCAGGATTTACCGTAGCTGTGGAAGAGTTGTTTGTAGAAACAGGATCTACCTGTGTAGAAGTTCCAGAAATGGTAGCAGTATTAGCATAGGCACCACCAGCTCTTACTGTAGCTATAATTGTTAAAGTAGCTGTTCCACCTACTGCGAGATTTCCGATTGTCCAGTCGGGAGCAGTCCAAGTTCCAACAGAAGGTGTAGCACTTACAAGTGTATAACCTGAAGGCAAAACATCATTTACAACAACACTTGTTGCAGGATCTGGACCTAAATTATTTGCAGTAATTGTAAAAGTCACGTTGCTTCCTATTCCTGCAGTCGGACTATTAACTGTTTTATTTACTGCTAAATCTGCAATGATTGCTGTTGCCCCAAACTCAGAAGTATTTCCGTTTGCATCTATTGCAATTGCTACAAGCTTATCTCCTGATGAGAATGTAGCACCTGAAACCAATGTTAATGTCTGATTAGTAAAAGCATTTGCTACTCCTGTAATGCTTCCTAAATATTGAATTCCTTCTCCGTGGCTGGTTACTCTGGTACAAACACCACCTGTAACTGCCCCGTTTTGGTCACCATCATCAGCAGCTTTATAAAACTGAATGGTTTTATTACCGGCTATAGTTGCTCCTGCTGTAGATTCGTTCCCATTACAGATACTTATATATCCTGAAACATCCAGAGTAGTGGCAGAAGTAATACTGTATCCTGTAATAACTGGATAATCTAATAATAGATTGGGTTGATTAGAGGTAGTTGCGCCATCATTTGGAGATACTCCAAAAATGTTTGTTGTTCCGTTCCAGCTTGCCAAATCAATAGGCAGTCCTATATTATTATAGAATACGTTTCTGGAAATTCTGTTATTATTGGAAGCATTGGCTGCCGCAGTACTACTGTTGGTAATCATTACACCTCCACGTATAGTTGCTCCTGATTTATATCCATTATTAGCAATAATATTGAGTTCTATATCGTCTCTGGTGCCATTATCATCAGAGCCTATTCTGTTATTATTAGCCCCGTTTCCATTTGAGTTGATATATACTCCTGAATTTCCGTTTCCTAAAGCTGTTGTTCCGCTTGCTCCTACTCCAATATAATTCCCAGCAACTGTATTATTACTTACCGTAAAGTTATTTGATACTAAATAAACTCCTGCTCCGTTAAGATTTCCTGAAATGATATTTCTTTCCTCAAGGTCTCCTACACCATTGCTATTCGTACCCACTCTACAGTTGGCAACACTATTTAAACTAACTCCGGCTCCGGTACTAAAAGTAAGTGCTGTACTGAATGTTCCGTTTGGCAAGGCAACATTTCCGGTAGCATCTACTCCTATATAATTACCTGCAACAACAATATTGTTTGTCCTTGTAGCTAAAGTTGCACCAGCAAGTGTGGCAATTGCTACTCCTCTACCGCCATTACCTGAAATTATATTTCTCACAAAAGGAGCATCAACAGCGGTATGAATTCTATCATCAAATCCTATAACGATATTATTAGGGGCGAATGATCCAGCTCCAAGATACTGCTGAATATTAATTGCTGGGTAAATGCCATCTCTAGTAGCGTTAGGCTTTGCAACTGTACCTGTATAGTCGGTGCCTATGTAGTTCCCTGCAATGTTGATTCCGCTTCCACTTTCGATTTGAATCCCGTAGATCGTACTTCCGGAAATAATATTTCTTTCCAGAGCATCAGATATACCGTTGGCATCCGTACCTATTGTTACATTACTGCCTACAGTACCAATAAACGCAATAGGTGATCCTTGAGCAGCAGGTACATTTTGCCCGATTGCCGAAACTGTTGTACCATCAGGCAAAAGTCCAAAATAATTACCTGCCACTTTACTGTTGTTAAGTGTTAAACCCACATCTCCAAAAAAATATATTCCGTTAACACTTCCTGCTCCATCGCGGTAGGTATTTGCGATGACATTCCCTTCATTGGTATCATTAAGACCACCATTAGAACCTCCGTCACCATTGGTTCCAATAATTAAGTTTGAAACAGTTCTTGCACCAGCAGTGGAACCAATAAATATAGCAGATGCTTCTAATCTTGTGTCAGCAGGTGTAGCACCTACAGTACCATTTGCTAGCAATCCTAAATAATTTCCCCAGATATGCAGTCCGTTTATATCAGCAGGAACAAAAATGCAAATGTTTTTCGCATTGTAAATTGCAAGACCGCTAATGGATGAACCGTCTGATCCAGTACCAAATGCAAACAAAGGATCGGTCAAATCATTCCCATTAATCTGAATTCTGATGCTTCGGGAACTTGACGGACCCAAAGGTCCTTGAACAGCAGAGGTTGCCATATATCCCTGAATACTTACCTGTCCCGTAATGGTTGGTAAAGCAGATGTCAGCGTAATAGTGTGGGTACCACCACCTAGACCATCAAAAGTAATTATATCTGCCCCAGGGTTTGTATTAGCTTGCGTAATACAATATCTTAAAGTTCTTACTGTAGTTGACCCTGCGCCATCGCCCGTATCATTAACCTGATAAGTAGCTGCTTTTATTGAGTTAATAGAACTCAATGCTATTATAAAAAAAATAAAAATACTTTTTTTATAATCTATGACAGTAGATTTAATAGTAAAGCCTATTCCTTTTTTTCTAATTTCGAAATTTTTGGAATAAGTATTAATATTAAATAAACTATCTCTTGAATAAGTAGTTTTGTTATTCATGACTTTATTTAATAAAAAAAATTATGTAGAAGTTGATCGTTTTATGCAAATGTTATCTCAACCGAAATACATTAACATGGTTACGAAATGAAGGGCGGTGGTCTTACAGAAAAAGAACCCTTAAGCCCTCCAGAAAGAATGTTAGAATAATTTGAGTAAAAAACTTTAAGAGTTTTATAAGAAAAACTCGAAACGTTATCGCATATATGTAAATGAATACAATTGAGCTTCAGAATATGAGGAGGCGCAACAGAAGACTGTTGATTTTTTGAAATACCAAAAGATTTATCCGAATCCTGAGAATCGTGATATGCAAAATTAACTTTTGGCAGATTTTTTATTACTTCATACTTCTTCTTTAAAGTCTCTTCTTTAGTTACGAATTGTTTCTTAGATCTCTTAAACTTCTGCTTTTTTTTCTTATCATCGGTTTTATTCAGAACAACGATTTTAAGAGAAGTATCACTGAGATTGATAATCTTAACCGATGATGTAACATAAATTGGAGATTTTGTATTCTCTAAATTTTTTCTGTTGGCAACTGAATTTTCTGTCTGTTCGGTATGAATATTTGCATCTTCAGAAATATAGATTTGTGAGGAAAACAGAGCCGAAACAAAGCACAAGATTAAAACTGAAATTCTTGCAATATAAATTACAAAAATCCCAGTATTCTTTTTCTTCGCCATCAGTGATTTGTTTTTCACCTTCTATATTTTTTAACATGCAAAGCAACCGAAAAGCTCTAAAAAAAAAGAATTTCAAATGTATTATCCGTGTATTACTTTAAGCTAACCAACTGATTTAAAATGACATAAATTCAAACTCCTGATATATATCCGTTTTATATAAAACACTATATACATTTAATATTCTTTTAGTAAAAAGAAACAATTTAATACTCCATTATAGTCTTTTGAAACTAAAATCTGACAAACTGTAACTAAAAAAATCTATTCTTTCTTTAACATAATTTCAACAGATAATACTTATTAAAGAAAAAAAGAAATACTATAAATCATTCAATGTAAATTGATGAAGTCAACATCAAGAGAAATTTACCAATTCTGAAAAGAGATTTAAATGAATTTATTGAACCATTATTTCTATAACAGAATTTAAAATAAAACAATTAATAGAAAATGCCAATTTGTCATCTTGATACGCATGGTATTTTTTTTGAGAATTTAATTTCAAATTTAAAAAATCAAAAAAATGACAAAAGGAAATATTAATGTTTCGGTGGAAAATATTTTCCCATTGATTAAAAAATTCTTGTACAGCGATCACGAAATCTTCTTAAGAGAGTTAATTTCAAACGCCACAGATGCCACATTAAAACTAAAACACCTTACGAATATTGGTGAAGCAAAAGTAGATTATGGAAATCCTAAAATCGAAGTGAAAATCGATAAGGAAAATAAAAAACTTCACATCATCGATCAAGGTTTGGGAATGACTGCTGAAGAAGTAGAAAAATACATCAATCAGGTAGCCTTTTCCGGTGCAGAAGAATTTCTTGAAAAATATAAAGATTCGGCAAAAGATTCAGGAATTATTGGGCATTTCGGTTTAGGTTTTTATTCCGCATTTATGGTGGCAGAAAAAGTAGAAATCATCACCAAATCTTTCAAAGACGAGCCTGCAGTACATTGGATCTGCGACGGAAGTCCTGAATTTACTTTAGAAGAAACTACAGAAAAAACAGACCGAGGTACAGAAATCGTTTTGCACATTGCAGAAGATTCTACGGAATTTCTGGAAGAAAGCAGAATCCGAGAATTATTGTTGAAGTACAATAAATTTATGCCGGTTCCTATTAAGTTCGGAACAAAAAAAGAAACACTTCCTCTACCTGAAGGTGCAGCAGAAGATGCCGTTGCAGAAACAATTGATGTAGATAATATCATCAACAACCCGACTCCTGCGTGGACGAAAGCTCCAAGTGAATTGAAAGATGAAGATTACAAATCGTTCTACCACGAGTTGTACCCAATGCAGTTTGAAGAGCCATTATTTAACATCCACTTAAATGTTGATTATCCATTTAATCTTACAGGAGTTTTGTTCTTCCCTAAACTGGCGAACAATTTAAATATTGAAAAAGATAAAATTCAACTGTACCAAAATCAGGTTTTCGTAACCGATGAAGTGAAAGGTATTGTTCCAGACTTTTTGATGTTGCTTCGTGGAGTGATTGATTCTCCTGATATTCCGTTGAATGTTTCGCGTTCTTATTTACAAGCAGACGGTGCTGTAAAGAAAATTTCTTCTTACATCACGAAAAAAGTTGCCGATAAAATGGTTTCTTTAATCAACGAAAACCGTGAAGATTACAATAAAAAATGGAACGACATCAAAATCGTGATCGAATACGGAATGATTTCTGAAGATAAATTCTTCGAAAAATCTGACAAATTTGCGTTATATCCAACAACTGACGGAACATATTTCCTTTGGAATGAATTGGAAGAAAAAATCAAACTAAATCAAACCGACAAAGACGGAAATTTAGTCATTTTATATGCTTCAAATGCAGATGAACAGCACTCTTATATTCAGTCTGCAAAAGATAAAGGATATGAAGTGATTCTTCTTGACTCTCCTATTGTTCCTCATTTAATTCAGAAACTGGAAACTTCGAAAGAGAAAATTCAGTTTGCAAGAGTAGACGCAGATCATATCAATAATCTGATCAAAAAAGACGAACCTGCGATTTCTAAATTGAATGAAACAGAAAAAGAAACGTTGAAGAAAAGCGTTGAAGAATCAATCAATGATAAAAAATTCACGGTTCAGCTTGAAGATTTAGACAGTACCGATGCTCCGTTTACCATTACACAGCCAGAATTCATGCGCCGAATGAAAGACATGCAGGCAACCGGAGGTGGCGGAATGTTCGGAATGGGCGGTTTCCCAGAAATGTATAATTTGGTTGTAAATTCTAACAGCGAATTTGCCAATCAGATTCTGAAAACTGAAGATGCAGAAGGAAAACAAAATCTGATAAAATATGCATTAGATTTGGCAAAATTGTCTCAGAACCTGCTAAAAGGTAAAGATCTGACCGATTTTATTCAAAGAAGCTATAAGCAACTGGAAAAATAATTTTTAAATCGCCAAAGCTTTAAACTTTGGCGATTTTTTTGTTTTTATAGTTTCGGCGGAGCCAAAGGCTCCGCCGAAACTATAAAAACATCTTATAAAAATTATTTAAGTAAAGATTCGATGGCTTTCAAAAGTTCTGTTGGTTTTTCTTTAACAGCGTTTAAATGATCTGCTGTGAATTCAAAAAACTGTTTTGGCTCAGAAGCATTTTGATAAACTTCTTCACCTTGAGAAAATGGAACCGTCTTATCATTTTTACTGTAAACAAAAAGTTTAGGAAGTCCTTCTGTAAATTTTACATCTTCCTTGGCAGCATAAACAGAAGACAGCATCTTTGCAATCATATCTTTAAACTGTGGAGCAAAAATTGCTGCAATATCAGCAAAAGAAGACATTCCGCCATCGATTACCAATCCGGAAATTTTGTCTTTGTTTTTTCTGGCTAAGTGAGCTGAAATTTGAGATCCCAAAGAGGCACCATAGATAATGATCTTTGTATTTTTCACATCTTTTCTCTGATATATAAAATCAAAAAACTTTTGTCCATCTTCTGCAACATTGATATGAGTAGGAATTCCTGTTGATTTTCCGTAACCTCTGAAATCTACCATAACAACCTGAAATCCGTCTTCAACTAAAGGTTTGGTCATAAAAACATAAGTAGAAACATTACCACCTGCACCGTGAAAAAACAAGATTGTTGCCTTTGGCTTTGCAGAAACAGGCTTTAAAACAATAACAGTAATAGTATCTTGATCTACAGGAAACGCAATCTCTTCATATTTTAAATTCTCAATAGGTTTTAATTGTTTGCTGGGCTGATAAAATTTATCGTCTAACTGAGCATTGCAAAACTGAGTAAGAATAACAAATAAAAAAGTAATAACAGCTTTAGTTTTCATAATAATGGTTGTTTTTTAATTATGATTCAAAAATAGGAGTTACCTAATTTTTGGTAAAACTTAAAAAGCCGAAAGGTTATTTTTGCATACTCAGTTGTTTATTTTTGATCATAAAGAGATCTCCAACCAAATGAAGTTTTATTATATTACCTCAAACTATAATTCCTCTAAAGGATTCCAAAACAATTTTTTGAAGTTTTTTATTCTGAAATTTTCTACTTCAATTCCTTCCGCTTCTAATCTCCCCTGAAATTCTGGCACAGATAATGTTCCCGAACTCGAAATTACCCGGTGTGCCGGAACATCTTTCGGACAGCCTCCCATTGCTTTCCCTACGTGTCGGGAATGATTCGGAAATCCTACCGCTTTTGCAATGGCACCATAAGAAGAAACTCTGCCTTTGGGAATCAATTTGCTGATTTCCCACACTTGCTGTTTGAAGATCTCGTTCATATTATTTTTTGCATCATTTTTGAATTATAAATATTGATGATAACTGATCAGTTTTAAAATCTAAAGTTATGAAAAAATCAATTTTCCGATTGTTAAATACAATCAACAAAAAAGTTTTGCCAAAACTGAGTGATAAAGATCCTGCGAAACTGACTAAAATTCAGAAAGGGATTTTGGCGTACCGTTATTTCGTGCTTACCAATTCTCTTGATTGACGGGTTTCTGCGTGAGGGATATGGAGGGCGAGAGCGAAGCGAGCTGTACAGAGTACCGGAACGAAGTGAAGCCCGCAAAAGCCCGACCTGAACTAGTGAACGGAGCGAAACGGAATGAACGAGTGAAGGACACGCCCAAAATTTTATAATTCATAAGATTCCTCAAGTTAGTCAATAAAAAACGCCCCAAAAATGGAGCGTTTTTATATAACTTCAAGCTTCAGACTTTCGTCTTCCTGCCTTATTAATTTTCTAAAATGTAAGAGAACATAAGCGGTGCACAGATTGTAGCATCACTTTCAACAATGAATTTTGGTGTTGTAATATCCAGTTTCCCCCAAGTAATTTTCTCGTTCGGAACAGCTCCGGAATAAGAACCGTAAGATGTTGTTGAATCTGAAATCTGACAGAAATATGACCAGAACGGAATATCATGCATTTCCATATCCTGATACAACATCGGAACCACACAAATCGGGAAATCTCCTGCGATACCTCCACCAATCTGGAAGAAACCAACTCCTTTTCCTGCTGAGTTTTTCGTATACCAATCTGCTAAATACGTCATGTATTCGATACCAGATTTCATAGTCGTTGCAGTAAGTTCTCCTTTTATACAGTACGATGCGAAAATATTACCCATGGTAGAATCTTCCCATCCCGGAACTACAATCGGAAGATTTTTTTCAGCCGCAGCAATCATCCATGAATTTTCTCTTGGAATTTCATAGTATTGCTCCAAAACTCCTGATAAAATCATCTTGTACATAAACTCGTGCGGGAAATATCTTTCTCCTTTTGCTTCTGCATCTTTCCAGATTTCTACAATATGTTTCTGCAGTCTTCTGAAAGCTTCTTCCTCCGGAATACAAGTGTCTGTTACTCTATTAAGACCTCTTTCCAAAAGATCCCACTCATCCTGAGCCGTTAAATCTCTGTAATGAGGTACTCTTTCGTAGTGAGAATGCGCTACAAGATTCATTAGATCTTCCTCCAGGTTTGCACCGGTACAAGAAATAAAATCTACTTTGTCCTGACGAATCATCTCAGCCAAAATTTTCCCTAATTCTGCTGTCGACATCGCTCCTGCCAAAGTAATCATCATTTTCCCTCCTTCTTTGAGGTGTGCAACATATCCTTTTGATGCGTCTACCAAAGCTGCTGCATTGAAGTGCAGATAATATTTTTCTATGAACTCTGTAATCGGTTTGCTCATTTTTTTTATTTTTTACAAAGATAAAATTTAAAAACGGAAAGTTGCCGCTGCGCTTAAAGAAAGTCTCGTTAAACCTTCTCTTTCTTCTTCGCCGAATTCTACCGTTGTACCATTATATTTCATTTTACTTAATGTTCCGCCTGTAAGACCTACTTTAGGACCTATAAAAACATGATCGGTAATTGCATACTGATACCCGAAATTTGCTTCCAGACCAAGATTAGATCCTGTTCCTTTTACCGTTCCTGTTTTAGTGGTATAAGTAATTACACCCAAAGCAATGTCATAGAACAACTTATGCTTCGTGTCATCTTTGAAATTTGAAAACATATAAGCCGGACCTACAAATGTGATATTATCTTTTGTGCTTACAAATCCCGAAACAACTTGCCCATTTGAGCCTTGTACGGCAATTCTTCCATCACTTGAAGCAAAATAAGTAGAATATTTCAAACCTACCGCTCCGTTTCCTTTCAGGTGATAATATGCTGAAATACTCACATCTACTCCACTTTTAAGACCTTTGATATAATCTCTTGTTTCTCTTGTAATTCCTTCAGGCATTTTTGCAAGACGCCATGCATAACCAACGGAAGGCATTATTGAAATTTTGGATTCTGAAGTTGAGTTTTCCTGTGCTGAGAAAAAGAATGGAATTGCAAATGCTCCCGAAAGTAAAAGTTTTTTTAACATAGTCGAATTTAATTTTCCGCAAAAATACATTTTTTCTAATTACGGAGATTTAAAATCTGAAACGTCTGTTTTCTTTCTTGTCTGAGTTTTGTTTTTTCTGCTGAATGCGCTTTTCCACAGAAGATCTTGTGGGTTTTGTCTTTGCTCTGAATTTCGGAACTACCAAAGCTTTATCTACCAAGTCAAGAATTTTTTCCACCGCAATTTTCTTGTTTTGAAGCTGCGTTCTGCTTTCGGAAACACTTAAAAATAAAAAACCTTCCAGATTGATTCTGTTTTTCAGTTTTTCTTTAATTAAATCTTTCTGTCTTTCATTAAAAAATTCTGAATCATCAACATGCCACGATACAGCAACTGCGGTTTCCACTTTATTCACGTTCTGTCCTCCTGCTCCGCTGCTACGGGAAGTTTTAAAATTCAGTTCTTTTGAGAAATCTTTCATTTTTTCAGATAAGGTTTAAGAACAAGAATAATATAGTTTAAATGTTTCTAAAATTTTCAGCTAATTGTAAACGGTTTACTTTTCCGTTGGGCGTTCTTGGGATTTCATCAACAAAGATAATTTCTTTTGGTCTGTGAAAACTTTTTTCAAATTGAATTTCGGTCATTTTTTTAATTAAATCGTCAGATTTTTTCCCTTCAATTACTGCAATCAGTTTTTGCCCCAAACTTTCATCTTTCAATCCTAAAAAGACTATCTCATTAGATATTTCTTTTTTTACTAAACTTTCCAAAGCTTCAGGAAATATTTTTGCCCCACCGGAATTGACGACATTATCTATTCTTCCTAAAAATCTAAATTGATTGTCACTATTAATTTCAACTAAATCATTAGTATAAAGAATTTCGGAATTTAAATCAGGCGCAAAAATTTGCAGGCAACCTTTTTCATCTTTAGAAACAGAAACATTTTCAAAAACCGTAAAATAGTCATCCGTTTTTGGAAAAACTTCTTTCAGCGCAATATGAGAAAGTGTTTCAGACATTCCGTAAGTTTCATATATTTTTGTTGAATTTTGTACTTTGTTTAAGGTCTTCGTAATTTTTTTTTTCAATGATTCTGAAACTGCAGCTCCGCCTATGATCAGATTTTTAATCAGATGAATCTTATTTAAAGAATTCTCAACCTGTAAAGGCGTCATTGCACAAAAATCAACTTTCTCATCGAAATCTTTTAAAGGTCCTAAAGATGGATCTTTTACAATCAGTTTCATTTTTCTTTCAAAAGATCTTACCATCATCATTTTCCCGGAAATATATTCTACGGGCAGACAAATTAAGGAGGTGTCATCTTGTTTTAATCCAAGAAAATTGCAGGTTAATCTCGCAGAATTCAGCATTCTCTTTTTTTCAATCTCGAAAACTTTTGGAGTTCCTGTAGAGCCCGAAGTCTGAACTTTTACCTTTTCTGAATCTGAAAGCCATTCTTCTAAAAAAAAAAACACTTTTTTTTCAAATTCTGTCTGAGAATGTAAATTATTAATTTCGAGATTATTGAAGTCTATCACCATGATTACGTCGCTAAAAATATGATGTAAATTTAAAAAAATTAAAAAAACGATTTGCAAGTAAATAAAAAAACTGTAAATTTGCATCACCAAAATAACACAGACCTATAGTGTAGTGGTAACACACCGGTTTTTGGTACCGTTATCCGGGGTTCGAATCCCTGTGGGTCTACAAACCATCCTTTTCTAAGGGTGGTTTTTGTTTTTTTTAAGGAAATTAAAAAAAATTAAACTTCACTAATAATTTCTTGCACATAAAGAAAAAAACTGTAAATTTGCACCACCAAAAATAAACAGACCTATAGTGTAGTGGTAACACACCGGTTTTTGGTACCGTTATCCGGGGTTCGAATCCCTGTGGGTCTACAGACCATCCTTTTTAAGGGTGGTTTTTGTTTTTATACTAAAGATACTCTTTAGGAATGGGCAAATTATTCTCTTTCATATATTCCAAAAGATCATTCAGTTTTTCTTCATAATCATTTCCCGAACATTTATGAGAGATACTGCAAATATCGGAAGGCTTAATCTCCAGAATATCTGAAATTTTAGTAAGAATTTCAAGATTAATTTTCACTTTAGAATTTTCAATATCCGAATACGCTTTTTGAGAAATTCCCATTTCAAAAGCCATATATTCTTGCGTAAAATCCTTATTTCTTCGGATCTTCCTGATGTTTTGCCCACAAACTTTCATCCCTCTTATTTTAGTAGTTTTCAGTATATTTTAGAAGTTTATCTAATAGTCTCTCCCAAAGTTAATAAATACCTTTGACAAAACATTAGACACGTAACATGATATTTATTTTAACCTTATTAAAGCCTGTTTAAAGTGCTTTTGGTAGAATAAAAATCATTCTGTACAACAACTTGAATTATGGAGACGCAAAAATTTAATTATGACAATAATATTGTCAGAGCATTCCTTTATGCTACAATCGTATTCGGAGTTATTGGATTCGTTTTGGGATTAACCGCTGCTTTGATGCTTTTTTATCCTGAACTGCCAGAATTTTTATTCGGAACAGACGATACTACTATTCAGAGTTTAAGAAGCGGAAATATTCAGGGATTAATCAATTCGCAGGGAGCTTTAGGATTCGGGAGAATCAGAATGTTGCATACAAGTGCTGTAATCTTTGCCTTCGTTTGTAATTCGTTTTTCTGCGGTGCTTACTACAGTATGCAGAGACTTTTAAAAACCAGAATGTACAGCGATACCTTATCATGGGTTCATTTCTGGACTTGGCAGATTATGATTATCTCCGTTGTGATTACTTTTTTAATGGGAATCAATACTTCAAAAGAATATGCTGAACACGAATGGCCTATTGACATTTTAATCACATTCTCTTGGGTAATCTTCGGGATCAATATGTTCGGAACGATTTTTAAGAGAAGAGTTAGACACCTTTATGTTGCCATTTGGTTTTATATTGCTACATGGATTGCCGTTGCCATGCTCCACATTTTTAATAATCTTGAAGTTCCATTATCATTTGCAGGCTGGAAATCTTATTCTGCGTATGCGGGAGTAAAAGATGCGCTTGTACAGTGGTGGTACGGTCACAATGCAGTAGCGTTTGTATTAACAACTCCGGTTTTAGGATTGATGTATTATTTTATGCCTAAAGCTGCAGACAGACCTGTATTTTCCTATAAATTATCTATTATTCACTTTTGGTCTTTAATCTTCGTTTATCTTTGGGCAGGACCTCATCACCTTCAATACACTGCACTTCCGGCTTGGGCGCAGGCTGTAGGAACAGGTTTTTCAATTATGCTGATTGCACCGTCTTGGGGAGGAATGCTGAACGGATTACTAACTTTAAGAGGAGCCTGGGATAAAGTAAGAGAAAATCCTATTCTTAAATTTTTCGTAGTAGCAGTTACCTGTTACGGAATGGCAACTTTTGAAGGACCTCTTTTAGCAACAAAATCTTTAAATAAAATAGGACATTATACAGACTGGGTAATTGGTCACGTACATTTAGGAGCTTTGGGATGGAACGGTTTTATGGCATTTGGTGTGGTATATTATCTTGTTCCTATCATGTGGAGAACTAAACTTTGGTCAAAAAAATTGGCGAATTATCACTTTTGGCTAGGAACTTTAGGAATTATCTTCTACGCAGTGCCTATGTATATCGCAGGATTCACACAAGGTTTAATGTGGAAACAATTTAATCCGGATGGAACTTTATTGTGGAAAAACTGGCTGGATACCGTGACTGCAATTATACCCTACTTTAAATTAAGATTTTTAGGTGGTCTATTTTATCTGAGCGGAGCAATTTTAATGATCATTAATGTTTACAAAACCATCAGAGCTGGTTCTTTTCAAAAAAATGTTCCTGCAGAGGCTCCCGCTTTAGCCAATATAGGAAATGCAAGAAAACAAGGAGAAGGTGTGCATTTATGGTTAGAAAGAACGCCTCACTTATTATCCATTTTAGCTTTTGTTGCAATCGCAATCGGTGGTTTGGTAGAGATTGTTCCTACTCTAACTGTGAAGAGCAACCTGCCTCAAATTTCAGCAGTAAAACCTTATTCACCTCTTGAACTGGAAGGAAGAGATCTTTATATACGTGAAGGCTGTAACTCTTGCCATTCTCAGATGATAAGACCTTTTCGTGATGAAGTAACGAGGTTTGACGGGAAAAACGGACAGTATTCCAAAGCAGGAGAATTTGTGTACGACAGACCTTTCTTATGGGGATCTAAAAGAACAGGACCAGATTTACACAGAGAAGGAAACAGAAACCCAGATTCTTGGCACTTCAAACATATGTATAACCCAAGAATAACTTCTGCAGGTTCTATTATGCCACGTTTTCCATGGTTAATTACCAATAAATTGGATCGTTCTCAAATGGTTGATAAAATCAGACTGATGAAAAACACGTTCGACATTCCATACACCAAAGCAGAAATAGATTCTGCAGATCAATGGGCAGATAATCAGTCGAAAGCGATTGTAAAAAGAATTTACTCTGAAGCTACCGATGTAAGAGACCAAATGGAAAAAGAAAAAATAGCAAAGGGGAATGCTTTTATTCCGCTTGAACAAAGAGAAATTGTTGCTGTAATTGCCTATCTGCAAAGATTGGGAACCGACATCAAAACAACCGATATTAAAACAGCAAGTGTAAAATAATTATTCGTAAAATTTTAATTAAAATGAAAACGAGAACCCCCATTTCAATATATATCGCAGTAACATTGGGCTTTACCATTATGGCTTTTGAGATGTTTACACCAGATGCTGCATATTTTACATCACCGCTTTTCTGGTCATTGCTGATCATTGTGACGATTCTAATTTTAATCATGAACTCCATAGGAGATTTGATTGAGAATGAAAAATTCAAAAATCTTTCCGAAGAAGAAAAACAGTTGTTTCTGAAGGATAAATCTACTCCTTATTTTGAAAAATTGTGGAATTCGGCTTTTAAAAAGCAGTCGCAGTCTGAGGAAAAAGATATATTAATCGATCACGGTTTCGACGGAATTACCGAACTCGATAATTCTCTGCCCAAATGGTGGATCGGGCTTTTCTATTTCGGTATGATTTTCTGCGCGGTCTATATGCTTGCATTTGCTTTTACAGATTACGCGCATCCCGATGCAGAATATGATCAGGATACTAAAGTACAACTTGCAGCCATCGCTGAATACGAAAAAACAGCTCCCGCAATTAACTTAGAAACTGCAAAATATTCTGCAGATAATATTTCAGAAGGAGAACAGCTTTTCAAAACCAATTGCGTAACCTGCCATTCTGAAGGTGGAAAAGGCGGAATCGGTCCCAATCTTACCGATAAAAACTGGATCAACATTAAAGAAAAAAGCGTATTCCGAAATGTTTTCTGGATGCTGGAAAATGGCTCCCCCAACAATCCTACAATGCGACCTTTCATTAAAGAAGGAACGATTACGGGAAGAGACGCAGAAAAAATAGCAGCTTACATTTATCATATCAATCAGGAGAAAAATCCAATTACAGAAGCTCAAGGCGGTGCAGCTCCGCAAGGTGAAGTTGCAAAATGGCAAGAATAATTTTAATCAATATAACTATGAAGTAAAAAATCCATTAAAGAATGTCTCTATTGTCACAGATTAACATCTGAAAACCTATTCACTTTTTAAATATCCTCTCTATATTTAACTGCAATAGAGACATTTTATCACAAACCTGTTCCTCGGAGCAGGTTTTGTTTTTTTGTTAATTTTTCAAAAATCAAGTTTTTATGTGGGTTGGCAAACATATTGCAGGTGTTTTTTTGCATACTTTTTTCTAAATTAACCCAACCATAAAAATAATCATGAAAATATTCTTACACTATCAATTTTCTTACAATAAAACATAATCTATAAACTTGACAATCAGGATATTTTTTTATATATTAATATCCTTCAAAAATAATTATTTATACTAGTTTAAATCATTGAGAAAATTGAAACGAAAAATAAACTTTAAAAAAATTGTTAAAGGTATTGTTATAACCGTCATTTCAATACTTATCATCCTGATTCTTGCCGTATTAAGTTTAAGGATTCCCGCTGTACAAAACTATGTAAAAGACAAACTTGTCGTTTATTTAGAGAAAAAAATTAAAACGAAGGTAAGTCTGGAGAGAGTTTACATAGGTTTTCCAAACAGTCTTGTTATGGAAAATTTGTATTTAAAAGGTCAGAATATCGACACACTTTTAGCCGTAAGAAAATTCGATGTCGGTTTGGATATGATGAAACTCATTAATTCAAAAGCGGATATCACCTCAATCGATCTGGAAGGCGTAAGAGCCAATGTAATAAGAAAACCAGACGGAAAATTCAATTTTGATTATATTATTGATGCTTTTGCAACTTCAGATAAAGAAGAAAGCACATCAAAACCATTCATCATTTCTTTAGATAAGATAAAACTGAAAGATATTGGTTTAACATTCAATGATCAGCAATCAAAAAATGACATCAAAGTTTATTTCAATTCATTTGATACAAGAGTAAAAACGTTTGACCTTCAGAATAATTCTTATGCTGTTAATGATATTAATCTTGACGGATTAAAATTAAAACTAAAACAGGATTTTGTAGAAGAAGTTTCTAAAAATGTAGAACAAAAAGTAGATTCTCTCAATCAGAAGAAACCGATGAAACTTGGTTTAAACGGGATAAAACTGACCAATTTCAACATCGATTACGGTGACGACAACACCAAAACATTTGCGAAAGTTCTCTTTAAAGAATTAAGCACGAATGTCAATAGCCTCGATCTGGAAAACAAATCTTACAACATAGGAAATGTTTATTT
>Ga0114982_1000464_pt1 | contig 21826 bp, 19 predicted proteins | sample Shrwel_input2_FT_FD_87183 | JGI IMG/M metagenome (GOLD analysis project Ga0114982, IMG submission 87183) | Subsurface microbial communities from deep shales in Ohio, USA - Utica-3 well 1 S input2 FT | ecosystem: Environmental > Aquatic > Deep subsurface > Shale gas/oil reservoir > Produced... | reverse complement strand
CCACATACTCCGCCAACAGATCGACGCGGCGGAAAGGCGAAGTGAGGCGACTCATGGCTTTTTCGTCCGCGAGGGTGACGGTCTTGCCGGTGGCGACGCGGATATCTTCTTCGAGGTCGGCGATAAGGGTGACGAGTCCGATGCTGTCCAAAGCGGCGGATTCGCCGAAAAGGCGGGTCGAGGCGTCGGCCTGCTCCAAGGTCGGCTTACCGAGTTCGCGGCCAAGGGCGGCGAGACGACGGAGGATGAGAGCAAGGGCTTGTTCGCGATTAAGCATGGTGTTGGTGCGCGACGGCTTCGAGCGTGGCGATGAAACGGCCGGCCAGGAGAGGTCGGGCGAATTCTTTCTCGCCTAGGGCCCGGGCGGCCGCGCCCATGGCGCGCCGTTCGTCGGCATTGGCGGCGAGGCGCTGCAGGGCGTCGGCGAAGGCGACAGGATTGCCAGGCGGGACGACAAGCCCGCAGCGGTGCTCCGTGATGAGGCCAGCGAGCCAGCCGGGGTAATTGTTCACTACCGGGATGCCGGCGGCAAGGTAGTCGAAGAACTTGTTCGGCGAAGTGCCCCGATAGAAGGCAGGGATATCACGAAGGACCATCAGTCCGCAGTCGAGCGAGGCGGTGATGGCGCCAAGTTCGGGCTTGGGCATCGGCGGAAAGAAGAGGCAATTCGTGAGACCGAGTTCGGTGGCGCGGACGGCGAGGCGTTCCTTCTCCTTGCCATCGCCGATGAAGACGAGTTTCACCCGGGTATCGCCGCGGCGTTTGAGCTCCCCGGCAACGGCGAGGAGCGCGTCGAGACCGTTGGCGACGCCGTGGGCACCCGTGAAACCAGCGACGAAGTCATCCGGGCCGAGGCCAGGGAGCGTGAGCTTGGAGCGCTTGGACGGATGGAAGAGCTCGAGGTCGCAGCCGTTAGGAATCATCGCGACAGGCAGACGTTCGTCGGCGCGGGCGCGGATACCTTCGACGATCCCAGGCGAAAGGCCGATACAGGCCTCGGCGGAACGATAGCCGAGGAACTCCAGCAGCGACATGCCTCCGAGGACGAAAGGATTACGCAGGCCGAGGGCGCGGGGGAGCTCCGGCCAGAGGTCGCGGACCTCGAAGACGAACGGTTTGCCGCGGAGCCATTTGGCGGCGAGCCCCGGAATGACCGCGGTGATCGGTGTCGAGGTCGCGAAGGCGAGGTCGTAATCGAGCTGCAGGGCGAGCCGGACCGAACGCAGGGCGAAACGCAGGAAGGTCCAGCCGCGGCGAAGGAGCGAGTCCCGGTTGGCGTATGCCAAGGGCAAAGAGATGACGTCAATCCCGTCGACGTCGCCACGATGCCAGCAGCAGTCGGCATCGTAAGGGAAGTCCAGTCCGCTGTACGCGTGCGCCCCGCAGACGACCGTCACCTGATGTCCGCGCTCGATCAAAGCCCGCGCGAACTCATAAGAACGCGTGCCGCTCGCACCCTGTGGGGTCGCGAAATGTTGATGGAAGTAAAGGAGGCGCAATTAGTTTAGGGGAGAAGCTGGCACGTGGGCACGAGGGGGAAAAGGGGAGCAGGAGACCGGATGATTGTCCGGGGTCGTGGGTAGGGCGGGCTCTCCGAGCCCGCCGAGCGGACGGTTCGGAGAACCGTCCCTACCTGTTGCATCTCATGTCAACCGGCCAACCGATCAACGGTTCAACTAACGCTGTAATTCTGCTTCGACTAATCTGGCAATCTTCGCCGCCGCGGTCCCATCGCCGTAAGGATTACGAAGCTGAGAGCGGCGGGCGTATTCGGCGGGATCGGTAAGCAGGCGGTTCGATGCCGCGACGATACGGGCCGGGTCGGTGCCGACGAGTTCACTGGTGCCGGCGGCGAGGCCTTCGGGGCGTTCCGTGTTGTCGCGCATGACGAGCACGGGCTTGCCGAGCGAAGGAGCTTCTTCTTGTACGCCGCCGGAATCAGTAAGCACGAAAGCCGAACGATCCATCAGCCAGATGAAATCCTCGTAGGCCGCCGGCGCGGCGAGGGCGATTCGTGGATGTCCGCCGAGCAGGCGACGCACGGGCTCCTGGACCTGCGGGTTGAGATGGACGGGGTAGACGACGCCGAGATCGGGATGCTCGTCGACGAGCTGGCGGATGCCGCGGCAGAGATTCTCGAAGCCCGGTCCGAACGATTCGCGGCGATGACCCGTGACGAGAATCCAGCGGGACTTCGGCGAGGAGAGATGCGAGGCCATGAAGGCCGGCCCGATACCGAGGCGGGCGCCGACGGCGACGGCTTCGAATCCGCCGATCTTCTCACGCGTGGCGAGCAAGGCGTCGATGACGGTATTACCGGTGACGTGGCAGGCCTCGGTCGCGATGCCTTCCCGCAGGAGATTGGCCTTGGCTCCCTCGGTCGGGCAGAAATGCCAGCGCGCAAGCGTGGAGGTCACGCGCCGGTTCATCTCCTCGGGGAAAGGCGAACGCAGGTCATCGGTGCGGAGACCGGCTTCGACATGGCCGACCGGGATACCGGCATAAAAGGCGGCCATCGCGGATCCGAGCACGGTGGTGGTATCGCCCTGGACGAGCATGGCGGATGGCTTCGCTTCGGCGAGCCAGGCGGAGACGCCGGTGAGCACGCGGGTCGACAGCTCGGGCAGTGACTGTCCGGGCTGCATGAGGCCAAGATCGATGTCCGGCTTCAGGCCGAAGGAACCCAGCGCCTGATCGAGAAGCTCGCGGTGCTGGCCGGTCGAGACCAGCAACGGCCGCACCTTGCCAGCGCGACGCAGCTCAGCGTAGACCGGCGCGAGCTTGATGCACTCGGGACGGGTACCGACGATGAGGGCGAGGGAGGGCATTTTAGCGGAAGAATAAGAGGGCTGAGTCGATGACTGAATCGAGGGCTGAATAGATGAGCTGCAGATCCAGAGGCAGTACAAAGGTGCAAATCGGAGCAGTGCTCCTGTGTAAAAGTGCAAAGGTGAAGTTAGGGGTAGGGACAGGGCTAGGGCTGGGGCTAGAAAACTTTTCAGGTCTCGGGTCTCAGCCGTCGGGAGCCAGGTTCAGGTGTTCAGGTTCGGGTACAGGTTTAGGATCTACATTTCGCCCGACACCCGTACCTGCGCCTGATAATCCGAACCAGAGACCTGAGGGCCGAGACCTGGGACCCGAAAATGTCTCTCCCGTGTCAACTTGCCAACTTTTCAAAGGGTCAACTCACGCTCGAGTATTCACTCCAGCGGATACTCTTCCCCATCGGCGAAAAAGCTTTTGGCTTCGAGGCGGAGGGAACAGCCGAGGGCGGTGACAAAGGTGACGTCCGCGCCAGCGGCAGTGATGCGGCGGCACCAGGAGGCTTCTTTCGAGCCGTAATGCGTCGAGTGCCACCCTTCCCCGCCGTCGGGCAATGCGGTGACATATTCTTCGGTCGAGGGCGCGGAGCACGCGACGGTGAGCTGCTCGAGGCCGGCGCGGCGGCGACCGTGCCAGCGGAGGACGAATTCGCCTCGCTGTCCGAGACGCCCGGTGAGGCGGTCGATGATGACAAAGCCGGTCGCGACCTTGAGGATCCGCCGACGGGACTTGAAGCCAGAGAAGCCGACGTGGGCGGCGGCGAGTCCTTCGTCTTGACGGCTTAACCGGCAGACGGTCCAAGGCAGCCAGAGGAAGCGGCCGAATCGTCCCATGCAGTCATGGTCGCCGACGGCGACGACGTTATGGAAGCGGGAACCGGCGAAACCATCCCAGTCGCCCGGAGCGTTGTAGGAATACGTGCCCGGGTCTTCGGTGATCCACTCGCCGTCCCAGCGCAGCGAGACATGGAGCTGGTCGGCGTGCGAGGGGCGCGTACGGAAAACGGTGGGCGCGCGGAAGAAGAGCGTGCCGCGCCCGTGGCGAAGGGTGAAGACGCCGGCATCAGGCTGGTCAGCCATGCCGCGGATCGCCGGGGCGGCACTCGCCGCGACCGGACCCAGCAGCAGCAGCGCCGTCTCATCCCAAGGTCCGGCGGGCAGGCGCTCGCCCGTGAAGATCGCGAGGGCCGCGCCGACGGCAGGGCGGAAATCTTCATAGGCGCAACCAGTCAACGGGAACAGGTTGGCGCCGTCGTCGGCGCCGTAACGCGGGACGGTGCCGTCCGTCTCCATCAACGTGGCGAGGAAATTGGTCGCGGCGATCGCCTTGGCCCGCACCGCTTCGGGCAAGGTGTCGCGCACGGAGCGTTCCACGACCTCGGACCAGGTGAGGAGCTGGAGGAGGAGGCGATGGTAGTTCGTCGAATGCTGGCTGAAGCCGCCGTCAGGGCCGATGAGTTCGGCGCACTGTTCGGGGAGCAGGTCCCTCCAGAAATCATCGGGCCAATGCGGGAAGCCGCAGAGACTCGGCCAGAATCGGGCCGCGGTCTGGAGTCCGATCAGCTCCGCGATGCCGTGATTGTTCTGCTGAGTCAGGGCGTAACCCAGATGGTCGCCGATGCGGTCAGCGGTCGCGTCGGCGAGCCGTGCTGCGAGGGACAGGCGGGCGTCCGTCGTCGCCGGATGATCGCGGAAGGCCTGCAGGGCGAACGTGACGGCGATCAGGCGGAAGGACGCCTCTTGTCCGCACATCCAATTCGGGCCGCGGTTCGGTGGATTACGCCCCATCCAGTCCTCGAGCGTGGACCAAAAGAGTTCGACGTGGCGATCTTCGCCATCCCGAAGCCAGGCGCGCACCAGAGCATAGGCCCAAGAGAAGCGAGAGAGTTCCCAGACGCCTTTGATGTCATCAGCCCCGGCATCGGGAATGCGCGACCAATGGCGACGTGGATCTAGTGAACGGCCCGCGAGCACATTGCGCGTCCAGCGATCCGGCCGTCCGACCTCGACCAGTTGATGCGAGAACACCCGGGCATAACCACGGGCGAAGGCATCGGCTTCGGCAACCGGCGAGGCGCCGGATTCGACGGACCAAGCCTCGAGCTGCGGCGCGAGGTGCGCGCGATCAAGCAGCGCGATCGGGAGACGCGGCGCGGACTTGCGCCATTCGACCGGATCGAAGCCCACGGCGACATCCTTCCACGGGCGCATCGGCGAACGCCATTCCCAGACCCCGAGCTTACGCTCGCACGCCCAGCGCGCACGCCGGAGGAGCCAGCGCGGACCGAGGTGATGGAGGAGAGCGAGAAGCACTAGTCAGGGGACACGCTGGCCAGAGGGGACGTGGGCAAGGGGCGGCAGGGTTAACTCAAAGGGGAACCGGAGACCGGATGATTGGCTGGGGGCCTTGGGTAGGGCGGGCTCTCCGAGCCCGCCGAGCGGACGGTTCGGAGAGCCGTCCCTACCCATTGCATACCTTGTCAACGTGCCAACGGGTAAGCTGATCAACTCGGTGTGGTCGGGCCCTCAGGCCCTGACCATACCCCGCGTATCAATCAGCTTCTTCCCCTTGAACTGCTCAAGGGTGAGGCCGGCGAAGGCGCGATGGTCGACGAGGAGGACGACAACGCTGGCACGGGCGAGCGCGTCGGCGAGCGAGACGAGTTCCGCCCTGCCCTGCAGCGCTTTCGGTAAAGCGGTCACATGCGGTTCGACGGCGAGGACTTTCAGGCCGGCGTCGGCGAGGTGCGTGGCGATCTCGACGGCGGGCGATTCGCGAAGGTCGTCGACGTTCGCCTTGAAGGCGAGGCCGAGGCAAGCGACGACGGTAGCCTTGCCGGCGGCGGCACGGACCTGAGCGACGACATGGTGCGGCTTGGAATCATTGACCTCGCGGGCGGTGCGCAGGAGGCGGGCTTCGGCCGGAGCAGCGTCGACGATAAACCACGGGTCGACCGCGATACAGTGTCCGCCGACGCCCGGGCCGGGCTGGAGGATCTTCACGCGCGGGTGACGGTTCGCGAGGCGGATGAGTTCCCAGACGTCGACCCCAAGCTTATCACAGATGAGCGAGAGCTCGTTGGCGAAAGCGATGTTCACGTCGCGGAAAGCGTTCTCGGTGAGCTTGGCCAGTTCGGCCGTGCGTGCGTCGGTAAGGAAAATCTGCGCAGTGCAGAAGGAGGCGTAGAGGTCGCGGGCCTGTTCAGCGGCGGCGGGCGTGAGGCCGCCGCAGATCCGGTCATTAGAGACGAGCTCCTTGAGCATCTGGCCGGGGAGGATGCGCTCGGGGCAGTGCGCGTAGAGAAGTCCGTCGACCTTACGTCCGAGCTTCGCGAGTTCGGACTCGAGCCAGCCTTTTACTTTCTCGGTCGTGCCGACGGGCGAAGTAGACTCCAGGATGATCAGATTACCGGCAGCGACGAACGGGGCGATCGATCGGGCCGCGGCTTCGACGAAGGAAAGGTCCGGCACCTTGGCGCCTTCGGGCGAAGCGAGGAAAGGCGTCGGGACCGCGAGGATGAAGATATCCGCTGGCGCGGGCTGGGTCGCAGCCTTGAGGTTGCCGGACTGCACCGCTGCGCGGACGAGCACGTCGAGATCCGGCTCCTGGATGTGGATGCGGCCGCTGTTGATCGTGTCGACCACCGCAGCGGAGACGTCGACGCCAAGCACGCGACGTCCCTTCGTCGCGAAGATGGACGCAGTCGGAAGGCCGATGTAGCCGAGACCGAGGACGCAGAGGGAGGGCATTTGGATCGAGGAAGGGAGGGCCAGAGGGCCGGAGGATCTGACTAGAGGCAGTGCAAAGGTGCAAATCGGAGCGGAGCTCCTGTGCAAAAGTGCAAAGGTGTTTTTAGGGCTAAAGCCAGAGCTAGGGCTGGGGCTAGAAAACTTTTCAGGTTTCGGGTCTCGGCCGTCAGGAGCCAGGTTCAGGTGTCTTGAGGTAGGGACGTGATCACTATCGCGTCCGCCCTGGCGCCTGACGGATGCGATGTCATCGCATCCCTACCCAAGTCCCGCCACCTGCCACCCGGGGCTGCCACCCGCCACCTGAATCTTGTCTCTCACTTTTGCACCTTTGCACAGGCCCCAGGCCGGTTTGCACTTTTACACTTCAGATCACGCCTTCATCCCCTGCATCCGGATACTCCAACGGGATACTTCTTCGAGCTCGGCGAGGGGGACGGAAGTGCCGGCGAGGAAAGCGGCGAGGGCTTCGCGATGGCCTTTGCCACGGGCGGGGCCGCCGAGCCAGGCGGGAAGCGCGGAGGCGCCGGAGAGGTTCGTGGAGCGCAGGGAGCGCCAGTTATCGATGACCGCCGAGTAACCTTCGCCTTCGACCGCGATCTGTTCCTTCGGCAGGTGAGCCGGCAGGTCGGTGCGGTAGTTCAGCGTGGCGACGTCGCCGTTGGCAAACGTGAGCTGGAAGCAGCCGCCATCCTGGCCGTCGACATCACGCGACAAGGCACGAGCGGAGACGATGGCGCTACCCGAGAGGAAGCGCAGCAGGTCCACGAAATGGCAGGCTTCTCCGACGATACGGCCCCCGCCCTGCCGCGGATCGAGCGTCCAGTGGTCGACGGGCAGGCGACCCGCGTTGATATCGACGGTGAAGCGACGGGGGCCGAACTTGGCCGCGAGGGCGGCGCACAGACGGACGGCGAGCGGCGCGAAGCGTCGATTGAAGCCGACCGCGAGGACTGACGCCGAAGCGCTGGCAACGGCCATCGTGGCGTCGAGGTCGGCCTCGGTCAGCGCGAGCGGCTTCTCGACCCAGACGGACTTACCGGAAGCGAGGGAGGCACGGGCTAGTTCGCCATGCTCGTCATGACGGGTCGCGATGAAGACCTTCGCCAACCCCGGGTGATCGAGTAACGCGGCCACATCGGTGGTCGCGGTCGCTGCGGAGCCGGCGAGGAGTTGCGCGGAAAGTCCATTGGCGGAAACGAAGACGGAAGGCGAAGCGCCTTGGCGACGTAGTTCCGGCAAGAGGACCCGGGAAGCAAAGTTGCCGCAACCGATGACGCCGACGGTACGGCTATCCCGATCCCCGCCGGACAGAGTGCGGGCGAGGCCTGCGTCCGGGACGGCGAATTCGATGACCAGGCCGAAGGCGCCGGGACGACGGAGGTCGTCGTAGATCTTGGGCGCTGCCTCGAACAGATGACGCGAAGTCAGCAACGGGGCGACGTCGAGCGTGCCGGAGTCCATGAGCGCGAGGATTTCTTCGAAGTTGGCGCGTGCGGACGAGGGATCGGCCGGGTCGGCGGAACCGTAGGAGCGTGAGACCTGGAACGAGACCTCGTTCTGATAGAAGTCGGCGCGGTTGAGCGTCAGTCCCGTGACGCCCACGAGGACGACACGGCCGCGGCGACGGCAGAGGCGCGCGGCCTGGTTGACCGGTTCGTCAGAAGCCGTGCTGGCCGTGATGAGCACGCCGGCCGCGCCGGCGGCAAGCGCCGAGGGAAGCGGCATGGAAGGATTCCACGCCGTGGCCCCCGCCTGTGCGGCCACGTTACGTTTGGATTCGTCGGGGTCGATGCCGACGACTTCGACACCGCGAGCACGGAGGAGACGGACGGCGAGCTGACCGATGAGGCCAAGTCCCATGACGACCACCGTCTCGCCCGGCTGCGCCGAGACGAGACGAATGCCTTGCAGGGCGACGGCCGCGAGCGGCGTGAAGACCGCGTGGTCGGCGGAGACGCCGGCGGGGACGCGGGCGGCGAAGGCCGGATCGGCGGAGACGACCTCGGCGTGCGGAGAGGCCGAGACCACCACGTCGCCGGCGGCGAACCCGGCGAGCTGACCCGCGTCCAGGACTACGCCCACGTGGCAGTAGCCAAGGGGGATCGGCCGGGCGAGCTTACTGCGGACGGCGGCGAGCGTCGTAAAGAGGCCTTCGCTGCGAACCTTAGAGAGGATGGCGCGGAATTTCTCCGGCTGCTGCCGGGCTTTGCTCAGCCAGCCACCGCGGCCGAACTCGACGAGCATCCGTTCCGTGCCCAATGAGACCAGCGAACGCCGGGCGCGGACGAGCAGGCGGCCGCGACGCGGACCGGGCGCGGGTACGTCGAGGAGCTCGGTGCGACCCGAACCCAGATGCTGGATGAGCTGACGCAAGATCAGGAAAGAGCCCGGTCCTGCTCGTAGGAAGACTGCTCCGTGAAGGTCGCCATCGCCGCGAGTACGAAGCCCGCGGTGAACATCAGCGGCGTGAACCAGAAGAGCAGGTCGACCGTGGCGTGCAGGCCGAGCAGGATGAGCCCGAGCGCGAGCGGATACGTCTCCGGATGCCCGGGACGGAAAGCGCGGGCGAGCCGGCCGAAGAGCCATCCGAGGAAGGCGAGGACCGGCAGCAGGCCGATCACGCCCCACTCGGCGAGCATCTCGAGCCAGTCATTATGCGCATGGAGGGCGCGGTAGAATAATTTGCCGTCGCGCTGCAGTTCCTTCTGCTGCGCCTGGTAGGGCGGAGAAACCCAACGGTAGGAGCCGGCGCCGTAGCCGACCCAGACACGTCCGGACCAACCTCCTTCGGTGGCGAGCGCCCAGGTCGCCCGACGCAATGGCGCCCGGTCGTCGACGCCGGCCGCCTGATAGCTGGCGGCCTTCGTCTTGAAGCGGCCGATGATCGGCTGCAGGTCCGCCACGAACAGGACCGAGGCGGCGGAGAGCGCGAGCGCGCCGCCGGTGATGAGCATGATCCGGCGACGCGAACCGCTCGAACCGGGGAAGCCGAACCAATAGGCGAGCGGCGGCGCGACGAGCAGGAGCGTCAGCGCGGCGGCCGCGCCGCCGGTGCTGTTGGTCAGCGCGGCGAGGAGCGCGAGCGCGAAGGCGATGAAGGCCGCGGCCAGGTGCGGCCCTCCGCGGAAGACATTGTCGCCGGCGCGGCGGATGTGCCAGAGGGTCAGGCCGAGAGCGATGGCCGCGTGCAGGTAGAGATAGACGCCGGCGTGGTTGCGGTTCATGAACGTGCCGAAGGACTGGGTGTTATTCGGCACCGGATAGCCGAGGACCGTGCCGTAGGATTTTTGGTTGAGCACCCCGAAGGCTCCGACGGCAAGGGCGGCGAGCAAGGTGACCCAACACAGGAACACATAGGCCCGGCGACGGCGGAGGCCATGGAGAAGCGCGAGCAGCAGGAGCCAGGGCGCGCCAAGGGTCATCATCAGGCGCCAGGCGTTCATCGGCGGCTGCATGGTGTCCGCCGCGGAGAACGGAGCGTTCAGTCCGGACGGCAACCAACGGACGTGATCGAGCAGACGGACGTCGAACTGCCCGACGTCGATGCCGGGCAGTCCCTGCGCGGCCCAGAAGGCTTCGCGATCGACGGCCACGCCCCAAGCGTTGAAGTCCTGCACCGCGAAGTAGGCGAAGAGCGCCACGCCGGCCCAGAAAGGGACCGAGCGGAGGAGTTCGCCGCGTGCTTCGGCCGCAGGACGGGAGACGAGGTCGCGCGACAACAAGAACCAGGAGAGCGAAGACCCGGCGAGCAGCGCGGCAGGGAAACAGACGTGGTCGAGCCAGCGATAAGTGAACGACTCGTGGCCGGCGGAAGCGGCGAAGGCGAGCGCAGCCAGCAGCCCCACGAAGGCGACACCCATCACGACGCGCTGTGCGCGAGCCTCGGCGAAGACGGCGAAGAAAGCGGCGGAGGCGAAGCCGAGCGCGGCCGCGACCGTCCAGAGGACGACGCCGGCCCAGCCCCACGGCGCGACGACCAGGACGAGGCCCGCGAGGAGCATCACGGCGCGCTCACGGGCGGTGAAAGAGGAGTGGGAGGAACGAGAGGGCATGAACTAAAAATGGCGGACAGGGCTAAAGGCAGTGCAAAGGCGCAAAGGTGTTTTTAGGGCTAGAGCCAGAGCTAGGGCTGGGGCTAGAAAACTTTTCAGGTTCGGGTCTCAGCCGTCGGGAGCCAGGTTTAGGTCTTCAGGTCCGGGTACAGGTTCGGGATCTGAAATCACCCTGCACCCGCACCCGCACCTGCACCTGATAACCTGAACCAGAGACCTGAGGGCCGAGACCTGTGACCCGAAACTGCATCTCACTTTTGCATAAGCATCTCAGACAATCCCCGCCTGATAAATATCGTGGATCCGGATCAAGCCGAGGCAGCGATGCGTTGCGGCGTCGGTGACAGGGAGGACGGAGATCTGCGAAGGGCGGTCCTCCATGATGCGGGCCGCTTCGGCGAGCGACATCGGCGCGTGGGCGCGGATCGGATTGACCGTCATGATGTCGGCCGCGCGGGCGGAGTTGAGATCGACGCCCCGGCCGAGCGCGCGACGGAGGTCGCCGTCAGTGATGAGGCCGGCGAGCGTGCCATCGGCCGCGAGCACGCAGGCGGCGCCGTGCGGGTGACGGGTCATCGCGATGACCGTATCGCGGAGGGCGTCCCCTGGCTTGGCGACCGCGCAACGTTCGAGCGGCTGGAGCGCTTCGCCGACCGTGAGGGTCAGGTTACGACCGAGCTGGCCGGCGGGATGGAAGCGGGCGAAGTCGGAAGGGCCGAAGCCTCGCTTCGTCATGAGCGCGGCGGCGAGCGCGTCGCCGAGCGCGAGGGTCAGGAGCGCGCTCGTCGTGGGAACGAGACCGAGCGGATCGGCTTCGGGGCGGGCGCCGATATCGAGGACGACGTCGGCCTGGGTCGCGAGGGGCGACTGCGTGTTACCGACGATGGCGATGATCGGCGACTTGAAGGAGCGGAGGACGGGGATCAGGCGGACCAGCTCGGCCGTCGTACCCGAACGAGAAAGGATCACGACCGGGTCGCCGGCTTGCAGAATGCCGAGATCGCCATGCACGGCATCGGCGGCGTGCAGGAAGATGGCCGGCGTGCCCGTACTGCAGAGCGTCGCGGCGATTTTCTGGCCGATGAGACCGGATTTGCCGACGCCACAGAGGACGACCTTGCCGGGGTGCGCGGCGATGAGATCGACCGTCTGCGTGAAAGCGCCGTCAAGGCGCGTGGCGAGTTCGGCGAGCGCGGAGGCTTCGGCCTGAAGAAGAGCGCGGGCGGATTGGAGAGGAGTGGACATGGGTGTGGAAGAAAGAGGACTGAGTAGAGGGCAGCGTTGAGGGCTGAATGGATAAGGCTGCTAGAGGCAGTGCAAAGGTGCAAATCGGAGCGGAGCTCCTGTGCAAAAGTGCAAAGGTGTTTTTAGGGCTAGAGCCAGAGCTAGGGCTGGGGCTAGAAAGCTTTTCAGGTTTCGGGTCTCAGCAGTCGGGAGCCAGGTTCAGGTATTCGGGTTCGGGGACAGGTTCGGAATCTGAATTTGCCCGGCACCCGCACCTGTACCTGATAACCTGAACCAGAGACCTGAGGGCCGAGACCTGTGACCCGAAATGCTTTTGGTCTGGCCAACTGGCCAACCAATCAACCAATCAACCCACGATGCCTGTTTACGCCAAGAGGCGTCGCGCGGCTTCGAGATCTTCAGCGGTATCGATGGCGACGGGATGATAATCGGTGACGACGGTCTGGAACGTGAGGCCGTGGGCGAGGAAGCGGAGCTGCTCGAGGGATTCGACGGCTTCGAGTTCGGTCGGCTTGAGCTGGGCGTAGCCGGCAAGCGTGGCGCGGTCGTAGCCATAGACGCCGATATGCGCCCAGTAATCGCGGCGCGTGACCCATTCGGACGGCTCGGCGCCACGGAGATGCGGGATCGGGCTGCGCGAGAAGTAGATCGCCTCCCCGTTCTCGGCGCGGACGACCTTGACTACGCTCGTCGCGAGCAGGCGCTCGGTCGCGTGGATCTTCGAGACCGCGGTGACCAGCGGGCACTTCGTCTCCTTCCAGCGCGCGATGAGCCCGTCGAGGAGGCCTGGCTGGATGAAGGGCTCATCGCCCTGGACGTTAAGGAAGAAATCTCCCGGGAGATGTTCGATGACGCTGGCCATACGCGCCGTGCCCGAAGGACAGGCCGGATCGGTCATCAGCACCTCGGCGCCGAAACCGCACGCGACGCCCGCGACTTCTTCGGAATCCGTGAGAAGGACGACGCGATCCGCCTGACGGACCTGCTTGGCACGCTCCCAGACATGCTGGATGACGGGCTTGCCGCCGAGGTCGAGCAAGACCTTGCGAGGCAGGCGCGTGGAAGCGATGCGGGCGGGGATGCAGAGGGTGACGGAGGGCATTTTTAGATTAGGGGACAAGTGGGCACGTGGGCACGTGGACAAGGGGAGATACGAAGTTGATCAGTTGATCGGTTGGCCAGTTGGCCGGAAGGAGCGGCATTAACTCAAAGGGGAACCGGAGACCGGAGGATTGGCCGGGGTGTTGAGGTAGGGCGGGCTCTCCGAGCCCGCCGAACGGACGGCTCGGAGAGCCGTCGCTACCTAATGCGCGTGCGGACGGTGCGGAGGGCCGTCCCTACCTAGATGCATTTCTTGCCAGCCGGCCAACTTTCAACCGGTCAACTAGCGTGCCTTTACTTCCGCGCTTCGGCGGAATTGGCAAGATACCAGGCGTAGGCGTCGCGGATGCCGTCGGCCATGGCGATACGATGCTTCCAACCGAGGGCACGGATGCGCGAGACGTCCATGAGCTTGCGCGGAGTGCCATCGGGCATCGACGGGTCGAATTCGAGGCGGCCGGTGAAACCGACGGCCTGGGCGACGAGCCCGGCGAGGTCGCGGATGGTGAGCTCTTCGCCGGAACCGACGTTGATGTGGCCGGGCTGGGAATAACGATTGAGGAGCATCAGGCAGGCCTCGGCGAGATCGTCGGCGTGCAAGAACTCGCGAAGCGGCGTACCCGTGCCCCAGAGTTTCAACGATGCGTCGCCCCGGAGCTTCGCTTCGTGCATCTTGCGGATCATCGCCGGAAGCACGTGGGAATTCTCGAGGGAGAAGTTGTCGCCCGTGCCGTAGAGATTGCAGGGCATCGCGCTGATGAAGTCGCAGCCGTGCTGGGCGCGCGCGTGGTCGCAGAGCTTGATGCCGGCGATCTTGGCGACCGCGTAGGCCTCGTTGGTGACCTCGAGCGGGCCGGTGAGCAGGGAATCTTCGCGGATGGGCTGCGCGGCCAGCTTCGGATAGATGCAGCTCGAGCCCAGGAAGAGCAGCTTGCGCACGCCGGCGAGGCGGGCGCCCTCGATGACGTTGGCCGCCATGACGAGGTTGTCGTAAAGGAAGTCGTAGGGCTGGGCCGAGTTGGCCTTGATGCCGCCGACGCGCGCGGCGGCCATGACGACATAGGCCGGCTGCTCCGCGGCGAGGAAAGCACGGGTCGCGGCGCCGTCGCGGAGGTCGAGCTCGGCGGACGTGCGGGTCACGACCGCCGTGTGGCCGGCGGCGCGGAGCGCGCGGACGATGGCCGAACCGACCATACCGCGGTGACCGGCGACGTAGATCTTCGCGGCGCGGTCCATCAGCGGTTTTGGTGCGCGACCATCTTCAGGTCATGATCGACCATCTTCTGGACGAGCTGTTCGAAGGAGGTCTGCTGCGGATTCCAGCCGAGCTCGCGCACGGCCTTGGCCGGATTGCCGAGGAGCTGCTCGACCTCGGTCGGGCGGAAGTAGCGCGGGTCGACGGCGACGCGCGTCTTGCCCGTCTTGCGGTCGACGCCCTTCTCTTCCGCGCCCGTGCCCTGCCAGTCGAGCTCGATGCCGGCGCGGCGGAAGGCGTGGGTGCAGAATTCGCGGACGGTATACATCTTGCCCGTCGCGATGACGAAGTCGTCCGGCTGCTTGTGCTGGAGGATGAGCCACATGCACTGCACGAAGTCGGGAGCGTAGCCCCAGTCGCGCTGCGCGGAGAGGTTGCCGAGGAAGAGGCAGTCCTGGCGGCCGTGGATGATGTTGGCGACCGCGAGGGAGATCTTGCGGGTGACGAACGTCTCGCCGCGGCGTTCCGACTCATGGTTGAAGAGGATGCCGTTGGAAGCGAAGATCCCGTAGGCCTCGCGGTAGTTGCGGGTGATCCAGTAGGCGTAGATCTTGGCGACGCCGTAGGGGCTTCGCGGGTAGAACGGGGTCGTCTCAGACTGCGGGACTTCGACGACCTTGCCGTAGAGCTCGGAGGTCGAGGCCTGATAGATGCGGACCTTCTTCTCCAGCTTCAGGATGCGGACGGCCTCGAGGAGGCGGAGCGTGCCGAGCCCGTCGGTGTCGGCGGTGTATTCGGGGATATCGAACGAGACCTTTACATGGGACATCGCGCCGAGATTATAAATCTCATCCGGCTGGATGTCGCCGATGAGGCGGATCAGGCCGGTCGCGTCGCCCAGGTCGCCGTAGTGCAGCTGGATCTTCTTCGTGTGGATGTCGCGGACGAGGTCCTCCATGTAGAGGTGCTCGATGCGCGAAGTGTTGAAGGTGGAGGAGCGCCGGATGACGCCGTGCACCTCGTAGCCCTTGCTAAGGAGGAATTCGGCGAGGTAGGAGCCGTCCTGGCCCGTGATGCCGGTGATGAGCGCGCGCTTTTTCATGTCTTGTTTCAGTAGAGAAGGATGGGGTCAGGCGGAAGGCTTTTTCGCGCCGGCGATGATGCGGGAACTGCTGTCGATCTTGGCGCCGAGGCCGTCGATGAGCTTCGCGCCATGTTTGTTGAGCACGGTCATCTCCGGGATGTTTCCGGCGTTACGGTCGCCGCCCTTGCAGAAGACGGCCTCATGCCCCTGGGCCTTAGCTTCGCCGATCAGCCAGTCGAGCGTGGCGCAGACCGAGCCGTCGGTGTCGACGGAGAGCACCGCCCGGTCGACGACCCGCAGGGCGGACGTCACCGCGAGACGCGTGTCCTGATCGATGAAGGCCTTGCCCTTCTTGAGGGCCGCCTGGGCGTCGGTGTTCACGATGACCCAAAGCACATCGCCTTGGGCGCGGGAGAGGTCCAGCAGCTCCAGGTGGCCGCGGTGCATCGGGTCGAAGTAGCCGGAAGTGATGGCGATACGCATAAGGAGACGAAAGGTTTAAGCGATTAGCGGTTGGCGGTAAGCGGATGGGATGATTGAGATGGCCGCTGAGGATAGAGGGCAGAGGATGAGAACGGGTGACATCAGTCGGGGGTTCGGTTGCATAACCTAACCGCCAACCGCTAACCGCTAACCGCCTATACCTATTTTTTTGATTACTTGGGCAGGCTACCGCACGTGGAGGCGAATTTCGCAGGCACGTACGGGAAGAAAAGACTGTCACCGGCCGAGCCGGCAGAAAGGGTCAGGCCCCGGGGGGCGGAAGCAGGAGCGGCGCGAGCTCGAGGGCTCGGCTGTTCCAGCGATTGAGGCGGCTGAGCCGCTCGATGACTTCGGGCTGGGCACCCCGTTGTTCGGCGTCAGCGAGTACGCGTTGCAGGCCCGGTTGAGCTTGCTCGAGGGCCGGGAGCACTTGGCTACGAAGCAGGGCGACCAAGGAAGCCGCCAGGGAAGGCGTCGGTTGCCAGCGCTCGCGGCGGGAGCCCGGCTCCTTGATGGAGAGGATCATCTCATGGCCACGAAGGAACTTAAGTCCTTGACTGACAGAGCCTTTACTGATTCCTAGGCGACCTTGGATATGGTCGAAATCCACGGGCTCGGAGGATACATAGAGTAACGCATAGATCTCCGCGACCGAGCGCGGGACGCCCAAGATGCCGGCCATCCGGACAAAGAAATCGGCCAACTCGACCTCATGGGATTGCAGGGGCTCGTAAGAGGGGCGGCTCTTCCGGCGGCCGGCTGACTTTTCTGAGGGGGGCTTCATCAGGTTTAGGCCCTGCGGTCGGGGGCTTCCTGATGTTTCAATAATTTTTGAACTTAGGCAAGGGGTAATGTGAACAACCCGGAAATAACGCCCTGTCCTCCCCGCTCGGAGAGTGCAGAACTGAAAAGCTTCCACCTGGCGCCCCCTTGGGGATTCGAACCCCAGTTACCTCAGTGAAAACGAGGTGTCCTGGACCGGGCTAGACGAAGGGGGCGGTCGGTGGAAGCGAAGAACTTAGGAACGAAGCCCCACTGGTCAAGTTTTTAGAAACGGCGCCGTGGACCTGGGCTTAGCGGCCAAAAAGGCTCCGGTCCTCGTACGGATTCTTCGGCTGGCCATCGGTCTTCGCTCCGTGGAGGCGCTGTTGCTGGACGCCGAACCACGCCATCCAGGCCGCGGAGGCGATGAATAGGATCAAAAAGGCGCGGATCGCCCACTTGCGGGCGGTGGAGGGCTCGGCGGTCTCGGTCATCTCCCCTGACGATGGGCGGCGAATGGGGCTTGGCAACTCCTAGGCCTTTTTTACATATGTCATTACCCCCTTAGTCTTACCCCCCTTTCCAAGATTCTGCATGAGCCCCAAGCAGAAGCCGTTGGTGGTCATCATTGAAGACGATCGCAGCCTCGCCGCCGCGCTCGCCGATCAACTCCTGAACGCCGGCCTCTCCACCCAAGTCTTCCACAAAGGCGCCACCGCGCTCAAGTTCGTCGGTGAGTCATACGTGCATCTCGTCCTGCTCGACCCGAACCTGCCGGACCTCGACGGACTCGCCGTGTTGGACAAGATCCGTCGCCTGGCGCATTCGCCGGCGGTCATCTTCCTCTCCGCCTTGCGCGACGGCGAACACGTGGCGCAGGCGCTCGAAGCGGGCGCGGACGATTTCGTCGGCAAACCGCACCACCCGGCGGAACTCATCGCGCGCATCCATGCCGTGCTGCGACGCAGCGAGACCGCGGGCGACAGCCGGCTCACCGTCAACGCCGCGCTCGGCACCGACGTCTTCCGGTTCAACGGCGCGGAGGTCCATCCCGAGCGGCTCGAACTCATCTTCGCCAGCGGCAAGAAGCACAAGCTCGGCCGCAAGGAGCTCGGCATCCTCTACCACCTGCACGCCAATCCCGGGGTCATCATCAGCCGACACAGCCTGATCCACGCGGTCTGGGGCGTGCACGCCGACATCCGCAGCCGTTCGCTGGACCAATACGTCGCCAAGATCCGCGACGCCTTCGAAGACCACGGGCGCAAGCTGGACAGCCTCCGGACGATCCACGGCATCGGTTATTGGTATGAACCGGCCCCGACCGGAGGCGAAAACGGCGGCCGAAAGACCCGCCGGGCTTGATTCCTCGGGGAACGCCGCCATTGGTGAGGGCATGGATATCCGTTGTTACCTCAAACCCAGCTGCGGCTGGAGCAACGGCGTGCGCGCCATCATGGCGAAGTACGCCCTGAACTACGTCGACGTGGACATCATCAACAATCCGGCGAACTACGCCGAGATGGTCGAGAAATCCGGTCAGCGCCTTTCCCCTTGCGTCGAGATCGCCGGCGTCATGCTGCCCGATATCTCCGGCGCCGAAGTGGAGCAGTATCTCCTGGCCAATAAGCTCGTCGTCCCGAACGACAAGGCCCCGGCCGTGCCGATCGACGCCCCGTGCACCGACGAGGAGCACGAGAAGATGCGGATCAAGACGGTACGGTTTTTCTGAGCGCGTAGGTATTGGCGGTTAGCGGTTGGCGTCGATCAAAGGGAAACCGGAGACCGGCTAATTGGCTGGAGTGTCTTGAGGTAGGGCGGGCTCTCCGAGCCCGCCGAGCGGACGGTTCGGAGAAGCGTCCCTACCTCGATGCATTCCTTGTCAACCGGTCAACTAACCAACCGGTTTCCCTTTGCGTTAATTCCAACCGCTAACCGCCAACCGCTAACCGCTAAAACCTTTTACTCGCTCTTCCCTGCCGCGAAATCAGCGAGCGAATCGGCGACCCACTGGCGTTGTTCGCCGGTGAGCTCGGGGAAGATCGGGATGCTGAGGACTTCGGCGGCGAGACGTTCCGAGACGGGCACGCTGTCGAAACCGCGGTACTTCTGGTCCACGAAGCACTGCTGGCGATGAAGCGGGATCGGGTAGTAGATCTCGCAGCCGATCTTACGCGCGGTGAGGAAGGCCTTGAGCGCATCGCGGCGGCCGTGGGGGACGCGAAGCGTGAACTGGTTCCAGATGCCCTGACCGGAGAAATCGACCGGGAGCAGGATCTTGGCTCCCTTGTCGGCGCCGGGTCGATTCTCAGCGATGCCGGCGACGCCCTTGAGCACGCCGTGGTAGAAGTTGGCATTGCCCGCGCGCGCGCAGTTATACTCCGGGAGATGCGGGAGCTTGAGGTGCAGCAGGGCCGCCTGGAGCGGATCCATGCGGAAGTTGGCGCCGACCTCGCGGTGGAAATACTTCGGCTGCATGCCGTGGACGCGGAGGATGCGGGCGCGCTCGGCAAGGGCGTCGTCCTGCGTGGTGACCAGGCCGGAGTCGCCCATGCCGCCGAGGTTCTTCGACGGGAAGAAGCTCGTCGCGCCGAAGTCGCCGGACGACATCGTCGAACGACCCTTCCAGCGGGCGCCCATCGACTGGGCGGCGTCCTCGATCACGCGGATCTGGTACTTGGCGGCGAAGGCCTGCAGGGCGTCGAGATCGGAAGACTGGCCGAAGAGATGCACCGGCATGATAGCACGCGTACGCGGGCCGACCTTCCGGGCGGCGTCGGCCAGGTCGATGTTGTAATGGTGCGGGTCGACGTCGACCCAGACCGGCGTGGCGCCGAGGCGGGCGACGGAACCGGCGGTCGCGAAGAAGGTGAACGACGGGAGCAGGACCTCGTCGCCTTCGCCGATATCGAGCGCCATGAGCGCGAGCAGGAGCGCGTCGGTGCCGGACGAGACCCCGAGGGCGTGCTTCACGCCGAGGAACGCGGCGCAGTCCTTCTCGAAGGCCTCGAGCCGCGGACCCATGATGAACATGTTGGACCGGAGGACGTCGCGGAAGGCGGCTTCGAACTGCGCTTCGAGGGCGCGGTTCTGCGGACCGAGGTCAAGGAGCGGGACGTTCGTCATGGCGCAGATGGCTTCTCCCACCGTCGGCCCGCACGGGCAACATCATTCAGCCCGACGGCGGGCGCGATAGACCAGCCAGGCGCCGAAGGCGGCGAGCGGCAGCGTCCAGAACTGGCCCGCCGTGAGGCCGAGGACATGGCCGTCGTCCGGCGAACGGAAGGCCTCGCAGACGATGCGGCCGACGGAATAGAGCAGCAGGAACTCGCCCGCGAGACGGCCGGGCGGCAGGCGGAGCGGATAACGACGGAGCACCCAGAGCAACGGCAGCAGCCCTTCGGCGAAGGCCTCGTAGAGCTGCGAGGGGTGGCGTGGCTCGGCGCCTTCGCGCGGGAAGATCACCGCCCAAGGCAGCGACGAAGGATCGCCGACGAGCTCGCCGTTGATGAAGTTCGCGATGCGACCGAAAAGGAGGCCGGCCGGCGTGATGGCGCAGAGCAGGTCGCCGACGGCGAAGAAGTCGGCCCGGGCGCGGCGGGCGAACCAGGCGCCGGCGAGGAGCACGCCGAGGAAGCCGCCGTGGCTGGCCATGCCCCCTTCCCAGACGCGGAAGAGCATCAGCGGATCGGCGGCGAACTCGGCGCGGGCGTAAAGGAAGACGTGCCCGAAGCGGCCGCCGGCGATGACGCCGACCATCACCGCGGTGATGAGCGCGGATTCGTCGAGCGCCGAGCGGAGCGGCGTGAGACCCGCGCGACGCCAGCGGCCGAGCAGCCAGGCGGCGACCAGGAAGCCCGCGGCGTAAGCGAGGCCATACCAATGCACGCCACGCAATCCCCAGCTCTCCGGGAAGCGGAACGCGACCGGGTCGAGGTCGTGCGTCCAGTAGGCGAGCAAGGCCGCGTTCATGCGCCGGGCTTGGGGGTCTCCGGACCCGCGCGACGGCCGACGCGGTGACCGCGCTGGCGGGCGAGCTCGCGCATGTCGGGATGCGGGTCGTCCTTCTCGTAGATCTCGACGCCGAGGAGGGATTCGAAGACGTCCTCGAGCGTGACGACGCCGGCGAAGGCGCCGAACTCATCGACCACGACGGCCAGGTGCTGATGCGCGCGGACGAGGTCGTGGAGGGCGTCGGACAAGGTGGCGTTCTCGGGCACGATGTGCGGCTTGCCCATGAGCTCGCGCACGCGGACGTCGCGGCGGCCTTCGCCGGCGGCCTTGAGCAGGTCGCGGCGACGGACCACGCCGACGATGCGGTCCGGATTCTGCTCCCAGACCGGCATGCGGCCGTGCGGCACGCTGGGATAGAGGCGGAGCACGTCGGCGACCGTGAGATCGGCCTCGACGGAGGTGACGACCGGGCGGGGCGTGAGGACGTGCGAGACCGGGATGTCGTCGAGCCGGACGGCGTTGGCGACGAGGTTGCTCTCGGCCTGAGTGATCTTCCCTTCGCGCGCGGCGGCCTGAGCGAGGCTGCCGATGTCGGCGTCGGCGCGGTCCACGCCGGGCTCCTCGGGCGGAGCGAGCGAGTCATGCAGCTTGCCGAGCATACGGAGGATCTTGGCGGCGCCGCGCACGAGCGGGAGGGACGTGGCGATGCGGGGGGCCAGCGCCACGCGGAAATGCATGCCGAGCTTGCGCGGGAGCATGATCGTCAGCCAGGCCATGAAGAACGAGACCGCGATGACGCCGAGCACCGTGACGAGCGAGACGGCCCAGCTCTCGCCGACGCGCGGCAGGAAGCGGACGCCGACGAGCACGCCGCCGAGCAGGGCGCTCATGCCGACGAAGGCGGCGGACAGGACCTCGAAGGCGGCGAGGGTATTGCCCTGGTCGCCGCGGCAGCGCTCGAGCGCGACGGCGGCGGTGGCCTGACGTCGGCGCAGGTCCTCGAGTTCGGTGTGCGAGAGGGCCGAGACGACGCCGGCGACGAGGGAGATCCCCGCCGCGCTCCCGTTGAGGAGGACGAAGATCAACCAGAGATACCAGACGGATTCCATGTCATGCTGGGATAGGCGACGCCCACCGACTTGGCGAGGGAGAATCCCGGCGTTGACCCTGCGGAGACGGGGCAGATACTCATCGCATGACCCCTCGCGAGCTCCGGATCATCTCCGCCCTGGCCGTCTTCCTCACCGCGGGACTCCCCGCGGCCGCCGGCGCGATCGCCTTCCGCGCGCAGCCCGTGCTCGTCGCCACCATCGTCGGCGAACCCGGCCAGCTGCCCGGCCTCACCGGTCTCTTCTTCAATCACTTCAGCGGCGCGCTG
>Ga0114982_1000463_pt1 | contig 21886 bp, 15 predicted proteins | sample Shrwel_input2_FT_FD_87183 | JGI IMG/M metagenome (GOLD analysis project Ga0114982, IMG submission 87183) | Subsurface microbial communities from deep shales in Ohio, USA - Utica-3 well 1 S input2 FT | ecosystem: Environmental > Aquatic > Deep subsurface > Shale gas/oil reservoir > Produced... | reverse complement strand
TGATAAATTACGTAAAAATATTGATGCAGCAGAATATAAGCACGTCGTTCTTGGGTTGATTTTTTTAAAATATATATCTGAATCCTTTACAGAAAAATACGAAGAACTTCAAAAAGATGAATATTCTGATCCCGAAGACAGGGATGAATACATCGCGGCTAATATTTTCTTTGTTCCAAAAGAAGCCCGTTGGAGTCATATCCATGCCAATGCTAAACTGCCAACGATAGGACAAACAATAGATGAAGCAATGGAAGCTATTGAAAGGGAGAATAAAGAACTAAAAAATGTACTCCCTCAAGTATATGGCAAAGCTAATCTGGATAAAACTTCTCTTGGCGAATTGATAGACCTTATTTCTAATACTGATTTGCAGGTAGAGAATAATAATTCTAAAGATCTTTTCGGTAGGGTTTACGAATATTTTTTGGGTGAATTTGCCAATGCAGAGGGTAAAAAAGGCGGACAATTCTACACTCCAAAAGCCATTGTAAAACTAATGGTAGAAATGATAGAACCTTACAAAGGCAGAGTGTATGATCCTGCAAGTGGAAGTGGCGGTATGTTTGTGATGAGTGAAAAATTTGTTTTGGAACATCGCGGTAGAATTAATGATATTACGGTGTACGGACAAGAAAGCAACCAAACCACTTGGAAGCTCTCTAAAATGAACCTTGCCATCAGAAACATCAATTCTAAATTTGTAGCTTGGAACAGTGAAGGTTCTTTTTTGAAAGATGCTCACCCAGATTTGAAGGCAGATTACATCATAGCAAATCCACCTTTTAACCAAAGCGATTGGGGTATTGATATTTTGCAGGAAGACGGGCGTTGGAAATATGGCGTACCGCCCAATGGAAATGCCAATTATGGTTGGCTGCAACATATGTTGTATCACCTGTCACCAAAAGGGGTTATGGCAACGGTTCTCAGTAATGGTTCTCTCAGTTCTAATACTTCTGGTGAGGGCGAGATTAGAAAAAATATGATTTTGGCAGATTTGGTAGAATGTATTGTGGCTTTACCAAAACAGTTGTTTTACAATACAGGAATACCAGCTTGTATTTGGATAATGCGCCGAGACAAAAATCACCACAACCGTGAAGTTCTTTTTATAGATGCCAGCGAAATGGGCTATATGAAAGACCGTGTACATAGAGATTTGACAGATCACGATGTAGATAAAATTGCAGAAACTTACCACCATTGGAGAGCCAATGAACATTATGAAAATATAAAAGGCTTTTGCAAAAGTGCCACGTTAGAAGAAATAGAAAAACACGGCTATGTTCTTACCCCAGGTAGATATGTAGGCATTACCGATGCAGAAGATGACGGAATCCCTTTTGAAGAAAAAATGCAGATGCTTACCATCACTTTAAAACAACAAATGGACAAAGAAGCCGAGCTGAATACCGAAATTGAAAAGCAACTGGCTAAAATTGGGTTTGTATTATGAATGAGGTAAACAATATGCCAGAAGGTTGGATAGAAACGACTTTGGGAGAAATTTCACTTAAGAAACAATATGGTTATACAGAAAGTGCAAGTTTGGAGGAAATTGGTCCAAAATTTCTAAGAATTACAGATATACAAAATGATTTTATTGATTGGAATAAAGTCCCATACTGTTCTATAAATGATTCTGAATTTGAAAAGTATAGACTGCAAATTGGTGATATAGTAATTGCTAGAACAGGAAATTCTACAGGTGCAACTGCAACAATAAAAGATAATGTTAGCGCAGTGTTTGCATCTTATTTAATTAGATTTCAATTAAACGAAGATAAAGCAAATTATAAATATGTTGATTTTTTATTACGGTCAAAAAATTGGTTTGATTTTGTAAATTCTATTAAAAGTGGCTCAGCTCAAGGTGGAGCTAATGCAAATGATTTCGCTAGGTACCCAATTAAACTTCCAAAGTTAGATGAACAAAAATCCATCGCAGCCATATTAACTTCTTTTGATGATAAAATAGAATTATTGCAAGCCCAAAATAAAACTTTAGAAGAGCTAGCACAAGCTCTATTTAAAGAATGGTTTGGAAAATATAAAGTGGGAGATGAGTTGCCAGATGGTTGGAGAGAAGGAAAGTTGAGGGATGAATTTGATATAACTATTGGAAGAACACCTCCAAGAATTGAACAAGAATGGTTTTCAGATACACCAACTGGTAAAAAATGGATTTCAATAAAAGATATGGGTAATTCTGGAGTTTTCATTTTTAATACCTCCGAATATTTAACTGATGAAGCAATTTCAAAATTTAATATTCCTATTATTCCTGAAAATACAACTTTACTGAGCTTTAAAATGACAGTAGGTAAATTATCAATTACTACCGAAGAAATGCTTTCTAATGAAGCAATTGCACATTTGAGAATTAAAAGAGATTCTTATCTAACATCTGAATATATTTATTTGTATTTACAAAATCTAGATTTCAATTCTTTAGGTAGTACGTCATCAATAGTTACAGCAATTAATTCTACAATCATAAAAAATTTAGATTTTATAATTCCTCAAGAAAACATTCTTAAAGACTTTCAAGAAATAATTCATCCTATATTCAAGAAAATCAAAACTAATACTAAACAAATCCAAACGCTCACCAAAACTAGAGATGAACTGTTACCGAAACTAATGACTGGTGAGATAAGGGTAAAAATGTAAATGTATGTTAGAAGAAGCAAAAGAATATAGCAAAGAGCTATTGGAAGATACTAAAGAAGTTATTCTTGAGAGATTTTTCAGTCCAATGTATTTTTATTTTATCTTATCTTGGATCATTTATAATTGGACATTTATATATAGTTTCCTTTTTGTGGAAAGTAAAGAACTAAAAAAATTAAAAGTTGACTATCTTTTGAGCTTCTATCCTGTGGACTCTTTTTCTAATATAGCTTTGAATGTTTGGTATGTGTTTGTAGGACCTGCAATTTCTACAATTTTATTCATATGGTGTTTTTCAATTTTATCTGAATTGTCCTATAAAAGATTTGAACAATATAAAACAAATAAGAGAACTATAAAAAGATTGTTGGACTATGAAGAAAAAGTAAAAATAGCTAAAGAAGAGAGAGAAATCCGAGACCAAGAATCTGATAAACCAGAAGTAAGATATATTGACCACGAAGATTTCAATAAGTGGTTAGATGATAGTCAGGATAATGTAGTGGTGGGTTCTCTTTCCTATTCACCTAGTGAAGTTTTGTACAATACCGATTATCAAAGCTATAAAGAAGCTTTAGAAGAATATAATAATCAAGAAAAACAAGAAGAAAATAACGACCAAGAAAACCAATAAAATTATGGCAGTAGAAGTAACAGGCAAACAAATCGCCAGTGATAAAATAACGATAAAAGATGTTTTTGGAGAAGATATGTGGTTTTGCATACCAGATTATCAAAGACCTTATGTTTGGGGAGAAGACCAAATCAGTACTTTGCTGGATGATGTTTCACACGCAGCAGTAAATACACCAGATAGTCAATATTTTTTAGGATCATTGGTATTACATTGTCAGCCAAAAAACTTTAATGGTACTACTTACCAAGAAAACAGCGTTCTGGACGGGCAGCAACGTCTCACTACTTTATATATTCTACAAGCCATTATCAGAGATGTAACCACAGTAGAGACCAGAAAAAAAACGTGTGCAAAAGCCATTTTCCAGGAAGGAAATCCAGATGATGGTGTGCCAGAGCGTTTACGCATTGAGTTTGCGATTCGTAAAGAAGTAGAAGTTTTTATAAACAATTTTATAAAAAATGAAGGAGGCACACAAAAGACTGAAGAGTTGCAAAACTTAGCCAATACTTCAGAAAACGTGTCTATAAGAAATATGGCAAATGCCATTCTTATCATTAATAAATGGTTTGCCAATGAAGACAATTTGGATATTGATGTTTTATTTCCTTATTTAAGACAATATGTAATTTTAGTATATGTTGCAAGCAGCGAACTAGAAGATGCTTTTCGCTTGTTTACAGTTCTTAATGATAGAGGTATAAAATTAAGAAATAGTGATATTCTGAAAGCTCAGAATTTAAAAGAAGTAAGCACAGAGCAAAAACAAACAGAATATGCAAAATTCTGGGAAGAGCTAGAAGGAGAGCTAGGGGAAGATTTTGATTTGTTTTTATCTTACATCAGAACGATTCTTGTAAAAGAAAAAGCACGAAACAACTTATTAAAAGAGTTTGAAGACAATATCTACCATCCAAAAAAATTCAATCAAAGCACCAAAAAATATGAAAGCGCAGAGCCATTGTTAAAGAAAGGCGATGATACTTTTGATTTAATTAAAGCTTATAAAGTTCATTATGATGCTGTTTTCAGTGGTAATAATTATCATATCAGTAATAATTGGGCATTTGATAATTTAATAAGTATTCTCAATGATACTGCATTATCTGATATTTGGGTTCCTCCTTTATTGGTATATAGACATTATTTTGGAGATTATAAGATTTTAGATTTCCTAATATTGCTTGATAATAAATTTTCTGGAGATTGGATAGGAAGACAAACACCTACCACCAGAATAGAAGCAATGAATAATGTGATGAAGAGAGTAGAAGAATGTGCAAAATTAGAAAATACAATCAAAGATGAAAAACTGAATTTGCTGTTTAATGACAACGTTTTTGTTTTTAACTCTTCATTCTTTTTATCAGATTTAGATGAGAATTCTATTTATGGGAGACGGTTTGCAAGATATATTTTAAGAAAGGTAGATTTTTTACTGGATGCACCATTGTATTCTCAAGCACGAATTTCAAATTATGAAATGTCTGTAGAGCATATACTGCCTCAAAATCCAGAAGAAAACAGTCAATGGAATTTAGATTTTACGCCTGATGAAAAAGAAGAATGGATGCATAAATTAGGTAATTTGGTACTCATAAGCAGACGAAAAAATTCTGGACAAGGAAGATTAGATTTTTCATTAAAAAAAGAAAAATACTTTAAATCTAGCATCGAAACATTTCCTAATTCACTTCGTGTAATGCAAAAACCTGAATGGACAATTACAGAATTGAAAGATAATCATAAACAATTGATAGATAAAATAAAACAGCATTACAAAATATAGTTACTATGCTCACCGAAAACACCATAGAACAGTCATTGATTGAGCAACTTGTACAACAAGGCTACACCTATTATTATGGTGCAGACATTGCTCCGTATAGTGATAACCCACAAAGAGAAAGTTTTTCTTCTGTAGTACTGGAAAATCATTTTAAAGAAAGTCTTAAAAAACTTAATCCTACCATCCCAGAATCTGCAAGAGCAGAAGCGTTCCAAAAAATAATCAATTTAGGAACAGAAGATATAATGGAAAACAACGAGCGTTTTCATACATATCTTACCAATGGTGTTACGGTAGAATACCAAAAAGGTGAAAATACCATAGGCATCAATGTTCGCCTACTCGATACCGAAAATATAGAGAATAATAGTTTTTGGGTAGTCAATCAACTGGTAGTAAAAGAAAACAACAACGAAAAACGATTTGATGTAGTGGTGTTCATCAATGGTTTGCCGTTGGTTTTCATAGAACTCAAAAATGCTTCAGATAAAAAAGCGACTTTGCAAAAAGCGTTTCAACAAATACAAAATTATAAAAAAGCCGTTCCTAGTATTTTCTATTATAATGCACTTTGTGTAATTTCTGATGGAATAGATGCCAAAGTGTCTAGTGTTTCTGCTCCATTTTCCAGATATCTCGCTTGGAAAGCCCCAAAAGAAGATCCAAGCGAAAACGAAATGTCGAAACACAGTAACACCCTACAAACCGATTTGCAAATTCTTACCGAATATATGCTCAATAAAGATACTTTAATAAAGCTCATTCGATATTGTACGGTATTTGAGCAAGAAGAAGTAAAAAGTGCTGAAGGTATTATTTCACAAATCAAAATAAAAAAAGTAGCAGCCTATCACCAATATTACGCCGTACAAAAAGCAGTAGCACAAACCTTAAGAGCTACCCATTCAACCGATGGCGACAGAAAAATTGGTGTAGTTTGGCACACCCAAGGTAGTGGCAAATCTCTATCAATGGTTTTCTTTAGCGGACAAATTATTACACATCCGCAAATGGAAAACCCAACTTTAGTAATCCTTACCGATAGAAATGATTTAGACGACCAATTATTCGGAACGTTTGGTAATTGTGTAGGATTGCTTCGTCAAAAACCAGTACAAGCAGAAAGCCGAGAACACATCAAAGATTTGTTAAAAGTTTCGGGTGGTGGGGTTATTTTTACCACCATTCAAAAATTTGCGCCAGAGACAGGTAATGTGTATGAAACCCTTTCAGAGAGAACAAATATTGTAGTCATTGCAGATGAAGCACACCGAAGTCAGTATGGTTTCAAAGGTAGAGAAGTAGAAACAGAAGATGGTTCGGAAATAAGATATGGCAATGCGAAATATTTAAGGGATGCTTTACCAAACGCTTCTTACATTGGCTTTACAGGAACACCTATTGAAAAAGAAGACAAATCTACACCTGCCGTTTTTGGAAAATATATTGATGTTTATGATATTAAACAAGCAGTAGATGATGGAGCTACAGTTCCTATAAGCTATGAATCCCGCTTGATCAAAATAAAGATTGATGAAGCTACAATCGCTTCTATAGACGAAGACATTAATTCTATTTCAGATGCTACAGAAGAACAATTAGAAAAAGCCAAAAAGAAATTAGCAACGATAGATTCAGTTGTAGGACATCCAGACCGTTTAAAGGATATTGCCAAAGATATTGTTGCACACTTTGAAGCAAGACAGCAAGTTTTTGAAGGAAAAGCTATGATTGTTTGTATGACAAGAAACATCTGCGCAATGCTTTATAATGAAATTATAGCATTAAAACCAGAATGGCATCATAACGATTTGGATAAAGGTGTATTAAAAGTAATTATGACAAGTTCTACAGACGATAGCGCATTGTTGCAGCCACACCATACCACAAAAAAACAACGCAAAGATTTAGCAACCCGTATGAAAGACCCTAATGATGATTTAAAAATTGTTATCGTTAGAGATATGTGGTTAACAGGCTTCGATGCACCAAGTATGCACACAATGTACATTGATAAAAAAATGCAAGGTGCTAATCTAATGCAAGCCATTGCAAGAGTAAACAGAGTATATAAAGATAAGCCAGGTGGTTTAATTGTAGATTATATTGGTATTGGACAAGATTTAAGAAATGCTATGGCAACCTATCTGCAAAGTGGAGGAGAAGGAACACCAATTGTAGATATTAAAGAAGCCATTGCAGGAATGCTTGAAAAACACGAAGTATTAGAGCAAATGTTTATCGGGTATGATTATAAATCTTATTTTTCAAGTGAAACCGCACAAAAACTTCAAATATTGTTAGGGGCTCAAAATTTTATTTTAGAATCAGAAACCTTGAAAAATCGATTTTTAAAAGAAATTGGTTTGCTTTCTAAACTCTTTGCATTGTCTATTCCAAGCACAGAAGCGGATAGCATAAAAGATGAAGTAGCTTTTTTCCAAGCTGTAAAATCTAGAATTAATAAATTCAGCAGCAATGGTGTAAAATCTGATTATGAAGTAGAAACAGCTATCAAACAGATTGTGGATGAAGCTTTATCAAGTGATGGGGTAATTGATATTTTTGAAGCAGCAGGAATAGAAGTACCATCAGTTGGTATTCTGTCTGACGAGTTTTTGTTAGAAGTAAAAAATATGCAACAAAAAAATGTTGCTTTTGAATTGCTTAAAAAGTTATTAAGTGACGAAATAAAAATAAGAAAGACTAAAAACTTGGTACAAGGAAAGAAATTTTCGGAAATGCTAGAATCTGTTGTAAAACGTTATCATAATAACCAAATAGATTCTGCTCAAGTACTGAAAGAATTATCTGAAATAGCCAAAGAAATGAGGCTAGAAGATGCAAAGTCCGAAGAGTTAGGATTAAGCCCAGAAGAATATGCTTTTTATAGTGTTTTAAAAAATAATGATTCTACTTCATTTTTAGATGATGAGAAAATGAAAGAATTGATTCACACTATTGTAGAGGTTATCAGGAAAAATGCAACAGTGGATTGGAGCAAACGTGATGATGTGAGAGCACAATTAAGACTTACCGTAAAGAAAATTTTGATGCGCTACGGTTATCCGCCAGATGTTGCTAAGATGGAAGCAGATAGAGTTATTGCTCAAAGCGAGAGTTTGGCTGATATTTTTAGCAAGAATTAGAATAAAAGCAATCAATGGTACAAACTTATAGTGGTTAAGTCATTTAAAAAAATCGACAATTAACTTTAATTAATTCAACAACCCCGACTCCTGAATCCTCACCGCATACTCACTCCCCAAATACAAAGGATTCCCATGTTTCTCAGACCAGAAACCATCCAGCGTATCGGCATTAAGACAGCGGTAAACCGCAACCCCTTTATATATTTTCTGGTCATCCCCTTCGTAACTGAAATTAATGACAAGGATCTGGTCTTTGTAAAAACCTGTGCCGTACTGAATATGGTCACCAATCATCCATTGGGCTGTAATGCGGTTGTTTTCATCCACGCGTAAAGTCAGAAAGCCGTGATACGTGCTGCCGTTTTCTTCCTGATTGCTTCCCTGTATCGAATAGTTTCCTGCAAGATCGTGTACGGTCATTGTTTATTTTCTGGGTAACAAATGTAAAACTTTTCTGAATGTCCGTAAAATGACCTGTTGCAAAATGTAAATCTAGAGATGAATACTTTATAATGAACACTTCGACAAGCTCAGTGTGACATCTTCTGAAAATCAATAATTCATGATAAATACTTCGGCTCAGTGTGACATCTCTAATACTGAGATTTTGATTTTCGGAGGAATCAGGATGAGCTTATTGAAGCCTTATGTTACTCAACGGACAATCAATCAACTTTTATTCTGCTGAAATCGGGATGAGGTATTTTTGTGACATTTATTTTTGTTTTAGATTTGTCGTCATGTTGTATTTCTTTATAGTCATCAATCTGATCACTTTTGCAACCTTTGCACTGGATAAGTGGAAAGCGGTGAAACACAAAAGAAGGATTTCAGAGTTTTCTTTACTGTCTCTTTCTTTCATTGGAGGTACAGCAGGAGCAGTTTTGGGAATGCTTGTTTTCAGACATAAGGTTTCAAAGAAAAGCTTTTTGTGGAAGATAGGATTCATTATTTTTTTCCAGATCCTTTTAGGGTTCTTGTATCAATTCGTGTTATCCAGTTTCAGGATGTGTTGATACTTTAACATTTTTTAAAGATATTTTACCTTATCACGGCATCATTTTTTCTTAGGTATCGGCATAACACTCAAAAATATAATATTATGTCTAAGAAAATTGCAATCCTATCGACTCACGGTTTTGAAGAAAGCGAATTGAAATCACCGAAAGAACACATCGAACAGCAGGGATGGACTGCGCATATCATAAGCCCGGAATCGGGTAGCATCAAAGCGTGGGCAGAAAAAGACTGGGGAAAAGAATATGATGTTGATAAAACTCTGGATGAGGTTTCTGCTTCAGAATATGATGCATTGGTTTTACCGGGTGGTGTTATCAATCCGGATCAGTTGAGAACCAATAAGAAAGCATTAAGCTTTGTAAAAGACTTTTTCACACAGCACAAACCGGTTGCAGCTATTTGTCACGGTCCTCAAATTCTGATTAATGCAGGAGCTGTAGAAGGAAGAAAATTAACTTCTGTGAATTCAATCAGTCAGGATCTTAAGAATGCAGGTGCGGTATGGGAAGACAGTGAGGTTGTGGTAGACAATGGTTTGGTAACCAGCAGGACTCCGAAAGATCTTCCGGCATTCAATGCTAAAATGGTAGAAGAGATTAACGAAGGAAAACACGAAGATCAGAATCTGTAACCAGATTTATCTGCAAATATAAAAAGACCTGAATACAATTATCCAGGTCTTTTTATTTTATGAAAAATTTCTGAACGTAAGTTTTACAAGGTTTAAATAATAGTAAAAGTTTAAAAATTCTTATCAATATCTTTCAATAGTCAGAAACATAAAACTGACCATTTAAAATTTAGATACGGTACAAAATATGATGTCAGAGTGTTGTTATTCCTATTTTTAAGGAGTTGAAATCTTATCAGAATATCTTCTTTTTAAACAATGCCCTCATTATGAATTTGTTAATTAATAAAACTTTTGATGGTTAATTCATTAAAAATCACTAATTTCGCACCCGTAAAAATCATTCATGCAAAACATTAGAAATATTGCGATTATCGCACACGTTGACCACGGTAAAACTACTTTGGTTGATAAAATTATTCATGCTACAAACATTTTCAGAGAAAATCAGGAAAGTGGAGAATTAATAATGGATAATAACGATCTTGAAAGAGAAAGAGGGATTACCATTTTATCAAAAAATATTTCTGTAACTTATAAAGACGTTAAAATCAACGTTATCGACACTCCTGGTCACGCCGATTTTGGTGGTGAGGTAGAGAGAGTTCTTAAAATGGCAGATGGTGTTATCTTATTGGTAGATGCTTTTGAAGGACCAATGCCGCAAACCAGATTCGTATTGCAGAAAGCTTTGGAATTAGGTTTGAGACCTTTGGTGGTTATCAATAAAGTAGATAAACCAAACTGTCGTCCGGATGAAGTTCACGATCAGGTATTTGATTTGTTCTTCAACCTTGAAGCTACTGAAGAGCAATTGGATTTCCCTACATTCTACGGTTCTTCTAAACAGGGATGGTTCAACACTTCTTTGGAAGAAACCGACAATATTTTCCCTTTACTAGACGGGATTTTACAATATGTTCCTGAACCTAAAGTTGAAGAAGGTAACTTACAGATGCAGATTGTATCTTTAGATTTCTCTTCATTCTTAGGAAGAATTGCTATCGGTAAAGTAATCAGAGGAGAGATTAAAGAATCTCAGTGGATCGGTCTTGCTCAGGCAGACGGAAAAGTAGTGAAAGGAAAAGTAAAAGAATTATACGTTTTCGAAGGTCTCGGTAAGAAAAAAGTAACCGAAGTAAAAGCAGGAGATATCTGTGCTGTAGTAGGTTTTGATGCTTTCCAGATCGGAGATTCATTTGTAGATCTTGAAAATCCTGAACCATTGCCAAGAACAGCGATTGATGAGCCTACGCTGAACATGACGTTCTCTATCAACAATTCACCTTTTTTTGGGAAAGACGGTAAATATGTTACTTCTAATCACCTGAAAGAAAGATTAACTAAAGAATTAGAGAAAAACTTAGCATTAAGAGTACAGCAGACTGATGATGCGAACACGTTCTTAGTATTCGGTAGAGGTATTCTTCACTTGTCTGTTCTTATTGAAACGATGAGAAGAGAAGGATATGAAATGACGATCGGACAGCCACAGGTTATTTTAAGAGAAGATGAAAACGGACAGAAACTGGAGCCGTATGAATCTTTGGTTGTAGATGTTCCTGAAGAATATGCTTCAAGAGTAATTGATTTGGCGACTCAGAGAAAAGGTGACCTTCACATTATGGAAACTAAAGGTGAAATGCAGCATATGGAATTCGAGATTCCTTCAAGAGGTTTGATCGGATTGCGTTCTCAGATGTTAACGGCTACTGCAGGTGAAGCTATTATGGCACACCGTTTCACAGAATACAAGCCTTTCAAAGGTGCGATTCCTGGTAGAAGTAACGGGGTATTGATTTCTAAAACTCAGGGTCCTGCTACAGAATATTCTATTGCTAAATTACAGGACAGAGGTAAGTTCTATGTTGATCCGGGTGAGGAAATCTACGCAGGTATGGTGATCGGTGAGCAAAACAAGCCGGGAGATTTGGTGGTAAACATCGTAGAAGCAAAACAGTTGAATAACATGAGAGCTTCCGGTAAAGATAAAGATACAGGTGTTGCACCGAAAATCTTATTCTCTCTGGAGGAATGTATGGAATATATACAGTCTGATGAAGCCATTGAGGTAACTCCGAACTTTATCCGTATGAGAAAGAAAATCCTTTCTGAAGAAGAAAGAAAAAGAGTAGAAAGAGGAGCTAAAGCTTAATCGCTTATCAATTCTTTTAAATAAATTTAAAAAAACCTTTCAGTGTATTCTGAAAGGTTTTTTTATTTGAATTCAATATACTGCGGCTGAATATTTGTATAAAAAGCAGTATGAAAAGTTTTAAATCTTTACTTCTTTTAATCATACTGTTTTTCCTTGCAGTCTCCTGCGATGGTTTGAAGACTGCAAAAAGCATTTTCGAAACTTCAGAGCGTATAAAATATGAGCGTAGTTTTAAAGGTTCAGACAGTCTCATGGATCAGTGGAAAACGAATTATTCAATTGCCAGAAATAGTCGGCTTACTATTGACGATGGTTTTTCCGCAGATGTTTTGTCAGATAGTATCAATCTTCATGCATTCGGTTATAGTATTGAATTAAAAAAAGGAGATCTGCTAATCATTGAAACAGTGAGAGATTATTCTGAACCTAAAATCTTCTTTGATGTTATTGCTGAAATCTCAACAGGAGATGTTTCTCAAAGTAATTTGATTAAAGACAATCGGTTTACAAAACTAATTGAAAATTCAGGTCTTCATAAAGTGATTATACAGCCGGAAATAAAATTTAACGGTAATTTTAAACTCAGAATCTATACACAGCCATCTCTTGGTTTTCCCGTTGCAGGAAAAGGAAACCGTGATGTGCAAAGTTTCTGGGGTGCAAGTCGTGATGGAGGTGGAAGAAGCCATGAAGGAGTAGATATTTTTGCAGCCAAAGGAACGCCTGTTGTTGCTGTGGCAAATGGTTTTGTAACCCGTACAGGAAATCAGGGATTAGGTGGAAAACAGGTGTGGTTGCGGGATTCTTCATCGGGAAACGCTTACTATTATGCTCACCTCGACAGCATTCTTACAGAAAGCGGAAAGCAAGTACACATCAATGATACTCTTGGCTTAGTAGGAAATACAGGGAATGCAGCAGGAGGATCGCCTCATTTACACTTTGGAATTTATACATCTTCGGGCGCTGTAGATCCTTATCCATACATTCGTAAAAGAGATGTTCCCAAAGTTATGAATGTTATCAACCAAACAAACCGTATAGAAACGACAATCAAAGCAAAATCTAAAATCTATTCAGGATTAGGTGAAAAGTATGAGGTCATACAAAAGATCGATACAAAAACTAAAGCTAAAATTTTGGCAGCCAGCGGAAAATGGGTGCATATAAAAACCTCTGATGGCAATGAAGGTTTTATATTAAAAGAAAGACTGGATTAAAGGAGATCATAGAAGTTTTTTTTGAAGTGAAGCTTAATTTTTATTATCTTGAAATTTTAAATCAAAAAATAAACAGCCTGTTAAATAATGAAGATTGATCAACTAAAAATAGTCATGCTGCTCGGCTTTTTTGCCTCTTTCAGCAGTTCTTGTTCGGTACAGAAAAGTACACCTATAACCAAAACTACTTCCAAAGAAAACAGATATAAAGCAAAACCAAAGGATTCTGTACTTACTGTAAAACCACCACCATCGGATATAATCGTAGAAGAAGATTTTAAAGTCACTCTTCCTGTAATCAAAAGAGAATTTCGGGGAGTGTGGATTGCAAGTGTTGCCAATATCAACTGGCCTTCAAGAAACAATCTTTCTGTAGATCAGCAAAAGGCAGAAGCTATTAATATGCTGAATATGCTTCAGGAAAATAATTTTAATGCCGTTATTTTTCAGGCACGACCTTCTGCAGACGCTCTATACACCAGTGAATTAGAACCGTGGTCTTATTTTCTGACCGGAAAAACAGGAGAACCGCCGTATCCAAATTACGATCCTTTGCAGTTTTGGATTGAAGAGTCGCACAAACGCGGAATGGAACTTCATGTCTGGCTCAATCCTTATCGGGCGCATCATTCTAACGGGGGAGCGGTTTCTAATCTGTCGATGGTAAATAAGCTTTCAGATATTACCATAAGGTTAAAAAACGGAATGTATTGGTTTGATCCTGCCAATCCCAAAACTCAGGGTCATGTTTCTAATGTGGTAAAAGATCTGGTAAAAAGATATGATCTCGATGCGATTCATTTTGATGATTATTTTTATCCTTACGCAACGTACAACAATGGAAGAGATTTTCCGGATAATGCAAGTTGGAACGCTTATGTAAATTCCGGCGGAACACTTTCCAGAGCAGATTGGAGAAGAGACAGTGTCAACAAATTTGTAGAAAGAATCTATAAAGAAATTCACGCAGAAAAAAATTACGTCAGGTTCGGAATCAGTCCGTTTGGTATCTGGAAGCCGGGATTTCCTGAGGGAATTGTAGGTTCTTCACAGTATGACGAATTGTATGCCGATGCCAAATTATGGTTGAACAAAGGTTGGGTAGATTATTTTTCACCTCAATTATATTGGCCTATAGAATCCAAAGGTCAGTCTTTTGGAAGCTTATTAAACTGGTGGAAGTCTGAAAACACAATGAACCGCCATCTTTGGCCGGGACTGAATACGGTAGAAGTTAAGGTTTCTGACCGACCTACGGAAATTAAGAATCAAATTGAAATAACAAGACAGCTGCTTCCTCAATCTACAGGCGAAATCCATTGGAGTATTGCGGGTTTAACGAAGAATTCCAATATGCTTCCTACTTTAAAGAGCGGACCATACAAAGAGAAAGCTTTAACACCAAAAAGCCCTTGGATTAAAGCTCTTCCTTTACAAAAACCAACTTTATTTACGAACGATAACGGAAGCTTTCTTCAGACCAGCTGGAGTTCAAAGAATATCGGAAACGTTTTTCAATGGGTACTTTTTACGCAGTATAACGGAGTTTGGGAAACTGAAATATTAACGTTAGATACGCTTTCAAAAGAAATTCCGAAAACCAAAGACGGTAAAATTCTGAATGCAATTGCCGTAAAAGCGATTGACAGACTGGGAAATGAAAGCGAATATATAGCGAAGAAAGTGAAATAGAGTTTTGAGTAAGAAAGATTTGCATCATTCTATCTTATGCAATTAATCTTAATAAAATATAGAATGAAAAGTCAGTACAGCAATGTTCTGGCTTTCTTATTTTAGACTCACTATAAATTATTACATTAAAATACTGATTGTTAATTGATTGTAATTTTGTAATCAATGATAATAATTTAATATTATGGTATCGGAATCATTTTTGTAATATCTGTATTACAATCATTAAAAATATACGATTATGAATACCAATAGACTTTCGCCAAGACTTGAGCAGGCTCTAAGTGATCAGATGAATACAGAAGATCTACAATCCCGTGTTTATTTTTCATACGGAATCTGGGCTGCAGATAAAGGATATGGCGGAATTTCAAATTTTCTTTTCCGTCACGCTCAGGAAGAAAGAGATCATGCAGTGAAGTTCATGCAGTATGTACTCAATAGAGGCGGAAAGCCAACAATTACAGCACTTCCTGCACCAGGTCAGGAACCTCAAAGTCTGACAGACTGTTTCGATCTTGTTTTTAAACACGAAGTCGATAATACTACCGCAATATATAACCTAGTGAATATTGCTTTTGAAGAAAAAGATTGGGCATCATGGAATTTTCTTCAGTGGTTCGTAAAAGAACAGATTGAAGAAGAAACTTTTGCAATGAATCTAATTGATAAATTGAAAATTGCAGGGGGCGACAGGGCAAGTGATGAATCTCTATTTACTTTAGATAAAACTCTAGAAACACTTCCGGATGATGCGGAACAAGCACAGGATGCAACCGGAGCAAACCCATAAAAGCACTTTGAAAAATTATTATTTCTGAAAAATCTGTCAAATCTCTGGCAGATTTTTTTATTATGAATTCCGTGATAAAATGATTATCTTTGCACACCTTTAATTTTAACAAACAGCTAAATCCAATTGCTGAAAAATAAGGGAAATATGGAACCGAAAGGTTGCATAACACTATAAATAAAATAAAGTTTCGTTATGAAATGTGGAATCGTAGGCTTGCCAAATGTAGGTAAATCAACTCTTTTTAACTGCTTAAGCAATGCTAAAGCACAATCTGCCAATTATCCTTTCTGTACCATTGAACCCAATTTGGGAACAGTTTCGGTACCGGATCAAAGATTATTTGAGCTTGAAAAACTGGTAAATCCTGAAAGAGTTTTGCCGGCTGTAGTAGAGATTGTGGATATTGCAGGTTTGGTAAAAGGAGCAAGCAAAGGTGAAGGTTTAGGGAATCAGTTTCTTGCCAACATCAGAGAGTGCGAAGCGATTATTCATGTTTTAAGATGTTTCGAAAACGGAAATATCATCCACGTAGAAGGTTCTGTAGATCCGTTGAGAGATAAGGAAATTATCGACATCGAACTTCAGTTAAAAGATTTGGAAACAGTAGGAAAAGCTGTAGAAAAAGCAAAAAAATTCATCAAGTCTGGTAAAAAAGAAGATATTCTTACGTACGAAACTCTTCAGAAGCTTGAGAAATTTATTGAAGACGGTAAAAATGCAAGAGAATTCCCGATGGATGATTTTGCAGCATCAATTATAGAAGGAGTTCAGTTATTGACCAATAAGCCAGTTCTTTACGTTTGTAATGTAGACGAAAACTCTATTAAAAACGGAAACGAATGGGTTGCCAAGATCGAGGAAATGGCTCAGAAAGAAAATGCGGAAGTAGTGGTTTTGGCTGCTCAGATCGAAGCCGACATCAACGAATTGGAGACTTTTGAAGAAAGAGAAATTTTTCTTGAGGAATTGGGATTAACAGAGCCTGGAGTAAATCGTTTGATCAGAAAAGCGTATGATTTATTGAAACTTCAAACTTACTTCACAGCAGGAGTAAAAGAGGTAAGAGCCTGGACAATCGGACAAGGTTGGACAGCTCCTCAAGCTGCAGGTGTGATCCATACAGATTTTGAAAAAGGTTTCATCCGTGCAGAAGTCATCAAGTACAATGATTATGTAAATTACGGTACAGAAGCAAAAGTAAAGGAAGCAGGAAAGCTTTCTGTAGAAGGGAAAGAATACATCGTGCAGGACGGTGATATTATGCACTTCAGATTTAATGTTTAAAAATATTAAAAGTTAGTTATATAGTATTTTAAAGGCGCTTTCATTCATTTGGAAGCGTTTTTTATATATTAGTAAAAATATTTTATGAGATATTTATTTTTCCTGCTTCTTATTGTTTCCTGTTCAAAAAGTCTGGAAGAAAGATGTTTTATATCTTCTGATGATATCTCGACTGAGAATTTTAAAAATGATGAGGATTTAATTAATTATAATTACTACGACTATGCACGGAAGTATGATATAAAAAAGATTATTGCTGAAAAACCAGACTATCTGCAGATTATTCATCTTAAAACGTTTAGAAGCTTTAAAAAAGACAGTATAATATCGAAGTCAGAAGAGATTACGGAAAAGAAATGGAAAGAATACAGCTCAGAATTTAAAATATTTAATGATAAATTTTCAGAACAGTTTTCTTTTTCTAATCAGCAAAAAATCGGAAATGTCATGTATGCATTTGGCAGAAATCAACTCGGATTCTGGCTTTGTAAAATTGAAAATGAAAAACCTTCTGCTTATTTTTTAGGATTAAGTTTTAGTCATTATTACATCAATGAAGTCCAGGAAAAGCCAATTGTTAATCATGGTTTTTTGGAGCTCGAAGGAAGTTTTGTTAGCATAGTAAAGGTTCCGGGTTTGCCTGGATATGACGATTATTCCGCTGTTGAAGATGGCAAATTGTTTAAAATAAAATTAGAAGATTTAGTAAAAGATTCTGATAACGACGGTTATAACGATATTTTCGAGAACTGTTTTGGTTTAAATCCAAATAACAAAGATTCAGACAATGACGGAATTGATGATTTTAAAGATATGAATCCTATGTTTAAATCTGAAAAGAATAAGTTTACCCAGCTTTATGAAATGCTGTTACCTGATTACGGATCTGAAAATCTAAGCAATAAAAACTACTATTTTGAAATTTTCATTAGTGATTGTGATTACTTTCATCAAATAAATCCTAAGTATCATGTTCTGTTTAGTCCTGAAGACTCAAAATCAAAAACTGATTACTTAAAAGTTACGGATGTTTCCTCACACGGAATCGGAAAAATAAAAAGAAATAAAAACAATCCCAATCTTTTTTATATTAAAAAATGGGGAAACAGCGGCATGACCCATTATTCTGCCGAATACAAAAATGGAAAATGGATTTTGGAAATTGGAAGAGGATATATAATTTAAACTAATTTTATATACAAACATTCTATATGACTGATATAAACTTCGCAACATTGGAAAAATTAATCCATTTTTATGAATGTCCGTAATTAGTAATAATTTAGTTTTTAACAGTTTGTTTGTCATTGACTTCGTCGAATCTTCGATTTCCGTAGGAATCTAAACTGTTTTATTTTCAGTGTTTTGAGATTCATCCGGAATGACAAAATGACTGCTGATTTTAGCGTTATGATCAAAAACAGACATTCAAATTCATTTATAATGCAAAATGTTTTCTAGTTATGAAATCAAATAAATTTATGAGAAAATTTTATAGTTTCGCTAAATTCTCAATTGCTCTCTCCAGAGTTTCCTGTTTTTTTGCAAAGCAAAGTCTAATTACATTTTCATTCAGTTTATTTTTATAAAAAGATGAAAAAGGAACGCTTGCAACTTTGTGCATAACCGTTAATTCTGTAGCAAAGTCAAAATCTGTTTTGTCTGATATTTTATCATACTTCAAAGCCTGAAAATAAGTTCCTTCACAATCTAACAATTCAAAAGAAGTTTGAGCTAAACCTTGTCTAAGGAAATCTCTTTTCTCCTGAAAAAATTGATTCAAACCGAGATAATGCTCATCATTTTTCATGTATTCTGCCAAAGCCAACTGAATCGGAGTATTGACAGAAAAAACATTGAACTGATGAATTTTTCTGAACTCATCTGTCAGAACTTTCGGAGCGGCACAATATCCAATTTTCCAGCCTGTTACGTGAAAAAGCTTACCGAATGAAGCAACCAGAAGGCTTCTTTCTTTCAGTTCGGGATATTTGCAGATGCTCAAATGTTTTTTACCGTCATAAACAATATTTTCGTACACTTCATCACTTAAAATAAGGATTGGTGTATCTTTTACAATCTTGATTAACTCCTGAATGTCTTCTTCTTTTAAAATCTTTCCGGAAGGATTATTCGGATTGTTGAGAATGATCATTTTTGTTTTTTCCGAAACTAAATTTTTCACAGTATTCCACTCGATTTCATAATCAGGAGCTTTCATTTCAAAGCGTTTTACAATCCCTCCGAAAAGCTCTACAATCGGCTCATAACAGTCGTAAGCGGGTTCAAAAATAATCACTTCATCATCTTTTTTAATAAAAGTGGCGATTGTGGTAAAAATTGCCTGAGTTCCACCTGCAGTGATGGTGATTTCCGAATCCGGATGATAAACTACATGATGGCTGTTTTCTATTTTTCTTGCGATTTCTTCTTTCAATCTGATCATTCCGCCCATCGGAGCGTATTGGTTAAAGCCTTTCTGGATAAATTGATTTACGAGATCCAATAATTCAGAATCAGGCATAAAATCAGGAAAACCCTGAGATAAATTGATGGCTTCATTTTCATTTGCCAACTGCGTCATCTGGCTGAAAATAGTAGTTCCTATATTTGAAAGTTTAGAAAAAGGAAGTTGTATCATGAATTGGAAAATTTTACGTACACCGAATGTACAGTAATTTTTGAAATTGAGCCATATATCATCATTAAATTTAATTTTGAGAATAAAAAATCCGTTTTTTCTGAGAAAACATCATAAAAAATAACATGAAACATTCGGATATTTTTGTTCAATTCCGTATTTTTGTATGTTTGCTGAAATTACTTATGTCACAAGAAATAAACCCTGTATATTCCGAAGATAACATCAGAACCCTCGATTGGCAGGAGCATATTCGTTTGCGTCCCGGTATGTATATCGGGAAGTTGGGAGACGGCTCTTCTGCGGATGACGGGATCTATATTTTACTAAAAGAAATTCTTGATAACTCCATTGATGAATTCCGGATGAAATCCGGTAAAAGAATTGAGATAAAAGTCGACGACGGAAAAGTTACGATTCGTGATTTTGGTCGTGGAATTCCGTTGGGAAAGGTAGTAGATGCTGTTTCTAAAATGAATACAGGTGGTAAATACGACAGTAAAGCCTTCAAAAAATCAGTCGGTTTAAACGGAGTAGGTACCAAAGCTGTGAATGCTCTTTCAGATTATTTCAGAGTTCGTTCTTTCCGAGATGGTAAGATGAAAATGGCTGAGTTTTCCAGAGGAATTATTACCGAAGATCATGCTGAAAAAGATACTTCAGACCGTAACGGAACGGAAATTTCTTTCGTTCCGGATGCAGATATTTTTCTTAATTTCAAATTCAGAAAAGAATACATTGAGAGAATGCTCCGTAATTATTCTTACCTGAATCCTGGATTGAAAATTCTGTTTAACGGAGAAACTTTTTATTCTGAAAACGGTCTTAAAGACTTGTTGGAAGAAGAATTGGAAAATGATGTACTGTATCCTATCGTTCATTTGAGAGATAACGATATAGAATTGGCAGTCACACACACCGATAAATCCCAGACAGAAACCTATTTTTCTTTCGTAAACGGACAAAATACAACGCAGGGAGGAACGCATTTGAATGCTTTTCGTGAAGCGTATGTAAAAACAATCCGTGAGTTTTTCAATAAGAATTTTGATGCTTCGGATATCAGAAAATCTATTGTAGCTGCCATTTCCATCAATGTGGAAGAACCTGTATTTGAGTCTCAGACAAAAACAAAATTAGGTTCAAACGATATTGGTCCGAATGGTCCTACCGTAAGAATTTTCATTATTGATTTCTTAAAAAGTAAATTGGATAATTTCCTGCATAAGAATCCTGAAATTGCTGAAGCCATTCAAAGAAAAATTCTGATCTCCGAAAGAGAAAGAAAAGAGCTTTCCGGAATTCAGAAATTGGCAAGAGAAAGAGCGAAAAAAGTGTCGCTTCACAATAAGAAACTTCGCGATTGCAGACAGCATTATAACGATCAAAAAGCTGAAAGAAAAGCTGAAACGCAGATCTTTATTACCGAAGGTGATTCTGCATCAGGATCGATTACTAAATCAAGGGATGTAGAAACGCAGGCTGTATTTTCTTTAAAAGGTAAACCGCTGAACTGTTATGGTTTAACTAAAAAAGTGGTTTATGAAAATGAAGAATTTAATCTTCTTCAGGCAGCTTTAAATATCGAGGAAAGTCTTGAAGATTTAAGATACAATCAGGTCATTATTGCAACTGATGCCGATGTAGACGGAATGCACATCAGGCTTTTAATGATCACGTTTTTCCTACAGTTTTTCCCCGATGTCATCAAAAACGGACATTTATATATTCTTCAGACTCCGCTGTTCAGAGTAAGAAACAAAAAGGAAACAAGATATTGCTATACTGAGCTTGAAAGAGTGAAAGCTTTAAACGAATTAGGCAAAAATCCGGAAATTACCCGATTTAAGGGTTTGGGAGAAATCTCACCAGATGAATTTAAAAATTTCATAGGAAAAGATATTCGTCTAGAACCTGTTGTTCTTGGTAAAGACCAAACCATCGAGCAACTTCTTGAGTTTTATATGGGCAAAAATACTCCGGACAGACAGGTTTTTATTCTTGAAAACCTTGTGGTAGAAGATGCTAATATTGCGGATAAAGAAATTTCTCTTGAGCCAGAAGAGTATTCATAAAATTTAAAACTAAAACTAAAAAATAAACTGAAAACCAAATGCGATTAAGTAACCGAACCAAAACACCTATTTACAATTTTATCAACACATTATTATTAATGTTATTATGTATAGG
>Ga0114982_1000459_pt1 | contig 21928 bp, 17 predicted proteins | sample Shrwel_input2_FT_FD_87183 | JGI IMG/M metagenome (GOLD analysis project Ga0114982, IMG submission 87183) | Subsurface microbial communities from deep shales in Ohio, USA - Utica-3 well 1 S input2 FT | ecosystem: Environmental > Aquatic > Deep subsurface > Shale gas/oil reservoir > Produced... | reverse complement strand
TGCGAATGTTGACTGAGCCACAGCGAGTGCAGGTATGAGTAATGGTTTCAATAATCATCGTAAAAAATCAAAAGCCCAAAGTGGGTTCATTCTACAGAAAACACGTCAAGTTTGTACATTACCAAAAAATTAAGACCTCCGAAGAGGTCTTAATATTTAACAGCATATATCAACCGTAAAATTTACTTACCGTGATTTTCCGCTAAGAAGAACCACGTCTGTAACACAGAATCAGGATTCAACGACACCGAATCAATGCCTTCATCCATCAACCATTTCGCAAGGTCTGGGTGATCGCTAGGGCCTTGACCGCAGATACCAACATACTTACCTGCTTTTTTACACGCTTGAATAGCACGCGACAACAAGAACTTCACCGCAGGATCACGCTCGTCAAACAAGTGCGAAACAATGCCTGAGTCACGGTCTAAACCGAGTGTTAACTGGGTTAAATCGTTAGAACCAATGGAGAAGCCATCAAAATGCTGTAAGAAATCTTCGGCTAACAAGGCGTTAGTCGGTAATTCACACATCATAATGACTTTTAAGCCATTCTCACCACGACGCAAACCTTTCTCAGCTAACAATTCAATCACCCGTTGCGCTTCACCAGTGGTGCGAACAAACGGAATCATGATTTCGACGTTGGTTAAACCCATTTCGTCACGCACTTTTTTCAGCGCACGACATTCAAGGTCAAAACAATCACGGAAGTTATCAGAGATATAACGTGAAGCGCCACGGAAACCCAACATCGGATTTTCTTCGGTTGGCTCGTACAACTTGCCACCAATTAAATTGGCGTATTCGTTCGATTTAAAATCGGACATCCGCACAATGACACGTTGTGGATGGAAAGCTGCCGCTAAGGTAGCAATACCTTCGACCAATTTTTCCACATAAAAATCAACGGGCGAAGCATAGCCTGCGGCGCGAGTTGTCACCGCATTACGAATATCACGCGGTAAGGTATCGTAGTTCAACAAGGCTTTAGGATGCACACCAATCATACGATTGATAATAAACTCTAAACGCGCCAAACCAATACCTTGATTCGGGATTTGAGAAAAATCAAACGCACGATCAGGATTACCAACGTTCATCATGATTTTGAACGGTAATTTTGGCATCGAAGCAATGGAGTTCTTTTGAATTTCAAAGTCTAACATGCCTTCGTAAATAAAGCCTGTATCACCTTCAGCACAGGATACGGTCACTTCCATACCATCTTGCAATAATTCGGTAGCGTTACCACAACCAACAATCGCAGGCACACCTAATTCACGGGCAATAATGGCCGCATGACAGGTACGGCCACCACGATTCGTGACAATCGCCGAGGCACGTTTCATTACGGGTTCCCAATCGGGATCGGTCATATCGGAAACTAAAACATCGCCGTCTTGCACTTTATCCATTTCACGAATGGAGTTAACGACACGGACACGACCTGCACCAATACGTTGACCAATCGAGCGGCCTTCACATAAAACAACTGTGCCTTTTTGCTTAAGCAAATAGCGTTCCATCGTACCGACATTTTGACGACTTTTTACCGTCTCTGGACGCGCTTGCACAATGTACAACTGGCCATCATCGCCATCTTTTGCCCACTCGATATCCATCGGTGAACCATAATGTTTTTCGATGATTAATGCTTGTTCAGACAAAGACGTGATTTCGGCATCGCTAATGGAAAACTTCAAACGCTCAGGCTTGTCAACATCAACCACAACGGTTGATTTACCCGTTACGCCTGTTTCGCCATAAATCATTTTTTGCGCTTTGCTACCTAAGTTACGGCGCAAAATCGCAGGACGTTTGGCTTCTAGTGTATGTTTATGAACATAAAACTCGTCAGGGTTGACTGCACCCTGCACCACCATTTCACCCAAACCATAGGAACTGGTGATAAAGACGACATCACGGAAACCAGACTCGGTATCTAAGGTAAACAACACCCCTGCCGCGCCTGTTTCTGAACGCACCATGCGTTGAATACCAGCGGACAACGCGACGCCTTTATGCTCGTAACCTTGATGAACACGGTAGGCAATCGCACGGTCATTAAATAACGACGCAAATACTTCTTTCACGGCGGTTAAAACGTTATCAACACCACGAATATTTAAGAAGGTTTCTTGTTGACCTGCAAACGAGGCATCAGGTAAATCTTCTGCGGTTGCGGAAGAACGTACCGCTACAGAAATATGGTCATTACCGTTGGCTAATTGGGCGAAATTATCGCGAATCGCTTGTTCTAAGGCAGGTTGCAATGGCGTTTCGACAATCCACTCACGGATTTGCTTACCCACTTCAGCAAGACGGACGACATCATCGACATTTAAAGTATCTAAGACATCATGAATACGTTTATTAAGGCCGCTTTGCTCTAAAAAGTCACGGTACGCTTGTGCGGTTGTGGCAAATCCACCAGGGACAGACACGCCCATACTGGATAAATTGCTAATCATTTCACCTAAAGAGGCATTTTTACCACCGACTATTTCAACATCGTTTTTGCCGAGTTGTTGAAACCACAGGACTAATGCTTCCAAAATAAAGCTCCCTACTACAGTATTAAAATTTACAAGCATGGATTGCACACTTGCAGGTATTATTGCCCGTGTGGATGGAACACGAGACAGATATTCGGATTTACACTGGCCGACGTTGGCAACTGCCCTAATATAAAGTCTCTAGTCGCTTGGCACAAACAATAAAGGCGTAAAAACATGAATCGTAGCGTATTTTTTATTTCTGATGGTACGGGTATTACCGCTGAGACACTGGGTCACAGTTTATTGGCACAATTTGGCAGCTTGAAATTTGACCAATTCACTCTACCCTACATTGACAGCCCTGAACGCGCTCATGATGCGGTCAGAAAAATCAACGCAGTCGCTGCTGAAGATGGCGTTAAACCGATTATTATCGACACCATTGTTGATAAAAATGTCCGTAAAATTATTGCTAATGCTAATGGCTGTATGTTTGACGTTTTTGAAACCTTTGTCGGTAAATTAGAAGAAGAATTGGGCGTAAAACCCAATAACACTGTCGGTAAACATACCGTTGACACCCTCGCCTATAAAACTCGTATTGATGCCGTTCATTTTGCCCTTGATAACGATGATGGTGCGCGCACCCGCCAATATGACTCCGCCGATATTATTTTAATCGGAGTCTCACGTTCAGGCAAAACACCAACTTGTATTTATTTGGCGATGCAATTTGGTATTCGTGCGGCAAACTATCCTTTAACCGAAGATGATTTAGATGGCGAACATTTGCCTAAATCGTTAAAAGAGCACAAATCAAAATTATTTGGTTTGATGATTGATGTTGATCGTTTAATTGCGATTCGTAATGAACGTAAAGCCAATAGTCGTTATGCCAGCCCGCAACAATGCCAACAAGAAATTCGCGCCATTGAAGGCATTTATATTAAAGAAGGCGTGCCTTTTTTAAATATTTCGGAAATGTCGGTGGAAGAAATTGCCACCCGTATTATTCAAGAAACTGGCTTAAAACGACGGATTAATTAAGTGATGAAAAAAATAGTCGCGATAGTTTTAGTGATGATGGGTGGTGGTTTTTATGCCACGCCTTATATTGCTTTGCATAATATGCAACAAGCCGCACAAGCCAAGGATGCAGCAGCGTTAAATGAATATATTGATTATCCTGCCGTTAAAGAAAGCCTAAAGCTGTCGATGAATAGCGAAATGAGCAAAGCACTATTAAAAAACAAAACCGATAGTGGCATGAATGCTTTTGCAACCATGTTTGCTGCTGCTTTTGTTAACCCGATGATTGATATTGTCGTAACGCCCGAAAACATGGCTATTATGCTACAGGCCAATATGCCTAAAGCTTTAGATACCAACGATACAAGCACACCCAATAAATCAACAGAGAAAACCTTAGATTTAGATCGGGATGACATTATTACCAGCAAACACTATCAAAGTTTTGACAAGTTTGTTGTAACAATCGCTAAAAAAGACCACACAGACTTACCCTTTACCTTTAGTTTGGAGCGTAATGGTTTATTTAATTGGAAATTAAAGGGTTTGGCTATTCCTCAATTGAGTAAATAGACGAATCATCAGGCATTGCGGGTAATTATTAGACAACTTATGAAGCCCGTTGTTTCTTTTGACTTTTTTTTAGGCAACCGAAACAAAATTGTCAAAAAAGTTTTGACAAGCAAAAATAACTCCCTATAATGCACGCCATACCAAGCGACATGGGTGTTTAGCTCAGTTGGTAGAGCATCGCCCTTACAAGGCGAGGGTCGGGGGTTCGAACCCCTCAACACCCACCATGTCGTAAATTACTGCGCAGCGGTAGTTCAGTTGGTTAGAATACCGGCCTGTCACGTCGGTGGTCGCGGGTTCGAGTCCCGTCCGCTGCGCCATATTCCTATCCGAGCATGTCTCAGGTAGATAGAAAAGCCCGCAATCGTAATGATTGGGGGCTTTTTTGTTGTCGATAGTGTCCCAATATAGACGAAGACAGCTAAATAAAAAGGAATTACATTTGGGGATACAAGTTTTTATCTCTAAAAAGCTCCACTAATAAATGAACACTCCTCTACCCGCTAAAGTAAAAATACCACCTAACGGCCAAGACTATGGACGCAGCGTGGCTTTATCGCGCAGCTTGCCTTGTATCGTAACATGTTGGTTAGCTTCCTTTAGTGCTGCTATCCACACCTTGTAGCCATTCGGGCTGAGATGAATACCATCAGCAAGAAAATAATCTTGAATCATCTGCCCGCTTTTATTAGTAAGGAAACTCCATGTATCCACGAAAAAGCAATTTCCACGATCTTCGCACAAAGCTTTAATAGTGAGGTTTGCCTCAATAATGTCGATCTGGCTTATGTGTTTTATTGTCGTTGGCATAACCGAACTCCATATCAGAGGAGTTTTATGCGGCAGAGCGGCAACAATTTTCCGATACCTTTCGTTAAGCCCCTCTTTACGGCTTTGGTTAAGATCATTAATACCAATTGCCAAGAAAATCGTGGTCACGCGATTCAAAGATTTATACGAGGGCATGGCGTCTAACAACTCCGCAGTAGTTTCTCCGCCTACTCCGTAGTTAGTCGCATAAGGGGCGACTGCTGCAACAGCCAATCCTTTAGTGATGCTATCACCTAAAAAAATAACTGATCTGTCTGGGACATTCTCGTCCATCCACTCCAGATATACGAGCATATTTTTAACATGTGGACTAGGTGGTACTACGGGTACTACTGGCTCGTTTAAAAATTTTCCTTTGAATTTAGCAATGAAATTTGTTTTGGCAACTAAGACGACAGTAAAAAGGTGCAAGGCTATGACGTAACCAATAACTACCCTTTTCCAAATTTGTGCCGTGCCGTTAGTCATCGTTTACTTTTTCTAGGTTTATCAAGTGATTTCGCATGAGGTGGGTGTACCTAACTAACTACTCGTGTAAGGCGAGAGCATAGAATAGAAAAAAATGGCTCGAATTAAGAAGAGCCTCATTTGAGGCTCTTCTTAATTAAACAGACTTCTTACCGTTAACGGCTTTTCTACTGTCTAGCTTAAACCTCAGCCGCCAATCTTGCACCTTGACTAATGGCACGTTTAGCGTCCAACTCAGCAGCCACATCTGCGCCACCAATTAAATGCACTTTTTTACCAAATGCCTCAATCGACGCTTGTAACTCACGTTGTGGGTCTTGGCCTGCACAAATAATCACGTTATCCACCTCAAGCACCTGTGTTTGACCATTAATACTGATGTGTAAACCCACATCATCAATTTTTTGGTATTCAACACCCGTAATCATGTGCACGCCTTTTTTCAGCAATACCGCACGATGCGCCCAACCTGTTGTTTTACCCGGCCCTGTAATTTTTTTGTTTTTGCGTTGTAGCAAATACACTTCACGTGGGCTTGGTGCAACTTCTTCGCTCATGCCTTCAATACCACTACGCGCTTGCAACGTTTTATCAATGCCCCATTCGCGCAAATACTCATTGATATCAATACTGGCAGGTGCATGACTTTGGTCATGGGTTAAATACTCAGACGTATCCATACCAATACCGCCTGCACCAATCACCGCAACACGTTTGCCTACAGGCTTTTTATCACGTAAGACTTCAATATAGGACAATACTTTCGGGTGATTAATCCCTTCTAGCGGTAATTGACGTGGTGCAATACCCGTTGCCAACACAACTTCATCAAATTCTTTAACATCGTCAGCGCTAACACGTTTGCCGAGCTGCAAGTTCACTCCATGCTTTTTCAACATCGTACCAAAATAACGAATCGTTTCGTAAAACTCTTCTTTACCGGGCACTTGTTTAGCAATATTGAATTGACCACCCACTTGGGTATCTTGATCAAATAAAGTGACATTATGACCACGTTGTGCGGCAACCGTCGCAAAGGACATGCCCGCAGGTCCTGCACCAATAACAGCAATATTTTTGGGCTTATCGGTTTTAACGTAGATAAGTTCCGTTTCATAACAGGCTTGTGGATTCACCAAACACGAAGCCTGACGCAAGGCAAACGTATGATCTAAACACGCTTGGTTACAGCCAATACAGGTATTGACTTCTTCTTCTTTGTTAGCGGCTGCTTTGTTCACCCAATCTGGGTCAGCCAACATGGGGCGTGCCATTGAAATCATGTCGGCATCGCCACTGGCAAGAATCTCTTCGGCATGAGATGGCATATTGATACGGTTAGAGGCTGAAACAGGAATATTAACGGCTTCTTTGACTTTACGTGTCACCCATGTAAACGCACCACGAGGTACCATCGTCGCGATAGTGGGGATTTTGGCTTCATGCCAACCAATACCCGTATTGATAATGGTGACACCTGCTTTTTCTAGCTCTTTAGCAAGGGTAATCACTTCATCAAAAGTTTGACCATCGGGCACTACATCCAACATCGACAAACGATAGACAATAATAAAATTCGTCCCAACACGTTCACGAGTACGACGTACAACCTCTAATGGGAAACGCATACGACGTTCAAAATCCCCACCCCATGCGTCATCACGCTCATTGCCGCGTGTCGTTAAAAATTGATTCAGCAAATAGCCTTCTGAACCCATGATTTCCACACCATCATAACCTGCTTGTTGTGCTAAGGCAGAGGCATTAACCCAATTAGCCAACTCTTGCTCAATGACTTCTTCGGTCATCATTTGTGGAGGGAACGGATAAATGGGCGATTTTTTGCCAGACGGAGAAATATTAACAGGATGATAAGACTGGCGACCTGCATGCAGAACTTGCATACAAATACGACCACCTTCAGCATGAACCGCATCGGTAATGACTTTATGTTTTTTGACATCGGCTTCGGTGAGCATGGCGCACATGCCAGGCCCCAATACGCCTAATTCTGACGGTGAAATACCACCTGTGATAATTAAACCCACACCACCCGCTGCACGGCGAGCAAAAAACGCGGCTTGTTTTTCGGGTGGAAATTCTTCTAAACCCGTATGCATTGATCCCATAATCACACGATTAGGGAGCGTGACAAAACCTAAATCTAAAGGCTGTAATACATGAGCGAAATGGGACACGGTAAACCTCAGCTAGTATTATTTCGGGACTTTAGGCTCAGGAATAAATCCGCCTAAAAATATTGTCCGACGATAACGCGCACTGAGACTTTAGACAAGACGTTTAAACGAACTTAGAGTTCGCGTTAAAAATCTCTTTCTTATACCGTTTAGTTATAACTCGACCGCATCATCGGCATAATCGTAGTCTTCATAATCTGCCCATTCATCGATTAAGCAGTCATCGCGCATATCTAATAATTCCATGATATTCTCCTGTTTAGTTGTCATTTCAGTGATTGCATTTAAAAATATTGCAATGACCATGCCATGACAGCGAGAAGACATTTTTGTGACATCTTAGGACTTACGCGGTTATCGCTTATTTGTTCACATTTCAGCCGCCCTAGGCGGCTTTATGTTCACAAAACGCGCTAATCGCGGTGCGATGCGTAAGTCCTGATCTTTCGTTAAAACAACTCGTGCATTAATATCCGCAAACGAAAGCATTCAAACCATCAAATCACCACAGAATAGAAGCGCAATAATGACTATGACTGAATCTATACCTAACATGGGCGAATTGGTTTTGGCTATCATCAACGACCCTACATCAAAAATCGCCCGCCAAAATCTTTATCAACAGGTAAAAAATGGCCGTTTCTTTTTAGCCGTACATGGCATCCCACTCAACCTATATAACGCATTAGACAGCAACCAAGTGTTTGTTAATCAACAGTTAATGCACATGCCGCTACAGCTCGCTGTCGCAGATAATGGCAGTAAAGCGTTATTGGCTTATTTAGACAAAGAAACCTTAGATGCTAATGCGCCCAATCACTGGGCGATTGAAGTATCAGGCAGTGATTTATTAAACCTTGTGATACTCAATCACGAATTTTCTGCCACCGTCTTAAAAGGAAGTATGGGCTGGGCTGGCATTGCCAAAGAGGATGCACGTTTATTAATGAAAGGTTACGCCGTTTAAGCAGTTAGCAGTTTAGAGAGTAGTTATTACTCTCTTTTAACGTTTGCTTAAACCTAGATCATCACCTGATGTTTAACCGTTGGATTGATAAAAAGCTCGCCTTTTTTGAGCTTTTCAAATAATTGATGATCTGACCATTCAGAACAGACCTGCTCGGAAAAGACGATTTCGTCTAAATGAATTAAACCCATACGCGGATTTTCCACATCATCTCTAAAACATTGGGCATAACCAGTGATCGTTTCGTGCACTATAATGGAGTGCAAACTCACATCGGCCTCCCCATTTTGCATCACCGTTTGTTTTAAGACCGAATCCACTAAAACAAATATCACGCGCGAAAATTGTTCTGCTGACGGTGAAACGGGCAAGCTAATCCAACGGGCACTAAACTGTTTACAGAAGGCAATATATTCGGCGTTGTCTTTATCCCAAAAAGCAACTGCATGGTCAAAGCTATCAATTAAGTCTTTGATATGACCTTTTAACAAGCCAAAATCGTAAATCATTTGACCATTATCTAAAGCATGTGCTTCAAGTAAAATCTCAACTTGATAACTATGACCATGAATGGAACGGCTGCAACGGTCACTGGAACAGTTACGGACAATATGAGCATTCTCAAAACGAAATAATTTACGGATTAACATAGAGCACTCCAACGATTGTCGCTATTTTAGCAGAAAGTTGAGATGAGTTTTGTTCGCATCTCGCCTTTAGCTTAGGTACAATGCAGCGTTTTTAATAAAGGCATACCCTGCCTTGCATTATTTTTTCGTCAGAACTGGCGTATTGCTCTGCAATCAACCTGTCAGTTCTAAAGAGTCAGCGGGAAACCCCCGCGTTTCATCATCAGGAGCTTCACATGAAACAACCCGTTCGCGTTGCCGTTACTGGCGCAGCTGGTCAAATTGGTTATAGCCTATTGTTCCGCATTGCTAGCGGTGAAATGTTAGGTAAAGACCAACCTGTTATTTTGCAATTATTGGAAGTCCCCTTTGAAAAAGCACAACAAGCTTTAAAAGGCGTGATGATGGAATTAGAAGATTGTGCATTTCCATTATTGGCAGGCATGATTGCCGCTGATGATGCCAATGTTGCTTTCAAAGATGCAGACATTGCTATTTTAGTTGGCGCACGTCCACGTGGTCCGGGTATGGAACGTAAAGACTTATTGCAAGAAAATGCAAAAATCTTCACCGTTCAAGGCAAAGCGTTGAATGACGTCGCTAGCCGTGATGTTAAAGTATTGGTTGTCGGTAACCCAGCAAACACCAATGCTTACATTGCCATGAAATCTGCACCAGACTTAAACCCAGCTAACTTCACAGCGATGTTGCGTTTAGACCATAACCGTGCCTTGTCACAATTGGCGACTAAATCGGGTCGTGCGGTTAGCGACATCGAAAACATGACTGTTTGGGGCAACCATAGCCCAACGATGTATGCTGACTATCGTTTTGCGACGGTTAACGGCGACAGCATGAAAGCGTTAATTAACGATGAAGAATGGAATCGCACGGTATTTTTGCCAACCGTTGGCAAACGTGGCGGCGCAATTATTGAAGCGCGTGGCTTGTCCTCTGCGGCTTCTGCGGCTAATGCGGCGATTGACCATATTCATGATTGGGTATTGGGCACTAACGGCAAATGGGTGACAATGGGTATTCCTTCTGACGGCAGCTACGGCATTCCTGAAGGCATTATCTATGGTGTACCTGTGACGTGTGACAATGGCGTTTATACGCGTATTGAAGGCTTAGAAATCGATGCGTTCTCCCGTGAGCGTAAGGACTTCACCCTCAATGAATTGTTAGAAGAACGCGATGGCGTTAAACACTTACTGCCTTAATCTTTATTAAGACTTAAGTCCCCCAAAAGGCTCGCTATTTAGTGAGCCTTTTTCGTTATACACGTTTAATTTATAGGTGTTTTTTGCCTGCAAAATAACCACAAATTGCCATGCTTCGCTTCTAGATTAATAATTATAGTCATGATCATAGATAAAACTTGCCGCACATGCCTTGACTAAGGTATGAATAACAACAATACGACTTACTTTGCATACATCGGCACTTAGAATTCAACACATTATGTTGACGTGCCTTTTGATAAACGCTTTGAGTCCAAGACACTATTTTGATTTTTTTTTGAGTAATTGATTGTGATTGATGCAGAAGGGTTTAGACCCAATGTCGGGATTATACTAACCAATGCAGAAGGACAAGTATTGTGGGCGCGCCGTCATGGGCATGATGCGTGGCAATTTCCTCAGGGTGGTATTAACCCTGATGAGTCGCCAGAAGACGCAATGTACCGTGAATTATGGGAAGAAATTGGCCTTGAATACCATCATGTGAAAATCATCGCTCAAACACGCGGTTGGTTACGTTATCGCCTGCCCAGAAGATATGTTCGCCATGAAAGCCCTCCGCCTGTTTGTATTGGCCAAAAACAAAAATGGTTTTTATTAAGTCTAGTGGGCAGCATTGATAATATTCAGCTCAACAAATGTCACCCACCCGAGTTTGATGGTTGGCAATGGGTGAGTTATTGGTACCCGCTCAATCAAGTCGTCTCGTTTAAACGTGAAGTCTATCGTAAAGCACTTTTAGAGTTAGCGATGCGATTGCCTGTGACTGAGGCAAGTTAGTGATTTAATATTATAGAGCTTACCGATTTCGGTGAAATGTGTAAGCTCTGATTATCAAAGTACGGACATTCCAGCATGTTAGATATTTTAAGAAAACTTGTTCATGACATTGATGCCGCACCCACGCTCACCGTGGCATTGGATGTCATTGTCCAAAGCGTCAGAGATGCGCTTAAAACCGAGGTTTGCTCAATCTATTTGCTGGATGAACGCAGTAGTCGTTATGTCTTAATGGCGACTCAGGGACTCAATGCTGAAGCCGTTGGCACAGTATCACTTGGACTTTCCGAAGGTCTTGTGGGTCTTGTGGGTCAACGTGAAGAATTAATTAATCTTGAAGATGCCTCGTCACACCCCCGCTATCACTACCTACCTGAGACTGGAGAAGAAGAATACAACTCCTTCTTAGGCGTTCCGATTATGAACCGCCGTAAAGTGTTAGGGGTGATGGTTGTTCAACAACAAGATAAACGCCGTTTTGGTGAGGCCGAAGAGGCTTTTTTAGTCACGCTTTCTGCCCAAATTTCAGGGGTTGTTGCTCATGCCAAAGCCTTGGGGCAATTAGAGAACCTTCATGCGCCTAAAGGCGGCGTTGCAAGCCCACGTATTTTTCACGGTGTTGCAGGTGCAAGCGGTATCGCCATTGGGCGCGCGGTGGTAATTTATCCCCCTGCTGATTTAGAGTCTGTGCCTGACCGCGCCACCGAAGATATTAATGGAGAGTTGGCTCTATTTAATAAAGCATTAGTTGCGGTACGCTCAGAGATTCAGCACCTTGATAGTAAAATGGCGACATCGTTAATGCCAGAAGAACGTGCGCTGTTTGAAGTCTATTTACGTATGTTAGATGACAATGCGCTCGGTGGCGAAATTGTTGAACATATTCATACGGGTAACTGGGCGCAAGGGGCATTACGAGCGGTTATTGACGATCACATGCAAAGCTTTGCGGCCATGGACGACCCGTATTTACGTGAACGTATGGCCGATGTCCGTGATTTAGGTCGTCGCCTGTTGGCACATTTACAAAAACAAACCTCACCGAATCGCGACTTTCCCGAAAGCAGTATTCTCATTGGTGACGATATTTCCACCGCCACCCTCGTCGAAATGCCACTGGAGAATATTGCAGCCATTGTCACCACAACAGGTGCAGCCAACTCGCACATGGCGATTATTGCTCGTGCTTTGGGTATTCCCACAGTTGTGGGTGTCGCTGAATTGCCTGTCGGTAATTTAGATGATGCGGAAATGATTGTTGATGCCTATCAAGCCCGCGTTTATGTCCACCCTTCGCGTGAGTTGCGCAAACGTTATAAAGAAATCATCAAAGAAGAACGGCAATTAGTCGCTGGTTTGGATGCCTATCGTGATCTACCCGCTGAAACACCCGATGGTCACCGTATCACCTTGTATGTAAATACCGGCTTGATGGCTGACGTGGCGCGTGGTCGTGAGCGCGGAGCTGAAGGTGTTGGCCTGTACCGCAGCGAAATTCCGTTTATGCTGCGCGATCGTTTTCCGAGCGAAGAAGAGCAACGTAATATTTATCGTCAGCAACTAGAAGCCTTTGCACCTTATCCTGTCACCATGCGGATGTTAGACATTGGTGGTGATAAAGACCTACCCTATTTCCCCATTGATGAAGTTAACCCTGCATTAGGCTGGCGTGGCATTCGCATCACCTTAGATCATCCTGAAATTTTTATGGTGCAAATCCGTGCCATGCTCAAAGCGGATATTGGTCTGAATAATCTGCAAATTTTACTACCGATGATTTCCTCGGTCTTTGAGATTGAAGAAGCGCAACATTTGTTGCACCGTGCCGTCAGCGAAGTGCAGGAAGAAGAAAAAACGACTATTCATACCCCTAAACTGGGCATCATGGTGGAAGTGCCTTCAGCATTGATTCAAATTAAAGATTTAGCGCAAATTGCCGATTTTGTCTCCGTCGGCTCTAACGATTTAACCCAATATTTGTTAGCAGTTGATCGTAACAATTCGCGTGTTGCCGATTTATATACCCCGTATCACCCTGCGGTGTTGCGTTCGTTACAATATGTTGTCAAAGAAACTCATGCTGCGGGCAAAAAAGTGAGTATTTGCGGAGAAATGGCAGGCGACCCCGGTACTGCTATTTTATTAATGGCGATGGGTTTTGACTCACTGAGTATGAGTGCCAGCAATTTACTGAAAATCCGTAAAGTGTTACGCACCGTGCCGTTAACTGTCGCTAAAAATCTACTCGACCAAGCATTGGCAATTGATAACGCGGCTGTTATTCGTAGTATGGTGGAATTAGAGTTAAATCGTTTAGGTTTGTGGGAATTGGTGCGGCCTACGCAAAAGCCTGTAGGTGGAAAAGTCATGGCTTAGAAATGGCCGTATCAAAGACGAGTGCATGATCATGGATTGCGATGTGGCTCAAGTCCCCTATACCCATTCAACCTGAAGGTACTGGTTGCGTGATTATCCATTTGTTATGCTCCCATGCTTTTTTATTGAGCATTCATCTGTCTATTGAGAACAAAAAAATGCCGCTTCATCAGCGGCATTTTAATCAACCAAGCTAACCACAAAAGATTAGTAGTTTAGATCTTGGTCATCGCCTTGGTCATCATAAGGATAACCGCCGCCCATCGTACCGCTAGTCATCGGGCCAATCGGTGCTGCTGGTGCGCCAACAGGACGAGGATTGCGTGAAGGTACAACCGTAGAAATGGCGTGTTTATAAACCATTTGGCTGACTGTATTTTTTAATAACACGACATATTGATCGAAGGACTCAATTTGGCCTTGTAGTTTAATGCCGTTCACCAAAAAAATAGAAACTGGGATACGTTCTTTACGCAACGCATTCAAAAACGGGTCTTGTAGGGTTTGCCCTTTAGACATCATGATAGCTCCTCTGCCAAATTAGCAGACTAAAAATTGTAATCAGTGCAAAAAAAATAGTAACTCATAAAGACTAGCAGTTACCAGCCTCTAATTTGCGACTAATCTTAAATTTTTTCAAGTAATCCTGTAGGACAATCCAAATATCTTCTGTGTAGAGTTGGTGAACGTCGTCATTTAAACCGCGTAACCACGTGTGTTGACGCTTGGCTAACTGACGCGTGGCAACAATACCGCGATAACGCATTTCTTCGGCATCGTATAACCCGTCTAAATATTCCCATACTTGCCGATAACCCACAGAGCGAATCGCAGGCAACTCTAAATGTAAATCGCCACGGGCTTTGAGTGCACGGACTTCATCTATTAGGCCACTCGCAAGCATGAGATCAAAACGTTTTTCAATACGCTCATGCAAAATACGACGCTCTTTGGGTAATAACGCGAGTTCTAAAAGACGATAGGGTAACGCTTGTGCCTCTTGTTCTTGATGAATTGCCGACAAGGGTTTTCCAGTGATGTAATACACCTCTAAAGCGCGCTGTAATCGTTGTGAGTCGTTGGGTTGTAATCGTGCAGCGGTAATCGGGTCAACCTCGGCTAACTTTTGATGAATGGCAGGCCAACCGTATGTTTGTGCCTCTAAGGTAATTTCAGCACGAATGACTTCATTGGCTTCAGGTAAATTAGCAAGCCCTTCTTTTAACGCTTTGAAATATAACATCGTGCCACCAACCAACAGTGGAATACGACCTTGCGCGCTAATATCTGCCATTTCCCGTAACGCATCGACACGAAAATCAGCAGCAGAATACGGCTGTGCTGGATCACGAATATCAATTAAACGATGAGGAGCTAATGCTAACTCGGCCGCAGATGGTTTTGCTGTGCCAATGTCCAAGCCACGATAGACCATACTTGAGTCCACCGAAATAATATCAATGGGGTATTCTTGTGCTAAACGAATCGCGATATCCGTTTTACCACTTGCTGTTGGCCCCATTAAAAAAATAGCAGGCGGTAATGTCAACAAAGAATGGCTCATGGGCATTTATCATCATAAAAAATAGGCTGTTATTTTAAGACAGCTCAACAGTTAACCCAAGTGTTCTATTTCTAATGTCACATTTTTACGTTAATCTGCTTCTTAGGCTCTGATGTCGATAGTGCAGTAAAAAATTTATTCTTTTATGGCTCTCTTATGCGTATTTTCTCATAGTTAGCACGATTACAGATTGCCGTATTACCTAACACACATTAGAGTTAGAACATCCTAATTTTAATTCTATATAACAACATTTAGGGAACATCTCTCAATGGCTATTTTTCGCACAACTTATCGACTCAGCATTTTGTCGATGGCACTTCTGAGTGCTGCTTGCTCTCCTAATCGACTAATTGGCAATCAGGTTAATCATTTATCACTACAAAATGTATTCCCCGTCGTGATGAAAACCGATGATATTCCTATGGTTTGTCACGCCAATGAAACGAATACGCCTTTATTGATGTCTTTCGCCCCTTTTGGTGTTGATGTCAATATGCTATTAGCGTTTGGCTATTCTGGCGCGTCTGCCTGTACCGCCAGTGAGGCGCATGAAAAAGAGTTGTGGTCGATGCAAGCCGAAAAACAAGGTTTAATTTACATGGCACAAGATGCCCGCATTGCCCAACAATTACTCAATCGTGATGCAGGCAAACGCCAACTTAAAGCCTATAAACACGCCGCCGAATATTTCAAAATCAACTATCAATATGACATTGGCGAAGGCAAATGCCCCAATATCAAAGATGACAACGAACAACTGTTATTAATCATCGGTGCAACCTCTGGCCTCCAAGCCTTAAAAAATGATATTGCTTCAGGACGTTTAGTCGATTTTGACATGGGCTTACCTGCAAAAATTGGCCGTGCCATGAGTTGTTTAGACAATGAAAAATGGTGGGGTGAACCCAAAGCGATTCAAGCGGGTTTAACCGTCATTCTACCTAAAGATGCCGAAGACGAAGCCGAAGGCTGGAAAACACTGCAAGATGCCACCGATATTGGCTTGCAAACAGGTGTCCGTTTAAGTCACGCCACTTATGCCAGCATTGCTAACATGAAAGGTCGGGAAGACTATTTGCGTGACTCCTTAAAACGTTTTGAGTCGATTCCTGTCGCCACCTTAAATAGCAAATACACTTTATTAAACGCAATGGCAGAGTTACAGGTGCGCCATATTGCGAATATTTATTGGATGAAGTACGAAGGCCATCGTGCGCCTACCGAGAATTTTAGTAAGTTTTGGGATGAACAAGAGAAGCCCTCTCAAGCATTAAACCAATTGCTTGATGATTTATAAGCGGCACTCTAGCGGTTACCAAGCTAAAAACAACTTTAATACGCTCTTAACGTTTAATTAATCTGTATCTATGGTTAATTCTACCGTTAAGAGCTTTATTAATAACTATAAAAAACAAGAGACTACTTCAATGATTTGCTCTCGCCTCTTTTTTCGATTGACTATTGTGTCGATAGCTTTATTAAGTGCCGCTTGCTCACCTGATCGGATGATTGGCAATCATTTACGCACTTTCACTATTGAACATGCTCTGCCCGTCATTCTTAAATCCGATGACATTACTGTGATTTGTCACGCCAATGATGGTATGGCACCGTTAGTCATGTCATTTACTCAGTTTGGTGTTGAAACGGACTTGATGCTGGCATTTGGTTTGGCAGGATCGTCTATTTGTCTAGAAAATGATGCCGTAGAAAAAGAACTGTGGTCAACAATGGCCGAAAGACAAGGTTGGGCAAACACGGCAATGGACGCTCGACTTGCCCAACAGATATTAAATCGAGATGCTGGACTACGACAAATACGCGCCTATGACCACACCACGGCGTACTTCAAAAAACAATATGACTATACCTTCGGCGAAGGTCAGTGTCCTAAATTCAAACATGAAGTAGAAGAATTATTGCTGCTCGTTGGTGCAACCTCTGCCCTACAAGCCCTACAAAATGATGTTTCTTCTGGCCGATTAATTAATGTTGACATGGCGATTCCTCCCAAAATTGTTCGCGCAATGAGCTGTCTGGATAATCAAAAATGGTGGGGATTTCCAAAATCTGTACAAGCAGCGTTAACGGTTATTTTACCTGAAAGCCCTGAAGCCGAACTTCAAGGTTGGAAAGACTTACAAACAGCCGCCGAAGAAGGTGATAAAGCAGGTATGCGTTTAAGTCACGCGACTTATGCCCTTGTTGCCAGTATCAAAGGTCGAGATGATCGTTTAAGAGATGCGTTAAAACGCTTTGAAGCCGTACCCAAAGAGCGTATTAACAAAGACTATCTGTTATTAGACCAACTCGCTGACTTAGTGATGCGCCATATTGCCGACCGTTTTTGGATGCGCTTTGAAGGCCACCGCGCACCCACCGAAAACTACAGTAAATTTTGGGATGAAAAAGAACAACCTGCCGCCACGCTTGACGCAACGATGTTAGATACGATGTGATTGATCCATGAGGGCGATTCATCCATCGCCCTCATATTTTCACCCTTATCTTCCCCGCCAAAACAATTTATCTAACTCTGCCAAATTAAACTGCCGCCATGTGGGACGACCATGATTACATTGGCTACTAAACTCCGTTGTTTCCATATCACGTAAGAGTGCATTCATTTCAGGTAATGACAACGCTCGATTAGCGCGTACCGCCCCGTGACAGGCCATGCTTGAAAACAACTCATTAATGGCTTCTTCCACCCGATGTGACTGACCATGAGTTCTAAAATCAGCCAAAATATCGCGAATCAAGCCCGCTAGATCAGCCTTGTGTAACAATGCAGGAATGGCACGTACCGCCACCGCTTCTTCACCAATACGATCGACATCAAAACCCAATTGCTGAAACCATGCTTTTGCCTGCTCCGACAGTTCTGCTTCGGCTCGGCTGACGGCAATCGTTTGACCGATTAATAAAGGCTGAGAGGCTAAACGCCCTGTTTGCCATGCCACTTTTAGGCGTTCATACATTAATCGCTCATGCGCCGCGTGCATATCCACAATAATCAAGCCCTGTTCATTTTGCGCTAAGACGTAAATACCGTGTAATTGTGCGAGTGCATAACCTAAAGGGGGTGTCTGTGATGCGGGTACATGATAAGGCGTAGGAACAGCATCTCTTAATGGTGCTAAATAATCTGCTAACGCATCTTGTGCTTGTGGCGTCGAATGATCACTGGTTCGATACGGTTGACTATAGCCCGCAGACGGCAGGACTAAATAATTTTGTTCGGTTGGTTGCGGTTGCCGATAGGCTGTTTGGCTAAAATCGGTCGCTGTTGCCGCTTGTTGAGCAGGATAATGCTCCGTTTTTAAGCCTGCCAAGCCTCGATGAATAGAACGCGCTAAAAACTCATGCACCCAACGCTGCTCACGAAAACGGACTTCATGTTTGGTCGGATGAACGTTGACATCAACTGATGAGGGATCAAGTTCTAAAAACAAGACAAATGCAGGATGGCGATTCGGTGCTAAGACATCACGATACGCAGTACGAATCGCATGGCTCACCACTTTGTCACGCACAACACGGCCATTGACGTAGAAATACTGCATATCCGCTTGACCACGCGCCATGCTAGGGCTACCGAGCCAACCCGATAACCGTAAGCCCGTTACTTCGGTATCAATCGGAATAGCGTTTTCAATAAAGCTTTGGCCACACAACACACTGACACGTCGTAATTGCTCAAGATCATTCAGTGCTGGCTTAAAATGCCAACGACGTGTGCCGTTATGTTGTAATTGGATACCAACATTAAAATTTGCCAAACTCAGGCGTTTAATCACTTCTTCAATATGACCAAATTCGGTCGGTGCCGATTTGAGAAATTTACGCCGTGCGGGAGTATTAAAGAAAATATCACGGACGCTGACCGTTGTGCCTCGTGCATGATTTGCGGGTGTCACCGTGGCAATCATGTCTCGGCCTTCACTCTGCACACACCAACCCAAGCCTGTATCGTCAGAACTCGACGTTAAACTCAAACGACTCACCGAAGCGATCGAAGCCAAGGCCTCACCCCGAAACCCCAGACTACATACCGCATCTAAATCATCCAAGCCCCGAATTTTACTGGTGGCATGACGCGCTAAGGCTAAAGGCAAATCATCAGGATGAATACCACCGCCATTATCACGCACTTGTAGTAAACGAATACCGCCATCTTCGACAGTAATATCTATTTGTGTCGCGCCTGCATCAATCGCATTTTCCAACAACTCTTTAATGACGGATGCAGGACGCTCAACCACTTCCCCTGCGGCAATTTGGTTGGCAAGCTGTGTTTCTAGGCGATTAATACGGGCAATCGGGGTGATCGTTATCATGGTGTGGGTATTTTCAAGGTTTGGCCAAGTAACACATTATCATCCTTGAATTTATTAGCGTCGCGAATGGCTTGTTTTGACACTCCATAATGCACGGCTAAATCTGATAAATTATCGCCTACTTTCACCACATGGACTCGTGGCTTCTCAGGCGTTTTCACTATTTCTTTATCTTTGTTTTTATCTTTATTGCTCGCTGTTTTTTTACTGTCATTCATCATCGTCGCTTTTTCGGTTTGATCTGGCTTGATGGTTACTGGATTACCTTCTGGTTCAGTTAAACGTAACACTGAGCCTAAAAAAGCATTATCACTTTTTAGATGATTCCACGTTTTCACATCATCAACCGAAAGATGATACTGTGCCGCGATACTCGACAAACTATCCCCTTCAACGACGGTATGTTTCGTTGGTTTCACGGTTGATTTTTTGGGCTCGATTTTTGGCAGCGTCGTCATTTTTTCTTTAGCTTTAACAGGTTCTACTATTTTTGTTTTCATGCTGCTGTTGCTAGTCTCGGTTTTTTTCTCAACTATTGTCGTTTTTATGACCGTTTTAGGGGCTTCTTTTGGCACTCCCGCCATAAAATCTTCTAAAGAACTGGGTAAGGTTGCTGCAACAATGGTTTGTTTCGCGACTACTTTTGGCTCTACATTAACTGTTGGGATGGGCGTTTTTCGCTCGACGATGGTTTGTTTGTCACTCACGACAGGCTTTATCTCGGTTGTTATGGGCATGGCATTCTTATCCACTAACGACCGATTCATCAGTTGAGCCGCCTCTTTAACGGCAAGGGTTTGCGTGCTCATTTCGATTATTTTTGGCTTAACAGGAATATCTATTAACTTTTCAGCACTCATGACGACAGGTTTAGGCTCAGGCAAAGCCACGACTTCACGCATGGCTCGCGCTTTTTGTTTGCCTGAACGTTGCTCTTTACGCCACGCAAAATAGGTTTTTTGAATGGGATATTTTTGTAAAAACTGTTTGACCCCCGTTAATACCGATTGAGCCATTTTTTGTTGCTCGTCTGGGTCAGTGAGTTTTTCCTCTTCTTTGGGATTAGAAATAAAACCCGTTTCTACTAATACTGAAATCATACCCGGCTCTTTTAAGACCGCAAAACCCGCTTGTTCCACATGTTTACTGTGTAAGTGACCAATGTCATCTAACTCACTCAGTATTTGATTACCCATGTGCAGGCTTTGTGTCATAGAACCTTCAACCACCATATCGGCCAAGATATTCGTTAACTGGCTATCACGACCTGCGGCTTCATCAACACCACCGATTAAGTCTGATTTATTTTCTTTTTCGGCTAATGCTTGAGCAAAACGTGAACTGGCTGTCGTTGCACCTTTACGAGACAAGGCAAATACAGACGCGCCTTTGGCTAACGGAGACAGTGCAGCATCGGCATGAATACTAATAAAAATATCGGCTTTATAGCGATGACGAGCAATTTTTCGACGGTCTTGCAACGGAATAAAATAATCATCGTCACGGGTTAAATAGGCTTTGAAGCCGTCAGTTTTACGTAATGCGGCGACTAATTTTTTGGCAATTGCTAATGTGACATGCTTTTCGTAATGACCACTCGCACCAATTGCCCCCGAATCTTCACCGCCATGTCCTGCATCAACCGCAACAATCACCGAACGCCCATTATTAGTCTCATTAGTGAAATCTTCTTCAACGGAAATAGCCTCCATTGTCACTTTATCAAATAAATCAATGACTAAGCGTGGCTTATATTTATCATTAGCAGGTAATAAAAAAACATTAGGGCGCACATCGTCCGTTAACTGAATAATTAGTCGTTGTTTATGACCATCAGGCTGAAATTGCAAACTTTGAATGAGACCAACGTGTGTCGGCAAACTCGGGGTATTCACCGCAACATCGGTGTTGTCTAACTCAATAATAATTTGTTTATTCGTTGATGTGATTTGTCGATAACGTACCACTTCCGATAAATCTAACACAATCCGCGTATTATCAGGCGCGCGCCAAGAGCGTACGGCGGTGATGGTGGCAGCAACACTTTCCGCGCTCAACAATAATAAGCTACTAGCCAATAAAAAACGTTTTAATTTCATGAAGATAACTGTTGTAAAGCCTGTTGACCTTTCTCGGTAAAGGCTGTGAAATCTAAGGCGCGCCCGTCATCAAGCAAACGAATCGTTAGACTTAAATCGGGTGCAGGTAACAGTGGTTCGCCCTGACTAGGCCATTCCACCAAGACAATACTTTTAGCATGGAAATAATCTCGAATCCCTAACAACTCTAATTCTTCGGGATCTTGAAGACGATATAAATCGAAATGATACACAATGACTTTTGCTAACTCATAAGGCTCAACAAGCGTATAGGTTGGGCTTTTGACATTACCTAAATGACCTAAGCCGCGTAAAAACCCGCGTGT
>Ga0114982_1000451_pt1 | contig 22096 bp, 15 predicted proteins | sample Shrwel_input2_FT_FD_87183 | JGI IMG/M metagenome (GOLD analysis project Ga0114982, IMG submission 87183) | Subsurface microbial communities from deep shales in Ohio, USA - Utica-3 well 1 S input2 FT | ecosystem: Environmental > Aquatic > Deep subsurface > Shale gas/oil reservoir > Produced... | reverse complement strand
CCATGATGGCACTCAACCATTTTAGAAATAGGCCACATCACATCGATGATTTCATTGGGTTCATCGAATTGTTTCAGACAAGAGGTAGGTATACCAAAATATTGTAATTCTTCCACACTGGTCATGTGTAGTTTGGGTACTTTGATATGGAATATTTCAACGAATATTCCATATCGAGTATCGTCTTGAGGAATGTTATTTACTTGATTACTCATGTGTTTCACCTGAATTAAAAACAGGTGATTAACACCTGTTTTATCAAACACTTCTAATGATCGATTTGATCAAGAATAGAATGATTGGAATGTAGTAGAATTGATCAAGAGGATTCCATTGAGGGATGTTATCCACCAATCTCTTAATCGCTTGTATGTCTAGATCTTTACCACCGATGTATTGTCTGGTCAATACTTCCAAAACACTCTGTTTACCTGGTAACTGGTCGTTCTCATAGAACGCTCTAGAGAATACGTAATAGTTATCAATTAAAACAGGATGTATCAATGGAGACTGATTATAGATTGCCTTGTCACCAATTTGATCAAAACCAGCCAGAGTTCTATCAATCACATCCTCAAGGGTTTTAGGTCTGAGTTGTGCTAAGTAACCACCAGCTGTTTTCAACGATGTGTTTGGTATGTTGATGGCGGTGCCATTAACTGTCTTGACAACAGGTGTGTATCCAAAGTCAACAGTGACTGTTGGATCTAATGGATACATCAATTCCTTAACACCACTGTACCTTACACCCTCGTGTAAAGGTTCTGATGAGAATTGTGAGCTATAAACTTTACCTACTTTGGTAAAACAATTATTCAGAAGTGAAATGTTCTTTGTGAAGATAACATCCCATATCTGAGTAGCTCTCATGACACTGTCATCATCCACATTGAGTTTTCTGATGTATCTGATTTCTTCAGAATCCCAAGTAGAGAAATTTCTCAATAAAGCTTCAGTGTGATAATGGTCGTAGGTCGGTGTACTTTGTAGTGGTACTAAAAGTATACTGTATTCTCTACTGAAGAATGTTCTAAAGTAAGAATCACAAATGTGTCGATAACTATTTTGTAAGTTCTTAACTACAACATAGTCTTCCTCGAACAATAAAGGATTTTGACCATGTAGTAAGAAATCCTTTTGGTAGTAGAAAGTTTGTACGACTTTCAAAGCCAAATCGGTACGTCTTGTGGTGTTGGAGTAATCTATCAGATTGTAATCGATAGTGTGGCAGGTCTGAGTGGATATGCTCAATCTTGTCACATTCGTGATCTGAAACACACCTTCTCTACCAGATCCAATATCGGCTAAAAATATATCTCCTTCATTAGGGATAATGAACGGATATAAAGTAGCAGACCCAGTCACTACCATTGACTTTGATTCTGGATCTTGAGAATTTGAAAGAGGTGACGTAACCTTCAACTCCATCGAATTGATCAATCGATATTGCTGATGTATTGGATTAGTACCTAGACCTTGTCCTGCACTGGCATTGTCTTTATTGAGGACTTGACTGTAGTAATTGACAATCCATGAGCTTCCTTCTACGTGTGATAGAAGACTGCTGACAGGAATCATTTTTGTATCTACAGTCACTCCTTTGTATTCTGGTTTTGCGATAATGACTGGTGTTGGTTTTGGTGCATCAACCAAGTCATCTTTTGGGTTGACTAAAGGCATGTTTATTTCCTAGTATTCTGAATCATAAGCGACATGACTGTATTGAATTGATATCGATTATCTGATTTATTCATGGTGATATCATCATCAATCGATTCCAATGCATTATTGAAATCTTTATTGGTCATGATTGTGTTTATGAGAGGATTACCTATTTTCAGATTTGGTTTTAAAGCTAGAAAGCATTGTTTTGCAACATCATAATTATTCTTCAATCTCTCTTTGGCTGCTGCGTTGAGCATGATTGGATTTTTATGTATTGCAAACCTAACGTGGTATACTTCTCTTAGACTTGGATCGAATTTAAACTTAACCATCAGATTTTGATCTACTTCTATTTGATCAAATGTAATTAAGTTACTGAACCTATAAACACTGACATTGAAGATAGATTGATCTAACTTACAAAGATAAGGATACTCAGTTCTTAAGAATGCAATGACTTCGGGAGTTAGTTTATAAGTATCGAAATCCAATAAAGACAACAAAGATCTTGGATTAGTTATGTCTATATTCGATAATAGAGTAACCAATCTCAGTGTGTTCGGCGGTACATCGCTTGGTAAGAACTCATCGAAACTAGGTATGGATATACCAGGTAGTCCGTTATAGCTTGGTATTCTGGTAGATTCAAATGAAGCTATCGCTCTACTGGAAATTGAATAGTTTTGTTGGTAATTATCTTTTTGTTCTACCGATTCAGTGTCTCTGAATTTACTAGAGATCAATTGATTGTGTACCATCAAAGGATATTCAATCAAACAACTCTCCGGACGGTCATAAAGAAATGTGTAAGTGAAATCAATAGACCAACCACTATGGTCTGGATCTTTATCACCTTTATCAGGTTCACCATCCATCTCAAAGTAACCAAGTATTTTACCTTGTGTCTCAGCAATACCCCATTCAGGATTAGAGCCAATCAGATTGGTAAGTATAGTGGCTTTCTTTGTCAACTTCTCTCTGAGATAAGTATCAAATGTTTGACCATACCCAGCTACATTTTCTCTCAGTCTATGTAATTCCTTGACAATGTGAATACATTCTTTAGGAATCAGATAACTATAACTGACGTTATGTGTTCGAGATTCTCTGTTGGCTGAAATCATCGATCTCATACCGTCTACCCATCTCATAGCGCTGTCATGATCTGTAAAACGATGAGTTACGGATATGACAATTTCACTGGGAACATAAACTGGTCTTATATAAGCTCTGATAGATGCATCGTAGAAAACATGTGGGTTATCATCGTAGAAAACAGCAGTGGATAATATTCTATCTTTCTGCGTGTTTTCTTGAACTGTAATGTGCCACTTTGGATCTGTACCAAATGTGTTGAATTCATCTTCTTCTGATATGGTGGAACCAGGTTGTTTATTTACATCTGATTCACCGTTGAATTGTATCTTTGTGGTATTTGGAATACCAGTCCATTCCATGACTTGTCTGACAATGTCAATGACTACAGGACGCTGGACACTCTCTCTTGTACTTGCTATAGGAAATACGATCTTAGGCATTATGCCTCCTAAATGTTCATCACACGATAAGAACAAGACATACAAAGAGAGCATAAAGAGAGGGTAATCCCTCTCTTTATGCTCTCTAATCAATAACCAGACTCACCTTCTGTTTCATCGTCTCTGGTTTTAAGTAGTTTAATTGACTTCTTACAGTAATCCAAGATATCAGTTGTTGTATTGATACCATTATCAATTACAGAACACTGAATACCTTTTATTGCTATCGGATATATTGCAGCAGTGGCTACTGCTTTTAACGATTCGGTATTTTCAGTAAGTTGTTTACTAGATCTGACTAAATTATCCAGATCTGGTTTAAACTCATCAAAGCCATGAATATGGTCAGCAAAGACTCTTGCTATTTTGATGATTTCCCACATCTCAGCCGTAGATAATGCTTGTAGTCTGAATCTCTCAGGAATGTATTCCACGTTTCTAAATACACCAAAAGAATAATTCTTAATCTCATTGATGGATTTAGGTATATTAGAATAAATGTATCTCTCTCCTAGATAAGGACCAGAGAAATACAAATCACAATTCTCTTTCGAGTAATCTTGTTTGATGAATTCAGGTACACCACTGCTTCTCAATAGTGCTTTTGTAGGTTGTTCAAGTTTGACTCGAATCTTTTCAACCACATCAGGAACATCAGTATCACTTGCATTTCTTAGTTCACCTAAGATATTATCAAATGATTTAAAGTCCAATAAATCATAAGCTTGTGTGCTTATATTTATCAATCGTCTATATGCTTCTTGAGCATTACCTGCTCCTCTGGATGCGTATAGTGACATAGCCAATCTTTGACTTTGTATCAGGTTTGATCTACGTCTTACAGCAACAAGACCTTTAAGTTTGGAACTAACATCATCACAGGTAATCAATATATTCTTAGCAGACAATGTGTAGAAGTTAATGTTGTCTAAGAGTCTAGAGATTGTGTTCAGGATTGCTTCAATGATTTGTTTTGCAATTCTCTTGAGTTTTTGTAAAAACGTTTCATCCGATTCAGTAGAGATACTTGAGTGGATATTGTATTTACGCATCAATGATTCTGTTGAGACATTGATAATTTTTTGGCTGTCTGTACTTAATTCGTTTCGTTCAGCTATTTCTACTAAACCAATGATGTCTTGAGCATCGGTTGCGCATGATACCAATATATCGTTTTTTCTAGTTGTGTCTATTTGATTCATGGAGTATCCTTTTTCACTGTAAATAAAATAAATTTGTTTACAATGATTATTCATAGTCTATTAGATATTCAACAAATAGACTACTGTTACTCTTTGGAGAGTTTGAATTGTAAATCGTCATAAGATAGTAATGGGTTTGACCCCATTACTATCAAACTTTTAAAGTATTAATTCCAAGCAGCGAACGAATGATCGATGTGCTTAAGAATAGTTCTGCAATTGTTCAATGCAAATGCAAACGTGCGATGGTGGATACCTTGAGTGATCTTAGGTAATGAAGAAGCAATCAATCTGAGAATCTGACGACCTTCATCACTGTACTTATGATCTGAGCCATCTTTAGATTGTTTCTTAACGAAATTAGCTTGACTAGAGGCGAAGTAACGAGCCTTGAGTTGATCAAAGATCTTGACTTCCTTTTCAAAGCGTCGAATTTGACCGCAATTTGTAATCACTTGCTTAAGCAACTGTTCTTGTTCTCTGATGTCAGAAACACTAACATCATTAGATGTTTCACCGTCTGAATCAACAGGGATTATCTTAAATGAGAACTTAGAAATGTTCTCGACACTGTTAGGTACAATTAAAACAGCACCGTATGAACCCATCAGCTCTGGCGATACATAAACTGTAGTGCCTTCAGGAGCATCAGCTGCATCCAGATTAGTAGCTCCAGTCATGACCTTAAGGAAGTTACCAGTGTATGACTTAGAAATCAAACCAAGTAAATCGTTACCTAACTTATTAGCGATTTCATCATGCTTCGAAGGACCACCTTCAAAACCCACAGCTTCAGGACTACTAGTTGCGTCATTGAAGAACTTACCAATGATTTCTTCAACCTTTTTAGCTGGTTCAGAGTACGATGCTGAAACAGCAATCTCTGTCAGATCTAAAGTACGATCAAACAACTTGATCAGACCAACAGAAGGATCACCACGCAAAGCACGAGCCATTTCTCTATTAGAGTAAGTAGAACGCTTGTACGGACCTTCTAACTTGCGACTTTCTCTCAACTTAGCAATAGCTGATTTTTCAATACGAGCAGCTGCGTTGAAAGCTACAGCAAGGAAGTCTTTGATGGTCTCATACACTTGAGAGAAGATTTGAACAATCTTTTCCCACAGAGTCTTAACGAAGTTCTTTGCTCTTTCGAGCACTGAGCCACCCTCAGCTTCCATTGAGAAAGTACTGTTAGGGATACCCAACTTAACACAAGCTTGTTCAACAGCAATAGCCAGAACACGCTCAGTAGATTGTGGAATCTCTTGACATTCACCTTCTAGTGGTTCGGCTGCTAAAATCAAGTCTTCAAGAGCTGAAGTTGTATCAATAGCTTCATCTACTTGACCAATACAGTCTTGCTGATAACCAGCTTCTTCATTCACATCACTGATGGCGTCTTCAGCAAGGACTTGTGCTTGCTGAGCTGCATCTATCTGTGCACTTTCTAAAGCTGTTTTTAGAAAATTAATTCTTGACATTTTTATTTTCTCCAAATAAATAAAAGAGAGAAGCCGGAGCTTCTCTCTTTTATGATTGTGTTATTGAGTATTAAGCAGTAAGTTGCTCAGGGGCCTTATCGGACTTATTACCACTAGCCAGAGCCAGTTGAGCGTAATCCAAAGCAGCATTATGAGTCTTCATGGCAAGAACCATAGCTTTGTGGTGTGAGCCAGAAGCCAGCTTGGTGCTGGTTCTGTAAACCATTTTGACGAACTTGAAGAGGTCGCTCGCACTGGCAATCACGATGGTGGTTTGAGTTTCGAACAGAACCTTGTCCAGCTTACCAATTTGTGTTTCCACGTTCTTCAGAACCAAATCGTATTCCTTCTTCATGTTGACGAAAGCCAAAGCTGCGTCAGCAATCTTAGAAATTTCACTACCTGACAGATTAGGCAGTGATTTACCATCAGGCTTCTTCGAAGATGTAGCGATGCCGAAATTCAAATTGATAACACCAGCGCCAGATTCAGGAATATAAGCCCAAATGACGTTGTTACCCGGGAATACCGGCGAAGCAACAAGCTTAGTACCTTCAGGGGCCTCACCAACACCAAATTCATCACCGATCAGTTTACCGGTGTTAGATTCCGACAAAACGTTGGTGCCTGTGATTTCCTTGACCAAACCAAAAATGTCGTCAAAGTAACCAGCAATTTCTTCTACAGCCGCACTGTTAGAAACAGCCTTAGTCGCGTAATCCACAATTGCTTGCAGTTTAGGGCCGGTCAGCCCAGCAGTGGTTTCTTTGGTGAATTCATTGATTGAACCCAAAGAAGAAGCTAGGTTCGAAGGAATGCTAGAACCAACAACCAGCTTAGCAAAAAGCGAGGGAGATTCCAGACTAGAACCAGAGTTACCCTTGAAGTTAGAAGCAGCTTCCTTGATCTTCTTGGCACGAGATTCCATGCGACCAATAGCCGTGAACACCGACTTGAAGAAATTCACAACGAATTCGATGAACTTCTTGATACCTTCCTTAGCACCAGCGATGAAAGCTTTGACCTTCTCACCCATATCTTCCACCGAGATGGTGGTGGCACCGACGCGCGAATGCTTGCCTTGGAAAGATTCCATCGAAGGAATACCACTGCAACCAGCCAGACCAACACGAGCGTAGGCCGATTCAACAGCCACAGTCATGATCTTAGCAGCATCGTCAGATAGACCACCGTTTTCGGAAGCGTCTTGAGCGATTTCAGCGTAACGGCCGACTTCTTCAGTGGTGTCGAGGAGAGTGTTGACTTCTTCAGCGACTTCTTCGGCTTCAGCAGCAACGCGAGTGGCTTCTTCCATTTCGCCTTCGACTTCTTCACCAGCGTCAGCCAGTTCGTTTTGTTCTTGCTCAGTGATAACTGGCTCAACAACAGTCACAACGACTTGAGTGTCTGCAGGCACACCAACGGCAGCCAGAGCATCAGCTGCAGCTTGAGCGGCTACGTCAGCGGCAGGAGCTGCCGGTTCAGTGGTCGTGGTTGGCTCGACGACTGGTTCAGCCATAGGTTCAGTAGCAGTTGCTTCAGGAACAGCATCTGTGGCTGGAACTTCGGTTTCACCGTCTTCTTTAGAAACTCGCTTATTAGCTTTAGCTTCTGCAATTGATTCTTGCAGTAAACGCTGTGCTTCGTTTTGAGCCTGTTTGAGTTCTGATTCAAGCTTTGCAATCTTCTTACCAGATTCTTCAAGCTTGTGACCCATCACACCACCGACAATATTACCCAACAGAGGTAGGCCAGTCAGAGCTGCACCACCTAAGGCACCCAGAACACCTTCAGTAGCGGGTTCAACAACGGCGGGAGCTGTCGCAGTTGCTTCAGCAACACCAGCTGCAGGCACGGTAGCGGTGGAAGTAGTCACCACAGTCTCAGGGGTGGTTTGAGTTTCGACCGGAGGGGTCGTGGTAGCGGTAGCCTCTACCACAGTAGCTTCATCGTTTTCCAAAGAGGCACGAGCCATCATGGTGGAAGCGATCAATGAACGAGAAATACGACGCATGTTAAATACTCCATTGCAATGGTTTTTTAATTTCAAATATCGCGCGCGACACGATCAGATAACCCAGAAATCAAGGGTTAAATCTATAAGATGTGGAATCAGTTATTCGGGCACACCAAACAAAATATGCAAAGTGTGTGCCAAATCATTGAAACCACCTTCTTGCTTTAGCCACTGATGAATGACATCAGTAACAGAAGGCTTGTTATTTACTTGACCGTTTTCATATACTAAAAATAGCTTTTTAGCATTTGGTCCATATTCGACTTTATTGTTATTGGCTTCGTCTGGTTCTAGTAAATTCACCCAAGCACTCAAAGCTATTTGGCGATTACCTGTCAAGATAAAACCAATCGTGTCTTCAATGAATCTTTGATGCATGTCACCAAAGGAAGGAGATTGGAATTGATTGATGAACCAGTTGTGAAAGTTCAATGTACCAAAAGCAAACAAACCTGCTTTGAGCATCTTTTCCCTGCGTTCAAAAGAACCCGAGCCAAAGACTTGAATCTCTTTGAACAATTCGTCAACAGTCGTGTTTGCTGTGATCTTGACACTCTTACCATTACTGAATAAAGATAAATCCACAGTCAGTTTGGTATTGTACTTTGGCTTATCTGATCTTTCCACGACAGGACAATCAATAGAGCCTAAAAAGCCTCGTGGGTATATTTTAAAACCACGATCTAAGGTGGTATTAATTTTACCCATATTGCTTCTCCACTTTGTCAATCTCGTATTGATTTTGCTGCACTAGCTTTTCGTAGTAAGCAATCTCTTTTTCCAGCTTAGGATTCTCTTTACCATTACGCTGTTGTTCGAGTTGCATCAGTCGCAGTCTCAAAGCTTGTGTCTGATCCTTAGTCGCCTGATAGCGTTTTACTTGCCATTCAGCAATGGACATGCGAATGAAGTAAATAGGATTCAACCAATTACCTGCAAAACCTAAACTGAAAGGATCTATCTTACCGATACCTACAGTTTGTGTCAGTGTCTTGTTAGACGATTCAGTAACTTGTGCTTCAGGAATATCTGCAAACTTCTTAAGCAAGTCTTCTTTCTTCAGAATAGCTGTCTTAAAAGCAGAACAGAAGTTAAGGAAGTCTTTATCAATGGCTTCTCTGTCGGGCTTTGACAAAGCAAGCATTGCTTCTTCTGGATCTTTTTCATATTGACTTGATTCGATCACCAAGACATAATGAAGAAATTTACGACTGAAGTTATTGACGTAATGAATGTTATCAACAAACTGGATGATGTTAGCTTGTTTGAAATTCAAACCACCAGAAGCAACAGTTGTTCCGATGTAATCAATGACCAACTTCTCACATGTATCCAAATTGTCAAGAATGTTCTTGATGTTCTTGTGGATGAATGTGATGGGATTATCTGAACCAGACTTGACTGTAGATTGAAACAGATCAAATTTCTTATTCAGTTCTTTATTTTTGAATGTTGTTCTTGCCAACATTTTAGCAGACTCAGAAAATACTTCTTGAAGTTCAAGAAGTTCACCTCTGGTGATTCTGATGTCTTCTAAAATACGATCTCTACCAAAAGACGGCAGTAGTTTAGATACAAATTTGATGATGTCCATTTTATTAACAAGTCCGACTCTCACGCCGGACTGGTCCTTTTTAAAGTTATTACAGAGCCAGTGACTTGCCTTCTTTGAAGGCATTCAGAATTGCCATGATGTCAGTACCACCGTCCTTAGACGATGATTTCAGATCACGAGCACCCACAGTTGTAGATTCAGGAATGCCTCTGAAGTACAGAGTCACTCTGTCCCATTCTTGATCAACAACAGCCAAGATCATCAGGTATGTATCTTCAAACATCTTTTGTCTGACTTGATACTTTGTGATTTGACCCATGAAGGCTTCTTCAATCTTAGGAACTGAAGTGGAAGATAGAATGCAAATATTAGAAGCAGAACCAATAGAAGGGTCACCGCTTATAAGACTGGTCAATACATTCTTGGATCTTCTCTCGAGAATATGATTATATACACCGGTTTTATCATTTACGAGATTTTTCTTATGTGCATCAATCAAATCTTGGCAGAGAATAAGATCTCTTACAAACTCTAATCTACCAGATCTCCAACCATGCCATCTTTCCATGAAACCAGTGTCTTTTCTACTGGCCGATGTAAGTATGTGTGTCAGTGCATCTGATGACAGAATGTTTGTCATCAAACGAATAGAAATAGGTATAGAAGCCTTTTGATCACCTTGAGAAATCTCAACGTTAACCAGTTTACCCACTGCTAAGTTACTGGCATCAGTGACCACCTTGGTAGGATCTTTGATACTGCTAGAGACAGGTAGAGGTTTCTCTTTCTTATCGTTAGCATCTACTACGTCTCTATCAGAAACAGACTCCATAGAGTAGTCCGGTAGAGCATTTTGATAAATAGCGGAGTCATTGAGACTCTCCATCACATATTTACCAAACATGGTGTTACTGATTGGCATTTCGTCAACACCAATTCTATTTGGATTCAATTTATCAAGATGTTTGACGACATTGATTGAACCCACATTAACAGACAGGCTAAAAGCTTGCAGATAGTAGGCTGTGAATACAGACAGCAAAGTCTGCATTGTGTCCGGCAAAATTGCAGAATACAAAACATCAGCATCGACCAAAGTGATCGGTTCGACTCGGGCTGGTTTTGTATAAGAGATATAAGAATCTCCCTGTCTTACTTTTTGTAAACGATCAATCGCTGTTGACAAAACGGATAACCCGGCTTCAGCAGCACCATTCATTCCTAATGTAGTCATTTTTATTCCTTTTCCAGGATTATCAATTATGTCACTTCAATACAAAGATTTATTATCGGGTGACCCGTCTAATCAAAAGATAAAAGATACACTCGATGGTATATTTTCAAACTCAGCTATCGGCTCAATTGCTTCAGCTGTATCAGATACTCTGATTGGTATCAATCACAGACAACAACCAAACTCTGTTCAAATCAATAGAGATTATTTTGGTCTTACATTCTTTACAAGACCAAGAATGAACATGAGTTTTGAGAATCTAAGACAAGCAAGAGAATTCAGTTCACTACTGACTACCGTAGACGCGTCTCTTCCAAGAGCAATCAGAGCTGTGTTAGATACAGAATGTAATAACACGGCACAACATAGTAAAGAACACTCTTGTTCATTGGTTGACAATTATCAAGCGTTCATACCTATACTGACAAACCAGCTCATTAGCATGAGTGGTTGGCCAGATATTGATGTACCTACATTCTCATCAAAACCTGGTGCATATAAAGAAGAATTTGGTCACGTAGACGGCATCACTAGGATTTATTCGTCATACGATATCACTGCCAATTTCAGAAATTTGAGTGGTGATCCTATCACTACTTTGTTTTTGATATGGGTTCACTATATGTCGTTGGTATTTCAAGGTATTTTGGTACCCTACGCCGATTCATTAATTCAAAATGAGATTGATTACACCACCAGAATCTATAGACTTGTATTAGATCCTTCGAGAAGGTTTATACAAAAGATAGCTATGTCTGGTGGTGGTTTTCCTGTAAACGTTCCAATTGGTAATGCTTTTAACTTTGAAAGCGATACACCAATCAATAGAAGTAATGATCAAATCAGCATCAGATTCAGAACATACGGTGCTTATTACAATGATCCCATCATCATCGATCAATTCAATAGAACTGTTCAAGAGAGAAACAGTAATATGAAAGATTCTGATCGAAGTAAGAGATTGGTAAAGTTAAACAGTAATGCTTTAAGTCTTTTCAATCATCAAGGCTATCCAAGAATAGATCCAGATACTTGGGAATTGGAATGGTGGGTACCTAAAGATAGGTATGAAGCATTACTCGGAACAAACGCAAGTGCTAATGAAGTATTTGATGAGAGTAACATTGATTAAGGAAAGAAGATGACAACAAGTGTAGAGAAAATGTTATCGGAGATCATCAAATACAAGAATGATCCAGGTTCCATTCAAAAGACAGTATTGAATACTTTGGTTGAGGTTAGTAACGGAACAATCGATGTGGTAGATCCCACATCACCATTTGTTTTTTGTTTAGAGGCATCGTCTATCCTGACAGCCAGTTTCATGTCTGAGAATGAAATCTATAACAGAAAACAATATCCGTTATCGGCACAAACAGCAGAGGATCTTTATCCACACATGAGTGATAAAGACTTCTTTGATAGATTTGCACTACCTACATCTGCTAAGTTTTTATTCTTAATTGAAAAGAATGAATTACTGAGTAAGTTGGTACTAGATCCAGACACAGGTGTTAGAAAGATTGTAATTCCTCGTAACAGTACTGTGACTGTTGCCAATACTGTTTTCTCACTACAATACCCTGTAGAGATAAGACAGATGACTCACGGCGGTATACAGATTGTTTACGATGCTACTCAAGAATCCCCATTGAGCACACTGTCAAGTAACATTGTCAAGTGGTTATCAATTTCTGGTGATGATGGTACTGAGTACATTGGTTTCGAACTAGAGATGCAGCAATTTGACATCGTAGTTAAAAAGAGTCCAATCAATACATCCACTGCATTGATATTGAATATCGATATCACTGATTATTACTATTACTGTCGTGTGTGGATTGATAATGGTGATGGTACTTTCACTGAAATCAAAACAACACACACTGATGATGTTTATGATCCTAAAACACCCACAGCTGTTCTGAAGGTTACTGATAAGAGGGTGTCGGTTAAGATACCACAAGTGTATGTTAATACAGGTTTGATTGGTAAGAGCATCCGGGTAGATGTTTACCAAACAAAGGGACCTATCAACATGAACCTGGCTGGATATTTGAACACTCAGTTTCAGATTGATTTCATAGCGATCAATAAAACTGAAGAAAACGCATATGTATCGGCTTTGAAAGTCATTCGTAATCTTCAAGCAATTTCTAACTCCATCACACAAGGTGGTAGGTCTGAGATGACGTTTGATGAATTGCGTCAAAGAGTCATCAGGAATGCGATTGGTTCACCCAATATACCAATCACCAACGTACAGATCGAAACAGCACTGGAGAGAAAAGGCTACAAGGTAGTTAAGAATATCGATACAATCACAAATCGAGTATTCCTTGCCACCAGATCGATGCCTATTCCTTCTAACAGCGACTTACTGACAGCTGCTGGTTCTGGTATTGCTACACTATCCATTACTGCTGACAAGGCTGTTTCTTACAACACTGTGTTGGATAATGATTTAAGTATCACGATTACTCCTGATACCATATTCAAATTGAACAATGGTGTCTTAGAGATTGTGCCTCAGACAGAGATAAACTTCATTAGAGCTTTACCTGCTGATCAAAAAGCCACTGTTGTTACGAATGGTAATTACTTGTATACTCCATTCCACTACGTAATGGATTTGACAAACAATGAATTTGATCTAAGAGCTTATTACTTACAAGCTCCTAGAGTGGTTAATAAATCATTTGTTGGTGAAAACGATACGACTCTATTACAAGTGGGTACTGGTACTACACAAATCACTAAGACAGCGAATGGTTATAAATTACGATTGGTAACCAACAGCTCTGATGATTTTAAGTCTTTGGATAATGATGACGTGTTCGTTCAGTTGGGGATAGTTCCTAAGGGTGAGACTGAGAGGGCTTATTTGTTAGGTACATACGTCGGTAGAAATACAGACAATGAAAGAATTTACGATTTTGACATCACCACAAATCACAATGTGGATTCTGATGGTTACATCGAAGTACTTTCATTCACTATGTTCAACACGAACTATAGAAAAATAAAACTGTTGTTAGAATCTAATTTTGACATCATGTACAGCACCAGCGCTCCAGTTGGTAATCAGTGGGTGATCTCAGATTTAGATTATCTGATAGGTAATCATCAGTTACCTTCAGATGCAAAAGCAATCACTCGTGAGAGAATCAACATACACTTAGGTGATGCTCTGACTCACTTGTGGACAAAAGCCAGAAGTGTCGTTTCTGAACAGAACTATGAGAGATGGTCTGTTAACGTACCTGCTACTTATGAACAAGATGTTTATCAAAGAGATTTGGTAACAGGTATTGCATTCACAATTGTCAATGGTGTATTGACTTACAATAAGATTCACGATGCCGGTGATCCTGTTGTAGACGGTAATGGCGATCCTGTTTATAAGTACAGAATTGGTGATATCAAACTAGACAGTTATGGTAAACCAATTGTCACTTCTCCAAGAGATCTATTGAGACAAATGGATTTGTTGTTGATTGAAGGCACTTACTACTTTGCTACAGACAGTATCACGCTTGACTATAGAACTGCTCTGAACGATACAATTGTTGGATGGTTGACTGGTGACTTACCTAATATGGGTAATAACCTTTTAGAGAAGACTTCGATGTACTTCTACCCAACCACAGCCATTGGTACAATCAAAGCTGTGGTCAATAATGGCGTTACCACTACAGTCGATGCTGGACAATACTTCAGCGTCAAACTGCATGTAAGACGTTCTGTCTATAACAACCCGGAGCTTAGAGAGGCTATCTCTAAGAAAACAATTGAAGTCATTAATGCGGCTCTTTACAATACTGTTGTTAGTGTATCAGATATCATTGATAACCTCAAACAGCAGTACAAAGACGATGTCATCTCCATCTCTTTTAGAGGATTGGGTGGTGATAAGAACTACGATGTGATTACATTGATTGACGATTCTACCAGATTGTCAATACGTAAACGATTGGTCTCTAGAAACGACGAATCTCTTTCTCTTGAGGAAGATGTATCGATCGAATTTGTGGATCATGAATTGAAGATTGCATAAAGGCATAAATAGGAGGGAATCCCTCCTATTTATGCTGTTAATCAAACTTTCTATCGAAGAATTCAGGATGACTGTTGCTAAAATGGTTTTTGATAAAGTCTTGAAACTTCTCATCCATTGTAGAAGCAGCCATGAACACATCTCTTTGATAATTCTTAAGCAATCTATCCACACCACTACCAATCACAGCGTATGAGCTTAGAATGCTTGCAAACGTAATCTTGAGTTGTGAGTAAGCCACTATTTCAGAGTATGCGGTCTTAACCATCTTCTCAGCAATTGCAGATACTTCATCAGACATTTTATATTTCTGATTCCATACTTGCTGATCAATGTTTTCTTTATTTTTATTCATGTCTTGATTTTGATTTCTAGACTGAATAATTTTATCCAAGATCTTGATAAAGTATTCTTGTAATTCAACAAACTTCACATCGATAGTGAGGTAGTTGTTTGCAATATCTTTGGCCTCACTCTGTTTGAAAAGAGTAGAGAAAGAATTGATCAAATCACCAAACTTAACTGTTTGAGGAGTGACTTCTTTACTGTCCATAGAAGCCAGTTGAGAGTTGAGCATGTCCAAAGCTTGCTTTGGTTGTAACTCTGTTCCAGGTACTACAATCTTAGCGAGTATATCAGATACAGTCTTAGAAGACTTTAGCATCTCCATTGCTGAACTTGTATCTAGGGTAATGGCTCTTTCAGCCATGTGCAATACAGTGTAGAATGAATCTAAGACTCTATTGTCTTTACCAGACACAGCAAAACAATTTGCGAGAATTGAAGGCTCGAATATGATCGCTTTTTCAATACGTGAATTATTGATAGAATTATAAAGACTATTGATAGATCTCTCTATCTTATCAAATCTCTTCTCTAATTCCGTAAAGTAAGCTTCAGCATCGATTTCCTGGAACTTACTCTTGATTGTATTCTTAAGAGTATCTACTTCATGCTTTTTATCTTTTGTGATGTCTTCCATCTTATCGACAGCTGCTTTAACATCAGGCTTATAGATGTCACCATAGGCTTGCATTTCTTCTAATTTACCAAATCTGTGATCTCTGATCTTTTGATAAATCTTCTTGAGATACTCAACAATGCTGGAGAAGAAACTCTTGATTGATTCAATGATTCTCTTAATGATACCCACTCTCTCTTCATCGATAGATTCAAGAGTAGCTTTGAATTGGGTCTTGGTTGTACTATCGGTGAAGAAACCTAAAGACCTATCTTCATTAAGGAATGTGGGGATGATGGCTTGGGCTTCCATAGCCAGTTGTTTATTCATCCCGTTTGAGTCAAGAATATCTTTCTTGAGATAACGAATATCATCGAGCTTGTCGTAACCAACAACGACAATGTCTACTTCTTTTGAAATATCAGGTACTTCACCAGGCGTGCTATTGTCAAACACAACTTCATCAAACTCACTGTCTGTGACAGGTTCACTCTTAGGTTGTGTTACTTCTATAGCATCGTCTAGTGGGAAATCATCATTGAGTCCACCAGACATGATGATTCCTTAAGCTTGAGCTACAAGGTTTTTAAACACTTGTTGCACACTGTTGTTGATACTGACAAAAGTGGTGGACAGTTCATCCAAGGTTTGTCTTTCTTGTTCACTGAAGATTGTGTTAAAGCCAGTGAAGCTTTGAACAAATTGACCTTCTTGGAAAAGAACATTGTTAGGATTGAAAGCGGTATTGTAGCGCAATATCCAAAACTTCTTTATCAGATCACAAGCCACTTCAAAATTCAGAACAGCCACCTTGTGGAACTCACCAATTTCCATGCGAGTCTTAACAGCATAATTGGTGCTGAAGTAAGCTTCTGGTGAAACGACTTTTTCCATGGGAAGCGGTTGACGATACGCAATGGTTGCAGCCACTGCAGCAGCTGTGACAAAGGTGCGCTTTTCGATCGTGATGTTCAGACCAGTAACAGCCTTGAAGTACGGTACGTATTTTTCATTAAACATTTTGTTATTTCCTTAAGCTTTGAATTGTAAAGCCTTGACAAAGAATTCATTCATTGCCAGCTTCTCTAGTTCTTTTTGATAGTCTCTGTTTGCTGCCGAGGGTAATAAACCACCCAATTCACACACATAAGTTATAAAATCACGTCGTTCATGATATTGATTATATACACTATCAACCAACTTGATGTCTTCTAACAGTTTGGCAATTTGTTCTTTATTCAAAGTTGGGATTTTTGACATCTCAACCAATTGATTCCTAACACGTCTGAATCTCGTTATCGGATCATCATAAGTGGGTTCACCAAGAGAAGATGCGTCAGAAGCGACAAAAACAATGCCAAAAAGAACAATCGCTGGATGAATCATCATACCAGCAACAGATGCACTCAATACCAATAGTTTAATCACTTCCATTGCTAGGAATAGGAACGATCCTCTCTTCTGATTAGGACCTAAACCAAAGAAAGAATCAGACATCAATTTATCTAAACCAGTGACCAGGTAAGGACCAGCACCGTGTCTTGCTGCAAATTCATCACTGGTGTATTCTGCTGTATTGAGGTCATAAAAACCATTGCCCATTTGACTGCGATGTTCGCCAGTCATTCTGTTAGAACTGGCCACAAAGATTGTGGATACAACAGAATCGTTCTTGGTTTGTTTGGCTTTTTCAATGACTCGCTCATCTAATTCCAAAGCATTACCTGCGTACTCGATAGCAAGCTCTCTGGTATTGACATCTGTTGTATTCTTAAGAACACGATCTAGTGTAGCGAGAATTTGATTGGTTGCAATTGTTCTATCAAGATATTCACAAATACCGAAGTAGTGACCGACTTCATGTAAGAATATAGCAGCTAATTCAAGACTGGTATATTTACCAGATTCAAAGTATTTATTATCACAATGAATGGTACAAACCTTCATTGTGAATACGCCTTCTAGTCTAGAATTCTTCAAATCCACTTTACCAGAAGTACGCTTCATGGTCTTGAGTTCTTTGAGTATCTTACTATCGTCGTTGTGCATTGTGTAGTCGCGAATACCCCACAATTGCGAGAATACTGAGTTTGGATCAATGATGTCAATCATGATACATGGATCAAATCCAGGACTCAAATCTACGCCAATAGATGCATTGGTTCTCTTCTTAATGACCTTTTCAATGGCCTCACTAAGCTTCATGTACTCTATTTTAGAGTGCTTGGTGCCAATGTATGGTTCAATCAGTAAAGCGAGTTCTTTCAGGAAACCATCTCCTTGGAAAGCAATAGCTTCTTGAGAAATCTTTATATATTTTAAGCTGTTCATTTTATACATTCCATTAAGACGGAAGAAAAAAACACGATCGACTATTATTGTGTAACCACAAATAACGCCAGTTATATCACATTAATACTGAGATTTTCAGTGACAAAGGAAACTAATGTCTCAAGTACCTGTTGTAAATAACACACAGATTAAACCAGAAGACATCAAAGCTATTGAGTGCCGTTTTGCAGTCTATGGTAAACCTAAGAACGGTGAATCAGACGATTATCACTTTGTCAAGGAAGTAGTCCATACTCACAGTGGACAAAAAATTCCTCGACTCAAAATCATCAAGAATTTTGAAAGACCATTCTATGTTACTCGCAAGAGCTATCAAAATCACAAAGACAAGAAAGAATGGGAATTAATTGAGAGGGTACAAGAGTATAAGACCACTCAATCCCAATTGATCCTGAAGGCCAGCAGAGCCCTTGGTGAGCCTTATTTCAATGGTAACTTGAGAAAGCTTGCCAGGTCACCATATCTGTACGGTGCAGACATTCTCTCTACAGCAGTCATCAAGCAAGAATACAGTGAGAAGTATCCAGATACCATTACACCATTTGAAGTAGCATCCTTCGATACTGAAACAGACGTGGTGCATGGTACTGAAGAAGTGATCATGGCTACTCTTTCTTACAAGGAGAGAGTGTTCACCTCTATTTCAAAAGATTTCTTAAAAGGTTGTGGTCCTAATATTCCTGAAAGACTACAAGTTCTTTTAGATAAGTATCTGTCTGAGTATGTTCAGAAGAGAAACATCAAATGGGAAATCAAGATATGTGACGATGACATCGGTTGCATTACTTCTTGTTTTGATAAAGCGCATGAATGGAAGCCTGACTTTGTTGCTATTTGGAACATGAACTTCGACATTCCAAAAGTAGTAGAGTCTTTAGTGAAGAAAGGAATAGATCCAGAAGATGTCTTCAGTGATCCAAAGATTCCTAAGGCTTACAGGTTCTTCGAGTATAAGCAAGGTCCTAATCAAAAAGTAACTGCATCTGGTAAGGTAACACCAATTAAGCCAGCAGCTCAATGGCATACTGTATTCTGCCCTAGCAGCTTCTATGTCATTGATGCCATGTGTGCGTACAGACATATCAGAACAGGTAGTCCTGAAGAAGCTTCTTATTCCTTAGATGCCATTCTGAATAAAGTCTTAGGTATTCGCAAGCTTAAGTTTGAACAAGCAAATCACGTCAGTGGTTTGAAGTGGCATTACTTGATGCAGACTGAATACAAGTTAGAATACGTGATCTATAACGTATTTGACTGTGTGTCCATGGAAGAACTGGATGAGAAGACAAAAGACTTGTGTCTGACATTCCCATCGATGGCTGGTATTCTGATTTTGCTAACTTCAAGTCACAACCCAGACGAGTCGTGGATCAATTACATTACTATTGTCTAAAGCAAGGTAGGGTCATTGGTACGACTTCAGATGAGATGACCAATGATCTAGACAAACTAACAATTGGTCTTAGGAATTGGATCATCATGCTACCAGCTCACTTGGTGGCTGATAATGGTTTGAGGATCATTGAAGAAAGTCCTGATCTAAGTACAAATATTCGATGTCACATTGGAGACCTGGACGTTGCTGCTTCATACCCAAATGGGGGTGCTGTCTTTAATATCTCAAAAGAAACTACTCGTAAAGAGTTGGTGGAGATTGAAGGTATTTCTGAGTACACGCGCAGAATGCAAGGTATCAATCTAAGTGCTGGTCAAACAAATGCAGTAGAGGTCTGTGTAGGGTTGTTTAACATGCCTACTCTAGATACATTACTAGAGGCTTTTGTAATTGATCAGAATTTACCAGTTGAAGATCTTGAATTGGGTGTTGTCAAATACATCACAGCCATCATTCCTTCTGAGAGTAATCTGGTTAAGGATACCTCTGAGAAAGAAGATGATGAAGCTCCTGCCAGTGCCTCGTAAATAATCTATCAGAGATAGAGCAGCATAAATAGGGGAATTCCCCTATTTATGCTGCTCGTTGTTGGTTACAGTGTTTTGTATAACAACTCACTTTTACTTTTATTTTTAAAGAGCAATGTTTCCATGAAATTTCCACATCTCACACACAATATGGTTAAGTTTGATTTGCCTTCATTTGATCCAAAGCTTTATCTATGATTGGTTTTTCACGTCTCATAAATTCAGAAGCTGTTTTGATCATCAAATCACACTGCCATGTAGGTCTGTCAATAAATTCATCGAAACTGACTTTGAAATACTCACCAATTCGGTAGTCAACAAATTGATGCATTCTCTCACTCAATGGCCCACCAGTGACATTGTCCTCAGTCCAGTTCATACTGATCAATCCAAAAGGATGAGCAGGTTGTGCTGAATGATTATAAACACCGAAATATGTTTCGTATCTATCTCTGAGGACAATTTGAGCATCGGTGGATTTTAATCTAGGAGACTGATCAATCAAGTCACTTAAGACAGAATCGAAATCCACGTTTTCGCCAAACTCTGGTTTACAAACGTGGATATTCCCAGTTAATTGCTCAGAAGCAGGTCTATCCGCTGAGTGAGTAGTGTAAAAAAAACTCCCATGACATCGATAGGAATCAATCGCGGGAATCTGGGTAGACCAGTTTCTTTACCATTTGTCTCAGGAATAGCAATCACTGCGTATGTGATATCATCAATGTAAGAACTGATGGAGTCAAAAATCTTCTTAGTGATTTCTTTATCAGAAGAGAATAACTCTAGTGATTCCAAAACAGTATCTGCATCGGTAACATCATCACCATCGACAACCAGTGAGTCAATCCAATGACCGTACATCCTGATAGAAGAAGCTCTTGCGTTCTCGGCAATAGCCACACGACGTACATTTGGATCTGTATTCTCGGAGGTCAAAGACTTTTCAGCCAGAGCCACCATATCAGAAATCCAACGGTGTCCACTGTTAATGAATTGATCGACAGTGGGTACTCGCAGATTGAACTTCAATCTTTCATTGATTTCAATTTGTCTACCAGCGTAGATTGGGAAATCAGCTAGGTAAGCATTCACTGACTCATCACTCATTGAAGAACCAATGCGATTGGTCATGTGAGCTTTTTGCTTAGGTGTCAGCGCAGTGTTGTCTACCCAAAACAGTTTAGACACATCAATCTTACCAGTGACGATTTTCTTTTCTTTGACGCCTTCTTCTGAAAGAATGGCTCTCGAATACTCAAAACCGGCAGGCCAGATAGAACAAGCAAGACCCCAAATCAAAATAGGTAAATCAGGTGTCTTCACACGTGAACGCCAATCTGTGTTGTTCTTAAGAGTGGTGTCGAAGAACAGATCGGAAATCAAATCCATCAACCAACCAGCAGTGTAAGATTGTGTATTGCTGAAAACAATACCGCCAGTCTCTCTACCGAGTCGAACCTTATCGTCCATCAGACGACGACGCAGTTCCAGTAGAGAGCTGTCCTTAGGAGCATTGATTGTGATCCAGAAACCAGAATGGAACAACGGAATACTGATCAATGAGCCCTGACCAATGATCGATCGAATTCGAAGCAATGCGCGAGTACCGGATACAGATCCCGTATCACTATCAGCAAGCTTAGGTACGCTGAATCCAAGCTTACCTTTCTCACTGGCGACGTATTGTTTGTATTCTGAATTTCCCCTAGTGACAGTCTTATCGTACTGATTTGTCCTAGAGTAAATACCAAACGAATCTGTCAATGCAGTAGCAAAGAGTTCGTCTTTAGAAGTCTTTACGTCAGAGACATCTCGAGATTCATTAGCAATGAGAATAGCATCATCCACCGGGAGGGATGGAAAAACGATGTGTTCATTGTTTTGTGAAATCTCAATACCTTCAGTACCTGCCTTGACGTGTTCATATTCCTGAACAACGTTAGGAGCTTCCATAGACTTCGGTAGTGTGGGAAATGAACTCTTTACTTCTTCTTGATTATCGGAAGTGGCTTCAGTTACAGCTTTAGTATCCGCGCTGTCTGTGGATTGTAATTCTTGTTGAGTGTCGGAATTAACAACAGATGCTAGATTTTGAGGTTGTTCTT
>Ga0114982_1000448_pt1 | contig 22171 bp, 24 predicted proteins | sample Shrwel_input2_FT_FD_87183 | JGI IMG/M metagenome (GOLD analysis project Ga0114982, IMG submission 87183) | Subsurface microbial communities from deep shales in Ohio, USA - Utica-3 well 1 S input2 FT | ecosystem: Environmental > Aquatic > Deep subsurface > Shale gas/oil reservoir > Produced... | reverse complement strand
ATTTTATTAGCAAACGCTTTTCCTTGGTTACACAATTCTTCATCAAACAAAATATCGTTTCCAGCAGAAGCACTCAATAATAATCCGCAACGTACTCCATCAGCACCAAACTTTTCTATTAATCCAAGTGGTTCAGGAGAATTCCCTAAAGACTTCGACATTTTTCGTCCTTGCTTGTCACGTACCAATCCGGTTAAATATACATTTGAGAATGGTTTTGCATCCGCATATTCGTAACCAGCAATAATCATACGGGCTACCCAAAAGAATAAAATATCCGGACCAGTCACCAAGTCATTTGTTGGATAATAGTATTTAAAATCTTCGTTCTCCGGATCCATAATTCCCCCGAAAACAGCCATTGGCCATAACCAAGAAGAAAACCAAGTATCTAATGCATCAGCATCTTGCGTTAAATCAGAAGCTTGCAATGAAGTATTACCTGTTTTTTGTTGTGCTAATTTTACGGCATCATCAATATTTTCAGCAACAACGAAATCTTCTTTCCCATCTCCGTAGAAATAAGCCGGAATTTGTTGCCCCCACCATAACTGACGCGAGATATTCCAATCACGAATATTATTCAACCAATGGGCATAGGTATTGTTAAAACGTGATGGATATAATTTAATTTCATCCGATTCTAAAACAGCTTTGATGGCGGGTTTTACCAAATCTTCCATACGTAAGAACCATTGATCTGACAAACGAGGCTCGATTACCGCTTTTGTTCTTTCCGAAGTTCCTACGTTGTTGATATGATTTTCAACTTTTGCCAAAGCACCAATGGTTTCCAATTCTTTTGAAATTTCTTCACGAACCACAAAACGGTCTTTACCTTCATAGTGTAATCCGAAACTATTTAAAGAAGCATCTTCATTGAAAATATCGATGATTTCTAGATTGTGTTTTTCTCCTAACGACTTATCATTTACATCGTGTGCCGGCGTTACTTTCAAACAGCCAGTTCCGAATTCCATATCTACATACTCATCGAAAATAATTGGAATGACACGGTTACAAATAGGTACTATAGCTTTCTTTCCTTTTAAATGGAAATAACGTTCGTCTTCCGGATGAATACAAATAGCAGTGTCTCCCAAAATAGTTTCAGGACGTGTCGTTGCAATGGTTACAAACTCATTAGTCCCTTCAATTTGGTATTTTAAATGGTATAATTTTCCTTGACGCTCCTCATAAATAACTTCTTCGTCAGACAAGGTTGTTTTCGCTTCGGGATCCCAGTTTACCATTCGGTAACCGCGATAAATTTGTCCTTTGTTGTATAAATCAACAAACGAACGAATTACAGAGGCCGACATGTCTGGATCCATGGTAAATTTGGTTCGGTCCCAATCGCAAGAACATCCCAATTGTTTCAATTGTTCTAGAATCGTTCCGCCGTATTTATCCGTCCATTCCCAAGCGTGCTTTAAAAATTCTTCACGAGTTAAATCGTTTTTATTGATGCCTTCTGCTTTTAATTTGGCTACTACTTTCGCCTCGGTAGCAATAGAAGCATGATCGGTTCCCGGAACCCAGCAGGCGTTGAATCCTTTTAAACGGGCGCGACGAATCAAAACATCTTGAATCGTGTTGTTTAACATGTGTCCCATGTGTAATACTCCGGTTACATTTGGCGGGGGAATTACAATGGTATATGGTGTTCTGTGGTCTGGTTTTGAATGAAAATAGTTATTTTTCATCCAGTAGTCATACCATTTTTGTTCTACTGATTTTGCTTCGAATTGTGCGGGTATCATTATAATTTTAATTTATGATTAGATTTCAGAATATATCTCTGAATTGTATAGAAAAGTAACCATAGCCATTTATTTAATAAATAAGGCTATTTAAATATTGAACAAGCCATTGACTCGTTCTTGAAGTATGATCAAAAATAAACTTTGGTACACTTTTTGTAATTTAGTATTGCAAAAGTAAGTAAACTACAGAAATATAAAAAATGCTATTTTTTTTGTATGTTTACACAAACGAACTAATTTTACTTTAATAAAACAAAGAGATGAAAAAATTATTGTTTATTATAGCGTTGGTTGTCTTTAGTTTGAGTGTTCAGGCACAAAGTGGTGCTAAAATTGAGTTTACCGCAAAGGACAACACAATTGATTATGGTAACGTATCTAAAGAAACAGACAACGGTATCAGAGTATTTGAATTTACTAATACAGGGGATGCTCCCTTGATTATAAAAAACGTACAATCGTCTTGTGGCTGTACCATTCCTACTAAGCCGAAAGATCCTATCTTACCCGGTAAAAAAGGAAAAATAGAGGTGAAATACAACATGAATCCTGGTCCGATACGAAAAACCATTACAGTAGAATCTAACGCAGTAAATGTGGAGGAAGGAGTGATAGCCTTAAAAATAAAGGGGCTTGTTATCACGCCTAATGAAAAATAAATTTTTAAAATAGACAAAAATAAAAACTCCTGCAATTGCAGGAGTTTTTATTATATAATTTTCTTAAGCTGAAACCTAGCCTTAGCAACATTTCCTCGTCTTTCATATTCAACAGAAATCCATTTATTCTCCTCCGATTGTAGTAATGCAATGATATCTTGAAGTTTGTATTTAAAAACATAAATTCCATTAATCTTTTTTAAGACATCACCTTTTTTTAACCCTGCTAAATCGGCAGGAGAATTAGGTCTAATGTTTGAAATTTCGAAAATTGGCTTGAGTGTAAATTTATAACGAATTGGTGCTTCAAAAAGAAATGTTTTAGAATTGATGGTTTCTTTATCTACAAGACTCGTTTTTAACTCCATTTCTTCTTTGATAACCTCTTTGCCGTTATGCTGAACCTCCATGCCACTCATGTTGTAATTAAAAGGTTCCTCAAAATCTTTATTCTTCTTTAAATACATTTTAGCATGCTGATAATCAAAGAGTACATTAAATCTTTTAGTTATTTCTGAACCAATAGACCCTTTTCTTCCTTCAACCAAATTGGCTCCTTTAATAGATGAAAGATCAGGAAAGGATACTGTAGGGTTTTTAAAAGTTAAAGAGGCCAAAGAAAAACTTTGAATGCGTGAACGTTTCCCAAAAATATCACCACTAAACCCTTTTCCTAAAAAATCTTCAAAAAATAATGGAGGGCATTTAATCTCATAACCGTCCTCAAACAACCAAATAGCATCGCTGCCACCGGTATCAATTAGAAGCTTAACCTCTTTTTCTATACCATTTAATAATACAACCGCTTTAACATAAGGCTTTTCTAATTCTATCGAGATAGGTATTTCGACATACTTTTTTAATTTATTCCATGAAAAATCTTCTTTACTCTTATGAATCAATACTTTTTTAGCGATATGATTTATCTCTATTAAATTATTTTTAAAAAATTGATACCCCATAATACCATGAACAGGAATACCCAGTTGAGAAGAAAAATTTATTTCCTGATCTAAAATAATATAGATTTCATGATTTTTATCTACATAATCGCTTATCGTTATCTTATTATTTTTAGAACGATAGGCATCTATAGATTCACCACTTCCTAAACCTTTAATTCTTATTTTTTCTACATTTTTAAAATGAACCGAATCGGCTTCCTCCAAACTAAAAAGTATGGTATTTTCTACACCGGTATCTAACAAAAAATTAAGACTGACACCATTCATTTTAAGCGGGATTATAACCAAATTATTACTTATTTGACATGGAACAGTTATCTTCTTTTTGGAAGATAAAAATTGAAACCCTTCTTGGGAAAATAAAGGAATATAGGCACAAAACAATACTACAAAAAGGAAGTAGCTTTTTTTCATTGGGATTGATCTTTACATAAAGTTACTACAAATTCTGTAAGAAATAACAGAATTAACAAATTTGCAACAGTTTTTGAATTCTTATTTGAAGAAAAAATTGCAAATTTGCACTTCAAAATTATTCATCATGCCTAAAATATCGAATAAAGGCCTTCAAATGCCTGAATCTCCTATTAGAAAATTGGTTCCTTTTGCAGAAATTGCTAAGAAAAAAGGAAATAAAGTATACCATCTAAACATTGGACAACCCGATATAAAAACACCTGAAGTAGCATTACAAGCTGTAAAAAATGCAGACATTAAAGTCTTAGAATACAGCCACTCTGCTGGTTTTGACAGCTACAGAGCTAAATTAGCGGCAAGCTATCAAAAAATTGGATTACCTATAAACAAAGAAGATATAATTGTTACTACCGGTGGTTCGGAAGCGCTTTTATTTGCTATGGGAAGTACCATGGATTCCGGTGATGAAATCATCATTCCAGAACCATTCTATGCCAATTATAACGGATTTGCTACTGCTTCTGGTATTAAAGTAGTACCTGTAATCTCTGGAATTGATTCTGGATTTGCCTTGCCTCCTATTGCTGATTTTGAAAAATTAATTACGGCTAAAACCAAAGCCATATTAATTTGTAACCCTGGAAATCCAACGGGATATTTATATTCTGAAACTGAAATTCAACAACTGGCAGAATTAGTTAAAAAACACGATTTATTTTTAATTGCTGACGAAGTGTATCGTGAGTTTGTATACGACGAAGGAGCCAAACATTATTCGGTGATGGATGTACCTGGAATCGAAGAAAACGCTATCATGATTGATTCGGTTTCCAAACGTTATAGCATGTGTGGCGCTCGAATTGGATGCATCGTTTCTAAAAACAAGGAAGTTATGGCTACCGCAATGAAATTTGCGCAAGCCCGTCTTTCGCCGCCTACTTACGAACAAATTGCCAGCGAAGCTGCTCTAGACACACCTCAAAGCTATTTTGACGAAGTGATTGACGAATACCGAGACCGTCGTGATACTTTAATTGCCGAAATGAATAAAATTCCAGGAGTTAAAATCGCCACGCCAAAAGGGGCTTTTTACTGTATTGCCGAATTACCAGTGCAAGATGCTGATGATTTTGCCCAATGGTTGTTAGAATCGTATGATTTTAACGGAGAAACGGTAATGGTGGCTCCTGCCGCTGGATTTTATTCGACTCCGGGAGTTGGAAAAAATGAAGTGCGCATAGCTTACGTTTTAAAGAAAGAAGATTTAATAAAATCGGTTCAAATTCTTGGGGAAGCTTTAAAAGTTTACAACAATTAAGAATTGTTGAACCCTTTATTTTTAGTATTTTAGTATATTTGTGGTTCGAAAAAAACTACATAAAACCTTATTTAATGGCTCAAAACGAAGATTTTCAAGAAGAAATCGGAAACAACCATATAGCAACAAATGCTACTAACCCGTTGCGTAAAGATGCATTTGATTTAACAGACGATCAAAAGATAGAATCTATCAAAAAAGATGTCGAAAGTATTTTGACAACTTTAGGGATGGATCTAACTGACGACAGCCTTAGCGGAACCCCGAACAGAGTCGCTAAAATGTTCGTCAAAGAAATTTTTGGAGGTTTACACCCTAACAAGAAACCAGGTTCTTCTACCTTTGAAAATCATTACAAATACGGAGAAATGTTGGTAGAAAAAAACATTACAGTTTATTCTACTTGCGAGCACCATTTGTTACCAATTATTGGTCGTGCTCACGTGGCCTATATTTCTAAAGGCCGAGTGATTGGATTATCTAAAATGAACAGAATTGTAGATTATTATGCTAAAAGACCTCAGGTTCAGGAGCGTTTAACCATGCAAATTGTTCAAGAATTACAAAAAGCATTAGGCACTGAAGATGTGGCTTGCGTAATGGATGCCAAACACTTATGCGTGAATTCACGTGGTATTAAGGATATAGAAAGTAGCACGGTTACTGCCGAATTTGGCGGAAAATTCAAAGAAGAAAAAACCCGTCGCGAATTTTTAGATTACATCAAATTAGATACGAAATTTTAATAGCCCTGATAGTAGCGTCATCCTGGCATTGCGGAATAATAGAATAACAATTTTAAATTGATTCCTTCCTCGCAATGACAGATACAGCGGATAGCAGGAAATAGCTCCTAATAAAATGACTTTATACAAATCAAACGCATTACAAGTTTACAATACCATTTCGGGTGAAAAGCAAAACTTCGCACCCATTCATGAAGGAAATATTGGTATGTATGTCTGCGGTCCTACCGTTTACAGTAATGTACACTTAGGTAACGTACGTACGTTTATGAGTTTTGATATGATTTATCGTTATTTTTTACATTTAGGCTATAAGGTTCGTTATGTAAGAAACATTACCGATGCAGGACATTTAACCGATGATGGAAATGTAGAAAACGACCGATTTGTTAAACAATCGCGTTTGGAAAAACTAGAACCGATGGAAGTCGTACAAAAGTATACAGTCGATTTTCATAAGGTGTTGGATTTGTTTAATTTTCTACCTCCAACTATAGAACCAACCGCAACAGGGCATATTATTGAGCAAATTGAACTGACTCAAAAGTTAATTGCCGATGGTTTTGCATATGAAAGTCAAGGTTCAGTTTATTTTGACGTACAAGAATACAATAAGAGAGGATTAAATTACGGTGAATTAAGCAACCGTAATGTAGATGAGCTCTTCGCCAACACTCGTGACCTTGACGGACAAAACGAAAAGAAAAACCCTCAGGATTTTGCCCTTTGGAAAAATGCTTCTCCAGCCCATATTATGCGTTGGAATTCGCCTTGGGGAGAAGGATTTCCGGGCTGGCACTTAGAGTGTACTGCCATGAGTACAAAATATTTAGGCGAAACGTTTGACATTCATGGAGGTGGAATGGATTTGAAATTCCCGCACCACGAATGTGAAATAGCACAAGGAAAAGCCTGCAATGGAACTACTCCTGTAAAATACTGGATGCACACCAATATGCTTACCATGAATGGTTTACGTATGAGTAAATCGACTGGTAACTACATTCTGCCTATGGAATTGATTAATGGTGAAAATACTTTTTTTGAAAAAGCATTCAACCCAAGTATCGTACGTTTTTGCTTTATGCAAGCTCATTATAGAAGTGTTTTAGATATTTCTAACGATGCCATGGTGGCCAGTGAAAAAGGATTTACCCGCTTGATGGAAGGTATTAAACTACTTGATAGCATCTCAACGAAAGGCAATTCAACCCTAGACATTACTTCATGGAGAAACAGCTGTTATGAAGCCATGAACGATGATTTTAACACCCCTATTTTAATTGCAAATCTTTTTGAAGGAATTCGGTACGTGAATTTATTGAATGATGGAAAAGAAAGCATTACCGCAGAAGATTTGACTGTATTAAAAACAACTTTAACCACCTTTGTGTTTGATGTTTTAGGAATTAAAAACGAATCTGAATCTGCTAATAATTCAGATAAGTTGGCTGGTGTGGTAGAAATGCTTATCCAGATGCGAAACGAAGCACGTGCCAATAAAAACTGGGCTTTATCGGATGAAATTCGTGATCAATTAGCGGCTTTAGGCATTATTCTTAAAGATGGAAAAGAAGGAACGAGTTTTTCTTTTTAATTAAGATGCTAAAAAAAATACTGATAGCGCCCTTTTTATTTCTGGTTCGATTTTATCAGATTGTTATTTCTCCTTTAATGCCCGCGACCTGTAGATACCAGCCCACTTGTTCACATTATATGGCAGAAGCATTGCAAAAACACGGGCCTATAAAAGGATTATATTTAGGCACAAAGCGTATTTTAAGCTGCCATCCTTGGGGTGGGAGTGGTTATGATCCGGTACCATAAAAAAGTAACATATTTTGAATATTACAGTTGCGCTTGATAATTGTAATATTTTTACCTCATATTATTTAAAAACACTATTTTTGGAATACTTACAAAAAAACTCTTTATGAATCATTTTCTTTACTTTGTATGGAATCCTGCTGACGGGATTGAAATACCCTCATTTACTTTACCAAACTATTTATTAATAATTATTATTGCCTCTTTATATTTATTAATTGAGCTTTTTGCATTTTACAAAGCAGGTAAAGAAAGAAAAGCGAAAGAACTTTTTAAAAGAGCTGGAATGACTTTACTTTTAGTTTTAGTCAGTTTTTTATTTTTTAAAAATATAACTCAGCCAAAAACTTTTGGTCCATTTGACATTAGATATTACAGTTTAATGTTTGTAGTAGCTTTCTCTTTGGGTTTTTACCTGATGAAAAAGATATTTATTCGTGAAAACGAACCTGTAGAAAAGTTAGATTCCTTGTTCGTGCGGATGGTTATTTCGGTATTACTTGGGGCACGTTTAGGTCATGTTTTCTTTTATGATTGGGAATACTATAGCAAAAATTTAGGAGAAATACTGCTTCCAGTGCGATTTCATCCAGAATTTGAATTCACCGGATTTCAGGGGTTAGCCAGTCACGGTGCAGCGATATCAGTGATTATTTTCATGTATTTCTATGCTAAAAAGATTATAAAAAGACCTGTTCTTTGGGTTTTAGACAGAATAGTAATTCCAGTAGCCAGTGGTGCTATATTTGTTCGTTTAGGAAACTTTTTTAATTCCGAAATTGTAGGTGACCAAACCACCTCTCCTCTTGGAATTAAGTTCGTACAAGATGCGATTAGCAAAAACAAAGCGGTTGATTTGACTGGAATTCCAAACCCTAAAGAAGCTTATAAAGCACTTACTACCGATCCGCAATTTGCGCAAACCATTGAAGATATCGTTCCCAAGCATCCTTCTCAACTATACGAAGCTTTTGGTTATATTTTTGTGTTCGTCATCTTATTTTTCATGTATTGGAAAACGAATGCTCGAAACAAACAGGGCTTATTATTTGGAACTTTTTTAGTGACTTTATTTACAGTGAGAATCATCGTAGAGTCGGTAAAAGAAAGTCAAGGTGGCTTTGAAAGCGCCTTAGGCCTACTTTCGACAGGACAATGGTTAAGCATTCCTTTTATAGTAGCAGGATCCTACTTCATTTGGAACTCTAGAAAACAAACTACTTAAAGGCTAAAACATAAGTATAAAAAAAGTCTCGTTTATAACGAGACTTTTTTTATAGTATCTAAAACTAATCTACTTTATCTTCTGATTTAGGTACCGTTATCACAGGAACTTCTTCTGTTTCGGTGATTGTAGTTGTTGTTGGTAGTGGGGTGGTGGTTGGCGCAGTTGATTTAGAGAATGCTCCGTAGCGTTCTTCTACTTTGTCCCAATTTACCACACTAAAGAAAGTATTGGCATACTCTCTCTTTTTATTCTGAAACTTCAAATAATAGGCGTGTTCCCAAACATCTAAATTCAACAACGGAATACCTACTATTCCCAATCCTTTCATTTGTGGACTGTCATTATTGGGCGTCGTAATAATTCTCAGTCTTCCGTATTTATCAGACAATAACCACGTCCAGCCCGATCCTTGCAATTTTACAGATGTTTCTGCAAATTGACGGACAAACTCATCATACGAACCAAAATCTCTGTTAATTGCCTCTAAAAATTCCCCTTCTGGTTCTCCTCCTGCTTTAGGAGCGATGGATTCAAAAAAGAAATTATGATTGTACACTGCTCCGGCATTGTTACGCACGTCTACATCGGAAAAATTTAGATTTTTAAGAATATCAACAATTTCCATAGTTTCATACTTCTTTCCTACGACTATTTTATTTAAGGCATTCACATAAGGAAGCAAATGTTTGGCATAATGCAGCTCTAATGTAGTAGCGTCTACATAAGGCTCTAGTGCTTGGTAGTTAAACGGAAGTGAGTACAGTTCAAAAGCACCTTCAATCGCTTTCAAATCGGAAGGCTTCCCTCCTTTTTGTTCAATTGCCACAATTGGAGTTGCCGGCACGTCAACTACTTCTACCAAAGTATCTTTTTTACAAGATACCATTGCCAATACTGTTAAAAATAAAATGGATTTATTTTGCATATTATTTTTTGAGAATTTCATTTACAAGTGCAATATAGGCTTTTTTGGCTGCTTCTTCACTCATGTTACTCACTTGCAACCAAGCATTGGTTTTAAAAGCATCGCGCACATCTTGACTGGAGTAATTTACACTTCCAAAACCGCCAAAAGTGGCTTGTTTATAAAAAGCATACAAACGAAGCATAACATCTTGTGGCAAGGAATCTTGCTCCATATTAGAAGCTCTTTCAAAAGCTTCTTTAAATTGAATATCTAAATCTTTTTCAGACATATTTATGCCACTGCAATAATGGTTTTGTTTCCTACTGCTTTTTCCTGAAGCTTAACATTGACTTTGGTTCCTAATGGTAAATATAAATCTACTCTGGATCCAAATTTAATAAAACCAGCATCAGTACCCTGAACAGCATTATCACCTTCTTGAGCATAGTTTACAATTCTCTTGGCTAATGCTCCTGCAATTTGACGGTACATAATTTCTCCGAAAACTTTGTTTTCTATAACCACTGATGTACGTTCGTTCTCGGTACTAGCTTTTGGATGCCAAGCCACCAAATATTTACCCGGATGGTACTTACTATATTTCACTTTTCCTGAAACCGCATAACGAGTAACATGCACGTTAATTGGTGACATAAAGATAGAAACCATCAATCGTTTGTCTTTAAAATATTCTTCTTCAAAAACTTCTTCTATTACCACTACTTTACCGTCTACAGGCGCTACAATGGTGTTTTCGTTTGGTGCTATTGTTCTGTTTGGATTTCTGAAAAATTGCAAAATCATTACATAGAAAAATAATCCAACCAGCTGGATAGCCATTTTTAACCATGCAATTTCTATTACTTTTTCTGCTAATAAAAGTATAGCAACGAATATAACAGTTGCAAACAAAATAATTTTACTTCCTTCTTTATGAAACATACTCTAAAATTTTAAAAAATAAAAAAACAAACGGTACTACAAATATAACACTATCTAGTCTATCATAAACACCTCCGTGACCAGGCATTATAGTACCACTATCTTTTACACCGGCAATTCGCTTAAATTTAGATTCTACTAAATCGCCTAATGTACCAAAAACACTAACAATGAAAGCGATCACAATCCATTTCCAAATAGCCAATCCCGGTACATAAAACTTACTGATTAACACGCCCGCTAGCATCGCAAACAACATTCCACCAACAAAACCTTCAATGGTTTTTTTGGGTGAAATACGTTCGAATAATTTATGTTTTCCGAATGTTTTACCCGTTAAATACGCAAAAGTATCGTTTGTCCAAATCAATATAAAAATACTAATTATAAGCTCAGGTAAATAAAAACTTATCAGAGTAGGAAGATAATCACTTTTATTAACAGAAGTTAAAACAACTAATTTCACCATTAGCACAAACGAAAAAACGACATATCCAATTAAGTACAACCATTTGGTAAATATTGATTGTATTTCGTGATTTTCCTTTTCGAAAAGCCAGAATAAAAGTTTAGCACTGGCAAGTAATGAAATCGCTAAAACTATTAAATCATTATAGTATTCATTCGTATCCAGAAATAAAGCAAAAAGCACAAAGACAAATGCCGAAACCAGCAAAGAAGCGATTAATGACAATTTGATAAGTTTAGAAAACTCGCTAACCGTTTGCAACAGGAACAATCCGAATAAAATCAAAAAAGATTCTTTGGAAAATAAGGTAGCAAAAATTAGCAAGAAAACATAAACGATTCCTGATAATGAACGCACAAGGGTTTCATTCATCTTATAAATCTTCAAGAAGTAGCAAGTATACATTTTTCGGAGAACTTCCATAGTGTAAAAAATCTTCTTCTTTCACTTTTTCGAAGTACTTTATCGTCGTTATATTGGTAGGATAATCGGTAGTATAACGTTTTTTAATTTCTCTTAACCCATCACTTTTACTCACAATTATCTGACTGGTCGCAGCTACAATAACAATATTGTCAGGCAAATCATTGGGTTTGTTTTGTTTGATTTGATTGGAAGAAAACAAGATAGAACCTTCCTCTGCAATTAAATTTTCGCAACTAGCTAATAAAAAACTTGGTTTGGTAACATTGACTCGAGAAATGTTATTATCGTCTAACATATTAAAAAGACGTGGTTCTAAACACAAGGCTTCTGACTCAAACCAGTCGTTTTCCTCTAAAATATTTTCAAACTGTTCATTTAATTCAGCAATGTTTTCACAATACAAAAACTTACCTCCATTCTTTTTAAAATTATGAGTAAACTGCTCATCAGCAGGAAGCTGAGAATGCAGGTCTTGAAACGGATTGTAGTCATTTTCGTTTGCTTCGCCGGAGGCGTCACTACTAGAACCAAATATTTTTCTAAAAATACTCATATATAGCTAATAAATACAGGCAGTTGTTGGTATTAACCTCAAAGATAAAAAAAACTCAATCTAATTTTAACATAAGATTGAGTTTTTTACGGATTTTATTAACTAAGTTTTAAACAATTTCTTCGTGAGAAACTTTATCAAACGGTCGTTTTCCAAATATGGTTTCCAAATCGTCTTTAAAAATGACTTCTTTTTCTATAAGAATATCGGCAAGCTTGTTGAGCTTATCCTTGTTTTCCTGAAGAATTTTAATCGCGCGTTGGTATTGTGCCTCAATAAGAATTGAAATCTCCTGATCTATTGTACGCGCCGTTTCTTCCGAATACGGTTTAGAAAAATTATAATCGGTTTGTCCCGACGAATCATAATAGGTGATGTTTCCTAATTTATCATTCAATCCATAAACAGTAACCATGGCACGAGCTTGTTTGGTTACTTTTTCTAAATCACTTAACGCTCCAGTCGAAATGTTATCAAAAACAACTTTTTCAGCTGCACGACCTCCCATAGTAGCACACATTTCGTCTAACATTTGGTTAGGACGTACTATTTGACGCTCCTCTGGCAAATACCAAGCTGCTCCTAAACTTTGTCCACGTGGCACAATTGTTACCTTAATAAGCGGTGCAGCATGCTCCAACATCCAACTTACCGTAGCATGTCCAGCTTCGTGAATAGCGATTGCTTTTTTCTCTTCGGGTGTAATAATTTTATTTTTCTTTTCCAATCCCCCTACAATTCTATCTACTGCGTCTAAGAAATCTTGCTTATCAACTGCTTCTTTATTATTACGTGCTGCAATAAGAGCTGCTTCGTTACATACATTAGCAATATCGGCCCCAGAGAATCCAGGAGTTTGTTTTGCTAAGAAATCAGTATCTAATCCTTCAACCTTTTTAAGTGGCGCTAAGTGCACTTCAAAAATTTCTTTACGCTCACGAACGTCTGGAAGATCTACATAAATTTGACGATCAAAACGACCAGCACGCATTAACGCCTTATCTAGCACATCAGCACGATTGGTTGCCGCTAATACGATAACACTGGTATCGGTGCCAAAACCATCCATCTCGGTCAATAACTGATTCAAAGTATTTTCTCTTTCGTCGTTTGAACCTGAAAAGTTATTTTTTCCACGGGCACGACCTACCGCATCAATTTCATCGATAAAAATGATTGCTGGTGATTTTTCTTTGGCTTGTTTGAATAAGTCACGAACACGGGATGCTCCTACTCCAACAAACATTTCCACGAAATCAGAACCTGACAAGGAAAAGAAAGGTACTTGCGCTTCTCCGGCAACCGCTTTAGCCAATAAGGTTTTTCCGGTTCCTGGAGGACCCACCAACAAAGCTCCTTTCGGAATTTTACCTCCTAAGTTGGTGTATTTTTGTGGGTTTTTAAGGAATTCTACAATCTCTTGTATTTCTTCTTTGGCTCCTTCTAATCCTGCCACATCTTTAAATGTGGTTTTAACATCATTTTTTTCGTCAAAAAGTTTCGCTTTCGATTTTCCGATGCTAAAAATTTGACCTCCGCCTCCGCCAGCTCCTCCGCCAGACATGCGACGCATCATAAAAATCCAGAACCCTACTAAAAGAATGATTGGCAATAAATTGATTAATAAATCAGATAAATCACTTGATGTTTTATAATCGTAAGAAGCTATCTTATTGGCTTTTTGCGCTTCATCTAATTTATTTTGAAAAATTTCATCATTCCCAATTTCAAGAGTGTAGTGCGGTCCGGCATTTTCGTTTCCTAAAAAATCTTTTTGAGGCAATTTAGCATGCGCTTTTGACTTTAAAGCATCTTTCTTTAAAAATACTTCTGCTGAATTTTTGTTGTAAACTACAACTTTATCAACCTGAGAAGAATCTAAAAACTGATAGAATTTAGAAATTGAGGTTTTTTGTGGTTCTACCCAACGAGATTGTCCCGAAATCCACATGGCAAAAAAAATGGTTCCAATTGCACCATATATCCACCACGGATTAAACTTAAATTTATTTTGTTTGGTTTCTTTTGACATAGATATTAATCTTAATATTTGTTTTCAATTGTTGTGATTTTAGCGTCACCCCAAAGACTTTCTATGTTGTAGTACTCACGAATGTGTTTTTGAAAAACATGCACTACAATGTGCACATAATCCATTAAAACCCATTCTCCGTTTTCTGTACCCTCAACATGCCAAGGTTTTTCTTTGAGCTCCTTTGAAACTGCTTTTTGAACCGAATTTACAATCGCGTTTACTTGAGTGTTAGAATTTCCGTTACATACCACAAAATAATCGCAAACCGTATTTTCAAGTTCTCTTAAATCAAGAATATCTATATCGTTTCCTTTTACATCTTCAATTCCTTTGATGATATTTGCTAATAAAATATCGTTTTCTGCTGCTTTTTTGGCCATCTATTTCTTAATCTTTTATTTTTGCAAAGTTATTGAATTTTGTCTTTATTTTGACGATAAAAATGATATACTTCAATACAGTTTCAAAATCTGACATATGAAAACAATCAAACTCGATGCCATAGATTCAACAAATGATTTCCTGAAAGGTTTAATCCTGAATCAAACGGTGGAAAATTTTACGGTTGTCACAACCAAAAAACAAACCAAAGGCAAAGGACAAATGGGTTCTGTTTGGGAAACTGAAGAGTCTAAAAATTTAATAACCAGTATTTTAATTAAAAACACCTTAAGCTTTACTAAAAGTATTTTTGAATTGAATATTGCTGTAGCCATTGCCATCGTAGAAGCCCTGAAAAAATATGAAATTCCTGAATTATCCATAAAATGGCCTAACGACATTATGGCAGGAAACAAAAAAACAGGTGGCATATTAATCGAAAATATATTTAAAGAAAAAGGGAATATAGAGTCGATTGTTGGAATTGGACTAAACATCAACCAAACCAATTTTGAAAATTTACCCAAAGCCACCTCGCTAAAAAATGTGACACAGCATGATTTTGACGTGGATAAAATTTTAGAAGCCATTGTAACCAATCTGCAATTTTATACTGAAAAGATCAAAAACCAAGAGACTGATTTTTTATGGGAAACCTATCATAATTTTCTTTTCAAAATAGGCAAACCGATGGTTTTTGAAAACGAAAAAGAGGAAAAATTTATGGGAATAATTCAATCCGTGAATAAAAATGGATTGCTGGAAGTACTCCTTGAAGACGACAGCATTCAATCGTACGGAATTAAGGAAGTTTCAATGATTTATTAAAAAGAAAATGTCATTCTTAATATAGTGAAGAATGACATTTTAAAATATATTTTTGTAATCTACAATTACAATTTATTCATGTTTTCAGCCAAGGTTTCAATGAATTTTGAAATAGGACCTTTAATCATCATGGCCATCATCGCATTAAATTCACCATCGAAATTCAATTGAATGTCGGTAGAATCAGGAGCAGTTTCGTTAATATTAGCCGTTAAGGTAAAAGGCAATTTACTTGATGCCGCACCTAACACAATTTTAGAATTCGGAGTACTTTCTTTTTTAACCAATTTAATTTCAGGCATTCCTTTTAAACCAAATTCGAAACAATTTTCATCAATTACTTCAAATTTTGCAATGTTTTCCGGCATTAATTTCTCAAAGTTTTTTACCTGAGATAATTCGTTGAACATATATTCGGCCGATTTCTGAACCGTTACTTTTGGGCTTTCTAAATTCATAGATTAGATTTTTAGATTATTAGATTGTTTGACAACAATGTCTATTTTCCGTTTTTCGAATAACCACTCGAGCGTTAGTGAACTGACGCAGTAAATAAACAATAAACTTTATTTCAAAAACTATACCTCAACATTCCATTCAGAAGGATTTTTACGCCATTCTTTCAGTAAATCTTGTTCGCTTTCGGTGATATATTCTTTAGTAACTGCCAAATCTAATAAGTTTTCGTAATTACTCAAGGTATACAAATCTACATTAGCATTCTTGAAGTTAGTGGTGGCTACATCAAAACCATAAGTAAAGACTGCTGCCATTCCTTTTATGTTGGCACCTTCATTTTTTAGTGCTTCTACTGCCATCAAACTACTGTTCCCAGTGCTGATTAAATCCTCTACTACTACGACATTTTGTCCTTTTTGTAAAAAACCTTCTACTTGGTTCAAACGACCGTGCTTTTTAGCTTCCGGACGAACATAAACAAAAGGCAATCCTAATTCCTGAGCCACGAGAATACCTATACCAATAGCACCTGTGGCAACCCCTGCAATTACATCGGGTTTACCAAATTGTTTTTCAATATTCTTGGCAAATTCATCTTTTATGTAATTTCTTATCACTGGAAATGAAAGAATTACCCTGTTATCACAGTAAATCGGAGATTTCCATCCCGATGCCCATGTAAAAGGATTTTTAGAATTCAATTTAATTGCATTTATTTGTAAAAGCAATTCGGCTGTTTTGGTCGCTGTGTCTTTATTAAAAATCATACTGCAAATGTATAAAGTTTTTGTGAACGATAAACCTCTTTTCTTAACAAATCAAATTGTTAAAGAGACCGATTTTAAGTTTTTTTTACTGGAAAGCATTGACATCGAACAGCTTATTGTGAATTATTTTCAGAATAAAATTCAGAAGGCTTATTTGTACCATCCGACAAAAAAGAGATTTTGAATACTTTGAAAACAAAAATCAAAGTAAACAATGCGGGCGGCGGACTGGTTTACAACAAAAAAGGGGAAGTACTTTTTATTTTTAGAGGCGGAAAATGGGATTTACCCAAAGGCGGTATGAATAAAAACGAAGCCATTGAAAACACCGCCATACGAGAAGTAGAAGAAGAAACTGGCGTAAACGGATTAAGAATTACCAATAAACTCCAAAAAACCTACCATATTTTTAAGCGAAATGGTAAATACCGTCTTAAAATTACTGAATGGTTTGAAATGCACACCGAGTTTGAAGGAACGCCGGTAGGGCAAATTGAAGAAGGAATCGAAAAAGTAGCCTGGTTAAATCCCGACCAAATTGAAGAAGCTTTAAAAAACTCTTACGAAAACATTAAATTGTTGTTTGAAGAAGAGAAGAAGTTGCAGTCGTAAGTTTTTTTTCTTTTGATGTGGCATTCACAAAATACATTTTTAACGATCCTCTGTTTTTAACCTCTATTTCGCCTCGGTACGTACAGTCATAAGTATCTTTAATTAATTCGTAAGTACTCTGTGAAATATTAATTTTTCCCGATTCTGAATTGGACTCTAATCGAGAGGCAATATTTACAGCATCTCCCCAAATATCATAGGCGAATTTCTTAATCCCCACTACTCCGGCCACAACCGGCCCGGTGTTGATTCCTAATCGAATTTCAAAAGACGTATTTTTGAAATTATTTGATTTTCTGGTTTCTTCCACAAAAGCTGCGATTTCTATAGCCGCTTTAACTGTATTTAAGGCATGATCTTCGGTTGGAAAAGGTAATCCTCCGGCACACATATAAGCATCTCCAATCGTTTTTATTTTTTCTAAGTTGTATTTTTCAATTATTTCATCAAATTTCGAAAAGTAAAAATCGACACTTTCTACTAATTCCTCTGGTGTTAAATTCTCGGCATATTGGGTAAATCCATGAAAATCGGTAAACAAAATCGTAACCGAATGAAATCTCTTTGCTTCTACTTTTCCGTTTAATTTTAATTCATCCGCTGTTTTTTCCGGTAAAATATTGAGCAATAAATCATCCGAACGCTTTCTTTCGGCTTCTATAATTTTATTGGTTCTTTTAATAAACTTATTTCTTCGGTACAAGCCAAAAGCCACAAAGGCGATGAATCCTAAAGCGATTATTGTAGCAAAAACGACAATGCGTTGGTTCTTTTTTTGCTGACTTAATAAATCAACCTCCGCTTGTTTTTGAGACACTTCAAAATCAGTCCGTAAATCGGCTATTTTTTGAACCGTTTCTAAATTCTTCAAACTGTCGCTGTAAATAATATGATTTTGTAAATGGATTAAAGATTCCTTTGGTTTTGCTAATTTGTCATACAACTGCGATAATTTTAAATTGGCTTCGCTGATTTCTTTTTTCAAGCCGTGGGCTTTTGCCAAGGACAGACTCTTTACTAAATAATTTAGGGCCGCGTCTTGATCCCCTTTTTCTAAATAAATATCTGACATGTATGTGAGATAAACACAAATAGGATAATAATCTTCTATTTTTTCTAACAGTTTTATGGCTTGAGTAATGTTTATTTCCGCTTGCTTGTCATTGTCTTGTTTGGCGTAAATCATTCCTAAATTACCCAAGGCATAAGCCTCTCCGCTTTCGTAGTTTACTTGTTTGAAAATAGCTTTCGCTTCTTCTGTTTTTTGTTTGGCCAACTGAAGATCTCCTGAATTAATATAGGCATCTCCAGAATTTAACAAAGTAGAAGCCAAAACTATGTTATCATTTGTTTTTCGTAGTATTTTAACGGCTTTGGCATAATAAATTTGGGAATTTTTTGAATTCCCAAATTCAGAATACACATCGGCAATAGTTGAATAAGCAAGACCTTGTCCCGTAGGCAATTTAGCTTTGGTGGCAGCATCTAAACTTTTAAAATAGAATTCTAAAGCCTCCTTTAATTCTCCTAACAATCTAAGCTTATTTCCTTTTTGGATATAGCCCCTATACAAATACAGATAGTTTTTTTCTTGTTGAGACAACAGAATAAGTTCATCTGCAAACTGTAAAGACTTTTGCAAATTGTTGATTTCATTAAAAGACAAATTTCTAAGTAATTCCAGTTTTTCTGTAGTACTTAGAAATTTGTTTTTTTCGTAAATAACCAAGAGGCTATCCGCCACTTTTTGATTTTGAGCGACGCAATTTATTGAAATCAAAAAAAACAAGATCTTTAAATTTGATTTACAAAAAAGCATGTTTTTATGGATTAACTATGATTTTAGGATCAATACTAAAAGACCCATTTCGACGATTTGTACCATTATAAACGGTGAAATTAATAGTATATTCTTCCTCTTCGTTTTGGGTATTATTTGCAATAGTTGCTATTACCTTTTCAGGATTACCATTATTACCACCAATCACATTTTGATCAAAAATATTTTGTCCCCCCGTATAGTTAATCGAAGTAATATTAACTACATCTGTTGAAGGCGATGAACTCGACACCCCTTGCCAGGTAATGGTATCCCCTACATTTGCTACAGTTGTGTAATTTTCATTACTCACTCCATTTCCTTGTCCAAAAGTACAGTAGGCATCTACATTTGGATTTTCAATACTACCTGTGTTAACACTTAATGTTACATTTACATTTGCCATAATTTGTTTGTTTAAAATTGTTACTATTTTTATTTAAGAATTTTTAAGCATGAATTTGAATTTTAGGGTCATGCACATAAGAAACATTGTTTATAGAGTACCGAATTCCATAGTCTTCTTCGGAACCATCAGGAAAATCAGCAATTGTCCCCGTTAAAGACCCATCCGGCTGTCTGGAAGGCCTCACCTCAAAAACACTAAATCCTTTTGATTGTATTTCATCCAAGCTGTCAACTCCTGCATTTGGAATTAGTTTCCATTTTATAACATCTCTCCTTTTAACCCGAGTGATAATATGAGGCCCCTGACTTTGGCCATCATCTAATTGTAAACCACTTCCTGAATTGTCTAAACGGATTGTAATAACTGTTGTACCCATAACTAATCTATTAAAGGTTATTAATCAGATTTTATAACCTGATAAAAAATTAAAAATGGGAAAAAAGTGGAAGTGAAAATTTTTGGAAGAAATAAAGCACAAATATAACGTTTTTTTAGTAAATTAGCTTACTTATTCCTCACATTTCCAAATACTTAAATAAATTATAAAAAATTCATTTCTATGAGTCCAGAACATAATTCTATTAATTGGAAAGAAATTCTTCGCACAAAAAACATTATTTTAAACTTGTTGGGCGTTACTTTTATTACCCTTGCCCTTAAAGGCTTTATGTTGCCTAATAAGTTCTTGGATGGTGGTGTGATTGGACTGTCCATGCTACTTAATGAAGTTACTCATATTCCTTTTGCCGCCCTGGTTTTGATTTTTAATATGCTTTTTTTGTTTTTAGGCAAACGAATACTAGGCAAAACCTTTGCCGTTCACTCTTTTATTACTTTCAGCTTAATTAGCCTTTGCACCTATCTTGTACAAATAGACATCGTAACCTCAGATCCTATTTTAATTGCTTTATTCGGAGGTTGTCTTATTGGTATTGGCATGGGATTATGCGTAAGAAGCGGATCAATAGCTGATGGGGTGGAAATTTTAGCCTTATTGGTTACCCGAAAAATTGGACTCAATATTTCCGAAGTTATTTTTGGCATAAATACCATTCTTTTTTTAGTAGCTGCTTGGGTATTTGGGATTACTACCGCATTATATTCTATTGTAACTTATTTTGCCGCGATAAAATCGCTAGACTACATTGCCGACGGGCTAGAACAATACACCGCATTGAATATAATATCCTCTAAAAGTGACGAAATAAAATCACTAATTGTAACAAAATTCGGAAAAGGGATTACCGTAATAAAAGGCGAACGCGGCTACCTCCCGGATAGTTTTGAAATTAAAAACGATTGCGACATTATAGTTACTGTAGTCACCCGATTGGAACTCCTCAGAATCAAAAATGAAATCAGCGAGCTTGATCCCAAAGCTTTTATGTTTATTCAATATATCAAAGAAGCCAGTGGTGGTATTTTAAGATACCGAAAAAAGCATTAAGTAATGAAAAACTGGAAAAGCCTATTTGCTTTTATGCAAAATTACCTACAAACTCAATTACCTCCTTTTTTGACTTATCATGATTGGAAACACACAGCGCATGTAATTGAGATGGCAGAAAAAATTGCTTTATATGAACATGTCTCTCAAACCAACATTCTACTAATTAAAACAGCCGCTTTATTTCACGATGCCGGTTATATAAAAGGAATAAACAAAGGACATGAAGAAGAAAGCTGTACCATGGTAAAGGAGATTTTACCTCATTATAATTACTCTTCTAAAGAAATTGCCCAAATTACAGGGATGATTAATGCTACTAAAGTGCCACAACACCCTAAAACCAAACTCGAATGTATTTTAGCTGATGCTGATCTGGAATACTTAGGCACGACACATTTTAAAACCAGAGGTTATAAACTATGGAAAGAATTACAGTATTTTAATTCTGATTTAGACCAAAAGAGTTGGAACAAAATTCAAATTGAATTTCTTCAAACCCATTATTTTCATACCAACTATTGCATTCTTAATCGAAATCCAATGAAAGAAAAACACCTGCAAAAGTTACTTCAAACCTCGTCTTAGATTTACATGCCAAAATATATAATCTAAAGACTACCTTTGCAAAATGAATCAAAATCACTATTCCAATAATATATTGCTCAATTTAGGTATCGAAAGCCTAAATGAAATGCAAGAAGTCGCCCAAGATGTCATACTAAACGACAGCAATGTCCTATTACTTTCTCCTACAGGTTCTGGAAAAACATTGGCTTTCCTACTCCCTATTTTCGAGATGTTACAAGAAAACAGCAATACCGTTCAATGTCTAATATTAGTTCCGTCAAGAGAATTAGGACTGCAAATTGAGCAGGTTTGGAAAAAAATGGGAACCAATTACAAAGTAAATGTGTGTTACGGCGGTCATTCCATTGAAACGGAAATCAAAAACTTAAGCAATCCACCCGCCGTTTTAATTGGAACACCGGGAAGAATTGCCGATCATATCGATAGAGAAACGTTCAAAACCGATACTATTGAAACCTTGGTTCTTGACGAATTTGACAAGTCATTACAATTGGGCTTTCACGAACAAATGTCTTATATTATTGGGAGATTGCCCAAGCTAAACAAACGCGTTTTGGTTTCGGCCACTTCCGATATCGAAATCCCGAAATATACAAGAGT
>Ga0114982_1000447_pt1 | contig 22240 bp, 16 predicted proteins | sample Shrwel_input2_FT_FD_87183 | JGI IMG/M metagenome (GOLD analysis project Ga0114982, IMG submission 87183) | Subsurface microbial communities from deep shales in Ohio, USA - Utica-3 well 1 S input2 FT | ecosystem: Environmental > Aquatic > Deep subsurface > Shale gas/oil reservoir > Produced... | reverse complement strand
CTCTAGTTTCCTCTTAGCGTGGCTGGTTGCGAAGCTCTCTTCGAGTAGAGATGGGACATCTGCACGCTGACCGCCGCCGAAGTTAATCATGCAAATGACTAGCCGTTCCTTGGCTCGCTTAGCTTCGCTCTTTTTGAGCTTTTTGAGCCCGGTGCACTTGAGTTCCGCCCATCCTAGGTCCGGCGCCTTGTCTGAATTGGGACGATAATAGAAGTGGCCTGCTTCAATGGCATTGCCGAATTTCCCCTTGGCTTTACCCGAGCCGTACTTGCTGGCCTCTTCCATTACCATCGCTTGGCTGTCTGCTGGAACGAACTGGGCTATGGCCTCACGGAGGCTCTTTCCTACAAGCCTTTGGGCATGGGCCATCGCGGACTCTCGGTCATCGGGGTCATAGGGCGCGTTCGCGAAGATTAGGACACCTTTGCGGCTCACGTCCTGTGGCTACCACAGCCCCGGAGGGCTATCCAGTCTATTACCCCCGGCTGAAGGCAGCCTTGCTCAGGGATTCCATAATATTCCTCACCACGTCCACGACTAAAGCGTTGCCCATGAAGAAGGCGCGCTTGCCGTCGCTGATCTTAAGTTCGCGGCAGGTTTTGGAATGTTCGGCCGAAAAGCCGTTCATGCGTTCGAGCTCTTCGGGGTAAAGACGGCGAAGTTTGCCTCCCTTGACGCAGTCAGCGCCGGACTTGTGCTGGCCCTTGCCGGCGGCACAGACCTCGCAGATGACGTGCTTGAAGCGGGAGACGGACGCGCCGCCTTCGGATGTGATGATGGTTCGACCAGGGCCGTCGACGCGATCGGGGAAGGGCAGGCCACCTTCCTTGTAGCCGTAGGCGAAGCTGTTGGCGGCTAGGGTGTCGCGGTCAACCTTGAGGGGCTTGCCGGAAACGATGACCTCCACGGGTTTCTCCTTCTTCGTTAGTTCTGCCACGGCTTTAGAGACCTGCGGTCGGATCTTGGTCGCAACCTGGCCTAGCAGTTCTTTGCCCTTAAGCCCAAGCAGCGAGAAGGCCCGGTCGGTGGCGATGGCTACGGCGCCTGCTTCCACTTTGTTCCAGGTCTCCTTGCTGGCCTGCGCTTGTTCGATTTGGGTGCGGGTGATTGCGTTGGGGCGATCGAAGGTGGCGCCTTTGAGGTTGAGCGCTACCGCGATGCGGTAGTTGATTTCTTCGCGGGCGAGGCTGATGCGCACAGTCTTGTCCTCGAAGGTGAAGTCGAAGTAGGTGTCCATCTTGAGCTCGATGGGCAATTGCTTGGCAGCCTTGGCGACATCGGCGCCCGTGACGCCTAGCTTCGACTTGATGAATCCGGCTACAGCCGCGGCTTTGCGCCTGGGCTCATTTTTACGGCCCTTGGCGTAGGCCCATTTCGTGAGAACGTCGGAGTCGATGCGGAAACTGTCGCTATTTGCGGGGATGCTGTCGTGCTCCGGCTTAAGAAGGATTTGGCCTAGCGAAATCGTCTTCTTGGGGGTGATGGCTTTCACCGACTTCGTCCACGCCTGGCCGTTCCGAAGGAAGCCCGCGCTGAAGAAGGGCGATTTGCCGGCCGGAGCCTTGTACTTGGCGCCGAGCTCATTGTCGGACGCATATTTCTCATCTGTAAGGTCAACGCATGTCTTATCTGAGTCGGGGCGGCAGGGTAGGCCTTGGGCCATGAGCCCCTTGGAATCAATGGCTTCATCGGCGTCCAGCTTGGTTGCACCGATCTTCTTGGCTGCCGGAGAGTCCTTTTGGTAGGCCAGGATGAAGATGCGGCGGCGTTTTTGCGGGAAGCCGTAGTCGGCCGCATTGACGATGCGCCATTCGATAATGTAGCCCAGGCTATCGAGACCTTTGAGGATGACTGCGAAATCGCGACCCCGGTTCGCGGAAGGGGAGTTGATGAGCCGGTCGACGTTCTCAAGCAGCACGTAGTTTGGGCGAACGTCACGCAGGATACGTTCGATGCTCCACCAGAGGACGCCCTTCGGGCCACGAATACCCTTTGCTGAGTTCTTCGGCTTGGCCACGGAGTAGTCTTGGCAAGGGAAGCCGCCGACCAGCATCTGGATGTCGGCGATATCCTTCGGCAGCTTCTTCTCGGAGTCCGTGATCAGGTGAATGTCGTCCGTGTAGTGGCCTTCCTTGCCGAACTTGGCGATGTAGACCTTATTGGCGTTCTGGAGGTCGCCGTGCTTTGCCGACTCGCTGGGCTCCCACTGGTTGGACCAGGAGACCTCGAAATGATTCTTCAGGGAGCTGTGTTCAACAGCCTCCCGGAAGCCGCCTACGCCGGCGAAGAGCTCTGCCATCTTGATACGCATCTGGAAATCTTAGTTGGGGTGTATCTTGGAGATCAATCTTGGAAAGATCAATCGGGAAAGTTGACACAAGTGAACAAGTGTTCATTATTGCTTGTCAACCACTCGTAAGGTAATAAAATGACGCGAGATGAGTCCTAAAAAGGAGGCAGATGAGCGCGCTGTTTGGAGGTTATTTCGACTTTTGAACCATGATTCGGTCTACCGCTATTTCAGGAAATCAGAGCGCCCAGACTTTAGAAATGGGTCACGCGGCGTTGAATTGACGAAGTTCATCCAGGATTTCTACGGCGACCCAAATAAGGGGGATCACTTCTGGGAACTTCTCTACCAAAAGTTCTCGAGGATTTGTAACGATTGCTGGAAGGCTACATATCCCGGGAGGCCGCTACCAATCTCCGTTGGCTATGTGCCTCATGATGAAATACGTCGTCTGAAGGGGCGTGAGGCTTTCAAAGTTTCAACAATGCACGAGTGTGCCGTTGAGTTCGTGGCTTTTGCTGCTTCGGCTAATCAGGCCAAGATGCTTACTGATTCACAGGTTGCGTCTGCCGGTAAACTATTGGGTAGGTATTTTCAGTTGATTAATGTTCAACCATTCAAGGCGAAACTCGGCAAGTCGGAGAAACGGCATTACCTGCGTAGGCCTGGTTGGGGATATCCGCAGAGTGGCGGAGGTATATCGGTTGGATCGCGAATAGAGGAGCTTGTTAAGCAGAAGGCACTTAATGTTTCCAAGTATCCTTCTCCACCGACTCGATTAGATCTTCTTCTCTATGCTGATGCTCAAACCCTAGCCTCTCGGCTAATGCCTTGGGCGGAGTCGGAGCTTCTTTCCCAGCCTATCAATCATGGACCATTTAACGCTATCTGGCTTTTGGATATCCCGGGCAGGAAACTGTTAAGAGCTGTGAAATTGTAACTTACCTCATCCGGGATGTCATGCTGAGCGCGGCCAAGACGCATGGTTTGGAGACTATACTCTTAATTCACCCGTAAAGATTTCACTTGTTTGCACGTTCTGCAGGATTAGTCTGGTTTGGTCGTTAAGTTGTCCAATGACTTGTCCAACGAAACGCCAAACATCAATAAACATTAAGGTTTCTGCTATGAGGAACGGACTTCGAATCCCATCCTCTCCGCCACTTTAACGCCCTTTAAGGCGGTTGGGCGGGTTTTGCGTGTGTTTGTGCTTTGGGGTGGGATGAGGGGGACTTGTGATGGGTATGTCCTAGGTGCCTCCATATCGCAGGCGGGGTATGTATCCCGCTCATTCCCATCCTAATCGCACGCCCGGTTCCGTCACTTTCGACGGGGGCATCAAGGTCTGCCCGCGCCGCGAGACCGCCGGTAGCTGGCAGGTTTCCTGGCTTTCGGCCGGAGTCCGTCGGTACCGAACGTTCCGTATCCGGGCGGACGCCATGGCCTATGCCGAGGGGCTGTGCCACGAGGTCATACGCAAGGGCCACGTCTCTGCGGTGAACGAACTGACTCCCGGGGGGCTGGAGATGTGGCGTCAGTTTCGAGCGGAGACCAAGCGGGCGCCGCTCGCCGAGATCTTGGCGGTCTGGAAGGCGCACCAGCAGTTGGTCCAGGGGATGCCGATCGGGGAGATGTGGGGGCGTTTCCTGGCGGCACGTCGGCAGGAGGACTCGTCGCCGAACATGGATCTTTGGCTGCGGAACTACGTCGGGCGTTTCCTCGAAGGACGAGACCTATCGCTGGCCGCGAACCTCCTCACGCCACAGGACGTGCGTGATTGGCTGGAAGCCTTGGCCCTCAAGGGGCTGGCCCGGGCCACGGTCCATCATCACATCCGCACGCTGTCCATGTTCTTCAACCGCTGCGTGGCCGAAGGGTGGATGAACCGCAATCCGTGCGCCGCTGTCCGGTTCCGCCGTCGGCAGCGCGAGGAAATCGAAGTGCTTTCGTTGGAAGACGCCCGCAAGGTCTTCCAGTCGGCGGAAGGCACCCGCATGGCCGGCATGATCGCGCTGGAGGCTTTCGGCGGACTGCGGGCCTCGAGCGCGTTCCGGGTGGCCTTCGCCGACATCAACTTCGAGGAGCGGACCATCTTGCTTCCGGCCGCGAAGCATAAGACCGGCCGTCGCTACCTACAGGAGAAACTGCCCGACAACTTGTGGGCTTGGCTCGAGCAGGCTAAGCGGATTCCGGGTTCCTTCGGCTGTAGCTCTCCGGTGTACTCCAAGGAGAAGGCGGCATTGTTCGCGAGGGCAGGGGTTCGGAATCCCGGTAATGTCCTACGCCATTCCTTCTGCTCTTTCCATATCGCGTTGTACGGCGATGCAGGTCGGACGGCTTTGCTCATGCAGCATGCTGGGCAACATATGCTTTACCGTCACTACCGAGGCCTCGCCAAGCATGCCGACGCGGAGGAGTATTTCCGGATCGTGCCCGACCCCTTGGCTCCGCCGAAGCTTTCGCTGCGAAGCCGTTATTCGGATACGATAGGCAAGGTCATCCGCGTGCGCGGTCCTAGCAGGAAGACCCTCGCACGTCCCAAGCCGCAATGGCCCTAAGCCGTCCGGGCTTTTCCTGGTCCGACATCCTTGCTGGGTAGGATGTGCTCCGGCAGGTCATGGCACGCCTAGTGCTTAGAATGACGTTCCTTAATCTACGCAAATTTGCGTAGATTAGGGCCCGCTAATCTACGCACGCAGTGGGTTGGGCCGTCGTCTACGACGGGTTTCTGGTTAATCAGGCCGTTCTCCATGAGTCGACTCAGCCGGCCGCTAAGGATGGTGGTGTCCTTCTGGTTGGGCTTAAACAGCGAGAGCTCTCGTAAAGGAAGGGGAATGAAAGTCTAGCGTGTGGCTAATCATCTTAACATCACCTTGGAATAACCTGAATGATCGAGGATAGAATGTTACTTTAAGGGTTTTAAAATAATATTCATAGACAGAGCCCTAGGGAGGGGTAAACTGTCTGCAATGAACCCCAAGTTTACCCCAAGTTCTCTCCTTTTCCTTTTGGCGGCTTCTTCGCTCTGCGCCCAAGTCGGGACTGAAGGCGTCCTGCCGGCTTCGGTGAACGCTGCGGACGTCGCCCAGCTCGTCGGCAACGACGAAAGCAAAGCCGGCTTGGAGAAAGCTGCAGCACGTCTGCAGGCTCGTCTGAAGGATGATGGCTACTTCTTGGCGACCGTGATCGTCGATAAGCTCAAGGACGGCCGGATGGGTCTTCGCATCTTCCCCGGAGTCTTTGATGGTCAGGCCGCCAAGGTTTCCGGCAAGGGACTGCGGGTGTCCCCGGCCTTGGTTCAGTCAATCGCGTTTCCCGTGACCTCTTCCGGCGAGCCGGTTACCGCTGACCAGATGGCTAGCGTGACCCGTCGGCTCAACTCTTTGCCGGGTTTGGCCGCCAAGGCCCAGGTGGGCCCCGGTTCGAAGGAAGGCACCGCGCAACTGACCATCGGCGTGGCCGAGGAAGATGCCCGCGTATACCGTTTTTCTGCCGATAACTACGGCACGCAAGCTCTGGGCGAAAACCGCCTCACCGCGAAGGCCGAGTTCAACGGAGACGCTGGTCGCTTCGACGTGCGCGGTACGGTCTCGGACGCTAGCTACGTCTCGGGCAACCTAGGCTACAGGTGGGCGGCCGGCACCGAAGGGGCCGTCTCCCGTATTGGCCTCTCCGCCAGCCGTTATACCACCGATGAAGCGTCGCCGATCAAGGGGGATTCCATCACGTTGGATGGCGGCCGCTCCAGTTTCCTGACCGTGGGTGCCAAGGGGGCGATCAAGCTGTTGACCGATTGGTCTCTGCGCCGCACCACGGCGACCGGTGTCTCCAGCGGCGCGCGCCTCGACGGCGCCGAAACCGCCAGTTTCACCTTGGGTTTCGACGCCGACCGCAAGGATTCGTTGCTTGGCGGCGGCACGAACTTGCTTTCCGTCTCCGCTACCGGCGGGTACACCCATTCGGACAACGCCCTGATCGACGGTGGCTTCGCCCGCTATAACTATAGCCTTGGTCGCTACCAGCGTCTCCCTGCCGGTCTTCTGTTGGGCCTGAGTCTCAGCGGCCAGCAGTCGTCTTCGATTTTGGAGAGCGGCGAGCAGTTCTCGGTCGGTGGTCCCTCCGGTGTCCGCTCCTACACGTCGAATGTCGCCGCTGGCGACAAGGCCTATCTCTTCACGGTCGATTTGAGCCGCGAGCTCGCCGACCTTCGCGCTTGGGGCGTGTTGGAGGCCACGGTCTTCTTTGACCAAGGCAAGGTCACGGGCGATCGGTTTGCCAGTACCGTCGATGGCTCCAATCTCGTCAAGTCGGCCGGTATCGGCCTGTCCATCGTGGATAGCAATCGCTTCAAGGCCTCCTTGCAATGGGCTCGTCGCGTCGGCACCCCGACCTCCACTGTCGGCGCCGAAGAGAAGACTTCCCGCGTCTGGGCCAACGCCCAGTTCTCCTTCTGATTTCCCCACCCCACCAACATATGAAAACTCCCATCCTGATGGTCACGATGCTCGCGGCGGTTTCCCTGTTCGCCAGCCGAGCTGATGATGCGCGCGAGGCTGCCGCCAAGGCGGCCGGCGAGAAGGCGGAAGCACGCGAAAGCGTGAAGACGGAAATCCGTGACGCGGTTAAGGCCGAAGTCCGCGAATCGGTCAAGTCAGAGGTCAAGTCGGAGGCTCGTCTGGAATTGGCCAAGAAGCTCCGCGAAGCCGCCTCCGAAGAAGCGAAGAACCTGGCCGAAGCCAAGTACGAGGCGCAGAAGAATGCCGCAGAAGCCAAGTACGAAGCCGCGAAGAAACTCCGTGAAGCGAAGAAGGAGGCCGCCGAGAAGGAGAATGAGGTTGAAATCGAGGACGAGAATGAGGTCGAGCATGCCCGCGAGAGCATCAAGGACCGCATCCGGCTCGAAGGCCGTCGGACCGAAGTCCGGGATGTGGTGACGATTGATCCGACCAACTCCGGAACGTCGCTCAACATCACCGTCCGTAGCGCCACGACGCCCTGAGCTTAGTTTTCAGCGAATCGAAGGGCCCTGGAAACAGGGCCCTTTTTCTTCCCTTCGTGTATGGACTTGCCCTTAGCGTGCCGTCGGCAGCTGGTCTTGCTGCTTGAGCCAAGCCTGGCACTGCTCGGGCCAGGCCTTGATCTCCTTGTCGGAGCGGAGGCCATGGCCGTGCCCGCCCGTGGGGACGTGGAAGAAGGTGGTGGGGACTTTGGCGTCGGTCAGGGCCGCGAAGTACGACCGGGTGCCGGCGATGAAGCTTTTGTCGTCCTCGGCCTGCGCGATGAACGTCGGCGCGGTCTGGGCATCGATGGACTTGGCGACGCCTTTGTCGAGGTAGGCCGGGTAGACGAGGAGCGCGAAGTTCGGACGCAAGGGTTGGTCGTCGGCTGCGTCGATCCGGGCATAGGTGGCGGGTCCGGAGTGCGTGCTCAAGCGGGCGCTGAGGTGGCCGCCGGCCGAGAAGCCGATCACGCCGACGCGGTCGCGGGCGATGTTCCAATCGGAGGCGCGGCTACGGACGATCCGGATGGCGCGTTGGACATCCTGATAGGCGCCGTCCTGGTTCCCGGGGACGCGGTACTTGAGGACGATCCCGGTGATGCCGAGCGAATTGAGCCAAGCCGCGACCTCGGTGCCTTCCTTGTCGTAGGCGAGGATGCTGTAACCACCGCCGGGGCTGATGATGACCGCGGGTGTGGGCTTGTCGGCCGCGACTTTATAGACCGTGAAGGACGGCTCGGCGATGTCGGTCAGCCGTAGGACGTTGTCGCCGCGTGCGGGTTGCGCTCGTTCGGGTCCGGCGATGGCTTTGCCCGGGATGCCTCCCTTGGGCCAGAGCGTCACCACTTGGCCCGGGACGGTCGGTCCCGGCTTGGCCACCTCGGCTTGGCAGACAAGCGTGGCTGCGGACAGCAGCAGGCAGGGCAGGGCGAACAGGCGACGCATGGTGGGGTCCTTCATGGATACCCACTCGCCCTGGCTCTTCAAGGGTTTCCCTAACGGCGCGGCTGCCCCGTGATTTCCCGCCAGCGACGGAGTGACCCCGTGAGGTGCTCTTCCGGCGGGGATTTGAGTCCGAAGGTATGCACGAGGATCGGGCCCGCGTAACCCGCGGCGTGCAGGCTGCGCACGACCGGGGCGATGTCGTAGTCGCCTTGGTCCAACGACAGGATGGCTCCGTCCCAGCCGGGTTGGGCGTAGCGGGCCTTGTCGGCCCCGCTCAGCGACACCAACGAAATCCGGGGGGCGTGGCGGCGGATGACTTCGTCGAGGCGGGCGGCGTTGCCGGCCTTGAGTTCGTGGCAGAGGTGGAAGGACGTCGTGATGCCCGGACGTTGCAGGGCCTCGAGGATGGCGACGGATTCCTCGACGCTCTCGTAGACACAACCCTCATGCGGGTAGAGCACGAGCGAGCCGCCCTTGGCTTGGCAGGCGTCCGCCAGCCGGCGCAGCATGGAGACGGCGATCGGCGCGCTTTCCATCCGGCCGCCGTGGACGTAGACCCAAAGCGGGGCGTGCAGCTCGGCGGATACTTCCGCGAGGCTGTTGAGTTCGGCGTCCGTGGCGGGCTTGGCCACCTCGAGGTTGGCGAGGATGGCCATGATCTGGACCTTGCCTGCGCGCACGGCCGGGAGCTGGCCGTAGGAGCGCAGTTTTGGCCAGGGCGCCCGGTCCTCCCACGTGCCGACCATCAGACCATCGTAGCCGACCTTCTCGACCAGCGCCACCTGCGAGGCCGCGTCGAGCTGTCGGAAACTCAGGTTGAACGCACCGATCGCATTGTGGGGTGGCGTCGCTACGCAGCCCACGAGGAAGAGGCCGGTGAGACCACAGAGGAATCGGAGCATGGGGAAGGCGCGGATCACTTCTTGGCCGGCGTCGGCTTCAGCGGGTGGTCCTTGAGGATCTCCTCGGTCATGTAGTAGTTGGTGCGATCCTTCGTGGCGGCGCGGACCTTGGCGACCTGCGCGGGGGAGATCAGCTTGCCGTTGTTGCCGAAGGAGAGGCGGACGAAGCTCGCTGCGGCGGCGACTTCCGCGTCGTTCAGCGTGTAGCCAAAGCCGGGCATCGGCGGGACGCCCTTGCTCGGGTCGTAGGCTTGGCCGTTCACCGTGATCGGACCCCAGAGGCCTTTGAGGACGATCTTGATCAAGCGCTCGTCGTCTTCGAGCCAGTCGCTCTTGGCCAAGGGCGGGTAGATGTTCGCCAGCCCCTTGCCGTCGGCCTGGTGGCAGGTCGCGCAGAGGCCATCGCGGAAGTAGACTTCACGGCCAAGCTGGAAGATCTTGTCTTCCGCCGCCGACAACTTGCGGGTCGGCTTGGGCGCGGTATCGGCGGCCGGCTGACCGACCTTGGATTTGCCCGCGAGGTATTCCGCCGCGGCCGGATTATCCGCGAGGTTGAGTTGGCCGCCGGCCTGCAGCGCGGCCACATCGTCCTTGAGCGTATGCGCCAAAGCGTAGTGGAGGACCGGGCCGACCCAGCGGTCGACGGGTTTCCGGAAGGCCTCGAGCGCGATCTTCGCGCCGTCGGCGTTATCGAGCCAGGTCGCGGCCACCACTGCCGTCAAGCGCACGCGAGGGTGCTCATCGCGGACGGCTTGCGTGAGCAGGGCGACATGGTTGGGAAGCTGGCGGAACGCATGGCGGACGACATCGGCGGCGGCGGCGCGGGCCTCGAACTGCTTGGCCTGGAGGAGGCGCTGGAGGAGTTCGCCGTCGGGCTGGTTCTGCGCCCAAGTCGCCCACAGGGCTTCGCACAGGTGGTGTTCATAGGCGGGGTCCTTGGGGTCGAGCTTCGCCACCCATGCCTTGATGGCGGGCAGGACTTCGGCCGGGGCGTGGCGGCGGAGTTCGCGGCGCGTGCGGTAACGGGTCCGATACTCGGGTTCCTTGAGGTTCTCCAGCAGCTCGGCGACCGTGGCGCCATCGATCTTGGCCGGCTTCACGAGCGGTCGTCCGGGGTAGGTGACGCGGTAGATGCGGCCATGCTCGCGGTCGCGGTTCGGGTCGCGCGCGTTGTGCTGCATGTGCCCGATCAGCGGGTTGTGCCAATCGATGAAGTAGAGCGAGCCATCGGGGGCGAACTCGAGGTCGACCGGGCGGAAGTTGCCGTCGGAGGAGCTGAGCAGGTCACCGTTGGCCTTGCCGACGAAGCCGGCGCCATCATCGCGCTTGGCGCCGAAGCTGATGCCGAGGAAGCCGATCGTATTGCACGTCATGAAGTCGCCTTGGTTGACGTCGGGGAAGTGGCGCGAGGACACGAACTCGGCGCCGGAGCTCGGGCGGGAGCGCTTGGGCACGAACTGCTCGACCTTCACCTGCTCGATGCCGTAGGGCATCTTCGACGACAGCGGCAGCGCCCACCAGTTCTCGCCGGGGGAGGCGTCGGAGATGAACGGCTGCTCCCACGTGTCGAACGAGAAGCCCCACGGATTGGAGATGTCCACCTGCAGGCGTTCGAGGCGGAAGGACTTCGGGTCGAAGCGCCAGGCGCCACCGTCGTTGCAGCGGCGCGGGCCGTAGGGCGTCTCGACTTGGCTGTGGAGGAAACGACCTTCCAGCAGGTAGAAGGCCCCCGAGGCGTCGGCGCAGTAGGCCGAGATCGCGTGGTGGGAGTCGTGCGAATCGAAGCCATGCAGGACCAGCTCCTTGCGGTCGGCCTTGCCGTCCTGGTCGTCGTCGATGAGCAGGGCGAGATTGGGTTCCTGGGAGACGTAGACGCCTTCGGGCGCGAGCTCGAAGCCGATGGGCAGGTGCAGGTGGTCGGCGAAGACGGACTGTTTGTCGGCTTTGCCGTCACCGTCGGTGTCCTCGAGGATGATCAGCTTGTCGTTGGGCACGGCGTCGCCCGGGCGGTAGTGCGGGTAGGTGGGGGTCGTCGCGACCCAGAGGCGGCCTTTGCCGTCGAAGGACATCTGCACGGGCTTCTTGAGGTCCGGGAATTTTTCCTCGGAGGCGAAGAGCTCGACCTTGTAGCCCGGCGCGACCTTCATCTTGGCGATGGCGGCCTCGCCCGACAGGAACTCGGTCGGGTTGCCGTTCTTCATGTCGGGCTTGAAGTTCGAGGGCACGGGCGGGAGCGTGAGCGTCTGGCTATCGTCGACTTTCAGGTCCGTCCGCTTCCCTTGGGCGAGGCCGTGGATGAGGTCGTCACGGAGCGCGGTGAGTTGGCGCGACTTCGCGACCTCGGCCGGATAGTTCTGCGGGCCGTACGGGTTGTAACGCTGGCCATGGGTGTGGACGCCGTTGATGATCGCGTAGTCGCTGTTCCAGAAGAAGTCCTTCGCCTTGACCGCTTCGTTGACCAACGCCTCGTCGGCGCGGGAAGTCCGCTCGGTGCGCCCGTAGAGCCCATCGGCGAGCAGCTTGGCGATGGCGCGATAGCCGGCGTCGGTCGGGGCGAAGCCGTTGATCGTGTAGGGCGTCTTGGCTTGGCCGTACGCGGCCAGCGTCGGGTGGAAGAGGTCGATGTAGGTCAACCCGTGCTTCTTAGCCACGCGCTCCATGGCGGCGGCGTAGAGCTCGAGGTTGGCGTTCTCCTGTTTGCCGTTGGGGAGGTCGCGTTGCTTCGAGAGGTCTTCGAAGGCGATGGGCGAGACCAGCACCAGTCGAGGGGCGGTCTTGCCGTTGTAGGCCTTGGACAGCGAATGGACGACGAACGCGTCGACCTCGGCTTCGTAATGCGCGACGCGGCCGGGACCGTCGAAGGATTCGTTGTAGCCGAAGAAGGCGACGACGGTGTCGGCCTGCAGGTGGAAGAGCCATTGGTCCGGGGTGGAGAAGAAGCCCTTGCCGTTGTGTTGGGCGTATTCGGGGTGGAACTTCTCGCCGCCGGGGAAGGCCCATTGGCTGGCGCGGGCCGGGTGGGGACGAAAGGCCGGCGTATCCCCCGAGCGGCCCATGTTGCGCACGAGCAGTCCTTGCGTCGGGAAGCGCAGGTGCAGTTCGGTCTCAAGTCGACCGTAGTAGGTATCGCGTTCGGCGAAGCCGTTGCCGATGAAGACGACGCGCTCGCCGGCGCTCGGCGGGGCGATGACCTGAGGCCGCGCAACCGTAGCCGCGGGCGGGTTCGCCGACGGCGCGTGGGGCGTCGGCGAGCCCTTGCTGTGGTCGGGCCAGTTCGCCGCATTCGCCTTGTCCTCTTTGGTCTTCAGGAGGCCGTGGTCTTTCGGGGCGGCTTGGGCGGCGGCGAAAGTCGTCGCGGCGAGCAGCGCGAGCAGGTTGAGGGCGGAGGTACGACGCATGGCGGAAGGGTCGCATCCTTGACGGTAAAGCCAGATAATCCAGCCCGTCCTGCAGGCCGGGTCGGTTCATTTTCAACCGATTAGTCCGCCGTCATGGACTGACCCCATGGACGACGTGACGGCCCCCCGTGGGGCGTTTACCGAGCCGCCGGCTTGATCAAGCGCGCAGGATCCTTCGCCCAAGCGTCGAGCTGCTTCGGGTCCAGTTTGGCCTGCAAGATGAAAGGCGGCATCCCGCGACCATCGGGGTGGTTCGGGTGCGTCGCGCCAGGGGCGAGGACCCAGTGACCGTAGGTGAGCGCGAGGACCTGCCCGTCGGGCAGCAGTTCGACCCCGGAGTAGCCGCAGTCGCCGATGTTGCTGTTGGTTGAGTTGCCGTAGTTGCGGCGGAGACGTAGGCGGTATTGACCTTCGCGCCCCGCCTCGAGGTCGGCGAAGGTGCCCATCCAGGCGACCCAGTCGCCGTGGCTCGGGTTGCCTTTGTTCAGCGGGCTGTAGTCGCGCATGAAGACCAACGTCCGTCCGTCCGGAAGGTTGACCGACTCATGGCGGTGGCCCGTCAGCGCCCCGGGCAGCTCGCGTGGATCCGTCCAGGTCAGGCCAGCGTCGTCGGAGAATGCCACCATCGAGTTGGTCAGCCGTTTCTCCGGGCGGAAGAGTAGGGCGATCCGCTTGCCGTCCGGACGCGTCACGAGGCCGGCTTCGCAGAGGCCGGCGCGGTTGGCGGCGGTCCGACCCGCGGGGGTCGCGAACTCCATCCGCCGCAGGTGACCGAAGCGAAGGGCGGGGGCGCCATCGGCGGCCGTCTCCAGACGCAGGTCCACGGTCCAGTTATCAAAGGCGAAGTCATGGAAGACGCCACGCCAAGCAGGCTGGTCACCGGGGACGGGCCAGAGCGAAGCCAGCGCGACGATGATCCCTCTCGGCCCTTCCAGCTTCCACTGTTGGCGCTCCGACCAGGTGTCTCCGCGGTCATCGCTCCACATCCATTCGATGATGCTTTTGCCCGGATGGCACGTGACCAGCAGGATGCGCTCGCGATCGGCGGGCAGGTCGAGCCGGTAAAGGACGGGGGTCTCCTCCACGCGTTGGGCTTTGATCGGCAGTGGTTGCCAGGAAGCGCCCGCGTCGGTGCTGCGGCGGAGGATCAGGTTGCCGCGACCATGGCCATCCGGGTAGGCCACGACCAACGTCTTGCCGTCGCGCAGCAAGACCGTCGAGGGGTGGCCGAGGTAGGATGGACGACGTTCGACCGTGCTGAAGAGGCCATCCTCCTTCATGAGGTCGACCATCGGGATGGAGTAGTCGCGCCGAGGCTCTTGTGCCCAGGTCGGGTGGGCGGTCAGGCCGAGGATGAGCAGGGCAATGAAGCGCATGGGGCATCGTCGCCTTCGGGTGACGTCCTGCCAAGCGGGAAACCCGCCTGAGGCCTGCTGCTGCGTTCCTCGCGGTGAGCACGAAGCGCTCAACGGAACTCTCGCGCTGTCGGCGTATTGCGGGCAATCGGCCTTCGTCAGCGCGCCAAGGTTTCGCCGCTCGTGCGTCCCGCCAATTGGTCGTCGACCGATTTCCAGCGGGCGGCGACGAAGGCTTTGATCGGCTTGACTGGGACCGGCTCACGGTAGCCGGGGCCCATCACGAGCGGGAAGGTCTCGCCGGCGATGGCTTTGTTGAAGCTACCAAGACGTTCCGGTGATTCGGCGGTCACGGCAGGCCGCAGCAAAGCGCCCAGTTCGTCCACCTGACGCGAAAGCTTTTCCGGTCGCAGCGCCGTCGCATTGAAATCTTTGAGCTTGGCGAGGTACTGGACGCGGAAACTCTCGGTCTTGAAGAGTTTGTCCAGGAACCGGTTGTTGCCCGTCCAGGGCTTCTTGATGCTCAAACCGATGCGCTGCTCGATCGTGCCGCGCGGGAACTGGCCGAAGCCCTGATCTTGGTCCCACGGGATGAAGCTGAACTTCAGCGTCTCGGGGTGCAGGTGCAGGTAGTAATTCTGTCCGGGCCCGAGGATGCCGTCGAGGTCGACCATCCAGACCGTCAGGGCAAAGTAGCGGGCGGCGTTGTCGAGGTCGAGGTAGTCGCCCAGCTTGGCGGCGAATTCCTCGTCGGTCGCATTGCTCATGAACTTGCAGGTCTCGATGATGCGACGCTTCTGGCCATCGGTAAGCGTCGTCTTCGGGTCGTAGGTCTGGTTGTAGGCTTTCCAGTCCTCGCCGAGGTAGCCGAAGAGCGTCGGCGTCACAGGCTTGAGCAGCGCCCCCTGCGTCGTGCCGAAATGTTCCTGCAGGAAGGCGCCGCCGACATCTTCCACCACGTTGTAGAGGCCGAAGTAGCGGTGGTCGTGGACGCCGGGCACCGTCACCTTGACTTGGGCGAAGGTCGTGCGCGGGGCCGGTACTTGGCAGTCGCGGAACAGTCGATAGGCGATGGTCTCGTTGGTGTTGCTCGGGTCGCGGACGGAATTGTGCAGATTGATCTGGTGCAAGCCGGCCAGCTTCTGACCCTTTTTGAATTGATTGAGGTCAAGCTTGATCGAACGTTTAAGCGTGTCCCGGGAAGTCAGGAACGTCCCATTGCCTTTGTAGCGGGCACCGACGTCTTCCAGCACCCACGTCCCGAAGTCCACTTGGGCGTGCGCATAGTTGTACTGGATGCCAAAGGCGGAGGCGATACCATTACGGCTGCCCTCGGCGCCTTGCAGGAAGCCGCCGCCGGCCCGGCGCGAGGGACGCGGACCTTGGACGGGTTCCATCGCCTTCCACTGCTCCGCGGTGAGCGTCAAGTTGACGTCCCAGACCTTCTGCGCGTTGAAGAGGTCCGCCGGCTTGGGTGCTGGAGCGGCTGGGGCTTCCGCCGCCGGTAAGGGTGCGGCGAAGGTGCAGGCGCCTAGCAATAAAAAGGCAAGGGTGGGCCTGACAGGAGCTTTGGGCATCGTATGGGGGTGCGACGACCCTTGACTGGAGCCAAGCGAAGTCAATGTCCATACGGGTGTACCCGTCGCGAACCGTCAGTGGTACCGTCCGAGCTCGGCTTTGATCTGCGCGTGCAGGGCGGGTACCCACGCAGGCAGGCCCTTGGGTAGGGCCACCGTATCCGATTGACGGAAGTCGACGGGGCTGAGGATGACTTGGATGTTCGCCGGGCCGGTGAGCGCGGCGAGCACGAAGAGCTCCTCGGCGGCGGGGTCGCCCATCGCCAAGCAGCCGATGGAGGCGTTGCTGCCGTGGATCATGATGTCGCCGCCCAGCTGCGTGCGCCCATCCGCTTGCGCGCGTCGGCGGTCGTCGGCGTTCGGATAGTTCACCCGGAGCGCCAGGTGGAAGCGGCTGTTCGGATTGAGCGATTCGATCGCGTAGAGACCTTCGGGGACCTGTCGGTCGCCTTCGCGCAATTTCGGCCCCGCGCCGCCGCTGGCCGCCAAGATCGGGTAGGCCTTGATGAGGCGCGGTTGGCCGGCAGCATCCGGCGCCCAGAGCTCGAGGCGCTTTTCCGCCTTGAGGCCGATGAGCGTGAAGCGCGGCGGAGGGAAGGCAACCCCTTGGGCTTGGCAGGCGGGCGCCAAGCGGGCCTTCACGGCCTCGCCGTAGGTCGCGACGCGCTCGGCGGTGGTGGACTTGCCCCTGCAGCCGACGGTGCCGAGCAGCAGGCAGAGAAACAATAGGGAGCGCATCTGGGGAGGCGGAGGGCTTACTTCTTCACCGACGCGTAGGCCTTGCCGGTCTCGGTGAGTTGCCCGTCTTTGGTGAACAAGGCTGACGTGCCGACCCCGGAGTGGTGCCATGCATAGCGCTCGACCCAGGGCGTCTTCTCCATGAAGGCCGTCGTCTCCGCGATGAACGTGTTGACCTGGGCTTGCGTGAACTTCGTCGGATGCTCCGCCGAGTCCGCCGTCGTCTGCGGGGCGAATTCCGTGACCCAAAGCGGCTTTTGGAAGCGGGCGTGGATCTCCTCCAGGTCCTTGATGAACTTGGCCGAGTCCGCGCCTTTGTACCAGTGCACCGCGATGGCATCGACCTTCGGGGTGGCCTTCAGGAAAGCCGCCAGCCATTCGCTCTTCAAGGGATTGCCGGCGAGGGCCGGGGCGATGAGGGTCTGTGATTGGGCGACCAGCGCGGGCCATTTCTCCAGCGCGGCGGCCGGCGACATGTTGGCTTGTTTCGCGTGGTCGGGTTCGTTGAAGCCGAGCAGGAAGGGCACCCGATTTGGGGGTGGCTCGCGGCGGCCAGAGAAAACCATCGGTACGAACTGGGCGTGCGTGGTGAGCTTCGTGCGGTCGCCCCAGTTGTAGTACCAACCCACCTTGAGCAAATCGAGGTGGGTGGCGTCCATGCCTTTACGTTCAGGGAGACCGAAGCCTTTTTTCGGGATAGGCTCGGCCTTGGCGGTGGGGGCTTCCACCGCGATGAGCGAACCGACGCCGCAGGCGAGAAGGGTGCAGAGGGCGCGGAACTTCATAGGGTCGGGATAGGCTTGCGGATAGGCCCGTGTAGTCAACGCCGAGCAGCCGAGCTTTCCGGCGAGCCGTGGGCGGAACTTTGGCGGGCGGATGGGGTTCATCCTTGTAATCCACCCATGCGCTTTTGGTCCCTCTTGTGCCTTGCCCTCCTGGTCGCCATCCAAGCCCCCGCCCAAGGGAAGCTGCGTGAACTGCTCTCGGGCCGTACTCCCGAGGGTTTCGTTGAGCGCACTTGGACGGTGGAGGGCGTGCAGCGCACGGCCTTGGTGCGCCTGCCGGCCGAGGCGAAGGCGCCGACGGCCGTGGTCTTCTGTTGGCACGGCCATGGCGGTAACTCCGCGCAGTCGGTGCGTGGTTGGGCCTTCGACAAGGCCGACACCACCTCGATCTTGGTTTACCCGCAGGGCTTGCCGACCGTCAGCCCGCTCGTGGACAAGGAAGGCCGACGTTCCGGTTGGCAATCGGCGGTCGGCGACGGCGGCGACCGGGATATCAAGCTCTTCGACGCCATCTTGGCGGACCTCAAGAAAGAGCGGAGCATCGACCCGAAGCGCGTCTACTCCATGGGCCACTCCAATGGCGCCGCCTTCAGCTACGTCCTCTGGCAAGCCAGACCCGACGTCTTGGCCGCCATCGGCTCGGTCGCTGGGTCGTTGACCATCAAGGCCCGCGACCTGAAACCCATGCCCGTCATCCATGTCGCCGGCGAGAACGACCCCCTGGTCAGGTATAGCTGGCAGCAGGCGACCTTTGCGGCGGTGCGCCGTTTCAACGCCTGCTCCGATGAAGGTAAGCCCTACGCCAAGGAAGGCGTCCTCGAGGCCACGCTCTACCCGTCGACCAAGGGGGCGCCGCTCGTCACCGCCATCCACCCTGGCGGCCACGAATACGCCAAGGGCTCCTCGGAACTGATTACCCGGTTCTTCAAGGAGAACCCGAAGAAGTAAGGATGGATGGCTTCGTTGAGGCCCGCGCGGGCCTCAGCGATTGGCTTCGGCCTTGGCCTTCACGTGGTTCATCACGCGGAGTTGGACCTGCGAGACGATCTGGCGCGTCCAGAGGTTCCAGTAGGTGGCTGGCGCGATCGTCAGAAGATAGCGGCTGGTGCCGATGAGGCGGGTCCGGCCATCGGGGAGGGGCTCCAGTCGGAACCCGCCTTCGAGGCTCGTGTAGGTCGTATGCAGGTGCGGCGCATCCAGGTCTTGGCCGAAGAACGTCGCTTCGCGCATGGTCGCCGGCGTGTCGAGCACGACGAACTGGAGTTCCTGTTCCGGCTTCCAGACGGTGATGCGCTCCGGCATGTCGCCGGTGCTGAGGCGGCAGACGCGCGCGGCGCCGACGCCGCCCTCGCCGACCACGTAGCTCTCCAGCGGGTGGGCCACGCCGAACACGAACAGCGGTTCCGTCGGAGCCGGCAGGTCGCGGATATCCTTGAGCTGTTTCCAGACTTGGGCCGGCGTGGCGTCGATGATGACCTCGGAGCTGACGACGTCCTCGAGCGGAGCCGGCGGCAGGAAGCTTTCGCCGATGGCGCAGACGATGACGATCAAACACGCGGCCGAGTGCACGCGGAGGTTGGCGGAAGGGTCGGTCAGGTAGGCGAGCCAGTAGCCCAGCATGGCGCCGATGACCGCGAGGAGGGCGACCGCCGGCGTCACCATCACCATGCAGATGATGCCTTCCATGGCGGCGAAGCCCAAAATCGTGAGGATCGCGCTCAGGGTCAGGAACGCCGCGCCGATGCTTTGGCCTTGGGTGCGGCCGGCGCGCCCGGAGAGAAACCCCGCGATCGCGGCGGTGACCAGCGGTAGCACGAAGAGCAAGGAGAGGCTCAGGTACTGAGTTTCATGCCGCGGGATGAGGAGCAGTTTCTTCTCCGCCAAGGCCGTCAGGCCAAAAATCATGGCCCAGCAGAGCAGCGCCGGGATCGCGAGTTGTCCGGCGAGCCGCTCGGCCGTGCCGGCCTTAGCACCTTCAGCATCGTCGCGCGCCACGCCGAGCCAGAGCGCCACGCCGAGCCCCAAGAGCGGTACGCAGCTGAGCAGGGCCCAGAGGGCCGGGAAGTCCGAGCGTACGCGCGCTGCCCGCAGGTAGGCCAGCCAACCTGTCAGCAACAACGCGATCACCGCGACGCCGATGACGATGGATTGGTAAGGTCCGTAGGGGGGCGAGAGGGCGATGTCCCCGGCCACGACGTCACGGGTGGGGTCCCAGAGCGCGGGCGTGATGCGGATGACCAGGAGCGAGTTGAGCAGGAAAGCCAACGGGAGGCCCGTGAACAAGTAGGCGACCCGGCTAGGGAAGGGTGGCTTGGCGTCGGCCTGGAGGCTCATGGCCGAAGTCTTCGCTGTTTTTAATGGAGGGCAAGTCCAGGCGACGGTCGGCGGGCAGGATCGCCGTCTTGGTGGTGCGTCTACTGGAGGTCATCAGGAAAATGTTTTACGCCTGCCACCGCGACGGCATAACGGCAGGTCATGCGCCCCGTTTTCTGCCTGCTGCTGGCCTTGGCCTCTTTGTGCGCCGCGGAGCGGACGCCCGTGGACGTCTTTCTGCTCGGTGGGCAATCCAACATGCAGGGACTCGGCAAGGTGGCGGAGCTTCCGGCGGCGGATTTGGCCGTCGTGCCGGGCGTGTTCTTCTGGAACGGCAAGGCTTTCGAGCCCATGCAGGTGGGGAAGACCAAGCTCTCGACGCGGGCCGCGGAGTTCGGACCCGAGGTCGGGTTCGTGCGTGGCCTGCGCGCCGCCGGCGTGCGGGGCGATGTCTACCTGATCAAGCATCACCTCAGCGGTCAGCCGCTCGATGCGGGTTGGAGCAACTCCAAGTGGGAATCCGCCGAGCCCGGACCGAAACGCGCGACCTTTTATCCCGGCAAGGATACGGCCGACCCGAACGTCGGCCTGCATTTCCTGGCCTGGCAGAAACTAAATACGGCGGCCCTCGCGGCCTTGCGGGCGGACGGCAAGGAACCCGTGGTCAAAGGCATCGCTTGGGTGCAGGGGGAGGCCGATGCCAAGCACGAGGTTTCCGCCCAGCGTTATCCCGCGACCCTCGCCTTGCTCCGCCAGCGTTTGGTAGCGGAGCTCAAGCTCAAGGCCGACGTGCCCTTGGCCTATGCCCAGGTGCTGCCGGCGGCCGGCGACGTCCCTCGCTTCGTCGCCCGCGACCTCCTCCGTCGGCGCATGGCCGAAGCCGACGGGGCCTCGGGTCACGCGGACGCCGTTCCCGGCCTCCGCATGGTGAAGACCGAGGGCTTCAGCGTCCTCGCCGACCACGTGCACTTCGATACCGCCGGCCAACTGAAACTCGGGGCGGCCCTCGGTGCGGCCTTGGCCAAGTAGGCTGAGCGGAAAGGAAAGCAGGGCGGGGTACTTGCCTTCGCCCGAAAAGCCTTTTTGGTGCGTAGGCATGTCCCGCTTCGACGCCGTCCGCGCCCGCATCGCTCCCGCCCGCGAGCGGCTCTTGGCGCATCCGCTCTACGCCCGCATGGACTCCTTGGGCGACGTGCAGCGCTTCATGGCCTCGCACGCGTTCGCGGTTTGGGATTTCATGTCGCTCCTCAAGCGGCTGCAGCGCGAACTCACCTGCGTCGCGGTGCCCTGGGTTCCGGTGGGCGACGCCGAGGTCCGTTACCTGATCAACGAAATCGTCTGCGGCGAGGAGTCGGACGTCGACCCGCGCGGTGGGCGCATCTCGCACTTCGACCTCTACCTCCGCGCGATGGAAGAAGCCGGCGCGGACAGTTCGGCCGTGCGTCGCGCCCTGGCGTCCGTCCGCGCGGGCGGTTCCACGCGCGAAGCCCTGCAATCCGCGGGCGTGCCGGCCGCGGCGGCGGCCTTCTCCGGGGGGACGTTCGCGTTGGCGGGCTCCGGGAAAATCCATGAAGTCGCCGCGGCGTTCACCTTCGGTCGCGAGGATCTGATCCCCGACATGTTCCCGGAACTCGTGGGGCGCTTGAGCCGCGAGCACCCGGGGCGCCTGGACACCTTCCGTTATTACCTCGAGCGCCACATCGAAGTGGACGGTGGACATCACGGGGCCATTTCCCTGCGCATGGTCGAACTGCTCTGTGGGGACGACGACCGCAAGTGGGACGAGGCTGCCCAAGCCGCCCAGCAGGCCATCGAGGCCCGCCTGCAGCTGTGGGATGGCATCGTCGCCCAGTTGGGCGCGGCTCGATAACTGGCCTAGCGGGGCTGGTAGCCCTGCCAGACCCATTCCAGCGCGGCGGGGAGCAGTTGGTTGCGGGCGGCGCCGAGGCCGTGGCCGGCGTTCCGGCAGAACACATATTGGTACGGGTAGCCCTTCGCCTTGAGCACTTTCGCCATCCGGTGGTTGGCCTCGACCCAGTCGTGCATCCCATCGCGCATGACGTTCGGGTTGAAATTGTCGCGGTCGCCCACGGCCATGTACAGGCGGATGGGCTTCACCGGGCTCTGCGGGATGAGCGTGTCATGGAAATCCCAAGCGCCGCCCGGCGTCTGCGGGTCGAACGGCCACTGCTGGTTCACGAACGTGCCCGAGAGCGTGAGCACGCGGCGGAACCACTCCGGATGATACCACGCCATGATGAGCGCGGCCGAACCGCCGGAGCTCGTGCCCATCGTCGCGCGGCCATCGGGGTCGGTCGTGAATTTCACGCCGTACTGCTTTTCGACCTGCGGCAGCACCTCGAGTTGGATGAATTCGGCGAACAAGCCCGACATCGTGTCGTACTCCTTGCCGCGTTCATGGCCTTGGGCGTCACCGCCACCGTTGGCGATCATCACGGTGATCATCGGCGGGATGCGCTTCTGCGCGATGAGGTTGTCGAGGATGCGGCAGAGGCCGAGGTCGGGCTTGCCCAGGCCAGGCCCGTCATGCGTCACGAGCAACGGCGCCGCCGTGCCCGGCACGTACTGCGCCGGGATATGCACCGTGATGGTCCGCTTGTAGTCGATCGGATGCGTCTCGACGATGAGCGTCTTGGGGTTCTTGGGGTCGGGCGTGCCGAACTCCTTGCGGGCGATCCCCGGGTTGAAGCGTTGGCAGTCCTTCGAATCCATCTGGAACTGCTGGACCTTGCCCTGCGGGACGCCGGCGATGGCCTTGGTCTCGGGCGCCGCGGCGTAGTCGGGTCCGACCACGTAGTTGCCGTCGACGTTGACCCGCGGCGTGGCGCCAGGTTTGCCGTCGAGGCGTTGGAAAGTCGGGGCGCCCGGGGCATCGAACGCCCGGGTCGGCGGCTGCGGGCGGGCCGGCGCCTTGGGG
>Ga0114982_1000441_pt1 | contig 22396 bp, 11 predicted proteins | sample Shrwel_input2_FT_FD_87183 | JGI IMG/M metagenome (GOLD analysis project Ga0114982, IMG submission 87183) | Subsurface microbial communities from deep shales in Ohio, USA - Utica-3 well 1 S input2 FT | ecosystem: Environmental > Aquatic > Deep subsurface > Shale gas/oil reservoir > Produced... | reverse complement strand
GTTTATTGTAATATTTCCACATCCTGATACCAGTGTAGGATCATACTGTTGGGTGGCCGCTGCCACCGTACTGTAAAGTACACCATTTACATATAAATTCATACCACCACTAGTACTGTTATTTGTAAAAACAAAATGATTATATACGTTTAACGCAGGAACATTATACGTTGTTGTATTTCTATATGCATCTGCTCCCCTGACAAATCCAAATACATACATACTGTTTCCGCCGCTACTTCCTGCCCATCGTATTCCTGTTCCTGCGTAATAACATCCGCCAACAATAGTACCTGCTTTAGTATTGCTACCGTAACCGTTGGTGTATGTATTAGTAGGCCATGCAGTTACTTTGACCCATGCTTCTAATGTAAAACTAGACAATGCAGGTAATGTGCTACCGACTGGCAAGTTACTAACAATTGTACTACTAGCAGATTCACTAAACGAAGGAACGCCGGCATTAGAATATACCATGTTAGATGGTGCAAATGTTGTAGTTTGATTTGATTGATTAACCAGTACCGTTGATCTAGTTGTACTAACCTCTGGCCAATATTTAGGATGTAGTCCTGTATAATCGCCTGCTACCAACAATACTTTAGCCACTGACATTTTGTCATACGATGATGAATATCTGTAATAAAAAGAATATACGTTTAGGTATGATGCGGTGGCTTGTGTTGTAAATGTTCCCCACGCCCAATACCACCCGTTGCCTAAATGTACTCTGTTGGCATCGCTATGTACACCAGATTCAGTTAAATATCCGCCGCCAGAATTGTATTCATAACGATACATATAATTTCCATTAGTATAACCAGATTCAACTCTATATAGAAGTGCATAGGTATATAGTGTAGAACCACTAACTGACACTGTTCCACCGTTCATATATGCAAATGGATTAGGACAGCACCAAGACGCACCAGTATTTTGGATATTACTATATTGTACCGATGTTGGACCTATTGATGGAATATCAACAACTTCTGACCCAACAATAAAATTAAATCCAGTACCAGATCCGTGAGAAGAAGGAGTTATAGATGTCATCCTATTTTGTATAGGAGGTCCTAGATAAGACTTACGATTGCCAACATCATAACTTAATAGTAATCCATCAGTTGTAATTTGCGGACTAAGATTTAACGCCATTTACCACTTCTCCAATGGACATTGTTTAAAAGTGTATGTGGTCATTAAACTAATATTGCAGCCCGTGCCACTGCAAATTGTATGATTATCTTCGTCAGTTGCAAAGTTAACACAAGATTTACATAATTCTAATCTTGCAGTTTTTTCTGCAGAAGTACATTCTATTCCTAGCTCAATGATAGGATCTTCGATAACTGGTGTTGGTGGGATAAAATTGTTGCTCATAGACCAAACCTACTTTTTGTTGCATTATAATTTTATAAGACTTCTGCTGCTGATAAAGTTTTTGTATAATACATTAACATTCCCATTGTTCCGTTAAATTGCGTGCCGTACGTATCAGTTCCTGCACCGTAACTGTCACTATTGCATGGTCCCCACAAAGTTGCTATACATGCAAAGTTGCCGCCTACATCACCTGTTAATGTCATACTAGCATCGCTAACTCCGTTGATATACATGGTCATTGCTGTGCCATTTTTGGTCCATGTTAAATTTTTCCATACACCTGTATTAACAGCAGTGGTACCTACAGCATTTTGCCAAGACGAGGTATAATAATAATAACTCATCTTGCCGCCGTATAGTTGATAACCTACATTAACAGGACCGCCACTACAATGAGACAATAACCCTTGTGTGCCTGCTGATGTAAATTTTACCCAGACAGAAAAACTTTGAGTAGAACCTCCACTGAATCCAGAAAATTTCCCCCAATCGTTTACTCCATCGAATGTGAATTCTCCCATTCTAGTAGTTGTAAAAACAGGAGGACCTGATTGAAATGAGGTATATGTAGATCCACCTTCTTTATAAAAATTTACGTTGGTACCATTGCCACTTAGGTCATTCCATGTATAGCCTGTTCCTGGATATGATGCAGTGCGACCAGCGTCTAAATATAATCGTAAACTACTGTCTGAGACAATACTACTAATATTTCTAATAGTTGCATCACTGTTGTTTAACCCATAAAATGTTGACATTGTATAACCTTGTTAATAAAAATTACTTATTAATTTGATCTTTAATAATTTTTATTTCTGACACTAGAGTGTCAATTGTTGACTGTTGCTCTTTTACAGCTTCAATTAACAATGCAACAAGTTTTTCATACTTAACTGCTTTGAATCCATCGTCCCTTGTAGCGACCACTTCTGGTAATACTTTTTCAACTTCTTGGGCAATTACACCAATGTCGTGTTTACGTACAAAGTAACCATCTTCGCCGCCGCGATTTTTAATATGCTCAGCAGTCCAATCAAAATACACTCCGCGAATTTGCTTTACAATTTCAATAGGATTACTAATAACACTAATATTTTCTTTTAGTCTTTCGTCTGAAGAATAGTAGGCTGTGATTTCGCCAGCACCTCTAATCTCACTAGCAGAACCAATTGTGCTGACAATACCGTAAACAGACAATGCAGAACCAGATACTGCTGTTCCTGTACTGATTGCTACAGAACCGTTGTACTGTGCAAACTTAACAAGTCCTGTATCTAATACTTCAATACTTGGAATACCAGAAACATCACTAGCAGCAAATATTGTACCAGTAAATGTATCGGATACACTAAACAATTGTCCGCTAAGACCCTGAACTTCAAACTTGTTTGTAGATGTGTTTCCGTTTGCACCAATAACAACGTTACCGTTATGCTGTACTCTCATACGTTCGCCGTATGATGTAGTAAATGCACTATAGGTTTGGAATACAAAGTCGCCAACTGCGGCTGTGGGTCCTTGTACTACACCAAAGAATGCTTCACGACTGCCGTTACTATTAGTAAATCTTACACCAGTGTAATCATTAGCAGTTGTGCTAGCGGCTCTTAGTCCAATAGTTGCTCCTGTACTATAGGAACCTTGTGCATACGAATAAGTTGTTGGGGCAGAAACATCAACTTTATGACTTGGCCCAGAAACGCCAATACCAATGTTGCCAGCGTTATTAATTAATAATCGTAAGTTTGTTGTATTGTAAAATCCTATTTCGCCTGCGCCTGTTAGTCCTGCTGTGATTTTCATCATAGCATCGCCGCCGTTTACTGATGATGCTAGACCAATTTGATATCCGTTGGCATTATTTCCATTGAACTGAATCTTGGCACCTAAAGAATCTGTAAATGCCAATGGTGTTCCTGGAGTTATTGTTCCAATGCCAACATTACCAACAGCATCAATCATCATGCGAGTTTTAGAACCAGTTGCATAACTGTCAGTAGTGGCAAAGTACAGTTTAGTACCATAGCTACCACTACCTTGGCTATAGATACCTGCATTGGCATTGCCAGCAGTGGCACTACCTGCACTAAATGTTATACCGGTTGCATAATCATTAGTGGCCTGACCGTTAAAGTGTAGACCGTATGTTCCAAAGCCTGGTGTTGTTGCATTGAATGTATTTTGATAAGATACATTTAATATAGAACTAGCGTAGGTTAAGTTAGCACTACCAGTTAATAAGTTACTTCCACTACCAAAACCGACTTGTGTACTAGTTAACGAAGTTGCACCAGATGTAATACCACTTGCGTTAACCCAGGTAGGTGCGGCATTACCGTTACTTTGTAAGATTTGTCCAGACGAACCATAATTAGTCGATCCACTAAATGCAATAGCACCTGCGGATGTAATACGCATCCTTTCAGTTCTGCCAGTTCCACCGCTTACAACATAAAAGGTCAAGTCGCCTTGCTCGCTGCCAGTTGTGTTAGATCTTATGATTGCACCTAAACCGGCATACTCTATCTCCGTACCAGCAGCATTGTTTAAGTTAAAATATAAGTTTGATCCATTGCCTACGGTGCCATCATTCATGTGTAGGTAAAATAAACCGTAGTTTGGACTTGCGCCAGAGTATCCAGATTTTCTAAATCTAAATGGTACAGGGGTGCTTGCTCCAGTATGCTCAAATAGTGTAATTGAACTACCGGGGTTGCCTATATCTGCATAGAATGCGGCAGATGTGGATCCACTGTTGTTAATAGTAAGTTTTGCGCTTGGACTAGATGTTCCAATACCAACACCGGTTCCGTTAATACGCATTTTCTCTTTTAGAGATAATAGTGCATCACTAGTATTGTTATCGTGTACAAAAAATGCTTGGTATGTGCCCCAGTCTAAGGCAGCATTAGTTCTACCATGTTCGATTGCAGTACCAATGCTATCACTGCCGCGCATAACGATTGCACCTTTACCACTATTTCCCGATCGTTGAACAATTAATGGAAATGTATAATCTGACTGTAATGTAGTTGCGCCAGCTGCTGCATCACCAACAACAATACCGCCTGTACTATGATTGACAAATCCTGTAGCAGGATTAATACTAAATGTACTTGTGGTATAGACACTTTCGGCAGCAGCACTGGCATTATTAGTATCAACAAATGTTAAGAAATAACTTGCACTTGCTGTTTGTGCTACAGTATTAACTTGTGCAGATCCGCCAGCAGCACTATCGGCAATTACAGCACGGTTAACATAAGCAGTACCTGTATTACCAGTGTCAATAATCTTATACCATGTACCCCATGTTGAGGTAGACGAGCTCATTCTATGCCACAAGTTATTGTTATCTGTGGTTGCAATTTGTTGTGCGTTACCACCAGTAAAATCAGTTAACGAAGCACCGTAAGGTCTAAATGTTAAAATGCCGTGGTATGTACCACCGTCTGTTAAACCAGTAGTTGCGTTTGCTTTAAAATCTGCATAAAGCCCCGATGCTCTCTCGCCAGGCGTGTAGTTAGTATTTCTTGTATCAGCTGAGAAAATACTATTACCTTGGCGTGTTAATCCGGCATCTGTTAGGTACGAAGCCATTGGGGCGCCAACCGTATTGTACGAAATTGTAACTGCGGAAGATCCATTAAATGTACTACCGCTTGCAACACCCGAACCGCTGTTGTTTATTGTTAATGCATTGGCAACACTACCTGCACTTAATCCACTTGGATTGACCCAAGTTGGAGATGTATTACCGTTACTTTGTAAGATTTGTCCCGAAGTACCATATGCAGTTTGACTTGAACCAAATGCTATCGCACCTGTACTGGCAATTGTTGCTTTTACTGTACCTGATGTATAAAACACCATATTGTCAGTAGCATTGTTATAGTTAACTAAACCATAGTTTCCAGCACCTGCTCTAGAGAATAATACTCCGGAGTAGTTAGTTACGGTATTAGCAAGTTCAAGATATAAATCTGCTACAGTTGCATTCTCAAAGAAAAATGCACTAGATGCTCCGCCACGCTTGCCTTGTGGAAATAAACTACCGTTTCTTACGTGGAAGATAGATGCCGGTGATGCAGTTCCAACGCCAACGTTACCCGCGGTGTCGAAACGTACTCGTTCACTACCGTTAGCATAGAATGTCATTGGTGTTGTTGCACCTTCAGCAGCAATTCTTAAATCAGTTCCGCCGTTAGCCTGTATATAACCAACTCTACCACTGTTATCGTAAACACTGATGTAACCGCTCGATACACCTCCAAATCTAGATTCGGCGCCAACTACATGTAGTTTGGCTAACGGAGTCGCAACACCCAAACCAACGTTACCTGTGGATGGGTTGATAACAAAACTACTTGTGGTATAAACTAATTCACCTGTTGCACTTGCATTATTGGCATCAACAAATGTTGGATAATAACTTGCGTTGGCAGTTTGTAATACTGTATTAACTTGTGTAGAAGTAGTTGCAGTACCTGCTGTTAGTCCAGTAACACTTACCCAAGTAGGAGCACTACCAGTACCGTTAGTTTGTAAAATTTGTCCAGCACTACCTGCTGCCAAATATGCAGTTGTATTGGCAGCACTTTGATAAACAACAGACATAGCCGTACCGCCAGACAAACTACCACTGAAGTTTGTAGCTGTAACTATACCACCAAAGAAGGCGCCGCCGCTTACACCAACACCGCCAAATACTGTTAATGCACCAGTGCTTGTGTTGGCTTGGTTTTGTGTACCAACAACTGCTCTAATTGCACCGGTTCTGAATGTGCCGTATGTGCCAGTACTAAAATCTCCTGCTAACGATTCAGCACCAGCACTATACCAATGTAATTCTTTAGAGGCGTTATCTAATACCAAAGCGGCATTTGTATCTGTACTATTTGCATAGTAGTGGAATCGAAAACCAATATCTTTACCATCATCAACAAACCACGGAGCAGTTACACCTGCAGGAGGTGTATGCATTTCAATAATATTATCAGTATAGAAAGTGTTTGTACTTAAAATGTAAGTAGCAGTACCACCAAATGTTACTGGTTGATTAAATGTAACCGGCCCGGTGAATGTACCACCAGACGTTGGCATGGCACCAAGTGTATTATAACTAATTGTTCGTGCTACACTACCGTTGAAAGTTGTACCACTAGCATCACCGGTTCCGCCACTGTTAAATGTTACAGCGTTGGCAACACTACTTGCACTACCTGTTACAGAACCACTAAACGATCCAACAAAACTTGTTGCGGTAACTGTGCCGCCAACAAATAAACTACCGCCAATACCAGCTCCGCCTACAACCTGCAAGGCACCTGTGTTAGTTGATGATGTTGCGATTGCGCCACTGACAAACAGTTGTGTGTCAACTGTTCCAGTTCCATAGATTCGTGTGCCGGTTAAGAGTTTTGCCATAGTGTATTATTTATTCTAAATTATAAACCGTACCTTCTACGGAGTGCATTGAAGTTTTGTGCTACTTCGTCTGCAGAAAGTGCCCTGTTATACATTTGTATTTGATACATGTTTCCAATAAATGGCTCTGTAGTTCCCGATATTGCATCCCAGTTTGTAGTTGTTTGTAGTGTGCCGCTCAATGCTTGAGAACCAATACTTACTCCATTCTTATACAACGTCATTGTGCTACCATTCCATGTGGCTACAAAATTGACAGGCTGGTTAGCAACAACTTGGCTGTTAACTCTTAAAGAAGTTATCACGCTGTTAACTGTTAGATAATAATGAATCTGTCCGCTTTGATTGATGCCATCGTTTCTAAGAACAACAGAATCGGAACCCAATGTTACATATCTTTTAATAGTAGAAGCGTTAACCACTGTTTGTTTAAACCAAATAGAAATAGTGTGAGCACCTGTTATATTAGGCTGTGGAGTGAATGATCCTTGTGCTGGACCGTTGGGCCAGACTATTGCTCCACCTTCAGCCGTTGTAAAAGTAGATGACGATAAAGAAAAAGAACCGGCCCCACTAAGATTTGTCCATGTTGTGCCAGATCCAGGATAGCTTGCAGTTTGAGCAGCATCGACCCATTGAATTAAACTAGAGTCTGCAATCGGTGCGCCAGTGAATTCGTCAAAGATAGTACTGACCAATATTGAGCCAGTATTTGTTTGTCGCATTGCCGGATTAGTTGAGCCTCTTGTTAGTGTAACTTCGTCTAGCAACTTTGAATATACTGTGTCCGTAGTTATACTAATTGTTGTTTTAGTTACTTCATCAAAAGTACCGTTGACTAAAAATGTACCAGTGGAAGTTAGTCTGGTTGCTAGTGTTGCCATTATCCAAACACCGTGTCCAAACTTGTTGTGGCAGCATTATAAACTTGATATACCGCGCTTATATTACTGGCATTAACAAATCCAACACGGTTGCCGACATACACACTACCTCCTACACCTACACCACCGTTGATAACTTGTAAAGCACCTGTAGTGGTGCTAGTAGAAGCAGAGTTACTAGTAACAAAAATATTGCCACCAGACTGTGTTAGTGTGCTTTGGTATACAGGTGCCGCTGCACCTGTACTCATTAAAAATTGACCATTGCTACCTGGGCCGGCAAATGCTGTTATACCAGGAGCACTTTGATAATGTAACTGCCCAGCAGTACCAAGGGCAATATTTGATGCGGTAGTTGCATTACCGGCCGTTAAACTTCCTACCGCACTCCATGCGGGTGTAGATCCGTTGCTGGTCAATACAAAGCCATTGGTACCTATTGCTAAAAATGCAGTTGTATTGGCTGCACTTTGATATACAATAGCACCAGCAGTACCAGCTAAAATGCTGGTAGCTGTGGAAAACGATAGATTACTGGCTATGCTCATGGAATGTTCCTAGTTCCTATATTTACCAGATTTTTAAGCCTGTGCTTCACCCCAACGTAGAAGTACAGTTGCACTAGTTGCTCCTGCTGCTGTTCTAATGTTAATAGCTAAGGTGTCAGGTCCATTTGGATATGCACCTACTCCGCCAAATGGACTGTTTGTAAGTTCTTTTAGTTCAGTTAATTCTAATCTACCGTCCGAGTTTGGTGTTGTAGAAAACGCAAATACCTGTTCTCCTGGCGTAGCAAATGTGCCTGCAGACCAAGTAACACTCTGTGCAACCTGTGCAAGACTAGGCTGGCCGCCAACACTTTCAAAGTTCAATGCTGACCATGTTGCTGTATTGTAATTTTTAGGGTTTAAGATTCCTTCAACAATAATAGAACCTTGAGAGTTTGATGGTCCGTTTCCGTATGTTTGCACAGCCACAGCATTTAGTAGCAATTGAGAACGATTTAGTAAATCCTTACTGCCTAAATCTCCCACCGCAGAGTTACTAACACTCGGCGCCAGTCTAATCAAGAATGCTGTTTGAGTACTTGCAGAAGCAGTAAATCCTGTACGTTGATAGTTAAAAATATAACCACGATCTTCGTCAAAGCCGCCATCACAAATTAACGCACTACCCCAGTGGCTCAATGTTGGACTTGCTGTGTTAGATACACATATAATACCAGTATTGGCGGCGTGGGTAGCGGCTGCACCAGCGGTAAAACTTCTCGAACTTCCAGCAACAAACTGTGTTAATGTTGCGGCTCGTGTACATCCTGTAAAAGATGTAGTTGTTTTTCCAGTATAACTAATCAACTCGTTGTCAATATACAATGTTCCTGCGGTTGGAAAGTATGTTGTATCGTTGACCGCCAGTGTTGTGCCTGCGGCGCCTGGATCAGCAGTTAGAAACGCACCTGCTGGACTGCCGTCGTTATCAATACTGTAACGAACAGGCAAGTTACCGGTACGCATGTGTGCTTCAGTGTTAATGTTGTTGTTTTTAATACGGTGAGCAAATATCCAGTTACCATCTCCTCCGCGAATCATATAGTCAATAAATCCAGCACCGTACCATGTGTATTGGATACCCATCATCTGCATCTTACCTGCATCAAATATAAATCCGCTTGGTCCAGTACCGTCAAGTTTGTCAATGTTAAATTGACTTTGAGGAATACGTGTTTCTTGTACTAAACTAGCTTTAACACCTACCGCATTTCCTACACCACGGAAGTCAGGTGTGACGTTCATTGATGTTGCACTTGCTACAGTTGTGACATAATGAGTCATACCACGAATGACAATCTTGTCTCCTACTTTACATTGTGTGGTAAATCGTGTGTTGGTTCCGGTAACTGTGTTAGAGTTAGCGTTAATCGAAATTGTTCCTGATAACTGTTGTGTTGCATTGCGTCGAACTGCACATAGAACAGATCCAGTATATTCCCAGAACATACCATTTTGATCATCAAAACATCCTGCACGAACAACACTACCGTGCCACGATGTTATTCCAACCTTACATGTAATATCTAATACAGCAGTTGTTGCTCCAAGTACACTTGTTGCTAAGAATGTAAATGTATAGTCATCAGTAATACCATTGACTGTGTATGTTCCGTTATATCCAGTAGTAGTTGCGCCGCTTATTGTAACTACAGCACCAATTTGTAATCCATGGTCAATATCATCAACTTTACAAGTCACAGTGGATCCAATTGTTGTTCCAGATGCAGTTAATGTCTGAATGTCGTAACTTGGTCTAAACATTGTACCAGTTGACCACAATAATCCTTTACCAGATTGATAACGGAAATATTTTTTACTTACACGAACTGTTGATGCACCAAACGTCGGAGTTTTACAACTTAAAATGACGCCGCCGTCAAATGGTCTATGTGTTACAGAACTGTTTGATAAGGCATAAACAGTCGGAGTACCCGGAGTAACTACAGCACCTGTTCTTGCTGTAAAGGTAATACTGGTTAAACTAGGAACGCTAGATACAATAAATTGTCCAGTAGCAAATAGTGGGTTTGTGCCGCCACTCATTGAGCAATAAATTGGACAACCTGGAACTAGACCGTGGTTAGATCCAAAGTTAACGGTAATGACAGTAGGGTTTACGGCATTGCCTGAAGCAGTGGTTGTATTTAAACTTGCACCGGTATATAAGTTACCACGTTTCATTAAAGTAGTATCAGTAAGCAAACTTTGACCACTTGCAGTTCCAACTACACCATTGGCAAAATATCTAAGTTGTGTGCTGTTTGGAATATCATAAACAATAAAGTTGCCATCTGCACGACTAAACCCTGTAATACTAGATGCTAGCCCAGTAATGTTAACAGCCTGTCCGGCTAAAATACCATGTGCCGCTGTTGTTGTTACGGTAATTAAACTAAAGGTAGCACTAGAAGTAGTAAAATCTGTTGTAATTGCACTTACTGTTAAGTCAACACCTGGGTATTCAAACACAGACGGGTAGCCACGCATTAATCCGTAACCTGCCCACTTGGTAGGCTGTAGACCGTATTCAAAGTCAGCGTCAATCATCGAGCGTGGATTACTTACACGCATACGTTCAATAGAGTCTGTACCAAACGCAAAAGGTCTAGTAATTGTTTCCTGGCGTTCTACAAATATTTGAAGAATATCAGTTGACAATTGACCAACAGTTGAGAATCCTAAAGTAAGAGTTGTGTATCCGTCTGTCGACTGTACTGCTGTTGGGAAACTCGTTGCATCATTTGCCCTGACCATTGTTGCAGTAGTATTGGTATAAGTAGCGTCAGCAAAGTTATAAAGTATGATGTTTCTAGTTACATTGGTAATTAAGGTGAATTGATTAAGATTCCAGTTTCCTGGAATTTTAATTGTTCCTACTCCCGGTGCCCCTGGCGTAAAAACGTATGTACTTAATAATTGTTTTGACATTCTAAAATTCCTTGATATGTTACTACTTATCCGCCAAATGCTACGGCATAGGCAATTGCTCTTGCATTTATATTATTGATACTGCTGGAAGTTTGTGCAGACACAAACCGCATGATGTCTCCAGCTGTTCGAGCAATGTTGACTACTACAGTAGTACCGTTGCTGGCAGTGTAATCTCCGCCGCCTAAATTAATACCGTTAGCAAATACTTGTATACTTCCTACAGTGTATCCGCCTGTGATTGTAAAGGTAGTTTGCCCACCAGTTGCAGTTATTTCTTGTATGTTAGTTGGTAAAACTTGTGAACCGTTAGTATAGATATTGCCTGCATATAGCGATCCGCCAATACCAACACCGCCAGTTACTACTAACGCACCTGTTGTAGTCGAACTTGCGGCAGTACTGTTGACAATTCTTTGTATACCCGAAGTATAAAAGTTTCCACCAATACCAATACCACCAGCAACAACCAGTGCGCCAGTTATAGTTGACGAACCAGCAGTAGCATTAGTAATGTTAATTGCATTGGTAGTTGTTGAACCACGGTTGGTTATACTCTGTAATGTACTGGTATTCCAAATTGTAACTGCACCGCCTGCTGATGTAGCAACAGTATCAGTTCCGCCTATAATACTTGATACTGAACCAAGTGCTTGAATAGTTGCAACACCGCCGACTACAGTAGCAGTGGTACCTGTACTAAAGTTAAGTGTACCGGCTGTTCCTAAACTTGTTCCGTAACCTTGTATAGTTAGTGCGCTACTGGTGCTAACTTGATATCCGTTTAATATCATGTTTGTAGCAGTCACAGTACCACCTACAACTAGGCCGCCTGCAATACCTGCGCCACCGTTAACAACCAATGCACCTGTTGTAGTTGAAAATGTTGATACAGTTGATGCAATAGTTGTTACGCCTGCACTTGTAATGCGAATACCAGTTGCTGTACTTGACCATGGTGCAATATTAAGAGCACCAGAAATGCCTTGTCCCGTACCTCTCCAATATAGTAAACTATCGCCTGCCTGTGTAGTAGGATTATAACTGCCGCCGGCGGTGTATGCAATAAAGTTCATACTGGTGGAACCGTTTGATACAGACATTCCAACGTTGGCATTTGGAAGCGATGTTCCATCAATTGACGTATATCGAGTTGCGTTAACTGCTCCGGTAGACGGATTTATATAAAAAGTACTTGTTGTATTAACAGTTTCGGCAATCGAAGTTGCATTATTAGCATCAACAAATGTTAGATAATAGTTTGCATTGGCCGGTTGTGCAATTGTGTTAACTTGTGCCGAGCCGCCGGCTGCACTGTCTGCAATAGTTGCACGGTTGACATACATCGATCCAGTACTTACAAATGCAGTTACACCAGGTGCTGTTTGATAAGCAAACTGTCCTGCTGTTCCGCCTGCTAAGTTAGTTGCGGTTGTTGCATTTGTTGCTGTTCCAGTTAAGTTACCAACAAACGTTGTTGCAGTAACAATGCCACCAAATACGGCGCCGCCGGCTACTCCTATGCCACCACCAATTTGTAGTGCGCCTGAGTTAGTTGAAGATGCGTTTGTTGTATTTGTGGAAGTAAAAATACCAGTTACTGTTTGACCACCAGTAACTGCCAATGCCTGGCCAGCAGCAAATGAAGTTGTACCAATACCTAACGAACCTGCTAGATAGTTTGGTGCTGTTCCACTTGCATAAATGTTCCACTTGTTTACACCTGTAGCTGATGCAATTTGACTTGTAAAACCATATACGTTTGTAGCAGTAATGCTACTAGGATCTTGTGCTCTAAATCCAAAATGGTTAGTAAATCTTACATCAGCGGCTGCATTTCTTGATGGAGTTTCACTAGTAAATCCAATCCATGTGCCTACAGTTCCAGAAGTTGCTGCCGCAGCCATATCAATACGTGCAAATGCACCATACATACTACCGTAGGTTGCAGTATTGCTTAACGTAGGTAAAAACAATTGACCGTAATAACTGCTAATTGTTGCAGTAGTTACAGGTGCTAGGTTATGTTGATAGTTAAATGCATATATCTGTGTAGTAGTTGTATTACCAACTAACGTTCCGTTAGCTACAATAAATCCGGGAGTTGATTGGCTATAGCTAGCATTCATCAATATAGGATTTTGTGCAGTGCTGCCTAATACTATTCCGTTATTAAGTGTTAACTGATTTGTTGAGCTAGCACCTCTGTTGGTTACGCTTTGTAATGTACTATTATTCCAAATTGTAACAGCACCACTTGATGCGCTAACAACAGTATCTGTTCCAGCGGTAAGAGAACTTACGCCATATGAGCTTAAACTTGCAGCGGTAATAACTTGGCTACCACCACTAAACATATTGGTAGCAGTGACAATACCACTAAAGAAGCCGCCGCCTGCTACACCAACTCCTCCGCCAATTTGTAAAGCACCTGTGTTTGTACTGTTGGTTGCACTTGTACTAGATACAATAACAGCACCGTTATTTTTTGGAGCAAGTGATAAATTAACAATTGAATCAGTGCCAGTTGCAGTTAATCTAACAGGAGCGCCTGTAGCGCCACCGGCAACTTGTAGATAGTTAACAGCAGGAGTAGTTCCAGCAATGTAAAGTTGTAAATAACCAGCGGCTACAAATCCTAAATCTCCGCCTGATGGATTATAAATTCCTCGGTTAGTTGCACCAAAAGTAAATGCTGGCTGACTTACTGTACCTTGGTTAGTTACATTCATGTAGGCAGCATTTAGTGTATTAGTTACTGTTGTGATACCAGCAACAAATAATCCACCTGCAATTCCTGCGCCACCGCCAATTTGTAAAGCACCTGTGTTTGTGCTGTTAGTTGGTGTTGTATTGTATGTAGAAATTATGTCATCAGTAGTAACCAAAGTAGTTGTTACTGTGGTCAGTTGAATTGTTAGCTTGTTAGCAACAATATCTCCACCAACATACAAGTTTCCACCAATGCCAACCCCACCGGCTACAGTTAATGCTCCAGTTAAGGTACTACTTGAAGCAACAGTTGATGTGATACCTACAACTCCAGTTGAAGAGTTGTAGGACATAAGTGTTGTTCCGCTTGTAACACCATTCCAATTGTATTGAATTTGTCCAGGTAGTCCAGCAGCCGGTATAGTAGATGTGCTTAAAACGTTGGCATAATGTACATCAATGTTTGCACCGCTGTAAGGAATCTCAGAAAATATTAAACTATTGCCAGATAAGTTAAACGCACTTTGTAATTGTGTAACACCGTCAACAACTACTGTTAAAATATTTTTGCTGGCAGGTGCTGTTGATAACGCAAAAGTGGTTGTTGTTCCTGCAGATGCAAATGTATCTACAATAGGACTGTAAAAGAATGTGCCACCACCAACTGTAGTTGTGTTAGTCCATGTAAATCCTGAACCTACTGTAAATTGTAATAAGCTGTTCTGGCTTGTAGGAGGCGGTAAAATGAATACAGTTGAACTAGAAGTTGACTGATATGGAATTTGATATTGAGAACCGCCTGCTAAGTTAGTTGCTGTACTTGCACTACCAGCGTTGGTTCCAATTAATATGCCGTTACTGTATAAATTACGAGCATATAAGTCGCCTTGTATACCAACACCGCCTACAACTTGCAAGGCTCCTGTTGTTGTACTGGTTGCGCTTACTGTACTTCTGATGTTGGTGTTGCCACCGACCCAAAGATCTTTCGCAATGGCAACACCACCGACGTGAATTGCACCACCTGTTGTGGTTGACGTTGAGTTTACGGTTGACAAGAAGGTAGCGGTCGTTGTGACCACAAGGCCGTTCTTGACTTTAAAGTCGGCTGGATTTGACGTTGCCATTAGTTTCCCTTTCCACCAATAGGCTGGTATGCTTTATTTATCGGTTAAAAAATATTTGGTGTATAAAGCAAAAAAGGGCCCGGAGGCCCTTTTAAGTTTACCAAAATTATAAGGTAATTGCTTGTCTGACTGTTTTAATTGTCATACTTGTTGGAGTATAGTTAGCAGTGAATTTCAATGTAACTGTACCAGTTGCTAATGTAGCATCAAACTCGCCAAGTTCTCCCTGGCTTGTTGCAATACCGTACTCTGTCATGTAGACGTTTGTACCATCATGGAATAACAAGATTTCTTCTACATGAATCTTAGTACCGTCTACAATTTGAATAACATACTTACATGTTCTATATGCAGTTGCACTGAATGTATCTAAGTTTATTTGTGAGTTAGATACAATAAATCCGCTTGTGTAGCTGGATAGTAAGAAGTTGTTACTGTAGTAAGCATTAACAGTAGTTTGTGTAGTTGCTGTACCAACTGTAACTGCTGTTCCAACTGTTAAGTTCTTAGCAATACCAACGCCGCCTGCGGTAACAATAGCACCGTTGTTAGTTGCGTTACTATCTTGAGTGCTGTTAAAGCTGGCAATACCTGCTACAGCAATTGTGCTGCCAAATACTGAAGCGCCAGTTGCTGTGAATAAGTTACCAACACTTAGATTATTACCAACTGTTTCATTGTTAGTAACAGTTAAGTTAGTAACAGTAAGTGCAGTTAACGAAATAGTGCTTGGTAAACTTGCTGTACCAGTTACAACTAAGTTATTAATTGTAGCAGTTGTACCTACATACAAGTCTTTGGCAATACCAACACCACCTGCTACCTGAACAACACCTGCGGTTGCAGAAGCAAATGTCGGAGTTGTTCCAGATACGACTAATGTGCCAGCAAATGTACCAGTTGTACCTACATACAAGTCTTTGGCAATACCAACACCACCGGTTGTTTGTACTGCGCCTTGTGTTGCAGAAGCCAATGTTGGAGTTGTATTATTATGGAATGTTAATCCGGCTATTGTAGCAGTTGTGCCTACATAGATGTCCTTGGCAATACCAACACCACCTGTAGCTTGGATAACACCAGCCGTTGCTGATCCTAATGTAGGAGTTGCACTTGTTGCAAGTAGTGTTCCTGCAACAGTAGCAGTAGTACCTACATAAATGTCTTTGGCAATACCTACGCCACCAGTTGTTTGTACAGCACCTTGTGTTGCAGATCCTAATGCTGGAGTTATGTTATTATGGAATGTTAGACCAACAACAGTTGCGGTAGTACCTACATAAATGTCTTTGGCAATTTCTACACCGCCGGCAACTTCTACCGCTGCTACTCCAGTACCATTTAGTGCTGGGTTAGTGTTTGTTGCATTTAATGTACCAGCAATAGTTGCTGTAGAACCTACATAGATATCTTTAGCAATTCCAACACCACCGGTTGTTTGTACTGCGCCTTGCGTTGCAGATGCTAAACTTGGAGTTACGTTATTATGGAATGTAATACCTGCAATAGTTGCAGTAGTACCTACATAAATGTCTTTGGCAATATCTACACCGCCAGACACTTCAACTGCTGCTAAAGTTGGCGCACCACCTAATGCCGGTGCGGTACTTGTTGCATACAATGTTCCTGCTACGGTAGCAGTTGTGCCTACATAGATGTCTTTGGCAATGCCAACACCGCCACTTGATCGTATAACGCCTGCGGCAGCAACACCTAATACCGGAGTTGTGCCTGTTGCAAGTATTGTTCCAGCAACGGTAGCAGTTGTATTTACAGTAAGGTCTTTATCAATACCAACGCCACCAGTTACCTGAATAGCACCAGCTACAGAGTTTCCTAAACTTGGTGTTGAGTTAGTTGCTAATAATGTTCCGGCTACTGTAACTGCACGGGTTCCAGGATTTACGCTGAAACTAGAAGTAGTATAAACTATTTCTCCAGTTGCACTTGCATTGTTTGTGTCAACAAATGTTAAGAAGTAGTTTGCATTTCCAGTTTGTGCAGTTGTTTGTACTTGAGTAGAAGCACCAGAGAACAATGTAGCTGTTACTACGCTGCCAAATACGCCGCCACCGCCAACTCCAATGCCGCCATTGCGTACTTGGAATGCACCAGATGCTGTTGTGCTTACTGCTGTGCTATTAGTTACAGTTGTAATGCCGCCGAATGTTGATCCATCACTAACTGTTAAACTTGTACCAGTACCTTCAACAATTAAGAAGTCAAATGTACCAGTGCTACCTGTAATCTGATCAAGACCAACGCCTTTTAAGAACAAGGATCCATTTAAGTTAATGTTTCCACCAACGTATAAATCTTGAGCAATTGCGGCGCCGCCAGCAGTAACAAACGAACCAGTGTTTGCTCCGTAGCTTGCAGAGTTAGTAGTTCCAGAAATACTTACATTGGTTGCAGTAAATGTTGTGCCGTTAAATCGCAAACCAACGTTAAACGCAGTCTGTCCTGGAGCAGTTTGATAAGGAATTTGGTCAGCTAGGCCGCCGGCAATGTTAGAAGCAGTTGTTGCTAAACCAGCAGTTAGTCCACTTACCGAAGTCCACGCTGGATTACCGCCACTAACAGATAAAATAAATCCGTTAGTACCAATTGGCAACATTGTAGTTGCACCGGCAGCAGTTTGATATGGTAAGCTACCAGATGCGCCACCAGTAATATTAGTTGCAGTATTGCTATAATCAGCAGTACCAACCATCCGGCCAGTTGTATAATTGTATGTAACAGGGCTGTTGACAATGTTACCGTTTGCATCAGATAATAATAATCCGGATGCTGTTGTCAGGTTACGCCCAGTTAATGTACCGCCGCTGATATTGCCGCCAGCATATATGCCAAGACCGATACCAACGCCACCTGCAACTTGCAATGCACCAGTTACTGTTGAACTTGCATTTGTATTGGTTGTTAAAATTATGGCGCCGGTTCTAAATGTTCCGTGTGTAGAACTACTAAAGTCGCCAGAAGCAGACTCTGAACCCGAACTATGCCATTCTAGATATTTTGTTGCGTTGTCTAATACTAACGATGCATTAGTATCTGTACCGTTAGTAAAGTAGTGGAAGCGGAAGCCAATGTCTTTACCGTCATCTACCGTCCATTGTCCATACACACCAGTTGGAGGAGTGTGTAGCTCTAATATGTTATCAGTGTAGTAAGTATTTGTACTTAATACATAGGTAGCAGTTCCGCTGAATGTAACAATATCTTTAAACAATACTGGACCAGCAACGGTTAATCCTTTATCGGCATATACCGCGCCAGCTGTATAAATTGCGTTGGCGGTGTTGGTTGCTGTGTTATAAGCGGTACTCTTAACAACTAAATTGTCATCTATAAGTGTTCCGCCGTTAACAATTAATGCACCTGTTCCACCTGCACTATTAGCAGTTGATGTGTTTGAAACACGAGTTACACCAGCAACGGTTACTGTTCCGCCAAAGTTAGAAGCACCTGTACCAACTGTAAGAATGTTTGTACCTGTAACAAACAATGCGCCACTGAATGTGTTTAATGCGCCATTAAATTGTGAATTGCCTGCGACTGTTAATGAGCTGCCTAAGTATGTTGCACCAGTAGCTGTAAACAGTCCGCCTACTTGTGCATTGCCTATAATATTTGCTGTAGTGGCGGTAAATGTAGTAGCTGTTAGTAGTCCTAATTGACTATATCCGTTTACGACCAGCGGTCCTTGGAGTGTTGTTGCGCCCCAGATAGTTGCAGATGTACCTACTATCAGGTTTTTTGCAATTGCGGCACCACCGTTTACCTGTAACGTTGCTGTCTGCCCAGTAGACGATGTTACAAAGCTGGTACCTTCAACGAGTGCACCGGCCTTTACAACGAAATCTCTGGTAATTGATGTTAGTGCCATTTACATATTCCTAGTGTATTAGACCTTAATTGTGGTCCTAAATATTTGTAGCGTCATTTGTGTTGAATAATAAGGTGTAAAATATAATCTCACAGTGTTATCTCCTTGCACATCTGCCGCAAATTCTCCTAAGTCTCCGTTACTTGTTAATACCGCGTATTCTGTGGCATATACAGTTTGCTGATTATCTACCATTAAAAGTATTTCAATAGTTTCAAATGCAGCACTTGCTCCGGTTCCTTCTTGTATTTGTATCAAATATTTTGAAGATCTATAATTATCTCCAGAATATTCGTCTACAACTACAGTCGCTGTACTATTTACCAAAAGTTTACCAGAGTCCATTATAGCATCTGCTATTTGTACGCTTTCAGAATTGACTCTACCTGCTACACCTAGCCCTCCTGCAATAACTACAGCACCTGTACTGCTTGATGTGCTATTGGTAGTGTTGTCAAAATATACTATGTGATTTGTACTGCTTCCTCTACCCGTAACTGTTTGCAAAGTAGAAGTGTTGGAAATAATAATTGCAGTTGTTCCTGTAACTAGATACGATGTAGTAGTTTCAACCTTGATATCTGGGCCTGCTGTAATAGAACTAATTAAAGAACTTGTGGTAATAACAGGCACGCCTGCACTATAAAGTGTTCCACCAAGCCATAAATCGCCGCCAATTGCGCCACCGCCTGTAATAACCAATGCCCCTGTTGTAGTGCTAGTAGCACTGGTTGCATTAAGAATACTTATTTGGTTAGTAGTAGAATTCCCTCTATCTGTTACTGTCTGGAATGTACTAGTATTCCATATTGTTACTACTCCAATATTTGCACTAACTGCTGTGTCGGTACCAGCATATATGCCTGTAACTCCATAGTTCTGAATAGTTGCAGTTGTAATAATTTCAGCGCCGGCAATTGTCGATGTTGTTCCAATGTTTACGCTACCACTAACTCCTAAACCGCCTTCAATTGTAACGCTGCCTGTATATGTAGATGTACTAACTGTGTTTGTATTGATAGTAATAGGGCTTTGCGGACTGCTAGTTAATTTAATCCAAGCAGTCCCAGTCCATATCCATGTATTTTGACCAATGGTGTATGTATCGTCGACATTTGGGTTAGTTGGAAAATTTAATAATGACATAATTTATCTCTTTAGAATCCTGTGAATTGTACCCAAAACTTTGTTCCACCGTCATTAATATATTGACACTCTGCTCCGTAGGTTGGATTGATCCAGAAATCTCCAATCCTAGGGTCAACAGGAGGTGTTGTTGATATTGTAACTCGTGGTGTATACAGTAAGTAATTTTCATCTGGATTACCGTCTGCGCTATATACGCTTCCAATAACAGTTGCAGTATTTGTAACTGTTAAATTAGGAGTTGTTAACGATTTAGAAATGCTGTTATAATTTAATAAAACAGTGTCGGCTAACGATGCCGAAGCTCCGTTAGTACCTGTACTCATTAACAAATACTGTGTACCAGTTGTTTCATCAATGACAATGACATTTCCCTGCTTCCATGTAGCAGTAGTTCCGTTAGATGTTAGAATACTATCAACTGGACCAATATCAATAAATGCTGTAGTACCTGTTCCTGTTTGATAAGGAATACTACCAAGTGATCCTTTTTCAATATTTGTAGCAGTTGTTGAAAGACCTATAAAGTTATTTGCGTGTGAATCTAAGAAATACGAATCTTGTGGAAGATATGCTCCAACAATCATATTGTTCATATTTCCTGTTACACTAGGCTGAATATCAACACTTCCACCTAAGGTTGGTTGGATATTAACACTTGCGGCAGAAGGGCTTAATGTAACTGCTCCTATGCCTGTTACATCTAAGTCTCCAAGAATGAATACATCTTTTTCAACAATTACATCAGTAACAAAGGTGGCAGTAGACTCAACATGTAATGTTGTGCCAATGTTTAAATTATCTCCAATGCCAACACCACCTACTACAACCAATGCACCAGTTGTCGGATCCACAGATGTTTGTGTGCTAGTAACATTAAGAGATAACACAGTTGCAGTAGTAGCAGTGAACACTTCAGCTGTGGTATTAATTAAATGTGTGTCTCCACCTATCCATACATCTTTAGCTATGCCAACTCCGCCTCTAACAATTAAAGCGCCAGTGTTGGTGCTAATAGATGTTTCTGTACTTGTAATATCAAGTGTTAAACTAGTTGCAGTAGTAGCAGTGAAAACTTCTACAATAAGATTGCCTAGGTAAGCGTTGCCGCCGACACGTAGATCACTCCATGTACTCAATCCGCCTTCAACAACCAACGCACCTGTATTAGTGCTTGTAGAAACTGTACCACCACTTATAATAACGCTGGTTGTTCCTGTTCCAATTAATCTTAAAGGTTGATCGATGACATTGCTATACGCTGTTCCAGAACTAAATTCAATGTTTCCTAGACTACTTGAATAAGTTGTAACCAATGTGTTACTGGTAACAACTGTATATCCTGTGCTGGTCGTTGGACTGGCAGGTAGCTGTGGCTGAGCACCTTTTAAGTCAATGAACTGACCGCTTCCACCTCGTCTTAACGTTGATCCACTAATTAATCCTGGCATTACATTTCCTATTACGAGTTAGCAGTTTGTAGAATACTCATTACTAACTGCATTGAGCCGTTCGAATCAGAGTAAGCTCTAACACTATCTAATTCTTCAATAATCATTTTTCCAGACAGCGGAGTTCCAGCATCGTTTGGAGGGATTGCAAATTCTTTTACCAATATACTTGGCGTATTCCCTGTTTGTCCGCCGAAGCCTTGTGCATCAGGCAACACTGTTTTATATCTGTAGTGTTCAAAACTAACGGTATGAGTTTCCGTAGTTAGGTTAGCCACTTGTGCCATAAGAACAATCGCGGTTGATCCAATAGGAGCAGTATATACCGACGTTGCTGTGTTGGTTGTTAATATTGCTGTCTTGGTTAAAAATTTGTTTAATGGTAATTGTGCCATTTTTATTCCTATTATTCAATTGCCAATATGAACGGAGTCATATTTGCATATAAACTTTGTACAAATGTTCTACCACTTAGAACACCTGTTGCCTGACTAATAACTAATCCTGGACCAATACGGAAGTCGCCGTTTTGATCGGTTGAAGTAAAGAAGACCTTACCACTATTTAACTGAACTGTTTCCTTGCTTTGTACAGGATCCGCAACACCACGTTGCGGTAAAGCACCGTAGTTAGTACCAGCGCCTACGTATTCAAACAAGTAACCAGAAGCACTAATGTAGGAACGTTGGTAGAAGTTTGCAGTAGATCCGTCTGGGAACAAATCTGGCCTGTTAACCGCTTCACCTAGTTCAACAATGTGATATGTTCCTGCACGAGACCAGTAACTTAATCCACTGTAAACGCTGTGGTAGTTTCCACCTGTTTGCAGATCGTAAATTATTTGTTGTAAAATTAATTTAACATCTCTTATGCATTTGTCTTTATTGTAACTTCC
>Ga0114982_1000437_pt1 | contig 22510 bp, 23 predicted proteins | sample Shrwel_input2_FT_FD_87183 | JGI IMG/M metagenome (GOLD analysis project Ga0114982, IMG submission 87183) | Subsurface microbial communities from deep shales in Ohio, USA - Utica-3 well 1 S input2 FT | ecosystem: Environmental > Aquatic > Deep subsurface > Shale gas/oil reservoir > Produced... | reverse complement strand
GTCACAACACGCGGGCGCAATGGACACGCTACAGCGCAAATGCAGCTTCCTGCGTTCCGACGGCTTGCGCTGGGCCAAGACCTTGGCAGCACTAGGCGGCGCGTCACTGACGGCACACCACTTGGTCGATATGGCTGACGGATACACTCGACTGCAAAACCGTTTGAGCACCGTGGCCGAGCCGATGGAAATGGTCAACCAGCTCACTGACAAGATGTTCAAAATTGCAAACAACGCGCGTGCGCCGGTACAGGAGCTGACCACTACGTTCGTGCGTCTCGACTTGGCGATCAGTCAGTCAGGCGGCACGATGGACGAAGCGGCACGCATGACTGAAACCTTGGCTAAGGCACTGAAGCTGACCGGCGCAACGTCGTCCGAAACCCGCTCCGCCATGATTCAGATGTCGCAGGCGTTCAACAAGGGCAAACTGGACGGTGACGAATTCCGTTCCATGATGGAAAACGCGCCTATCGTTGTGGACAACATCGCCAAGGCGTTGAACGTCACCCGTGGTGAGCTGCTTAAAATGGCTCCCGAGGGTAAGATTACGGCTGACATCATGCGTAAAGGTTTGGCCGGTGCTGCGGCGGTTGTCGATGAGAAGTTTGCCAAGTTGAAGTGGACTATCGGCGACGCGTTCCAAGTCCTCCGCAACAACCTGATGCAGACGTTCGGTGAATTCGATAAAGCTGTGGGCATCACTGCGACAATCGCGTCCGGCATTGCACTGCTGAGCGCGAACCTGAACATCCTCGGTGGGGCACTTATCTTTATTCTGCCACTGATTCTCGCCTTGCTCGCGCCGCGTATTTGGGGTGTGCTCGCGCTGGCCTCTGCCCTGCTGGCTAAAGCCGGTTTGGCTGTGTTGCGGCTCCGTGGCCCTGTCGCTGGGCTGGCTATCGTACTGAGCGGCGTGATCACGCGCTTTAGCATGCTGGCACTGGCTGCCCTTAGCGCCACGGCGCGGTTCAGCGCTTTTCTGGCTGTCAACGCTGCATTAAGCGCCCGCGCGGTCGCAGGTATCGCACTGAACGCTGTATGGGCGGCAAGTTGGCGCGGGCTGGGCGTCGCCGCAGCGACGGCGGGGCGGATGATGATCGCTGCGTTTAGCTTCGGCCCTATCCTACTCGCGCTGACCGCAATTCTCGGGATCGCTGCTGCTTTCGGCGACCAGATGATCGTGAACACGCAAACCGGCGTAACCTTCGGGGACGTCGTGCTCGGTGCGGTGCAGGAGCTTGGCGCGTTCTTTGGTGACACCATCGTCACTATGGCGAACGCGTTCATGGACTTTACCGGACTGGGCGAGGCCGATTTTAAGTCGTTCACTGACGTACTGATGGCAGGTATCACAGCTTTTGCCAAGGGCGTGGCATTTGGGTTCGACTGGATCTTGACCGTCATGATGAACGTCTGGCGTAACGCCAAGGCGGCGGCACAGTGGTTCATCAAAGGCGTGGACGACCTGTTCACCACGATCTTTAACGGCTGGGCCATGCTCATCAATGAAGTGTTTGGTTATTTCACGGGCAAGCCGCTGGTCGTGACAATGAAGTACCGGCTTGAGCCGGAAGAAGGCTTCGGCTTTACGCCGGAGCAGACTGTTGGCCGCGATGCGCTCGATTTGTTTGGTGATCGAGTCAATGAGCGGGCTTTGCAGCGTCGGCAGCAGAAGCAGAAAGAAGCTGCTGCACAGGCTGCGTTGCGCACCGGAACCAGCCCTACCGGCGGTAACGACGAGGAAGAAGAAAAGCTAAAGAAACGGCTTGAGCTTATCGAGGCGTTCAGACGCGAACAACAGAACGCTATCGACTTAGCGTTTGACCTTGAGCCGACACGCGAAATCAATCAGGCCATGATGGGTTTGATTGAGCAACTGCGGTCGCAGAAGCTCGCGCCACTTGGCGATGGCGAGAAGCAGACGCTTCGTAATTTAGTGGCCGAGCGCGTCGAGACAGAACGGCTTGCTTCAGTCACCAAAGAGCTGCATGACGAATACCGCAGCGAGCCAAACTTTGACCGGATGGAAAAAGCACTAGGCGCGTTGTATCGTAGCAATGCAGTCAGTGCTAAGTTTTACGCCAGAAAAACGTACGAGCTGGCCGAGGCGCGTAAAGAGGCTGAGGACGCCTCGTACGGCGTAGTCAAAGCAATGCAGGAAGAAATGGCGCTGCAAGGCGTCTACGGCAAGCAGCTAGTCATCGAGCAGAAGTTGCTTGAAATTCGCAAGCGTGCTGAAGCCATCGGAGAGCTGCCGCTGTTCGAGTCGAACGAAAGTGACCTACGTGTCGAGCTGACTCTGATGCAGCAGCAGATCGACATGGAGGCAGCGCGTAAGGAAGCATACGACGCCACTATCGGACAGGCCGAGGTGTTGGCACAGAAGCAAGCCACCCTTAACTGGTTGTACGAACAAGGTGGTGTGAGCCTGTCCAGCTACCGACAGCAGCTATGGGGCATCAAAGCAGAACAGCTCGGCTTGAATGCAGCTATGTCGGACAGTGTGGGCATTCTAGGCTTCGCACAGCTCGGCTTCGCTAACTTTATGGCACAAATGCCTGCCTACGGTATTGCAATCGCGGACATGATTCAGGGTAGCCTGACTTCGGCTGTTGACGGTATCGCTGCGGCCATCGCTGACGTTGCCACGAACACCCGCGAGCTTAAAGCGCAAATGGAGCAAGACCTTGGCCGCAGCGTTACAACAGCCGAAGTCCTGACTGAAAAATTCCGGCAGCTCGGTCAGACTATTGTGCAGGAAGCTATTTCCGCTGTAGTTAAGCTCGGTATCCAGCTCGCCCTACAATCGGTGTTCAAAAGTTTGATAGCCAAAAAAGACGTGGCAGTGGCGCTGCTGGCGACCAAAGCCACCACGGCGGCCCAAGTAACAGCCATGACCGCAATCGCTACTGCCGCCGCCCCTGCCGCTGCGGCCGTGTCCCTCGCGACAGCAGGCGGTAACAGCGTACCGGCCATGACAGGCATCACCAGCACCTTCGGCTTGACCAAGAGCTTGTCGGCGCTCGCCGCCTTTGCTGACGGTGGTTATGTCGCGGGTAAAGGCACAAGCCGCAGCGACAGTATCCCTGCCCGCCTGTCCAACGGTGAGTTTGTAGTCAACGCCGACGCCACCAAGCGCAACCTTGGTTTGCTCCAAGCGGTCAACAGCGGCAAGTCAATTGCAGCGAAAAACACGCGTGGTGCGGGCGGCATGAAAGTTACCGTAGTCAACAATGCGGGTGGTGTTGCCCACAGTGTCGAGCGCATCAGTGCTGACGAGATCCGCATTACCGCGCGGCAGGAGGCGCAAAAGTTGCTTGCCACGCAGGCAGGTGCTATCGTAGCGCGTGAGATGGACAACCCGAATAGTCAAATGTCCAAGTCACTCACCCGCAACACGACTGCCGTGAGAAAGCGTTCATGATCTATCCCGTGCTCCGCCCCGACTTAAAGCCGAGTCAAAGCTCGTACGGCTTTAACTACAACAGCGGCCTTATCGTCACTGATCTGGCTGGCGGCCCGCCGCGCGTCCGCAGGGGTTACGCTAACAGCTACACCGAGCTGGCTGTGACTTGGCAGTGCACGGCGATCCAGTACGACTATATGCAGGCATTCTACCGCGACGGTATGCGTGAAGGTCTACAGCCTTTTTGGATGTGCCTCATGGCGGAAGCTACCAGCTTGATGCCGCATCTGTGCTACCTAAAACCGGACACGTTCGGGCTGGCGTCTGTGGCGGGCGGCACGTACATGGTGCAGGCCACAATTATGTTCAGACCGTACCGCGCGTCAGACATGTTGGCCTACAGCGAGGCGGTACGCAACGCTATCGAAACCAACGGCGACTGGATTGACGTTAGCCCCGAGATCCGCGCACTACTACCGGCGGCGTGCGGTGACATTGTGCAGTGCATGCCTGCGAGCATCCGGCTTGCTGGCGCGCCTTACGCCGACATTTACTACGCCTCTATTGTGGTGCGCTCCAGTGTGGGCACTGCTGCTGTTGGGCGCACGGCTTCGACGCTGTTCGAGGCGTTGTTGCAGATGATTACCGCCGTTTCAGCGGAGCTGCCGCCAGCCGCATGGATTCTTGCCTCAACCGCGAGTGATGCAACTGACATCAAGATCAACTTTTACCGCCCGACGGGGTGGGACGTCGTACCTATTGAGGTTAGTTTTGCCCTTGGCACGACTGGCGGCGTCGCAGCCGACTTGACGCAAGTGAGCGTACCGGCTAACGACACGTTCCGTAAGGAAATATCGGGCGTCTTCACAGAACAGATCAATCATCTGTTTACCCTCGACGATGGGCGTTTTTGCGGATTAAACCAATGACCGACGCAGTGACTGAATTCTTTCTGACGAGCAACCCGCTGGTCGTGTTAATCGACACGATGGAGCTGACGCATCCATCGTGGGCGGAGCCGGTGCGTTTTACGCGTAACGACTACGCCGGTTTCACGGGCGAGGTTGATGGCGTGGCTGTCTTCTTCCCGTTCGTGCAGTCTACGGTGAAAGCGGCGGGCGTCACGGGTGACCTTGACTACAAGCTAGAAATTCAGCTCGCCCTCGGTTACGAGCTTATTAACCTACTGTCCACGGCTGACCTAACGCAGCCGATTGCCGCCGTATACCGTGGCTACAGATCCGACAGCACCGACGCCCTTTATGAGCTGCCTCTGGTCGTAGACGAGCTTGTGTTTAAACAGGATATTGTGCAGTTCACCGCAGCGGCAACGCCTATGAACGACACGGGCACAGGTGAGACATACGCTTTGAGCCGCTTTGTCGGCCTGAGTCCGCTGCTATGAGTTGGGCAGATCTCTACACGCGGCGTTATAGCGACAACTATAATTGCAGCAGCTTCGCCACCGAGGCATTCAACGCGATTCACGGCACGGGCGTGGCTGACTTTAACACGCTGCTGGCAAACAACCAACTGAGTGACAGCGCTACACCCGAAGGCTGTTTTGTGCTAGTTGACGGCGGTGTGTTGCACGGCGCGCACGTTGGCGTGTACCATTGCGGGAAAGTGCTGCACCTTACGCAGCGTGGTGTTGTGGCTGAGCCGCTACAGACTTTTCTCATGGGGCGACGTACGTGGAAATTTGCAAAACCTACACCTTAGTCTACACGACACACGACGGCGCGGCATCTGAGACTTGGACAGGCGACAGCCTTCAGCAGCTACTGCTGACGCACATTAAGACTTGGGATGCCACCCTCGGGCTATACGCCGACTACGTGGCCGATCACAAGCGCATCCCACTGGGCAACAGCTACGAATTCGACCAACTGGCCCAGCTACCGGCCGGACGCTACGTGGTATTTCGCGGCGCAGGTTTCTTGCCCTTTCTCGTTGTGTTGGCTATCGGGTTTATCGCCCTTGTCGCTGTGGCGTATTTGCTACAGCCTCCCGTGCCCACAATTCCAACAACATCGCGCGACAGTAGCGGACAATCGAACCGGCTGTCGCAGCGGCGTAACGAAGCCCGCCCACTTGAGCGTATACCTGATCTATACGGCCGCACGCTCGTGGTTCCTGACCTTATCGCGCCCGCTTACGTTGTGTTCGAGAAAGGTGTCGAAGTCGAATACGGTGCGTACTGTGTTACACGCGGTGAAGTCATTGTGCACGGCGTGTACGAAGGCGAAGTACCCCTCGACACACTAGACAACTCCACGGCGGCTGTCTACCGTCCGAACACCTATCCGTCGATCAACCAGCAACCCCAACACTTTGTGGGCACGCCTCAATGGCCTACAGCCAACTTTGAGTTTGACGAATTCCTGTATGTGCGCGAGTACACCGCACTGAATGGGCAGACCCTGCCCAAGCCTAAAGCACCCCTCAGCCGCTCGCTCGTGCTGACCTTCGGCGCTGACGGCAGCATCTCGAAGGAATTTGGCGTCCTGCCCTTTGACGAAGACTACGCCGTAGGCGACAAGATCGTGCTGGACAGCTCGACCGATCTGTTCCTAGGGCTGCCGCCGCGTACGCTTACTGGCACGTTCCGCGTCGTTCGAGCCACCAGCAGCATATTCTATGTTGAAATGCAGGTAAGTGACCCAGCATTGTTCGACGGTATAGATGTCGATACGCGACTTGTCTTCCGTGAGATAAAGCTCGCTATTTTTGCCGCAGGTGTGCGAGAGCTTAACGTCGCCGATTTTTTCTACGTCACAGAAAAACCCAACAGCACTACGCTGCGTTTCGGCTACACCAAGTCGGGCACGTTCGCACCTTGGCTGCGGGGCGATGGTGTAACGCTGTCAAGCCGCGACATCGAATTTTTACTTGATCGCGGCTTGAATGCAGCCTACGGGTTCAGCGCCGACACACTGACGCAAACTTTCGACAGCGCCAGCCCCGCGCGTTTTAACCTGAACGGTGAGTACACGATTACCGCTGTCTATCCGAGCGTGATGTTTTTGAGTGACGTTCGACAAGTGAATCCAAATTGGCAGTCACTCACTACATTGACCGAAGCTCAGCGCACCGTCGTCTACCCGATGACGCGCGTCGAACGGCCGTGGTTGGGTGAGATTGAGCTTAACCCTATTAACCGCGAACAGTGGTTCGGTGGCACGTTGTGGGTGAACATTACCGCGTCGCAGGGCTTTTACCAGTCGAACGGTAATGGCGACAAATTCGGTTTGGTGCTCGGCTTGGAGCTGGAAGTCAACTGGCGGTATGCCGACGGTTCCCTTGCTGTGACAACTTACGGCGAAGGTACATTTTACGGCGGGCCAGACAGCTTGCAGGGTCTGGGCCTGTCGTTGTACATCTACACGGTGGATATGAGCTTTATCCCGCCTGCCAACACAAAAGCATTCTTGCGTGTCCGCCGCCGTGCGCTCGTGGAAGAAGCCGGTATTAACTACACAGACGCCCTGCAAGTGCAGCAGATCTACTTCGGACGCAAACCGCTTGAGAGTGAATACGCACGTATGGGCGACGTGACCACGTTGTTCACGCGCGTAGCTGCGAACGTATCCACGACCAGCGTGTCAGAGCGCCGTGTAGTCGTTGACGCCACCCGCGTTTTGCGCGGTGTAGACAGCACAGGCGCGCCTTACGTTACAGCAGATGCCAACTTACCCGCCATCTTGAACGCTATGGTCAACGATCCGCACATCAGTCGCGGGGCGGTTACCGGCTTCAGCGCTGGCTCGCCGGAGGACAGCGAGTATTTCGCTGCGATGGCGCGAATTGGTTTGTTTGGTAAAGAATTCGGCCACGTTTTCGACGATAGCAAAATTTCATTTGAGGAAATGGTCGATGTTGTGGCGAGCGCTTATTTCGGCAAAGCGTACCGACGCGGCAGCCAGATGGTTGTTGAGTACGCGACAGCCAACAATGTGCCCACACTTTTACTGACACACCGCAACACGTTGGCCTCCAATTCGACCCGCACGCTGGCACTGGGTTCCAAGCGCCGGTTTGACGGGGTAGAAGTGACCTTCCGTGACGCGACAGACTTTGACCGACCGAAGACCATTTTTATTCCGGCGGACAAGTCGGCCGTTAATCCGCAAAAGGTCGAGCTGCGCGGTGTGCGAGACGAACAGTGGGCGCAAACACACGCGTGGCGGCTGTACAACAAAATACAGTACCAGCGCAACGGCTTGGACATTACCGTGCTGGAGGAAGGCGCTTTGCTCACTCCCGAGGCGACGGTACTGGTGGCCGACTTCAGCAACGCCGAGTATTTCGACGGCGAGGTTCTGGCGCTTGCAGGCGATCTGCGCACCGTGACGCTTTCCCAGCCGATCCAAGACCTGTTTGAAGTACCTGCCGGAGCCATGACGCTGCAACTCCAGCGACCCGACGGAACAACCTCAAGCCACGGCGTAGAAGCTGTAGTCAGCGACGACACTATTCGCCTCGCCGAACCTATCTCATTCAATGTAAATACTGACGCAATGGAGGCCGTCGTGACGCAGTACATCCTGACGCTGGACACGGGTGTATATTCCGCGAACGTATACCGCGTGGCTGAGAAAGAAGAACGTGACAATCAGTTATGGAGTGTTAAACTGGTGCAGGACGACCAACGGATTTACAAAAATGACCCAGCTAACGCATAGCCAGCCCTCACCCATTTCGAGTGTAGTTAGCCTACACTCCAGCGATTTCATTGTCTTGGGCAGCTTGATTGCACTCGCCCTAGGCGTTCTACTGGGTGCGTTGTACAAACCGCCGAAAGCTACCGCCGGTCACCCCATGCCACTGCACGTACGGGTGCTGTTCTCTATTGCTGGTGGACTGTGGGCATTTATTTACTTGCTAGATGCACATGGTACACTGCTGGTCAAGACACCGATTTGGGTGGCTGGCGCTGCATGGCTTGCACCGGCAGTCGCGCATATTGTACACGCGGCCGGAGTCAGCTTCGCGCGCAAATTGTTCGGAGAGGACGTTTAATATGGAACCTATTCTTTACTTTGCAGCGACGTCGCTCGCTTCTGTTGTCACTGCCCTGCCAAACAAACTGTACGACACCTCGTGCCTCAGTAAGCAGTCAGCTTGGGTGCTCATCGCCGTTGGCGGTATGATGGGCATGGCGCAAGCTGACTACGCTGCGTGGGTGTGTATCGTAGGCGTAGCGCTGCTTTTCGCGCTACACTTTTACACTTACTCAACCGAGTTCACCCCAACTTCTGCCCCGATCAGATTCGACAATAACCGGAACCCGTAACCGGATCGAATTTTCCATAATGTGCTGCATTTCCTTAAAGCCCTCGCGAGTCGCAGGGCTGTCGTCACGAACGCTGAAGTCAAGCTCATCGTGAACAGTTAGGCGCGGCACACCGATCTGGTCAAAAATACCACTCTTGTAGCAGTCCACCATAGACTTTTTCATCACGTCTGCCGCTGAGCCTTGCAAGGTGCGGTTGATGGCCTTGTGCGTGTGGGCACGTTCGATCTGTGAACCGTAGGCCCGAATAGCCGCTGCGTAGTCCATCGGCACTGCGTCAGGATGGTAACCGCGCGGTGACCATTTGTCGAAGTACGACAGCCGCCCCATGATCGTGCGCGCGATACCCTCGCGGTGCACCAACTGTGCGGCCCAGTCCATCGTGGCTTGCACGTATGGCGCGCCTTGGTGATAGGCCGAAAAAATAGAGTCAGACTCTGCCCGTGTAATGCCGAGCTGCCTTGTAAGCAGCGGGATACCCATCCCGTACAGCAGGCCAAAGTTAATGTTCTTGATCGGCTTACGCGGGATCTCAAGCCCTGTTTTAGCCTTAACCAGCGCCTGTGTGAACACATGGTAGTCGGTCATTGGGTTGTTGTTGTACTCGGCGCGCACTTCGTCAGCGCCCATACCGACAGCGAAATGGCAAAGCATCCGGTATTCAATCTGTGAATAGTCTGATGATTGCCAGCAGAAATGGCCGTAGTCGGGGATGAAGCACTTACGAACCAGCTTACCAAGATCGCTGCGTGACGGGATGTTTTGCAGGTTCGGATTAGAGGCGGACAACCGACCGGAGCGTGTACCGCCTTCGTCGGCGCGCAATGGGTTGAAGTCGCAGTGCACCTTGCCATTCACGTTGCCGTTAATCAGGTACGACTCCAAGAACGTGCCACGGATCTTGGACTTTTCGCGAATCGCCAAGATGCTATCGACGACCGGATTGCCCACAAGTCCCTTCAGGTATTCTTTAGTGAACGACGGCGCGCCTGCGTCGGTGAAACCGTACTTGATGCCCTGACTGTCGAACAGGCGGGCTAAGTCACGGCCGCTGTCCACACTACCCGTCCAGCCGTACGCCGCGTCGAGCTTAGCTTGGTCTTGTTCAATTTCGACACCTAACTTGGCATGCAACTCCTCAGCGTAGCCTAGATCAATCGATACACCCTCAAGGCGCATTTTTACCAGCAGCGGCAGCAGCTCGCACTCCATGTCGTACACGTCCTTGAGGCCGCGTTCAATCATGATCGGCCACTGGCGCTGAAGAATAAGCAACGGCAACTCGGCGTCGTCTTCGGCGTAGTGCGCTGCGACTGGAGCTGGAATCTCCCAGATATGCTGCCGCAGCTTTTTCTCGGACGTGTTCGGCCAAGCGGCGCGAATGTAGTCGTACATACCGTCGGAAGCCTTGCCACGCCCAAGGTACTTCGTACCGAGGTAGTCCAAGCCGACGTAGCCGTCGTCACTAAACAGCGCTTCCATCGCCTGAATATCGTGCCACCGGCCACCGAGCCACACACCCTCAGCAGCGAGCGTGCCCGCGTCGTATAGGATGTTTGCCCCGACTTTAGGCATGCTACGCCCGAGCAAGTCGCGCAGGAACGCCAACGTGCTGTTGACGTCCATATTGTACCCGTCGCTGTTCTTGTGGCGCATAGGCAGGTAGCACTTCTCGACGTGCCCGTCGTTGAACATGGCAGCTAACGACACACCCGCGATGAAGCTGCGCCCTTTGCCCCAACCAGCCCCGTGCTCGAAGTCCATCTCGCGCGTCTCGGTATCGACACCAATCGTGTGGGCATTGACGTAGTGATAGGGCAGCGCTGGCGTTTTCCACCCGCGACACGCTGCCGGTATTGGCGGCATTGCGCCTTTGCGTACATGCTTTTTGTGCACTACCGGCACATCATCGAAGAATAGACTCATGGCCGCGTCTCCGTGAACCGGAAGGCGGCGACACACACGGCGTCGCTGCGGAAGTACAGGGCAGGGCCAGTCTCCACGCACTCAAAGCACGACAGGTTGATAGCGGCATGCAGCGCCGAGGCTTTGACCACGACTGTACCTCCCACGGGTAGCGCGACTTCTTCCGTCAGCGTGGCGTTTTCGTGGTGCATCACAATGGCGTCAGACTGGAGCTTGACTTGCTCAGCGGGCATCGCCTTCAGCATGTCTTTGATGGTTTTCGCGTACGGCTGTAAGTCCCACTGGTGTAGTGACAGATCGCCTGCCTTAGCCAGCAGTGCGAGCACGCGTTGTTTTAGCGGCAGATCCATCGGCTCGACACATAGTGCAACCGCGTATGAGCCGTCTTCGTAGTAGAACGTCACACTGTGTGGGCCAGCAGACACGGAAACAATCTTCTCACCCACACTGATGACCTTGGTCAAGTCTTCGACGAAGACCGTAAAGTCAGGCAGTGCAAGCGAAGTCGCCAGTAGCGTAGAGCGATCCGTCCACCACACCAAGCCGCCGGTAGAGCTGACCTTTGCCGACAAGCTGTCAGCGGACGTGCCTTTGCACTGCTTGAGGAACGCCCGCAACTGCGGCGCAAAGTCGAATGTGTACTGCTGACCATACGCCACGTTGTGCGGTACGTCGTTCACCGGCATTGCTGCGACCTTCAGCGTACGCCGCCCCAGTTTTACACTGAGCTGACCGTTAAGCTCGGTAGTGGTGAACACTGAGCCTTCGGACGCTTCGACGTTCTTAAGCAATTGCATGCCGCGCGGTGCTAGACCAAGCTCAATGGTTGTCGGGGTGGCGATTGTTGTTCCGCCGTCCGTGGCGATTGCGAAACCGCCACGAAACGAGATGTGATTTTCAGCCGTTATGGCGGCTTTCAACTTCTTGATTTCTAACATGGTGCACCTCAGAACGGGATATAGTCAAACTGTTCGCAGCCGTACGCAATCACGCGTGCGGGCGGCCGCTTGTTGACGAGGCGGCATTGCTCGGATGCCTCGTCGAAATGATCACAGGGTAGACAACTACGCTGCACGTATGTTGCCGCTAGTGCGTCACGGAGGCGAATGAGCGCCGCTTGACTAGGCACTAACGGGTACAGTTGGTCTGGCGAAGCCATAATTTACCACCTTCGGGTTTTTTGTGCGGGCTGAAATTAAGATCTCGACGCTGAACGGCGTTTTGATCTCAGGGATGCGGCTCATGGCCTCATCGTTGGTTAGCGGAACCGGCGCACGGGCGTGGAGCAGCCACCAGTCTTGCGACGCCTTGCTTGTGCCAGCGCCGTTGAACGTGTGCTGAAGGTAGTAACGCTCGCGGTTTTTCGTCGTGTATACAACCTGCATCACGCGCGCGCCTGTGAATTTGTTCACGGTGTGCTTATAGCCGATGTTGTCCAGCTCGCGCCATTCGTACCGTTTTTCCTCGCGCGCGATAAGCTCCAGCGTACTTGCGTGTTCGGTAATGTTCTTGTGACCTAGGAACAAGTGCCCACAGTGATCACAGACACGCGCCGAGGCATGCAGGTACACGCCGCAGGTTGGCGTCGGACAGATCTTTACCGGCGCTTCAGCGGTTGAGCCTTTACCGCGACCGCGTGGCAGGACTGGATCGTTGATCGGGCCTAGCCGCTTGGTGTTACCAGCGAAGTCGAGCACCAGACAGTCTTCTTTGTCAGGGTGCGGCCGTGTGCCCCGTCCGAGCATCTGCACCCAAAGCGAGGTTGACTTGGTGGCACGCACCACAGCGATCAAGTCGAGTGCCGGATAGTCGAACCCTGTCGTCAGCACGTCGTTGTTCACGATACAGCGCAGCTCACCCGCCTTGAACGCCTTGAGTAGCTCATCGCGGTTCTTGGTGTTGGCCGATACGACAGCAGCGCTGTAGCCGCGCGAATTAAGCTCAGTAGCCAGCAAGTCGGCGTTCTGTAGCCCTGACGCAAACACCAACCACGAACGCCGTTCTTCGCCGCATTCGATAATTTCATCGCAGACCGCGACGATCTTCTCGGGGGTGTTGACCTGTTCGGCCAGACTATCCAGCACGTAATCACCGCCGCGCGACTTGGCATCGGTGACGTCCACTTCCATTTTGGTCGGGCGACTGGTCAGCGGAGCCAAAAAGCCTTCGTCGAGCAAGCGGTTGAAGCCCTCGAAGCTGCACATGTCATACACAATGTCATTGAACAGCGGCAGCACCGGATCGTCTTGCCCGCGCTTGTTGTACGGCTCCGTCAGCATGCCCTGCCCTTGGCGGTAAGGCGTGGCAGTTAGGCCGACCACGACCATGTTCGGATTGATCCCGCGCAACTGCGACAGCACGTCTTTGTACGTCGCTTCTTCGCTTGGTGACACCCTGTGGGCTTCGTCGATCATCACGATGTCGCGCCGCCCCAGCAACGCCACGTTCGACCGCACTGTGCCGATACCGGCGTAAGTACACGGCGTATGCCACTCGCGTTTCTTCAGCCCTGACGACCAGACGCCCAGCGGTGCGCCTTCCCAGTATTCGGACAGCTTCTCGGCGTTCTGTTCGACCAACTCTTTGACGTGCGTCAGCATAAGCACGCGGGTGCTCGGATACGTCGTCATCGCGCGCTTGGCGATCATTGCCAGCACGAGGGACTTGCCTGTACCTGTGGGCAAGGCAGCCAGTGGGTTTTTACCCCGATTTTCCGGCTTGATGATAAAGTCGAACACGGCGTCGCAGGCTTCTTGCTGATACCAGCGCGGTTGATAGATGCTCATCAGTCGTACTGCTCCCATGCTTGGCAGGCTTTTAACTGGTCGTCTTTGGTCGGGATCACGGCGTTCCACTTACCGCAGTACCACTCACTTGCGTCTGTCGGTTTAACATGCCTACAGCTTCGACAGGACACGCGGGGCTGTCCACCAAAGTGGCACACCGCCCCATGATCGCAAAATTTGCACGCGAAGGACGTCGGATTGGTCGAGATGCGGGCGAAGATGCGCGGGGTTTCGCCGCTAATGATGTCCCGTGCGCGCTTGACGTTACGCTGTGCCAGCACGCGATCAACTGCGTACAGCTCAAAATAAAGCGTTTCGTCGTTCTTGTTCAGCGCCATGTACAGCACGTAGTCGATGTCGTGCGCGTAGGCGTACAGCATGCCCTGCATGTAGTGTGCCGGATACGCGGCAGCGACACCCTTTTTGCTCACTTGCCCGAACGGCGAGTTACCGTGTGTTTTGCACTCGACTACAACGCGTACGGGAACCGCCCAGCCGGTGAGACTTGGCGGCAGCACCGCGATGGCGTCGAGACTGCCCCCGAGGTGCGGAACGCCAAGGTCAGCGCGATACTGCGCGCCTGTGGCGGGATCTACGCGGGATACCTCAGCGCCCGCACGAACCAGCATGTCGAGCATCCGGTCTTCTTCGCGCTGGCCTCGGTCAAAAATACGCAGCAGCCGTTGCGAGTGGTTCGGTACAGTCGCCCAGCGAAAGCTGTACCAGATAGACCGATCACACGGCTTGCCGAGAATTGAACAGCCGAGATGCTTGCGTGCGCCGTCGTCATTTGTGAAAGAATTTGACACGGCTTCTTTTATCCTTGCGGATATGTCGCTTAATTTCACGTCGTGCGTTTTTTCTGTACTCAAGCTCATTTTGCCGTTGCTCCTCAATGCGTTTTTGGTTGCGCTTGCGGTTCTTTGCACAGCGCCGCAGGTTCAGTTTCATGTCTGCCACCCGACCCCGCAGATAGTCCCGCGCCATGACCAACTCATTGTAATGCAGCCATGAGATGTGGCACTGGTCAGGCGGTATGTCTAGGTGGGCGGCGAGCTGGTTATACGCGGCGTTTCGCGTGATATACGAGCTGTGCCAAAGCTGTTCCAAGAACGTGTGGGTACGGTGGCGCATCCGGCGCGTGTCCATGTCAGCCATGTAGCCCATAGGCTCAAAGCTGTCGGGGTGCGTCAGGACGGCAGCACCGCAGCGCGGGCACTGGTAGCGGTGTTTAGGGTGTACAACTTCTTGAATCGTGGTAAAAGCGACGTTCAGGATAAGGTCTACAGTCGGATTGCCGCAGTTGGGGCAACTCGTTGGGGGTACGACGCGACCATCGGCGTCTAACTCCATTCGGCGTGGCATACTAACCTCCAATGAAACTGTGGGCATGATTGCCCACAGTTGTTACGCGACTAAGTTATTGTGGAGCAGCCCATGCCGGTTGCGCTGCAACTGGTGCGGCCTGTTGTGGTTGTGCCGGTTGCTGTACCTGTGGCTGTGCCTGCACTGCTGGCTGAGCCTGCGGTTGCACGACAGGCTGAACGGCCGGTTGCGCGTGCGGAGTCATTTGCGGAGCTGTACCGGCCTGTGGTGCGCCAGCCAAACCGAATTGACCCTTGACCAGATCCGAGCCGTCGGAGTAGAACCACTGGGTGACCTTGTTAGACGACTGCTTCTCGCCGGTTTTCAGACCAGCCGCGTTTTTCTTCTCAAACTCTTGCAAGATGACACGGGCACGGAACGGCTTGCCGTAGAGTTGGGAGGCGTCGGTCAACTTTGGCACGCCGGTAGCGTGGCAGTAAGCAGAAAGCTCCTGAGCCGCGATACGTTGGGCGTCTTCGTTTTTGTACCACAGGCTCAAGCTGTGGGTAACAATCACGCCGAAATGGTCGCCGCTCGCCACTTGCAGCTTCAGTTTGAGGCCGGTTTCGTTAGTGTCGGTTTTGGTCGCGTATTCGTGTGCAACGATTTTGAAGTCATAGATGGCTTCTGGCAGCAACGTCGCGCCTGTTGGCAGATTCGTCTGCGTTGCGTCGAAGTTTAGCGGAGGTAGATGTTGGCTCATGGGTTAAGCTCCAGTTGCGGCTAATTTAGCCAGAATTGTGCCGAGATCGGCGGGTTCAAAAAGTTCGAGGGTGTTGGTATTGTCGCGGGCAAAAATACCGTTTGCCGTGCGAGTCTGCAAAAAGCGGCGCTCAACCGGACGACCAGTCGCGGGATCAACGATGTCCCGTTGGTTCTCGTCCTTGGCAGGCCAGCGAGCCAAGTGGAAGACTTCGTTGAAAAAGTGCCCCAGTGCCTCGGTTAAGATCTTACCAGTGGCGGCGGGTGTTACCTCGCCACCGTATTCTTGCTGCCATGCCAGCACTACGACCGGCGTGTTGATGTTACGCAGCTTGCGCAAGAACGTCATCACGTAGTCCTGCACGATGTACTGTGCCTTGCGTCCGTCCTTCTGCTCCTTCACCATCCGCTCAAGTAGCATGCGGCTGATGTCAGTAACCGAGTCAACGCCGACAGCGCCGTAGTTACTAAATACGTTTGGATCGTCGAGAATATCGATCAATTCGAGGAATTCTTCGACAGTGCCGATCTTGAACAGCGGGAGGTTGTGTCCGCGCAGGCTCATCAAGTCTTCGCTGCTGATTACCAAGGTGTTCGGTACAGTCAGCAGTAACGTCGTCTTGCCCGCATCAGGGCGGCCGTAGACCAGTACCTTCGGGCCGACGTTAATCGCCGCGTTGGTGGTAGTCAGCTTAAGCGTCATGAGTTGTCCTTCGGAGCTTCGATTGTGATACTCGGCGTGCCAAGCGTTACGTCGATGTGCTCGTTAAGCGCTTGGAGAGCTTCGCGATCCACGAGACTTTTGGCCTTGCCGTAGCTCAGCTTAGGTTCCCATGTTATCACGCCTGCATCGGCCAGCGTCGGGTGCGCAGCAAGCAGTGCGCCAATTTCTGTCGCGTCGCCCCGCAAGGTACGCTTCTCAGTGGTTGAACACTTCACCTTGAAACCGTGGGCAAGCGGGACAGTCTGCGTGCCACTAATATCGTGAAAAATGCTTGCATGAACTTCGTCGCGTAGCTTACGCTCCGTCTCTTTCGCTGTCTCCAGCGTTTCGCGTGCCGCTGACCATTTGATCAGTAAGTCACGTTGAATGGCGGTTAGTTGCATGTTGTGTCTCCGTGGTTGGTTCGCTCAAGATACGAATTATTTTATGCGCTGTCAACAACTATTTTCGCTTGAGTCAAAAAATTTTATGTGTTAGCCTGCGGCATGATTCAGGAGAAACCACTATGACCGAAAACCGTCCGCCGCTACTTGTCCAAGCTGAGAAGCTGGTACAGCACCGGCCCGTTTCACTCACACTCGAAGACCTCGCCATTAAAGCGGACGTACCGCTACCGTGGCTTGGGCTGCTCAATCGCGGGCGGCTCACCGCGAACACAAGCGTGGGGCATTTGACCCGCATTGTTCAGCATTTTGAAGGATCGCAGGATGACCAACTATGACAATTTACCCCTGTCGCTGCGTGAGCGGCCACAGTGGGTAGTCTGGCGATATGAAACGCGCGACGCGGGTAAGAAGCCGACTAAGGTTCCGTACTGCGGCGTTACCGGCGCACCGGCCAGCGTAACCAATCCCGCCACTTGGGCTTCGTATGCCGAAACCTGTGCGGCTGTATACGCCGAACCGAACCTGTGGTCAGGTATCGGCTTTGTGCTTACAGCCCTCGACCCGTTCGCGGTCATCGACCTAGACGACGTTGACGACGTTGACCTGAAGCTACGCCAAGCCAACCTGATCACCGCATTCGACAGCTACACCGAGATCTCACCGAGCGGCAAAGGTCACCACATCATCGTGCGCGGTGAAGTCGAGAAGGGACGCAACCGTCGTCCGCTCGAAATCTACTCCACAGCGCGGTTCTTTACCTGTACCGGCAACGTCTACCTTGACCGGCCGATTGCGGACAGGCAGGATCTGCTCGTCGAGTTGTGGGAGGAGCTTGCGCCTAAATCGGCCAGCAGCCTCGTTTGCCACGACGGTAATAGCCCACAGACTCAAAGCGATGACGCCGTGTGCTCGGCTGCCTACAGTGCTAGCAACGGCAAGAAATTCTACGCCCTCTACATGGGCAACTGGAACGAATACTACGCGTCCCAGTCTGAAGCCGACTTCGCCCTGATCGATATTCTGGCCTTCTACACGAAAAACGCAGCACAGATCGAACGTATCTTCCTAGCGTCAGCGTTGGGGCAGCGCGATAAGGCCAAGCGCCCAGATTACCTGCCCACAATGATCCAGCGGTCGTTTGACCGGATGCTACCGGAAGTGTCGCTGGACGCGTTACTTGACGGGCTGGCCCAGCGTAGTGCTCCGACCAACATCGATACAGTGGTCGGCGATTTACCCCAAGCTACCTTGCAGCGCCTCGCTGTGCCGGACATCCAGCTCGGCTCCCTGCCGTTTGTGCACGACGCTTACTCGAAACCTGTCGGTATGGTCGGTGACATTGCCCAGTACATTTACGACGCCGCGCCCCGCCCTGTCGCTGAGCTTGCACTAGCTGGTGCGCTCGGTTTTATGGCGGGTATCTGCGGCAAGGCGTTTAACGTGTCCGGTACGGGGTTGAATCAGTACCTTGTTACTATCGCCACCACGGGCATCGGCAAGGAAGCTGTGGGCAACGGGATCAGTGCGTTGGTCAACATGGTCACGGCCACGTCACCTAGCGTCGAGAAGTTTATCGGCCCGTCCGACATGGCGTCAGCGCAGGGCGTGCTTAACTACATGAGCGAGGGAAATACCTGCTTCGTCTCACTGATCGGTGAGTGCGGTATGTGGTTGAGCAACTTGTCCTCGGCCAAGGCCAACGGGGTGCAGGTTGGTTTGCGGCGGTTATTGCTGGATGCCTACGGTAAGTCGGGGCACTCGGGGGTTATTCGGCCGACGGTGTACGCGGACAAGACCAAGAACACCAAGGTCATTAAGTCGCCTGCCCTTACGATCCTAGGCGACTCTACACCCGAGAAGTTTTTCGAGGTGATCACGCCGGATCTGCTGGCCGAAGGTTTGGTCAGCCGTTTCATGTTGATCCACTATCAGGGCAAGCGTCCGCGACTGAACCGCCAGATGGCTGCGGCTGTACCGGAACGCGGACTGATCGAAATGCTCAGTGCCCTGTGCCAGCAGTGCCACGCCATCATCGAGTCGGGCAAGGTGATCGATATTCAGCTAGATCCGGCTGCGGACAATGCGGCTATGGACTACAACGAATACTGCGACGACTTGATCAACGACGCAAGCAGCGACGTGGTGCGGCAGCTATGGTCGCGGGCGTACCTCAAGATGCTGAAGGTTGCAGCGCTTATCGCCATCGGCCGGAACATCTATCAACCTGTTATCAGTACCGACGACGTGAAATGGGCGAGCCAGATGGTCAATTTCGACATCGCCATCATGCTCGAAAAATTCAATACGGGTGAGATGGGTACGCTGGTGCAGGGCGTGCGTGAGGATAATAAACAGTTAGAGCTTGCGCTGAAGGTCACGCAGGAGTTTATCGGTTTGGAGCCGTCGCGCATGGTTTCGTATGGCGTCACAGCGTCGCATGTCGAGAACCGCTGTATCCCGTGGGCATACTATCAACGCCGCTTGTACGGCCTCAAGTTGTTCAGTCGAGACCCGCGTGGTTCTGCGGGTGCAACGCTGGCAGCTATCAAAGGCTTGGCGGATCAAGGCGTTATCGTCGAGCTATCACAGCCAAAAACGATAGAGCTGTTTAACTCTACCGCTAAAACCTACTGCGTAATGTAGCAGGTTACGACTCAAACCCACCGAGCGGGCGGATGTTCTCGTAGAAGCACACCGCCTCAATCGAACCGGCCAGCATGGCAGTTACCAACGTCTGCGGCCCTTGCGGCTGGTACAGCGGCCCACCAGATCCCACACCAATGCTGCTCGAATAGCCGTCCCAGACCAGATCGACGCCGCTGTTTAACGGGCGAAAAGCCACAGTGACCCGCGTTCCAGCAGGGGGCGGCGTGATGTTAACGCTCGTGGCATCCTCACCGTACAGCTTAACTTGGAAAATGTCTTGGAACGGTGCGAGGCCATTGCGGAACACGTCAACTCGCGCGTAAAAATTGCTGTTGTTGTCAGGGTTCGGCTCGTTGCTAACAAGAGCGAAGAACACCTCAGCCGGATTCGTATCGAAGTCTGGGTAGTCAAACTGCACAACAGTATCCGCATTCTGGCGGGCAGAAGGCTGGGTTAAGCCTAATCCGCCCTCTGTCACAGAAAGCGTCTCGGTCGCGATGTCGTACACCAGCGTGCCACTGTAGTCGGTAGCACCTGCGTACAGGTTCTGGTTAGCGAGCGCCACGATGGCGCGTAGAGTAAGGGTGTTCTGGTAGACGGCTGGCATGGTTCAGTCCCCAAGTCGTTGATCGATTGCCCACATGGTCTGCACCATGCGCTGCTTCCAGCCACCGTCCACGCGCACACCTAGGCCGCCCAGTCCCGTGGTGCTGGTCATGTCTGGCTGCGGATCGCGGTAGTAAACAGCGGCCACGCCAGCGGCTAGAAGCTCGCCAGAACAGCGCATGCAGGGGCGGCATGTAACGTAAACGGTTGCGCCCAGTGTGGGCAGGCCACGCGAGCGCATTTTCTCAAGGCAGCGCATCTCGGCGTGGTGGGCGTGGCCGTCATCGACAGCCCCGTGGTTCCACGCGAAGACTGCCGAGTCACCGGCCAAGATCACGCACCCGACTTGCCGCATTTCGCAGCTACTGTAGGTGGCAATCTCGTCTGCCAGCGACATAGCGCCGGTATGGCGCATAAACTCGGTAGGTTGCATCATGCCTCATCTGGCGCGGAGGCAGGCCAGAATTTAATCTCCATCGGCACAGCGCTGCATGAGTTAGGCGTCGCCGCAGTTTTTACGCCGAGCAATACACCAAACGCACCAAAGGCTTCAGGCACAATGCTAGGCTTGATTGCGAAGCTCTGAGCGTAGCCGGTGTAGCTCACCTCGCCCATCATCGTGTCAAAGTCAAACTGGATGAAAACTTCCATCGGCGAAGGAGGAACAGGGATCGCCACGAGGTTTGACGGATTGCCTGCCTCACCTTCGCCTCGGTTCGTTATAATGAGGATGCCAGAACCGCCGATGTGCCGAAAGTCGAGTGTGCCTGTGCTGGCGATGTCCACACGGTGTGAACATGAGTTTGGCATTGCGGCGTATTTGTAGCTGATAGCCAGTGGGGTGGCTGGTTGCAAGCGCTGTTGTTGGGCACTAGCGTAGTCCGAACATACTGACGGATCGTTGCTGATCGTGAAAAAGCCCTGTGGATCTTCCGGCGAAACCACGGCGGCTTCCGTCTCAAGCGCACCGCCTGTCCAAGTACCGCCAGCAAGCGTGACTGTAAGGGTGTTACCCACCACGCGAGACGTCGAGTTTACTGCCGGATCGCAGGTGATCTCACCGCCGTCTGTGCGTTCAAGTCGCAGTATGCTGGTGGCTGGACGATAGCTCGTGAAGAAGCCGAGGTCTACGAAGGACGGCAACACATTTTCAGTCGTAATAAACAGCGCGAAAATTTGTTCGAGCGTAGCGTCTGTAGCGACGCTAACATCGTCAAAAAATACGTTATACGTGCCGTCTAGGCTGGTCAGCTTGAACGACTGCGACGCAGCAGCGGTCATGATGACCCGTGTGGTCAATGTAGGGGCGTAAATGGCGGGCATGATGGCAGCTCCAGTAATGCCCCACTTTACCATAGCGCGTACAGCTAAAAAAGCCCCTGCACTGGAGAGTTACAGGGGCGGCTGTGAAAAGCGCAAGCAGTCCGTGCTTCTATGCTCGGCATCCTTTCGGCCACAGTTGGCGCTAGTCTAAGGGGTAACTAGCGTTTTTAGCAAGGGGTAACTCACACTGTGCCATCGAGCCTACAGTTATCCCGACGCAAAATGTCAAGAAATCGTAGGGTAGCGCCGACATTGCGGTCAGAACCGCACTGGCCTGATCGGGATCAGGGAACCGTTTGTGCAGGTAGGCGCACATTTTCTCGCCGTACAGCGGGTCAGGGTCAAGGTTCTGCCGAATGTAACCGTGCATGACCTCGGCCGTGGTCATCTTCTTGGCTAGGGCTTCAGGGGGTAACTTGCCATAAAGGGCGGCGAGGGCTTCCGGCTGCTTGTACCAGTCAAGCAGTACCTCGATGGGATCGACTAAATCGGTCATAACAATAAGTCCTCCACTTCAGGCGGTAGCGGTGCGTTCCAACCCAGTACGGTAGCTGCGTACATGCGGGCTACAGCTTCCATCGCTGTGTAGCCTCCGGCTACGTGACTATGGTGCTCGCGGTTTATCGGTGAAGCCCGCCATTGTCCGGCGTAGCGCTGTAGTAAATCAACGCGGTGCAATAAATAGCGCGTAAACAGCAGCGGGTCTGTGTAGTCGATGACGTGTTTAGCAATGCAGTTGTGCAGCTCGACACGTCCAGCGATTACGGCGATAGCTGGTAAAGGAGCCATCAGGTTGGCATAGATCGGGCGAAGTGCCAGTGCTAAACAGATGTTTAGCTGGATTCCTGATTGCTCTGAAATGCGCTTGCTCATGTTGACTCCTTCGCCGCCCGTGCAGCTATAAATTTGTCGGCGTAACGAAAAGCGTTAGCGACATTGGTATCCATGTCGCTAATACCGCCGCGACCTAAGATACCGTGCAAGAAAGTTACGGCCAATTCGTCACGCGCGGGCAATTGCGTTTTAGTCAACTGTGGTGTAAGCGCCGCCTTCTCGGCCGCCCGCAGTTGCTCCTCCAGCGCGGCTATCTTGGTCTGCTGCCATGCGACCAGCTCAGCTACTTCGTTCATACAAGCTCCTCCAGCCGCCAGCCCTTGATGTTGGTCAAGCGCTCCAAGCCGAGCAAGTAAACCAGACCGACACCGTACACATGACGTGCACCGCGCGGGTGCATAACTTCGTAGCAGGCGTCAGCGGGTTTTTCCGTGCAGAGGGTAACTTGACCATAGAGATCAACCTCGGCAATCCGGTAGCCGTGCCAAACCGCCTCGGCCGAGGCGG
>Ga0114982_1000432_pt1 | contig 22587 bp, 19 predicted proteins | sample Shrwel_input2_FT_FD_87183 | JGI IMG/M metagenome (GOLD analysis project Ga0114982, IMG submission 87183) | Subsurface microbial communities from deep shales in Ohio, USA - Utica-3 well 1 S input2 FT | ecosystem: Environmental > Aquatic > Deep subsurface > Shale gas/oil reservoir > Produced... | reverse complement strand
TGAGTAGTGTGATGTTGCGTTGTATTGATATTTGCAAAAGTTACCGTGATGGCAGCCATGTCACGCCTGTGCTGCATCAAATCCAGTTGCAGGTGCCCAGTCATCAGATGTTGGCGATTGTCGGCAGCTCTGGCTCTGGCAAAAGTACCTTGTTGCATATTCTTGGCACCCTGGACCAGCCGGACAGCGGTGAACTCTGGTTGGCCGGGCAAAATGTAGCAACGCTGTCTGCCAGTCAAAAAGCGGCGCTGCGCAACCAGCAACTGGGTTTTATTTATCAGTTCCACCATTTGCTGATGGATTTTACTGCGCTGGAGAATGTGGCGATGCCGCTGTTGATCCGCGGTGAGTCAGACCAGCGTGCCAAACAAGCCGCCCGTGCTTTATTAGAGCGGGTCGGTCTTGGCCATCGGGTCGAGCACAGACCTAGTGAACTCAGCGGAGGCGAGCGGCAACGGGTCGCCATCGCCAGAGCCATGGTGGGTAAACCAGGTTTAGTGCTGGCGGATGAACCGACAGGCAATCTGGACCATCAAACTGCCGAAAGTATTTACCAGTTGATGCGTGAATTAAATCAGGAGCTTGGTACCAGCTTTATTGTGGTGACTCATGATCGGCAACTGGCGAAAAAATTAGACCGGCAACTGTGGATGCAGGATGGCCGGTTAGGGGAACTGCATGGCTAGTTTGTCCTGGCAATTGGCGGGTCGCTACCGGCATACCCGCAACAGTAGTGCTTTTATCCGCTTTATTTCCGCGTCTTCCACCTGGGGCATTGGCCTTGGTGTGGCTATCCTGATCCTGGCACTGTCGGTGATGAATGGTTTTGAAGCGGCGCTGAAAAACAAATTATTGTCGGTGATCCCCCATGTCGAACTGCTGGCCTATGACAAGCCGATTGAGCAGTGGCAAGCTAAATTACCGGCACTGCTGCGCCAGCCCGGGGTGATTGCCGGCGCACCTTATATCCAATCGGATGCCATGCTCAGGGCCGGTAGTAAAGTCAAAGCGGCTGGTGTGCGTGGTATTGAACTGGCGTATGAAGAGCAGATCAGCCAGTTACAGCAGTTTGTCCGCGCCGGTCAGCTCACTAGCCTGAGCGGTCACCAAATTGTGCTGGGCCAGGGCATTGCCACTGAGCTGGGCGTCACAGTCGGCGATCAAGTGCAATTGATGCTGCCACAATTATCCAGCGATGGCAGTTTAGCCAAACAACAAAATGTTGCGGTTGAAGTGATTGCAGTGGTCGGCATCGGCGGGCAACTCGACTATCAGCAAGTCTGGGTCGATTTGACGGCACTGGGCCAATGGTTGCAATTACCCGCCGGTGCGGTTGAAGGGCTGGCCTTTAAAGTGAACGATATTTTTGCCGCTGCGGATATAGCGCGTGAGCTTGGCAATCAGTCGCGGGATTATGTGTATATGCTGGATTGGACCCGCACCCAAGGTCATTTATATCAGGACATTCAACTGGTGCGCAGCATTTTGTATCTGGTGCTGGCGCTGGTGATTATGGTGGCCTGTTTTAATATTGTCGCCACTTTGGTGATGGCGGTGCGGGAAAAAGAAAGTGATATCGCTATTTTGCTGACGATGGGCACGCCGCCGGCGGTGGTGGTACGGGCTTTTATGTGGCTTGGTTGGCTAAACGGTATCAAAGGCACATTGTATGGTGCTGTGGCTGGTTTGCTGTTGGCCTGGCAAATTGAAGCCATATACCAGTTAGCGAGTCAGTTATTTGGCTGGCAGTTGCTGGATCCGACTATTTATTTTATTGATTATCTGCCGTCCAAGATTGAACTGGCTGATGTGGGTCTGACTGTCGGGGTGGCTTTGGTGCTGAGTTTGTTCGCCACTTTTTATCCGGCCCAGCGGGCGGCCAGAGTGCAACCCGCGATGGTGTTAGGTCAGCGTTGACGACGACGCTGTTGCCAGCGGCGGCGACTACGCCAGCGCCAGATTTGTTCCAGCAGAAATGCGGCAATGGTGCCACTCGCCAGACCTGCCAGCACTGAGCCTATGAATAATGGCAGCGCCAGACTGCCAAGCTGGCTTGCCAGTTCAGTGGCATTTTGTTCCAGCAGTTGGCTGGCACTGAAACCGTTGCCATCCTCAGCGGTGACCAGCAAACCCAACTGGTAATTGCCATAAAAAATCAGCGGCAGCGTCAGCGGATTATTCAGCCAGACCAAAGCCACCGACAAAGGTAAATGACCGCGTAAACCGATGGCTAAGCCGGCAGCCAAGACCATCTGAAATGGGATGGGGAGACAGGCACAAAACAGTCCCACGGCGACAGCAGCGCGGGCTGAACGACGATTCAGCCGCCAAAGTTGTGGATTTTGTAGGGCAGGCCCGAATTTTTGTAAACTTTTATGTGCGCGTAATTGATCGGCATCCGGCATCAGGCGATGGTACCAGCGAGTGGACATCAGGGTAATTTTCCTTTGGCGAGCTGTTGTGGCTTAGCTATGTGGTTGTTGTCGTTGTTGTAGGCGTTTTTCCACGCCCGGATCACTCCAAGTCGCCATAAACCATCAATAATGAACCAGGATGCTGCCGAGACAAAAGCTGCAAAAATCAAACTTCCGACTAAAAATGGTTTGCCAACAGTGTTGATGCTGGCCAATAACCATTCAAAACTTGCATTAAATTCAACATCTTGTGCCGGATGACCTAACACAAATAAACCAATGTTGTAGCAGATATAAAAAATCGGTGCCATGGTAAATGGATTCGTCACCCAACACAGTGCAACAGCAATAGGGATATTGACCCGAAACATAATCGCCAACGCCGCTGCCAGCACGGTTTGACCCGGCATGGGCATCAGGGCCGCGAATAAACCAGCCGCAAAAGCACCACGGGCTGAACGCCGGTGTAAGTGCCATAAATTGCCATCATGTAACAATTTGCCAAAAATCTTCATCGATTGATGATTTCTGATCAATTCTGGATCTGGCAGGTATTTTTTTATAAAGTTCTTAGCCATTACAACTCATTTACCGAAATGCAACATGGAACGGTTTTGTTTTGGTGTACTTGCGGCCGGACTCGGCGCTTTATGGTTGCCCATGTTACCTGCCTCCTGCTGGCCACTGGTCATGCTGGCCGGATCCATGCTGCTACTCAAACAACCACTGCTGGCCGGTGCCGCTTGCTTTTTAGCAAGTTTAACCCTGCAGTATCAGCAACAGCTGGACCTGACTTCACAACTTCTGGCGCAGCATAGCACAGAATACGCCGGAACAGTGGTCAGTATTCCACGGCAGTATGACGCGGGCAGCAGGTTTATATTACAGCTCAGTGAAACTGTAAAGGGCAAACCACAACTAGCAGCCGGAGCTTTGTTACAGATCAACTGGCCAGAGCCGCCGGTCATTGTCAAGCAGGGGCAGCGCTGGCAACTGCAGCTTAAACTAAAAGCCATCAGAGGTCTGGCCAATCCAGGCACTGGCCATCGCGAAGCACAGGCACTGGTCGAAGGTATTTTGGCGCAAGGTACCGTCATTAGCAAAGCCAGTACAGCGCCAGTGGCTCTATTCGCCATCCCAGGTTCTGACCGCCAAGCGCAAGCAACCTACCTCGGTGGCACTGCCGATTGGCGGCAGCAGGTTTATGATCAACTCAGTCGCCAATTACAGCACCTTGCTGCAGGCCCGTTATTAATTGCGTTAACTGTCGGAGAGCGGCCTTTTACCGACAGCATCTGGCAAGGGTTACAAGCGACAGGTCTGGGCCATTTAATCTCTATTTCAGGCATGCATATTGCGCTGTTATTTGGCTGGTTGATGCTGTTGGCGCCGTTATGGCAACGTCTGCTGGCTAAGGCGAGGCTGGCCAAAGTACTGGCATTGTTAGTGGCGCTGACTGGCGCCTGGGCTTATAGCCTGTTGTCTGGCTTTGCCATTCCCACTATTCGGGCATTGCTGGCACTGGGGTTGGTGGTGCTGTTGCAACTGGTGTTGCATAAAGCCAGTGGCCGGCAAGTGTGTTTATTGCTGACGGCGTTGTTGCTGTTATGGCAGCCGTTGTGGTTATTAAGTTTGAGTTTCTGGTTAACGGTCAGCGCTGTGGCCCTGGTGTTTTATTTACAATGGCGTTATCCGATAGCGCAAGGCCATGCGGTGGGTAGCCGTCATTGGTGGCAGTCGCAGTTGTGGCAGTTTCTGCGTTATCAATGGTTATTTTGCTTGTTGATGCTACCGGTGGGATTACTGTTTTTTCAGGGTATTGCACCCCTTTCGCTATTATCCAATCTGTTATTTGTACCCTGGTGCAGTTTGCTGGCGATCCCGTTGTTATTGATGGTGTTTGTATTGGCGCAACTGAGCCTGCAACCCTTGGATTATTGCTGGCAGTTGCTGGACTGGTTGTTTTGGCCTATGCACTGGTGGTTACAGCAAGCCGCGACAGAAGGCTGGTGGTGGTCGTTGCCACAACAGCAGAGTTGGTTGGCACTCGCGGCTTTGGTGGCGGGTCTTGGCTTATTGTTGCCCAATCGCCGGTTAGCGCTGTTAATTGCCGGCTGGTTGGTATTGCCGTTGTTGCTGCAACAACTACAGCCTGATCCTGCCAAAATGCATGTTATCGATGTCGGGCAAGGCACTGCAGTGCTATTGCAGCAGGGCCAGCATGGCTTGTTATATGATTTAGGGCCGCGTTATGGCAGTTTTAGTGTGACGCAAAGCCAGGTGCTGCCTTATTTACGTTATGCCGGCATCCGGCAACTGGATTATCTGATTTTAAGCCATGATGACAGTGATCACACCGGGGATCCGGCGCTGATTCAACGCAATTATCCGGCCGCACAACTGGTCAGTGATAGTCCGCGTTTTGCGCCTGAGCTAAACTGCCGGCAACTCCCTGCTCAGTGGCAGTCGTTCCGGCTGCAACTTTTATGGCCGCCGCTGGATGGGCTGAGCCGCAGCAAAAACGATAACTCTTGTGTGCTGTTGCTGCGCCATGGCAATTTTTCAGTGTTACTCACCGGCGATGTTGGTGTTGACGTCGAGCAACAACTGCTGCGACGTTATCCGGGCTTAACAGCCCAGGTGCTGATGCTGGGTCATCATGGCAGTCAAAGTTCAACTGCACTGGCCTGGTTACAACAGTTAAAACCGCAACTTGTGCTCAATAGCAGTGGTTTTGGCAACCCATACCGGCACCCGGCACCGGCCGTGACAGCTAAGCTGCAGTTGCTGCAAATCCCATTGCTTGATACCGCCAATCTTGGCGCCTTGCAATTGCAGTTTCAGTCGGATCAGTTGGAAATTGATAGTTATCGCCTGCGCCGGCAGGTGAAATGGCTGGAAAATCTGCCGGCAGGTGCTGAAACAGCAGACACAACAAGGTAGAATAGCGGCGTCTTTCATTGTCAGGATGCTATTTTGTCAACACAACAGAGTTCAGCTGCTACTTTCCGTCGTCTGTTATCCTATTTAAAACCTTATCGTGCCGGCTTCGTAGTGGCCATTCTCGGCATGATTGGTTATGCCTCGGTGGATGTGTTTTTTCTGTCGCAATTTGATCAATTTATCGACCGTGGCATCACGGCGCGGGACACCGCTTATCTGGCGCTGGCGCCCTTTGTGGTGATTTTATTGTTTGTGCTGCGCGGTTTATTTAACTATGTTGCCAGTTATTGCCTGAATTGGTCCGGTACCCACATTGTCAAAGACTTACGGCAGCAACTTTTTAATCAGATGATGGCGCTGCCGGTCAGTTATCATGATAAACACTCCACAGGTGAGCTGATTTCCCGCATTACTTATGATGCCGAACAAATTAAACAAGCCTCCAGCAAAGCTTTAGTGGTGCTGATCCACGAAGGCGCTTTTGTCATTGGGTTATTGGCGCTGATGTTTTATAACAGCTGGCAGCTATCGGCTATTTTTCTGCTGATTGCCCCTTTGATAGCAGTGATAGTGTCTTATGTATCAAAACGGTTTCGCAAACTAAGTAACAGTATGCAAGGTGCGATGGGGACAGTGACCTCCAGTGCCGAGCAGATGTTAAACGGCCATAAAGTGATTTTAGCTTTTGGTGGTAAAACGCTGGAAGCTGAGCGTTTTGCTAAAGTGAATAACACTAACCGCCGGTTGGACGTTAAATTAGAGTCGACCCGGGCACTGAGTGTGTCGGTGATCCAGATTATCGCTTCTTTTGCGCTGGCTTTTGTGATTTATCTCGCCAGCTTTCCCGAAATGTTAGATTCACTGACCCCGGGCACGTTTACTGAAATTATCACCTCGATGATGTTATTGCTCAAACCTCTGAAGCAACTGACCACAGTGAACAGCGACTTTCAAAAAGGCATGGCTGCCGCTGCGACTGTCTTTGGCGTGCTGGATGAAAAAACCGAGCAGGACTATGGCAATCTCGAACTGACCCAAGTGCGGGGTGAGCTTGAAGTGCGTGGTCTGACTTTTGCGTATCCGGGTCATGCCAATACCGTGCTGCACGATATCAGTTTTAAAGTGGCGGCTGGACAGACAGTGGCGCTGGTTGGCCGTTCCGGCAGTGGCAAAACCACCATCTCCAGTTTATTGCCGCGGTTTTATGAAGTTGAACAAGGCGAAATTTTGCTGGATGGGCAGAATATTCAGCATTGTACGCTGGCGTCGTTACGCCGTCAGATTGCCGTGGTGTCGCAGCATGTGGTGCTGTTTAACGATACCATCGCCAACAATATTGCTTATGGTTATCAAGGTGAACTCAGTCGCGAGCGTCTGATCGAAGTGGCAGAAAAAGCCCATGTGATGGAATTTGCCGGCCAAATGCCGCACGGGCTGGATACTGAGATTGGCGAAAATGGCGTCACTTTATCCGGTGGTCAGCGCCAGCGTATTGCGATAGCCCGGGCGTTATTACGGCAATCACCGATTTTAATTTTGGACGAAGCCACTTCGGCGCTGGATACCGAGTCCGAGCGGAAAATTCAGGGCGCGCTGGATGAACTGTTGAAAAATCGCACCAATCTGGTGATAGCCCACCGTTTATCGACCATTGAAAATGCCGATTTGATCCTAGTGATGGATCAGGGCCGCATCGTTGAGCAAGGCAATCATGCGTCGTTATTGGCGCAACAGGGCTACTATGCCAATTTGTATAAAATGCAATTTGGAGAGCAGGCTTGACGTCACTTGAACGCAGCTGGTATCGGCCCTTTGGCTGGAGTTTGCTGCTGTGGCCGCTGAGCCTGTTGTTTGCATTGCTGTCCATGCTGCGCCGCTGGCTGTTTCGTTGGGGTGTCAGTGCTGTGCACAAATTGCCGGTGCCAGTGATCGTGGTCGGCAATATTACCGTGGGTGGCACCGGGAAAACGCCTATAACTTTGTGGTTATGCGAATATCTGCGCCAGCAAGGTCTGAAGCCTGGCATTATCAGTCGTGGTTATGGCGTCAAATTAACTGCGCCCCGTTTGGTATTGGCGACAGATAGTGCTGAGCAAAGTGGTGACGAGCCGTTATTATTGGCGCAGCGCAGCGGTTGTCCGGTGGCGATCTGTCCGGATAGAGCCGCTGCTGCCCGCTTGTTATTGGCGCAAACGGATTGCAATATCATTATTTCAGATGATGGCCTCCAGCATTATGCCCTGGCACGGGACTTGGAAATCATTTTACTGGATGGCTCCCGTGGTATCGGTAATGGTTGTTTATTACCGGCAGGACCTTTGCGCGAAGGTCGTTGGCGGCTCACCAGTGCCGATTTAGTGCTGGTGAATAGTCAGCCGCATCCACTGAGCCCTTATACCTTTCAGTTACAGCCACAGAGCCCTTGTTGCTTGCTCGATAGCAGTCAGCAGTTATCCACCGGCAGTGCGGTCTCACTGGTGTCTGGTATTGGCAATCCGGCTCGTTTTGCCGCGACAGTCCAACAGCTCGGTTACCCTGTGAAACAACAACATTGGTTTGCCGATCATTATGCCTTTACGGCGGCAGACTTTACCGAGATTGAAGCACCAGTGCTGATGACAGAAAAGGATGCGGTCAAATGCCGGCCTTTTGCACGTCCAGATTGGTTTTATCTTCCGGTGCAGGCCGTGTTGCCTGCGCAAGCCGTCAGCCTTCTTGCTGCCAAACTCAATCAGATCCGGAGTCGTTATGGCCTTTAATATTGCCTTGTTAGACATTATCGCTTGTCCTTTGTGTAAAGGACGGCTGAAGCTTGATAAACAAAACCAGCAATTAATTTGCACTTTTGACCGGCTGGCGTATCCGGTTAAACAAGATATTCCGGTACTGCTGAGCAACGAAAGCCGTGAACTGACACCAGCTGAGGTCGAACCATGGCTTTCGTAGTGGTGATCCCGGCCCGTTTTGCCAGTTCCAGGCTTCCAGGCAAACCGCTGGCAGATATCGCGGGCAAACCGATGATCCAATGGGTGTGGCAACAAGCCATGCAAAGTGGCGCCAGTGATGTGGTGATTGCAACCGATCACGCGGACGTCGCCAAGGTAGCCACTGCATTTGGCGCCAAGGTATTGATGACCAGTCCTTTGCATAATTCTGGCACCGAACGCTTGGCCGAAGTAGTGCAGACGCTTGGTTTAGCCGCGGATACTGTGGTGGTGAATGTGCAGGGGGATGAGCCTTTTATTCCGCCGGCCATTATCCGCCAGGTGGCTGATAATCTGGCGCAACAGCAAAAAGCCCGGATGGCGACGCTGGCCGTGCCTTTGACCTCAGCTGCTGATGTGCAAAATCCGAATGTGGTCAAAGTGGTGACCGATCAAGCGGGTTATGCGTTGTATTTCAGTCGCAGTGTGATTCCCTTTGACCGTGATCAGGCGTTTAACGCTGAGCTCGCGCAAATTTATCGCCGCCATATCGGCATTTACGCCTATCGCGCAGGTTTTATTCTGGATTATATCCGCTGGCCTGTGTCTAAGCTGGAGCAGATTGAGTGCTTGGAGCAGCTCAGAGTGCTGTGGCAAGGTGAAGCCATTCATGTGGCGGATGCACTTGAAGTGCCGCCGGTCGGGGTGGATACACCGGCAGATTTAGCCCATGCCAATCAGCATGCTGCTACCTTGTCGACGCCATCATGACGGACACTTTTACCTTATTCGCCGAAGAAGCCGATTTTGTGGTGCTGCATAAATCGGCCGGTGTCAGTTTTCATTCCGAAGACGGTGCCGGTCTGGTGGTCCAGGCCAGCACCGCACTTGGCTATCCGCTTTTTGCCGTGCACCGGCTGGATAAAGTGACTTCAGGCTTGATTTTATTGGCACGCAGCAGTCAGGCTGCCGCTGAGCTGAGTAAATTATTCAGCCAGCAGCAGATTGAAAAATATTATCTGGCGCTTAGCCTAGGTAAAGTCAGTAAAAAACAAGGTTGGGTCAAAGGTGATATGGTGCCAGCCAGGCGTGGCGCCTATAAATTGCTGACCAGTCAGCAAAATCCGGCGGTGAGTTATTTTATTTCGCATGGGTTTAGCGAAGATGCGGGCCTGCCTGAACGTTGCCGTTTGTATTTGATAAAACCCTTTAGCGGTAAAACCCATCAGATCCGGGTGGCGCTGAAATCCGTCTCAGCACCCATTCTTGGGGATGAGTTGTATCAGGCCAGTGCGGCAGATCGGGTGTATTTACATGCTTACGCCTTGAGTTTCAGTTATTTAGGTAAACTTTACCAGTACCGGCAATTACCTGAGCAAGGTCAGTTTTATCTGTTGCCGGCTGTACAGCAACAACTGGCCGCTGACTGGGCTGCACCCTGGCAACTAACCTGGCCGCAGTATCAAAGGCCACAGCTGCTGGCGGACTAACCGAAGCGCTGCTTCCTTCGTTTTATGCAATGCTGGCGTGGCCAGCCTGAGATTTGTGATGTCCGATTATCAATTAAGATTTGCCGGTATAGGCCGGTTATATGGCGTGGCGGCGCTTGAGGCGTTTCGTCAGGCCCATGTTTGTGTGGTGGGGATTGGCGGCGTCGGCAGTTGGGCGGCAGAAGCCCTGGCGCGCTCTGGCGTGGGTGAAATCACCCTGATTGATCTGGATGATATCTGCATTTCTAATACCAATCGCCAGCTGCATGCGCTGACAGAAACCATCGGTCAAGATAAAGTAGCTGTAATGGCCGAGCGAATTTTACAGATTAATCCTGCTTGTATCGTGCATCAGATCACTGATTTTGTCGCACCCGATAATTTATTTAGTTTGATGCGACCTGAGTTTAGCTATGTGATTGATGCCATTGATGCGATTAAAGCAAAAACCGCACTGATTGCGCATTGCAAACGCAATAAAATCCCACTGGTGACTATTGGTGGCGCAGGCGGGCAGTGGGATCCGACGCAAATTCAACTGACTGATTTAGCGCAAACGATCAACGATCCTTTGCTGGCCAAAGTGCGCAATAATCTGCGGCGTGATTACAACTACAGCCGCAACGTCAAGCGTCGTTTTGGTATTGACGCTGTCTATTCGACCGAGCAACTGAGTTATCCCAAAGCCGACGGTGGCGTTTGTCTGGCTAAACCTGAAGTGACAGATCCAAGCGCACCGGTTGCGACGCGGCTGGATTGTAGTGGCGGATTTGGTGCTGTTACTGTGGTGACGGCCAGTTTTGCTTTTGTCGCAGTCTCGCGCGTGCTGCGAAAATTGGCAGATAAAGCCAATGCAGCCAAGTCATCAGCAGAGTAGGTTTCGCTGACGACTTACCTTGCGGTTGTGCTTAGGTGATGAGGTCAATGTCGGCCAACAGCGCCACTTTGTGGAGCACCGCCAACAGGCCATTTTGCCGTGATGGGCTGAGATTTTGTTGTAAACCAGGGATGGTCAGCAGTTGGCGTAACGGAAGGGCTGACAACTCAGCGCTGGTTTTGCCATTGATTTGACAAAGCAGCACCGTCACAGTGCCTTTGATTAAGCGTGCTTCGCTGTCAAAGGCCCAAAAGTGACGACCGCTGCTGCTCTCTTGCTGATGCAACAACCAGGCTTGACTGTCACAACCTGCAATTAAGTTTTGTTCGACCTGCTGTAAGGCACTGAAAGCTGGCAAGGTTTTGCCAAGCTGCATCAAGCTGCGATATCGTGTTTGCCAATCGGTCGGCTGTAGCAGCAAAGGGAGCTGTTGTTGCTCGATCAGAGAAAGCGCCTGCGCAGTCTGGTAGAAAAAATCGCTGATCTGATGATTGATTTCAGACATAACAAGGTTCCTGCAAAATCTATCGTTATTCGAGCAATGCGACTGCTTGCTCAATAGCCGCCAGCGTCCGGTCAATATCACTTGCTTGGGTATAAGCGGCTAAAGACAAACGCACAGCGCCACTGCGACCGATGGCTTGGAATAACGGCATCGCACAATGGGTGCCGGCACGGACCGCAATCTGCTGTTGATCCAGTAAGGCGGCGACATCGGAAGGATGTTCGCCATGAATATTAAATGCGACAATCCCAGCATTACCTGTCTTGCCTGACAGCAATTCAATCGCGGGCATCTGGGCAAGCCCATGCCACAAATGTTGCAATAGCTGCTGTTTATGTTGTTGTATTGCAGGTAGATCCCACTGCTTCAGCCAGCGTAGTGCAGCAGCTAAACCGATGGCACCAGCGATATTCGGTGTGCCAGCTTCCAATCGATAAGGTAAGTGATTGAGCTTTGTTTCAGAGAAGCTGACATGGCGAATCATTTCGCCACCATACAATAAAGGCTTGAGCTGCTCTAACAGATGTTTACGGCCGTACAACACGCCGACCCCGGTTGGCCCATAAATTTTATGGCCAGAGAAAACATAAAAGTCACAATCAAGCTGCTGTAAATCTGGCAGTTGATGCACAATTCCTTGCGCGCCATCAATAACCGTCAGTGCACCAGCTGCTTTGGCCAGCTGAATGAGTTCTGCAATCGGTTGAATATGGCCAAGAACATTAGACACATGCGACAGGCTGACCACTTTGGGTTTAAGGCTCAATAGGCGCTGAAACTCAACAACATCTAACCGATGAGCGGCGGTCAGCGGCACCACATCGAGGATCACGCCGTGCTGCTGGGCATAAAATTGCCAAGGGACTATATTAGCGTGATGTTCCAGTGTCGTCAGTAATACCCGATCGCCCGCTTGCAACACAGTACCAGTGAGGCCTGCAGCCAGTTGATTGAGTGCCGCAGTGGCACCAGAGCACCAGATAATTTCTTCCCGATGCGCGGCATTGAGGATCCTGGCGATGTCATCCCGCGCCTGTTCAAACAAGGCCGTGGCTTGTTGACTAAGTTGATGGGCTCCACGGTGCACGTTTGAATTAAACTTTTGATAAAACTCAGTTTCGGCGCTGATCACTGCTGCAGGTTTGTGCATAGTGGCTGCATTATCCAGATAAACCCAGTCGGGCTGTTGCTGAAAAAAAGCAAATTCGGCGCGAAAAGCGCTGACATCAAAAGTCACGATAGTGCAGGCTCAGTAAATAATAAGCCGGCGATTTTGCCTTGTTTTGGGCTGGATGTCTATGGCAGGAATAATCTGGGGCAGTGCGGGAAAGACTGTGTCACCGCAAAGCGGTGACACAGTAGTATCAGTTAACGCTGACTCATATCGATAAAATCGCGCGCGGTATAACCGGTATACAGCTGACGCGGACGGCCGATTTTGTGGCCTTTATCCGATAACATTTCATCCCAGTGTGAAATCCAGCCAACAGTGCGGCTCATCGCAAAAATGACGGTGAACATGCTGGTTGGAATACCAATGGCTTTGAGAATGATGCCAGAGTAGAAATCAACGTTCGGGTATAATTTCTTCTCGATGAAGTACGGATCAGACAGCGCAATGCGCTCCAGCTCCATGGCTACATCTAACAATGGATCCTGGATATTCAATTCTTTCAGCACTTCGTGACAGGTATCACGCATCACTTTAGCCCGTGGGTCAAAGTTTTTATAAACGCGGTGACCAAAACCCATCAGACGGAAAGAGTCGTTTTTGTCTTTGGCACGGGCGACAAACTCTGGGATCCGATCCACAGAACCGATTTCCTGTAACATCACCAGACAGGCTTCGTTGGCACCACCATGCGCAGGGCCCCACAATGAAGCGATACCCGCAGCAATACAGGCGTAAGGGTTTGCACCGGAAGAACCCGCTAACCGCACCGTCGAAGTGGAAGCATTTTGTTCATGATCAGCATGCAGCATGAAAATGCGGTCCATCGCTTTGGCAACGATTGGACTGACTTGATAATTCTCTGCCGGCACCGAGAACATCATATGCAGGAAGTTTTCGGCATAGCTTAATTCATTGCGCGGATACACAAAAGGCTGACCAATGGTGTATTTATAGGCCATGGCCGCAATCGTTGGCAGCTTGGCAATCAGCCGGTGCGCCGAACGTTTACGTTGTTCAGGATCATTGACGTTTAAATCTGAGTGATAGAAAGATGACATGGCGCCGACCACACCACACAGCATCGCCATTGGGTGGGCATCAACGCGGAAACCCTGGAAGAAAGAAGCCAGTTTTTCGTGCACCATGGTATGACGGGTAATGACATGGGTGAAGTTGTCATACTGGGCTTTCGTTGGCAGTTCGCCTTCTAATAACAGGTAACAGGTTTCCAGATAATCTGATTCAACGGCTAACTGTTCGATTGGGTAACCACGGTGTAATAACACGCCGTTGTCGCCATCAATGTAAGTTATTTTTGATTCACAAGAGCCTGTCGACATAAAGCCCGGGTCAAAAGTGAAGTAGCCATGTTGACCCAAGGCGCGTACATCGATGACGTCTGTGCCTGCCGTGCCCGAGTAAATTGGCAGTTCGATTGGCGCGAGACCATCGATATGCACGACAGCTTTTTTATCTGCCATTGGATTTCTCCTGTGTTGTTATTGGTTTAAACCGGTAGCAAGCATTATTCTACCCGCAACTGGGACCTAAAAGTCAATTTTAATCCGAGATTGGATAATAAGTATTCGACTCTAGTCGTATTGCCGTCGTTAGTAAATCAGCTACTGTGTGATATACGGATTTTATCTAACAAAATTAAACATAAATTGTATTCCACAGTCGTGAAATATATACTGTCGCGGGTTCGAAATCAGTTCACTGACCGATAGATAAAAAATTGGGCTGAACCACTCCGCGCTGTAGCCTGTATATCCATTGGGTGTTGACTGTTCAGACAGCAACGTATAATGACAACAAAGCTCAGAATAGGGCGTCGATAGGCAAGAAACTGTGAAAAAGCAAAGACCTGTAAATCTTGATCTAACCACTATATCCATGCCGGTAACGGCAACTGCTTCTATCCTGCATCGTGTAACCGGCGTGGCAATGTTTTTTGCGCTGATTTTCGTGATCTGGGCCTGGGCAGTATCCTTGTCTTCAGCCGAAGGTTTTGCCTTGGTCAAAGAAGTGATGACTTCTTTTGTCGCCAAGTTCATTGCCTGGGGTACCATCACAGTCCTTATTTATCACCTGGTTGGCGGTTTACGTCACCTGATTATGGATATGGGCCATTGGGAAGAATTAGAGTCAGGCAAACTGAGCGCTAAAGTTGCTTTAGCAATCTGGGTTGTGCTGGCCGTATTAGCTGGAGTCTGGTTATGGTTCTGAATCAAGCATCATTAAAGCGTGATGGCGTACAAGATTACGTTTCATTACGTGCCACAGCTGTCATTTTAACGCTGTATACCTTTTTTATCCTCGGGTATTTCCTGTGCACTCCGGAAATTACTTATGAAGGCTGGAAAGCCTTGTTCTCCAATATTCTGGTGAAAGCCTTCACCTTACTGGCACTGGTTTGTATTGCTGTCCATACCAAAATTGGTTTATGGCAGGTACTGACTGACTATGTGAAGTCTGCTTCACTGCGTGCAGTACTGCAATTTGTGCTGTACACCATTGCCTTTGGTTATGTGGCTGTAGGCCTGTTTGTTCTGTGGGGTGCTTAATTGAATATTCCAGTTCGCGAATTTGATGCCGTGGTGATTGGCGCAGGTGGCGCAGGTATGCGTGCCGCTCTGCAAATCACTGAGTCAGGTTTAACCTGTGCTTTATTATCGAAGGTGTTTCCAACCCGTTCCCACACTGTGTCAGCACAGGGTGGTATTACGGTAGCGCTGGGTAACTCGCACCCGGACAACTGGGAATGGCACATGTTTGATACCGTCAAAGGTTCTGATTATATCGGTGACCAGGACGCAATTGAATACATGTGTAAAACCGGCCCGGAAGCTATTACTGAGCTGGAAAACATGGGTTTACCTTTCTCCCGTTTTGAGAATGGTCGGGTTTATCAACGTCCATTCGGTGGCCAGTCAAAAAATTTCGGTGGCGAACAAGCCGCCCGTACAGCAGCTGCAGCTGACCGGACAGGTCATGCCTTATTGCACTTGCTGTACCAGCAAAACGTCAAAAACAAAACGCAGGTATTTTCTGAGTGGTATGCGCTGGATCTGGTGAAAAACCAGGATGGTGCTATCGTCGGTTGTACTGCGATCCAGATTGAAACCGGTGAAATCGTTTATTTCAAATCGCGGGCTGTGGTGTTAGCCACTGGTGGTGCTGGTCGTATTTTTGCGTCGACCACCAATGCTCACATCAACACCGGTGACGGCGTTGGTATGGCACTGCGGGCCGGTATTCCGCTGCAAGATATGGAAATGTGGCAATTCCACCCAACAGGCATCGCTGGTGCCGGTACGCTGGTCACCGAAGGTTGCCGTGGTGAGGGTGGTTACTTACTGAATAAAAATGGTGAACGTTTCATGGAACGTTACGCGCCAAACGCCAAAGACCTGGCAGGTCGCGACGTGGTGGCCCGTTCTATGATGACGGAAATCCGCGAAGGCCGGGGTTGTGATGGTCCTTGGGGTCCGCATATCAAGCTGAAACTTGATCACTTAGGTGCTGAAGTGTTAGAAAGCCGGTTACCTGGCGTCTGCGAATTATCAAAAACTTTCGCCCATGTCGACCCGGTGAAAGAGCCAATTCCGGTGATCCCAACCTGTCACTATATGATGGGTGGTATTCCAACCAACGTCCATGGTCAGGTTATTCATCCAAAAGCGGATGGTTCAGAAGCTGTGGTTCCAGGCTTGTTTGCTTGCGGTGAAATTGCTTGTGTGTCTGTACACGGTGCCAACCGTTTAGGTGGTAACTCACTGTTAGACTTAGTGGTGTTTGGCCGTGCGACCGGTTTACACCTGGGTGAAGCACTGGCAGCATCCAGCGAATACCGTCCGGCTTCGGATTCTGATCTGCAAGCTTCGCTGGCGCGCACCCAACGCTGGGAAGATACCAAACCAGGTCAGGGTGAAGATCCGGTCCAAATCAAAAAAGATTTACAAACCTGTATGCAACTGAACTTCTCGGTTTTCCGTGAAGGTGCAGCCATGGCTGAAGGTTTAGAGCAATTAAAAGTGATCCGTGAACGGTTGAAGTTTGCCCGTCTGGACGATAAGAGCTCTGATTTTAATACCATGCGGATTGAATGTCTGGAATTGGACAACCTGATGGAAACAGCGTTTTCTACTGCCGTTGCCGCCAACTACAGAACTGAAAGCCGTGGTGCCCATGCCCGTTTTGACTTCCCGGATCGGGATGATGAAAACTGGTTATGCCACAGTGTTTACACGCCGGATACTGAATCTATGTTCAAACGTAAAGTGAATATGGATCCAAAATTCCGCCCGGCTTTCCCACCAAAAGCCCGTACTTATTAAGAGGGAAACACGATGAAGAAGTTAGAATTCTCAATTTATCGTTACAACCCTGATGTCGACAATGCGCCACGGATGCAGGACTATGTGCTGGACAATCCGGAAGGTCGCGACATGATGGTGTTAGACGCACTGTTGAAATTAAAAGAGCAAGACCCAACCTTATCTTTCCGTCGCAGCTGCCGTGAAGGTGTCTGTGGTTCAGATGGTCTGAACATGAATGGTAAAAATGGTCTGGCTTGTATTACCCCATTGTCGGCGCTTGGCAAAGGTAAAGGTGGCAAGCTGGTGATCCGGCCATTGCCTGGTCTGCCAGTCGTGCGTGACTTAGTTGTTGATATGTCTCAGTTTTATACTCAGTATGAGAAAGTAAAACCGTATTTGATCAATGACGATTTACCACCGGCAGGTGAATATCTGCAATCGCCGGAACAACGCGCTAAGTTAGATGGTCTGTACGAGTGCATTTTATGTGCTTGTTGTTCGACATCTTGCCCGTCGTTCTGGTGGAACCCGGATAAATTTATCGGCCCGGCCGGTTTATTACATGCTTATCGTTTCCTGGCTGACAGCCGTGATACCGCCACTGAACAGCGGTTAAACGATTTGGATGATGCCTTCAGCGTTTTCCGCTGCCATGGTATTATGAACTGTGTCAATGTATGCCCGAAAGGGTTAAATCCGACCAAAGCTATTGGTCAGATTAAATCAATGTTATTAAACCGGGCGCTGTAAAGCGCCCCTTTCGTAATCATTGAAAGTTTTACCATAAGTTGCAGCAGTCCGCGGGCTGCTGTTATTCAGGAAAAAATAGCCATAAAACCTGTTACATGGCTATTTTTTTGCTACTTTTTTCCAGGTGCTTCGAGATAAGGGAAAGTAAATGCACGAAGGTGTAATGAAGGCATGGTTAGAGTCTTCTCATCTTGGCGGTGGCAACATGGCCTATGTAGATGAACTCTATGAATCCTACTTAGCTGAACCTACCAGTGTCGGTGATGAGTGGCGGGAATTTTTCGCCAAACTGCCAAAAATTGATGGTGTTGAATTAGAATCCCGTCATTCTGATATTCGTCAGCAGTTTGTGGAACTGGCTAAAAATAAACACCGTGAAGTGGTGGTTGCACCTGCTTCTGGTGGTGGTGATGGCCGTCAGGTCAAGGTTTTGCAACTCATCAATGCTTTCCGTTTTCGCGGGCATCAACATGCCAGCCTCGATCCGCCGGAATTATGGAAGCGGCCACGGGTTCGTGATCTGGAACTGTCCTTCCACGACTTAACGTCAGCCGATTTTGACACCGAATTTAATGTCGGTTCTTTTGTTGCCGGCACTGAGACAATGAAGCTCGGTGAGCTGGTTAAGGCACTGGAAACAACCTATTGCGGTTCGATTGGTGCTGAATATATGCACATCGTTTCTACCGATGAGAAACGTTGGATCCAACAGCGGTTAGAATCTGTCCGTTCAACACCAAACTACAGCAAAGAAGAAAAAGCCAATATTCTGAAAGGCTTAGTCGCTGCTGATGGTTTGGAGCGTTATTTATCCGCCAAATTCCCGGGTGCCAAACGTTTTGGTCTGGAAGGTGGTGATGCGATGGTGCCTATGCTCAAAGCGATGATCCATCGCGCTGGTGAGCAAGGGGCGAAAGACTGTGTCATCGGTATGGCGCACCGCGGTCGTCTGAACACGCTGGTGAACGTACTGGGTAAAAATCCAAGTAAATTATTTGATGAATTTGCCGGTAAATACGAAGTGGTTGGCGCTGGTGATGTGAAATATCACATGGGCTTCTCTTCAGACTTCGCCACTAAAGGCGGCGATGTCCACCTGGCGCTGGCTTTTAACCCGTCCCACTTAGAAATCGTCAACCCTGTGGTCATCGGGTCTGTCCGTGCCCGGTTAGACCGTCGTGGTTGTACCGATGGTTCACTGGCATTGCCAATTACCATTCACGGTGACTCTGCTTTTGCCGGTCAGGGTGTGGTGGCTGAAACCTTTAACATTTCGCAAACCCGCGCCTTTAAAGTCGGTGGTTCTATCCGGATCGTCATCAACAACCAGGTTGGTTTTACCACCTCTAATCCGGAAGATACCCGCTCGACTGAATACTGTACTGATATTGCCAAGATGGTGCAGGCACCTATTTTCCACGTCAATGGTGACGATCCGGAAGCTGTGGTTTTTGTCGCGCAGTTAGCCGTCGATTACCGCAATACCTTTAAACGGGACGTGGTGATTGATTTGGTTTGTTACCGCCGTAACGGTCACAACGAAGCGGACGAGCCAAATGCAACTCAGCCGCTGATGTACCAAAAAATTAAGAAACATCCGACGCCGCGTGAGCTGTATGCAGATAAATTGATCAAAGCCGGTCAGTTTAATGCGCAGGAAGTGCAGGCATTGGTGGATGGTTACCGTGATGCGCTGGATAAAGGCGATTGCGTGGTCGAAGAATGGAAACCAATGACCGAAGTCTCGGTTGACTGGACGCCGTTTTTAAATAAAGAATGGACCACAGCTTACGATGCCAGTATGACGGTTGCTGATTTAGTCAGTCTGGGCGAAAAAGCCATTCGGGTCCCTGCTGAACATACCCTGCAACGTCAGGTCGCTAAAGTGTACGAAGACCGTGCGCTGATGCTCAAAGGCGAGAAGAAAATCGATTGGGGTTTTGCTGAGATTTTATCTTACGCCTCTATCGTGGAAGCGGGCAGCCGGATCCGTATTGTCGGTCAGGATTCAGGTCGTGGTACTTTCTTCCATCGCCACGCCGTACTGCACAACCAGAATGATGCTTCAACTTATACGCCGCTGGAACATATCAGTGCTGAGCAAGGCCCATTCCAGGTCTACGACTCTGCTTTATCTGAAGAAGCCGTGTTAGCCTTTGAATATGGTTACGCCACTGCTGAGCCTCGTGCTTTAGTCATTTGGGAAGGTCAGTTTGGTGACTTCGCCAACGGTGCTCAGGTGGTGATTGACCAGTTCCTGAGTTCTGGTGAACAAAAATGGGGCCGGCTCTGTGGTTTAACCCTGTTATTACCGCATGGTTATGAAGGCCAGGGTCCGGAGCACTCTTCAGCGCGGCTGGAGCGTTTCCTGCAATTATGTGCGGATCACAATATGCAAGTGGTGGTGCCTTCGACACCAGCGCAGGTTTATGCCATGATCCGTCGGCAGATGGTGCGTCCAATGCGCCGGCCGTTGATTGTGATGTCGCCAAAATCGTTGTTACGTCATCCATTAGCAACGTCCAGCCTGGAAGAAATCGCTGCTGGTCAGTTCCACAACGTGATTGGTGAAATTGACGCCCAGCTGCCAGCTGAAGTGAAACGCGTGGTGTTCTGTAGCGGCAAAGTCTATTACGATCTGCTGGAAGAGCGCCGTAAACGCGGTCTGAACAACATTGCGATTGTCCGGGTTGAACAGTTGTACCCGTTCCCGCAGGACGAGATGGCCGCAGTGTTGGCACAATATCAGCACGTAACTGATTTCGTATGGTGTCAGGAAGAGCCGCAGAACCAGGGTGCCTGGTATTGCAGTCAGCATCATTTCTGGGCTGCGATCCCGCAGGGTGCCAGATTAACTTATGCTGGCCGTGATGCATCTTCATCACCGGCGGTCGGTTATCTGTCGGTGCATAATAAACAACAGCAAGCGCTGATTAATGCCGCGTTAACACTGGCGTAATCTGCCGCTGTGATGATGGCTGTTTTATCACAGCAACTGTTTGCTGCGACCTATGTCGCAGCCCATTTTCTGGTCAGTGTGGGTTTACTCACACTGGCTTTGGCTTTGTAAGATTGAACACAAACGCAGACCAATCTGTAATAAGGTGACAAAGTGGAAATTAAAGTCCCAGTACTACCCGAATCCGTTGCTGATGCAACAATCGCAACCTGGCATGTAAAAACAGGTGAAGCCGTCAGTCGTGACCAGGTACTGGTTGATATCGAGACTGATAAAGTGGTGTTAGAAGTTGTGGCGCAAGCTGACGGCGTGATGGGCGAAATCGTTCATGCTGAAGGTGCAACAGTACTGGCAGAGCAGGTGATTGGTCATCTGAATGCAGGTGCTGCGGCTCCTGCTGCTGCCACAGCCGCCACAGCGCCAGCTGCCGTCGCTGCTGATGCCGATGAAGTGCTGACGCCTTCAGTGCGTCGCTTAATCGCAGAAAAAGGTCTGGATGCTGCCAAAATCCAGGGTTCTGGTAAAAATGGCCGTGTAACCAAAGAAGATGTAGAAAAATTCCTGGCGGGTGCTCAGGCTGCACCTGCTGCCAAAGCAGCGCCGGCCGCAGTTGCTGCGCCAGTCGCTGTTGTTGGCGACCGTTCGCAGAAACGTGTGCCAATGACACGCCTGCGTAAAACTATCGCTAACCGTCTGCTGGAAGCGAAAAACTCCACGGCCATGCTGACCACTTTTAACGAAGTGAATATGAAGCCAATCATGGAACTGCGTAAGCAGTACCAGGACGTGTTTGAGAAGAAACACGGTATCCGTTTGGGCTTTATGTCGTTCTATGTCAAAGCTGTGACTGAAGCACTGAAACGTTATCCTGAAGTCAATGCAGCGATTGATGGTGATGATATCGTGTATCATAACTATTTCGACGTCAGCATTGCGGTATCGACACCTCGTGGTCTGGTGACACCAGTGCTGCGTGACTGCGATAAGATGAATCTGGCTGAAATCGAAAAAGCCATCAAAGAGTTAGCACTGAAAGGCCGTGACGGTAAATTATCAATGGATGATTTAACGGGCGGTAACTTCACTATCACCAACGGTGGTGTGTTTGGCTCTCTGATGTCAACGCCAATCATCAACCCACCACAATCCGCTATCCTGGGTATGCATAAAATCCAGGACCGCGTGATGGTGGTTGATGGCAAGATGGAAATCCTGCCAATGATGTACCTGGCTCTGTCATATGATCACCGTATCATCGATGGTAAAGAGTCAGTTGGCTTCCTGGTGACAGTAAAAGAATTATTAGAAGATCCAACCCGTATTCTGTTGGATATCTAATATAAGCGAGCGGAAAGGCTGCATCATTGCAGCCTTTTAAATCATCTGGAGATAGCCGTAAGGCCATTCTTCAATGGGTCTGGCTGTGCCGAAAGGGCAGCTACAATCAAAAAGAAAACGGAAAGAAGCCATGAATTTGCACGAATATCAGGCAAAACAGCTTTTTCGCGAATACGGTTTACCTGTATCTGAAGGCTATGCGGAAGAAACTCCACAGGCAGCAGCAGAAGCAGCAGATCGTATTGGTGGAAACAAGTGGGTAGTCAAAGCTCAGGTTCACGCTGGTGGTCGCGGTAAAGCGGGCGGTGTGAAATTAGTTTCTTCTAAAGAAGAAATCCGTAACTTTGCCCAAAATTGGTTGGGTAAAAATCTGGTTACGTACCAAACTGACGAAAAAGGTCAGCCTGTCAGCAAAATCCTGGTAGAAACCTGTACAGATATCGAAAAAGAACTGTACCTGGGTGCCGTGGTCGATCGTTCAAGCCGTCGCATTATTTTCATGGCGTCGACTGAAGGTGGCGTCGACATCGAGAAAGTGGCTGAAGAAACCCCTGAAAAAATCATCAAGATGGCGATTGATCCACTGGTCGGTGCACAAGCATTCCAGGCGCGTGAAATTGCTTTCAAACTGGGTTTAAACGCGACGCAAATCAAACAGTTCACTAACATCTACTTAGGCCTCGCCAAGATGTTCGTTGATCTGGACATTGCTATGATTGAAGTAAACCCGCTGGTTATCACCACTCAGGGCAATCTGCACTGCTTAGATGCCAAACTGGTTGCTGATAGCAATGCGTTATACCGTCAGCCAAAACTGCGCGCTTTACATGACCCATCACAAGAAGACGAGCGTGAAGCCCGTGCTGCTCAGTGGGAACTGAACTATGTTGC
>Ga0114982_1000430_pt1 | contig 22625 bp, 47 predicted proteins | sample Shrwel_input2_FT_FD_87183 | JGI IMG/M metagenome (GOLD analysis project Ga0114982, IMG submission 87183) | Subsurface microbial communities from deep shales in Ohio, USA - Utica-3 well 1 S input2 FT | ecosystem: Environmental > Aquatic > Deep subsurface > Shale gas/oil reservoir > Produced... | reverse complement strand
GTTACAAGGCCAGCGGTTAGCGTAGATGAAGAGCATGGGTTCTTGCCCGGCACATTAAATCAAAAAATGGAGCCGTGGACACGACCTATTTTTGATGTGTTTGAAGAATACTATCATCCAAAAGAAGTACAGGAGATGTTAGAAGATGGAGTGATTGAAATATCGCCATTGGCATATATGCGTGGGCGCACGTTTAAAAATGCATTCATTGTTGGAGATGAAATGCAGAACGCAACACCAAGTCAGATGAAGATGCTACTAACTAGGTTAGGTGAAAACTCTAGAATGGTAGTTACAGGGGACTTAAATCAAGCTGATCGTCCAAGAGAGAACGGACTGCTAGAATTTTGCGAGCTATACGGCCAAGGAGGTGACTATCGTATGATCGCTATGGCACGGTTTGAAACACGAGATGTTGAACGACATCCTGTTGTTAAAGAAGTCTTAGGAATCTATGGGGAGACAACAGACGACTAAAACTTAAAAGCACTCGTAAGAAAACCGCATAGTATCGACCTGCAAACGACTATGCGGTTTTTTGTTGATTATTGTAATCTGGCTAGTTTTACTAATGTTGCCGCAAGATTAATTTCTGGATCCGCAATTAGTGAATGATCAACAAGTCCTTGCTTGATAATAAGCAATGCACTGTCTTTCTTTTCTTCTGTATTGCCAAACAAATTTAAATTGTCATAGCACCAGCGATAGATGCCTTCCATTTCATCAGGACGGGCTTTGCCGCATAGCAACTTTCTTGCTGACTGAATTTTTCCTTGTTTGAATAACTCAACCATTTCAATTTTATAATCGCTCACACCGCTATCCTCCATCCTTGGATCTAGTAACTTACCTTCAATGCTGTTAGATTGCAACATCTTGATACATGAACGTAAGTCCGGATAAGCTACCTTAACGTATGTGTCAAGTATATCTAAATCAAAGTCAATACCTTCTTCAACAAGGATCGTTGCCGCACGGGCTGTAAACTCTGTTTGATCAACTGATCCAAAGTGCATTTGTTGTAGTCTACTATGCAATGGTGGTAATACTCTGCTTGGAGTGTTACATGTTAGAACAAATCTAGCAAATGTGGAATATTCTTCAATGATTCCTTTTAATGAATCCTGCGCCTGTTGACTTAGACGATCTGCTTCATCTAAGATAACAACCTTAAAAGGCCCAAACGGGATCATTGAAATAAATGGAACAATCTTTTCTCTAATAAAATCAATACTGGTCTCTCGACTAGCGTTAACCTCGAGAACATCGTAATCGGAAATTCCAAGCTCGTTGACAAGAATTTTTGCCAATGTAGTTTTGCCGATACCTGGAGCACCACTTAGCAACAAATGCGGAATAGTTCCTTCCTTAAGCCAAGCATTGATCTGTTTACGATGTGCATCATCCTTAAACACATATCCGTCTACTGTTTTAGGACGATACTTTTCCACCCATAATTCTTTCATACTAGTTCCTCTACAATTCCTAACACTTCTGCCATTATAAGACAAACACCTGCCATTAGCAAGTTACCTGTAATCAAACAGCCGCCCGCTACAATGCGAACAGCACTCTTTACAAGGCTAACATAAAAATGTCCCTTGCTAGTGTCTTTTGGTTGTACTTCAATTTCCACGTTTAAAAAATCCTTTAATTGATTGAAATAGGTTGTAAAATCTAAAATGATAGTTTGTCAACATTGGCGGATGTTGAGGGCACCTACCTTGATTATAGTCGCATGACGGACTATATTCTTTTTTACATAAATTACAATTCATTGATCAAATCCTTTAGTGTGTTAAACGTTGCTTCGTCCATACACATATCGAATCGAGTGCGTTCACTGTTCGGATCTTTTGCACCGTCATAGAATGTCGACACTCGTAGATATTTTGTACCAACTGGCATATCAATATTTCTAATTTCGACATAGGTCTTCATTCCGCCTATGTCACTAATTAATCTTTTCATCGAAGTGCTTCCATTGTAATAATTTTGTCAATCTCTTTACCAAAGTCTTGATCATTTGTAATAACATATAGGCCGTTTGTGCTTCGGTCTGTCTTACGATCGTGTCGACGGGTCTCAACTACTCTGCCACCGTTAGCAACATAAACTGTAAAGTGCAAAGCACGTTCCGGTTGATCAATGCTAGTAGGCCCGGCACTAATTGCCATCGAACGAGATAGTCTGTTTACTGAAGATATTGAGTCGCGGTCTTGACTTTGACGCTTTTCATACTCTGCACCTTCCGTTAATTTCTTAAGAAACCAACGTGCTAAAAATCCCGGACGCTTAATTTTTTTCTGCGGGGCTGGTTTAAAATCTGATTCTTCTGCGTATTTTTCTGATGCTGTTACTGCATATCCGTTCATTTCTTTGTCCTTTCTGCTTCTGCTACACGTTTGCGTAGACTGCTACTACTAAATGAATGATCTCGTCCGTTATAGACAATTTCGATTCCTCTTTTTTCACAAACATCTTTGCCAGAAAATTCTGTACCTTGATATTCTACACCTAATATTCTAACATCTATAGGCAAAATAAGCAATAGGTCTGCTAGATCTTTTTCTGTCTGATAAACAACTACTTCGTCCACATTGCGATTTGTGCTAACTTGAATTTGTCGTTCTACAATACTTTGTATTGGAGGATTCTTTGTATCTGGTCGATCTATAGTTGGATCTGTTTGTAATGCGGCAATTAGGTAATCGCAATGGTTTTTTGCTTCGGCAAGCATAGCAACATGGCCTGCGTGAAAAAGATCAAACGAACTGAATACAATTCCTACCTTTAACCCATCTTCTTTTAGTTGTTTTATTTTATTGAATATCATGTTTGTTTCCTACACAAGATATGTATCATCCGTGTTCTCCATAGCATAGCATCCTCTTCAAAATCAAATTGAGGGCTAAGTTCTATGTCGTGGTTATTGGTTTCAACCCAGACCCACACTTCATTAAATTCATCGTGAATGAGAATCATTTTTTAAAATTCCAATTACTTTTTTCTTTTCTTGTTCGCGCAACCATTCTTCTTCTGGAGCAAAGTTAGGACACCGTTTTAGTGCATCTTCTAAAATCCATTTTAATCTATAAAGGTCTTGTTTTGCACCCCATGCTATGAATCCATCGTTTCCTGGATTACAAGCATCGTATGCCGCTGCATTGATTTCCCGAGCTGCGTCGGTTATGCCATTGTAAGAAAATTTAAAGCCCATGTAACAATGTTAGCATGGGCTTGGTACTAAGTCAAGTAATATGGTTATACAGACCGCATAACATCGGCAGGCTTTTCGTCTGCCACCATCATAATACCGTTATTGTCAACTAAACGAATTTCAATAATGTTGCCATTCTCATCTTCGTATTCCGAGTTACGGCTCCAACGGCCGTGTTCTACACATACCCAATCACCGACCTTAACTTCAGTTTGAGCTGGACCAACTGCCCATACTTTGCCCCAACGAGGATGTATACCAGTTACTTTTCCGTTGTCGGAAGGAATAATGATTCCACGGACAGTTTTTTCGTCTCCAAACTCCATGTCGCTTAATAATACCTTATCTCCAATTGGAGAAATTTTTCCTGTTACTTTTACTTTCATTTATTCCTCTGATTGTGTTTTCTTCGATTTAGATACAATAGGTGTTTCTACAGTAGTGGTTTCTACGCCTACGCCTGCGGCCTTACGGGGAGCCGCTTTTGGATTAGCTTCGTAGTATTCGGCTACAATTTCTTCACGCTTTTTAATAATTTTGCCGCCGGGTCCTAATTGGTCTCCGCGAGCATTTGTTTTCATATTTCCTACTGCTGGAACTAATTCGTTCTGGCGCATTAGTTTTTCCATATCAACTACACGCCCCTGCATTGTTCTGTAACTCATTTTATTTCTCCTTCAAGAATTCTTTTATATCAAGATTGTATTTAAGAGAGTCAATTTTATGTACTCCTAATAGATATAGCACATAACTTGCTACACTACTGCCTCGCCCAACTCCCCAAACTATCTTGTTTTCACGCATTGTATCTACTAGATATTTAAGATAGAACAATAAGTCAAACATGCCATGTTGAATAAACAATGTTAGTTCTTGTGTAACCCTATCTTTTTGTTCGTTTGTTTCGCACATTCCATATAGCATTTCTACTAAATTTGGATAATAGTCGTCTGGCATAAACCAGTTACATTGATTAGATTCATCAAAAAATTCTACAGAATCATCGAATATTTCTAATTCTTTAAGATCTGGAATACGATCTGCATTTTGTGCCCGGGCTTGATTATATTGCTCAATAGAAAAGGCATCTTCCAACGTTACTCCATCAAGTGTTTTAACTTGATTATTATATAACGCCTTAAATGCCTCTGCTTCGGTTATTGTTACTCTACCGTATTGATCAATTTTCACTTTTTCCGCCCTTGATAATTCGAGGTTCGAATTTAGGGCCTTCGTTAATATCTAGATCGTCCCAATTTGCATCGGGTTCAAATCCTGTGTTAGGAGAATCTGAATTCCACCAAAAATTACCTTCTAAGTCCAATCCGCACTCCTCTGGATCACTAATGTTATATTGTATGTGATCACCGATTGCACTGTCAATAGCAAGTAGGTCAATATGGAAATTATTTTCAGTAATAGCTAAGAATTTGCTGTATAGTACACCACCAACAAAATAATCGTATGGGTCGCTTGGAAGTAATACTACATTGGTATCGTGTTCTTTGAACAATTCTGCTAATGGATTATCTTTATGAATCATAACGCTGTTATGCAGATATGTATCTACAAAGTGACGTAATTTTTTAAATCCTACAGAAATTGTTCCTGGAGAAGCAAGAATTGGTTCTATGCTAACGCTGAGAGTATATGAGTTTGGTACTACGACTTTATCTGTTATTACGGTACAAACAAAACTAGTAGGCCAAACGAATTGTGGAGAATCATTCGACATTGATTAAATCGTCTAAACCTTGTTTCTTCTGCTTTTCTTGCAGAGTTTTCATTGCTTCTGCTTGCCTGCGATGTTGTTCAATACGGTGAGCTTCTAAGTTTAATGCAACTTGTTGTGCTAACCCGCCATTTCCTAAACGCATGGCAGCATAATATTTTTGAGTAAGATCTAGAACTTTATTTTCTAGATCAGCGTCTTTTAATTTACCAAGATCGGGCAATAATGGGTTGAACATTATTTGTTTAATTGTTTTTTAAGTTCATCTACTTCTGTAGACAATTCTTTAATAGCTTCAATTAACAATCCGACCATTTTTTCGTAACGTACAGCTAGTGTGCCATTAGGTTTTGTAAACACTACTTCTGGTAGTTGTTGTTGAACTTGTTGAGCAATAACACCAGTGTCATGTTTTGTAACACCGCTATCTACAGGAAGTTCAGCTAAAACACTATCTTTCCAGTCATACATTACACCGTCAATTGCTTTGACCTTTGATAAGGCACCGCGAATATGATGAATGTTTTCTTTTAACGTTTCGTCTGACGAATTCCAGAAACCTGTAATATTACCTGTAGCGTAGATATTACCATTAACAATTAAATCACCAACTTCTTCGCTTGATCCAAAGAACGGATTAACAAAGTGCAATGCTTGTCCATCAGCAAACGGAGCAGGAATATCACTAAATGCAGGAGTTACAGTAATACGGACACCATCAATATTAGTTACAGTTCTTAACCCACTTACATTTGGAAATGTAAGTGTAGCACCTACCTGGATGTTTCTTGGATTATCAACTAAGAATATATTTGAGGATGTAGTGGTAACGGAATCAGTTGGACCATTAACTCCATATGCAGTTACAGTATTTGGGCGCAATACAATAGTACCCGATTTACCATTGGAAGTTACAACTAGCTGGCGTGTACTGGTATCTACAGTAATAACATCTCCGGCAATTGTTAGGTCTTGAACAGCAACAAGGTGTGTTGCAGTAACGTATGCAGTTCCTCCCAACGATCCAACTACTGATTGTAATGCTTCAACTTCACTTTCTGTTGCTAACAACGACTGTTGAATGATGTTAAAATTGGTGCGGAAACCTTCACTGTCATTATCTTGACCAGCGACAGGAAACGCAACGTTAATGGTATTAATTAAATTTGTTATGGTAGATGCCATTTAGGACTCCGGGTTACACTATATTTATAGTTACTGAATATCAGTAATTGATTTTCTATTGAACAACAGATATTTATCTGCTTCGTTATCTAGACTTGTCTCCACAAAGATCCTATCTACTTCAAAGTCTAAAAGTTTAAAATCAAACTTAGACTTCTTTATTCTGCTGATTATTTTTGAACCATTTTTAGGAGTTGCATAACACAATACAATTACTGGAATGTATTCTGTAGGGCTATAACTTCCTAGTTGTGCAGTTTGCATAAATCTAGGCAGTTGTGTTTTATCAACTTCAATAAGGGCATTGTCTATTTCAATTGATTCCAGTGTAAGGCGCATATTATCTATGCTACTAGGATAATAAGTTTTATTATTCATAGTAACAGATTGTTTTACACCTTGCATTTCGTCTATTATTTCTACGTATACAGCATCGTAGATATGATTTCCTGTAGTGTCTTTGCCCTGGGCAACCTTGACTTTTCCAAAATTTAACTTTCTACGGTATACATTATTAAGTGAGGCGGCATATTCAGCCAGATTTAATTGTTGTATGCCATATTCTAGCACCATTTTTATTTCTGGATCTACAGGTTGATACAAAAAGTCAGGTACAAATATAGATTGGTTATTGATAAAATCAGTCCAATATACTCGTTGATCTACCTTAAGGAAAGGTTTCACATAGATATTTGTATACTGTACACTCATAAAGTGTATTTAGTGCAAAGTTCGGTTCTCTAATTCGTATATATCATCTATTCCAAACAAAGAAAGTATTAATTTTACTTCTTCAGGAGGATCTTCCATTAAATGTTCAGGGATCATAAATGTTTTTAGATCGCCGTCTGGACCTAAAACAAACGCAAAGTCGTCTTTTCCGACATCTTCGTTTTCTTCAAATTCTTCAATTTCGACGCTCGCCGAAATGTTTGGATTGTTGGGCATGTTGTTACTCCGATACACACAAGGGGTGATAGTTAAGCTATCAGTTTACTAACCAGGAATGTTGCCCTCCATTCAGAAATTCTACACTGGTATTTAGCGACTATTAAATAAACATACATTTTTATAAAGGAATCCTTAAAATGGAAATCGTTCTCGGACTTTTAGTTCTTGCTGGTCTTAGTTATGTTTTGTTCTTCCGTAAGAAAGAAGAACCAGTAGTAACACCGGCCCCATACAAAGTTGAAGTTGCACCTACTCCAACACCCGAACCAGCGCCTGCTCCAGCACCTGTTGTTGAACCAGAAGCTGTAGTAGTAGTTGAAGCCGCAGTTGTACCTGAAGCTGTTGTTGAAGCTGTTGTTGAAGCACCTGCTAAGAAGCCACGTAAACCACGTGCTCCTAAAGCAGAAGCACCAGCTAAGACAGTCGCAAAAAAAGCAGCCCCTGTTAAGAAGGCTGCTGTTAAAAAGCCGGCTGCTCGTACAGCTAAGTCAAAGAAGGCCTAATGCCTTTGCTTGATCAGCAAGAGCAAAACTAGCAATATTTTTGCCCTTGCTTTCACACATGATATCATGTGTGTTTAAAAAGCTCAAAGCCCATTCGTTTACGGATTTATTCCAGTAGAAGTCAGAATGTGCTCTGAGCTTTTGCTTTTTGTAGCCATCTTCTAATAATACTTTGTAGTCTGGTGCTACTACAGAGTCGTGACCCACGAGATAATCTTCACGACTGACACTATAGTGCATAGTAGGCCGGACACCACGCCAAGACTGAACCACCCGATCAACTCGGGAGTCCAAGGGCGAGATGTAATCTCCTGTTTTAATCCAATGATGATGCACATCCAAAACGATAGGCACCAAGTCGCTAATAGTAAGGCAATCATCTAACCCCCAGGCGTTTTCTTCGTTTTCGATTGTGATACAGTTTCTTGCTTCGGTTGAGAGCCTTTGGTAGGCACGTCGGATACCTTCTGGACCTTGCTTACCGGAGATATGGACGTTGATCTTGAAGTCCTGAAACTGTTGGCCGAAGCCCATGTACTTAGCCATGTCTGCATGATATTCAAATTCCTCTATACTATTATCTACAATACCTGGGTTATCAGATGCAAGAACAGTAAACTGGCCAGGATGAAAACTGAGCCGAACGCTATTCTTGCGAGCCAAATCTCCCACTTCTCGAAATCCTCTTTCGATATAGTTTCTAACGTCGGGTAGCCTGTAAAAGAACTTCCAATCACGCTGAGTATACATAGGTAGGATATCGCTGCCGAGTCGTACCATTCTAAGATTTTCATTAAGTGTTCCTACACGTTCAACGAGCTTACGAACAGCTTCAATGTTACCTTTAGTTAGGTCCCAAAGTTTTTCTTCTGCAATGTCCCGGCTCTGTCTATTTAACCACGCAACGGTAGTAGAGCCAGTGTTGTACTGTTTTGCATCGTCTTTAGCATCGATGCCGTCTAATTGTCCTGCATGGTCGATCCATTTGCAAGCAAATCCGATTTTCTTAATCACTTTTAACTTTCTGGAGACTCCATGAGCCGTCCTTGTTGTCTACCCATTCGAGTGTGTCACCATCGACCCACCCTTGTAATTGTAGCATATCTTCTGGTAAAGGCAAAATAAGATCGCCAGTTTCGGGATCTTCTTCAACGGTTACTGTCCACTTTGTCATGAATTAATAATCCTTTGTAAGTGCATGATGAATTAAAAATGCTTTAAATGCCTTGTATATCGCAGCCGCCTCTTTATCATCTGCTGGAACTTTTTCACCCCTGACGTAAAATCCGTCTTCAGCGACTTTTAACATTTCTGTCTTGCCACCGTAAAAAGTAATATTGCTCTCTGGAGGAGGAGAAACAGATAGAATAGGATCTGGTAAAGACGATTGAACAAACATTTCTGGAAATAATGTACTAACTTCTTGTGCAACAAAACCTTGTGTCATATTATTATTTTACACGATTCCGCGGAAATAGTCAATCGTTTTAATCAGACCTTGTTCCAAATTGATCTTTGGTTCCCACTGTAACATTTCTTTGGCTAATGTGATATCGGGCCTGCGCTGTTTTGGATCATCTTGCGGTAACGGTTGTTGTAGGATTTGACTCTTACTTCCTGTTAATTCAATTACTTTGTGTGCCAATTCCCACATGGTAAACTCGCCTGGGTTGCCAATATTAACCGGGCCGATAAAGTTATCATCGGGGTGATTCATATGTGCCTGCATAGCATCCAAAAGATCATCAACGTAGCAGAAACTACGAGTTTGCATACCATCGCCGTAAATTGTAATGTTCTTACCTTGTAGCGCCTGAACAACGAAATTACTGACAACTCTACCATCATTTTGCGACATTTTAGGTCCATATGTGTTGAAAATACGGACAATTTTGGCCTTAACATCGTGAACACGGTAGTAGTCCATGAATAGTGTTTCAGCGGCACGTTTGCCTTCATCGTAGCAACTACGGATACCAATTGGGTTTACATTGCCCCAATACGACTCTGGTTGTGGATGTACAGTTGGATCACCATAGCACTCACTGGTACTTGCTTGTAGAATCTTAGCACCTGTGCGTTTTGCCAATCCTAGCATATTGTAAGAACCAATTACACTGGTTTTCATTGTTTGGATTGGATCCCATTGATAGTAGAATGGACTAGCTGGACAAGCAAGGTTATAAATCTCATCTACTTCTACATACAATGGCAAACAAATATCTTGGCGAATAACTTCAAAGTTTTTATTATCTAACAAGTGAAAAATATTATTCTTACTGCCTGTAAAATAGTTGTCTACGCAAAGAACATGATGTCCTTCTTTAACTAATCGTTCGCAAAGATGGCTTCCTAAAAAGCCAGCGCCGCCTGTTACTAAAATCTTTTTCATTCTTTGTCCTTTGGTTGTACGATTCCGTATTGCCTATACATCCAAGCAATAAAGTTTTCAATTGGTAAGTTTGGACCTACCTGCCTTGAATATTCTTTGTATGCGATGGTTACTCTTTCTAACCAATCCTTATCTGTCATTTGCATTTTTAATTAGTTCCACTACTTGTTTTGCTGTTGCTGGACTTAGAGTCCATCCTAAATGTCCGTGTCCTGCATGATAAAATACATTGGACTTCTTTTTACTTTGACGTACAACAGGCAACATATTTGGAGTCATTGGTCTCAAACACGCCCATTGTGTGTAATCGTGCGTATTGATATTAGGAAAGTTTGTATGTACCCAATCTAACAAAGGCTGGATACGATCTCTACGAATATCGTAGTTCTCTCCTGCTAACTCAGCGGTACCTGCTACACGGAACCGATTACCTAAACTTGATGTAACAATCTTTGCTTGGTCGTCTAATAAACTTACGGTAGGCAAATACTTAGGATCGACATTATTAATTGTAATGCTATAACCTTTAACAGGATAGATATCTAAACTATCACCTACACTATTGGCTAATTTTTCAGACCCGACACCGTTTGCAACTACGATTGCATCGTAGTATGATACTTCTTCGAGATGATTAATCTTCCAGTTGTACTGAAACGTAACACCGTATTTGTTTTCTAGAATATTTGCTAGCTGATAGCAGAATTTATGTATATCGCCAGTCCAGTCGTGCCATGTCCATGCACCACCTACAATGTCCTCTATTCCTACTAAATTTTTATCAAGAGACTTAGTCTGCATAGGTCCTAAAATGTCCCATGCTACTCCATTACTTTGATAGATAGATTGTGCCTGTTTGGCACTTTCAAAATATGCAAGATCTTTATAAAAATGTAGTATACCGCTAGGACTTTGGTCAAAGCTCATACCTTCTTCTATGCCAATCTCTTTGTAAAGGTTGCTGGCTTCTAACCCTAACTTAATAGTTGTTTTTGTATTTTCTTCGTAAGCACCTGTAGCAGTATGGTACAGAAACTTTGCCATCCACTTCCACTGTGCCCAATCTAGTCTAGGACGGATTAGAAGTGGAGCATCTTTTTTGAACATCCACTTGAAGCCTTTGCGTACATTGGCCCAAGTAGTCCATACTTCACTATTGCTAACAGAGACTTGCCCGCCATTAGCAAAGCTAGTCTTCATTGCGGGATAGCGTTCTGCTTCATACACAGTTACGCTATACCCTTCTTTAGCTAGGTAGTAGGCTGTGGTAAGGCCGGCAATTCCGGAACCAATTACTGCTACCTGCTTGTTCATGCAAACAAATCCTCATTCCATTCACGGTGCCCTTCACGGAAAGCCATGTTAGCTTGTGTTTCTCGAACTTCTACACGATAGCACCACAGACGTTTGCTTTCGCCTTCGCCCCACATATCTGGAATGTAAACTCCATTAACATACTTGTACAGCATGTCAGCAAGTGATTCACATCCTACTCTAGGCAAGATAGTAAGTTTAGCTAGTTTACGGCGTTCCATTTCCTTGTAAAACTCAAGCTCTGGATCGTCAGCACTGACCAAGGTAGTGTGATCAAATTGATCTTCTAAAATCTTTTTAAGTTCTTTAAGACCACCGTAGTCGGCGGCCCAGTTACGAACATCTAAATCGTTGGTTCCAAAATAGAACTTCATTGAAAAACTGTAACCGTGATTTAAATTACAGTGAGAGTCAGCCCTCCATTGACGATAAGCGCACGGAAATGCGTCGATATATTCTTTGGTGCTGGTGTACTTGTATTGTACTGGTTGTAATGACATGCTTTTTCTCCTATGTTAATAATAGCATAGGCAGCAGAATTTGTATAGCGGGATGATGCTCAAAGGCCGCTTGAACTATTTAAGTTCGTTTAGACCCTCTTTAACTTTTTTAAGTTCTTCGGATATTTCTTTGATTACCAATAATTCTTTTCGGCGGCACGAAATTGATTGTGCTAATGTATATGCAAATAAGGTCCAGCCTATTGCTCCACCTAACATTAAAAATATCAATAAAATAGTGTTTGCCATAATGTTTCTCCCATAAGTGCAAATATTTACATCTGGTTATGGGAGAATTGTATCAGTAGTTTAATTACGATGTTCGACTACTTTATCAGCAAGCCCAAAATCAACCGCTTCTTGTGCCGATAAGAATGTATCAAACTTCATTGTTTCAAATAATTCTTCGTATGTCTTGCCTGCCGTATTATGTTTAACATATAATTCGGTTAGACGTTTATTAACACGATGGCTTTCTTCAAATGATCGTTTAGCATCTTCGAATTGCAAATCTTGCACATGAACAGATCCGCTTGTGCCTCTTGTACCTGAACTAACACGATGTATCATAGTGCGGGCTTCTGGCAACACAAATCTCTTGCCCGGTGCTCCTGCCTGTGCAAGGAAACTACCCATTGAGCAAGCCTGCCCCATTACAAATGTAGCTACATCTGGTTTGACAAACTGCATAACATCATAGATACTCAATCCGGCAGTAACAGCACCACCTGGAGAATTGATATAAAAGTTAATATCCTTTTCACTATCTTGGCTCTCCAGGTGTAGAAATTGTGCAACAATCAAGTTGGCACTATGATCATCAACTGGTCCATTAAGGAATACGATGCGCTCATTAAGCAAGCGACTAAAAATGTCAAAGGCACGTTCGCCTTGACCGGTCTTTTCGACCACCATTGGTACTAACATATTAAAAATCATCCTTTACTTTTGTTTTATTTGCAAGACCTGCAAGAATTTGAAATTGCTCCCACGCTCGCTTCACTGCGGGATTACTATCGATATCGTCTGATGTTAGGCCAACCTCCATCCAGTAGTATGACAAACGTCGGGGGTGCGTTCCAAATTTACGTGGTTGATGCAATTTACCATCTTCCCACAACATAATACTGACACTACGGAATTTGTCCTCATCTTCCTTGCTGTTAAAGTCATAATGACCCCATTCAGCTCGACTCATACCACCGTAGCAGTAGCCTTGCCAGATGCCTGCCCACTGTTTGTCATCTCGTGGGTCAAAGTCTGTACGAGAAATTACAACAAGCACATCATCAATATCTACACGTTCCTCAACAATGTCAAGAACGCAACGACTATAACTTAGACCGACTTTCATTCTTTAACTCCAAAATGTTTTAATACTTCACCGCCGATATCTTCTTTACCAGTATCCTGTGCCCAGGTAGCACGATTAGCACATTGATTAATAATCAACTCAGCGAACTTTTCAGCATGTTCTACGCCCATCCACTTGCCGCTTGTATCTGTACCTGCCTGTTTCATAAGTGTTTCAATTTGTTTTCTCATGCCCAAATCTTTCTGCATAACGTGCATCTGCTTCTGTCCTATGTGTAGGACACAATGTTTTAATCCAACCCTTGCCGCCACTAGTGCCCGGAGCACCACATTCTTCACAACTGTGATCTGCCCATGCTTCAGCAAGACGCACCATACCACCAATGTGGTCATCACCGCCATCGTAGTAGAAACGTAGTCCGCCAAACTTTTCTTTAATCTGTGCCACAACTACCTGAGAAACAACTTCGCTTTCTTTGTTTTTCCATTTAAGATAACTTTGAATATTGGCACATAGGCTTTCAATAATAGGCCACCACCCTTTATCTACAGCAAATCCGCCATATGGTTGTGAGAACATAGCAGGAAACTTTTCTTCCATGCGTTTAGCAAAAACATCGTATTCTTCTTCAGTCCTCATCTTTTTTATCCTGTTCGTACTGTTTTACCATTCGGTATAACGGTTCCATCCGCTCTTGAAATACACCCGGAACTTCACGGGCTACTACCTGCATGTCCCACTCACTAGGATAGTGCCTCAAACACCATCTAGCATTATCTTTAACGGCTTTAGGCAGACGTGGAGTAGTCAGTAGTTCTTCTAAAAACTTTTTAGTTTGAACTACTGCCCTATATCGTTCGTCAGGCAATGTCATGTTCGTCTTTCCAACGAGCTGTTCGAGCCTTAACACTATCTGGATCACGATGGAATTCATCCACTAGTTCCTTTAGTGCATTGTTGATATAGTCATTAAGTGTAATACCTTGACGATGTGCATTCATTGCGGCTTCCAACAATAGGTCGTCGGGCAGATCAAGTGGAACACTAATTCGAGTATCGTAGTCTTCTCCAGCTCTAATGGCTGTACACTTTTGAATAAAGTCCTCTACAACCTCGAGATCTACATACTCAACACAATCCCATGCTTCGTTTAGATTAACTCCGCGTTCCGTTGATTCCTTACGATGCTTTTCAACTTTACCGGGATTAATCATACGATAAGCACGATCGTTGGTATAATCACATACACTTACTTCGTAGACCTTCTGCGTTTTGGTGCTGAATACAATACTAAAACTATATCCACCTTTACCGTGAACGCCATTCCAGCTATCTAGTGTATAGGCATTAGGTCCATAGCACTGCCAACCGTAATCACTACCTTCGGTAATTTTGTAGTCAACTAGTTCCATCCATTCTTTCATTGTAATCATCATTCTTCCTTAAAGTGATTTCTAATTGCTTTCTCTGCTCTATCTATTGTACATTCTACAATACCTAATTGATAAGTTGTATATGCACAATGCTTAACGCTGTTTTCAGTTTTTAAAACGTTAATACATTCTTCTATCAACAAGTCTGCAAATTCTTGCAATCTTGGTTCACTTATCATTCCTATCTTTGCTTGTGTTGCTATTTCCTTCAATCTGTTTTGCATTATGTTCTCTACATTGTTTTTTTACTTCTGGCGGATAGTCCGGATGAATTTCCGCGATACTACAGTTATATATCACAGTTCCATGTCGAGGAATGGTAAAAGCGATATACATTATAGCACAATATAGAACAACACACAAGCAGAAAATTACAACATTAGCCTTCATTTAAACACTTTCAGAATGATAGTGTCTTCGTTAAAGCGACCATTCAATACAGTCTCTGTTGTTTTAACACTCTTAACAAACCAAGTTTCAAAACGCTTCTGCGTATTTTGCTCTTTGAACTCTTTAAGTTGCTCAGGAGGTTTACGCATAGTCTTCTGGAAACTCTTTTCACTAAAGTCTGTAAGGCTTGTACCTTTAACACCAAGCCCTGCGGAAGTCTTACTAATGTAATAACCAATCTTGCGAGTCTTAACATTAAAGACAGCAACACCTTGGGCACCAATAATGCTTGCTGGCGGCACTGACACAATACCCAACTTGTCATCCTTGACACAGAATTTAAGTTTAGCAACAATCTGTTCTGCAGGCTTGACCTTTTTAGCACGAGGCTTTTTCATAACCTTAGCTTCGGCGGCAATCTGCTCACATGCGGCCATAATCATTTCGTAGAACTCGATCAGCTTCTTAACATTCTTACGACTGTTGTGCTTGTATGCTTCTTTCAACTGTTCATCTGCATTGCCGCCAGCTAGTTCAAGCAGTTCTTGATAATTGCGGGCAAAGAAACCTTTGATGTAACGAGCATGGGCGGCTTTAGCACCCTTACCACGCAACAGGTTAACAATTTTAAATGCCTTAGGATCAAACGCTTCTGGATCCATAATCCATGCATCAATTGCCGTATCAAGTTCTTCACTCATACTGCCTGCGGATTCTCGCAAACGCTCTTGAATGTTAGGAACATATACCACAGGCTTTTCAACCTTAGGAGCATCTTCGTCATCGTCAAGATCGTCGGCACCTGCTTCTAGTACCTTTTCGATTTCTTTACGCAACCACACTTCGGTATCGCGACCTTGATTAAATCCTGCATGAATAGCGGGCATACCTTTAACAAGACACGCGGCAACACCGACCATAGTACCATTAAAGTACTTGTCTTTAGTCTTGCGGATAGCGTTAATGTCCACACGATCATACCCATTGTCGTGCATCCACTCTACCAATTTGGGTTTGAGCTCTTTAACTGAGCTTTCCAAACGATACCATTCCATAGAATAACGGAAATGTCGTGTAAACTGTTCAGCATCCCACTCATCGGCGCCATCCCACTTTGGACTCATGTCGCGGGCTTTGTTTTGTCGAATTGTAATAGATGCTTGTTTAAGTTTAGTAGCCATTTGTTACTCCGTTGTGTTTCAGTATAGTTATATTATACACTGATTTTCACTCTATGTCAAGAACGGTTTTACCATCTTTTTCTAAATATTCCGAATACTTGAGTAGGAACATTGTACGTTTTGGTTCACTGTAAAAGTCTAGGTGTATCGTAGTTATTCGCCATCTGGTCCCATAACTAACATCATTAACGTTGACTTCGCTATCCATCCATTCTTCGTGTGTTCTAGTTGTAAATCCCAACACTGATCGCATTTTGTCGCGAATAAGCAACACACTAGGTGGATAGTTTTGGGCAATATTATTGTATATCTCAGCCCAGATTTTTTCGGATAACACTATTGGTTTGCTCATCAGAACTCATTATTTTGATCAACAACTATCCAACCAAGTTGTTTTAAGTCTGCACGTATTTCGTCAGTAACAACCATTTCGGATACATAGCCGTTTGGTTCAGCGTCCAGTTCTCGGATACCGCTACAATACCAATCGATGTAGTCGCCTTCCTGTTTCATATTGGCAATAATGCCACCTGCACTACGCCACGAGGCACTCCAGGTCTTATTGCTTAAAATAGGAACAACTGCTAGTTTCATGAAGTCATTATTACAGATTGCGGCATAGAGATTCTGTGCATACACATCACTAGCCCGTACTTTTTCTAAAATCCAATCTGTAGTACGCAGGTCGTACTCCATGTTGTCTTTTTGCCACTCTGGATCTTGCTCTCTACGTGACGCTTCATCATTCCACGACTCGTAGTATTCTATCATAGACTTGGTATCAGGTTCTTCTAACTTGCCCGATTCCTCTTGTCGTTTGACGTAATTGTCCTTTTGGAAGGTATTACGATCAGGACTTTTTGAAATCATTGCAATACACGAGGAGGCTCGTCTCCAAAACTACGAGATAGTTTTTCAAGCAATGCTTGATCTTCAGGATCATCGCTCATAGACAATTCATCAATGTCAACTGACTTAGATTTATCAAACAACGATCCATCACTGATCATTGATTGAATTTGTGCCATAAGTTCGTCTAGTTCTTCTTGAGAACCATCAAAGTCATCAAACGCACCAGGTGCAAATACTACCTTGATCTTAGGAAAGTCTTCGGTAGTAAGTTCGTCGATAGTTTTATCTTCAAGTTTCTTTTCAGTCATTTTCTTCTTTCGGAGTTACGGGTCGGTTAATACAAAATTCACAAGTTGGATCGTCACATCGATCTTCCAACCATTTGTTACAGCTTTCACAATAGTAAGCATCGTACTCTTCTGAGTGCAATGCTACACAATTAGGTCCACAAGGCATGACGCACCTTAATAAGTCGAATCATCATCTGTTCATCTTCTGCTTCGTATTCTGCTTCGATTCTTCGAAGTTCGGCATGAGCTTCATCGCAAGCCTTTTTAAGTTTAGGAGTCTTATCCCCACCCCAACTTAGTTTACCACCATTTGCCATACGGCTAAGTTCGCAGTAAGCAGTCCAACCGCTAGCATCATATGGATCAGGACGGTTACGGTATGTAGTAGTCCACCAAGTGTACAACTCAATAATTTCCTTAGCGGAAATAGCCTGTTGAGTTGGTTCTGCTTTATGCTTCTCGCCCTCGTCTAAAAACTCTTCGTTGGTCAATGTTTCAGCCCAGCGTAAGTATTCAAGCCCAGCTTCTGGACAACGCCAGGTGCGCCAACGCAACCAACCACTGCGATACCAAGGTACATTGTGCTTGGTCTTCATTTCATCACTCCATAGGCAGTGATGCCATGCTTGCTCTATTTCAACAAAATCCACAAGCTCGTTAAACAAACAAGGAAGGAAGCGATTGCCAACGTCTTGCCACTGTCCTGGTTTGATATCTCGAGGATGTGCCGTGAGGCTATGACTACGAGAGACCCAGCGATTATTAATGTAATATCGTATATCATTTAGTTTGTCCGGAATATAATAAACAATTCGCTGAAGATAATCAAGCCCTTCTTCGGCAAGCCAATAACGGAAGCTATGCTTCATTTGAGCCGCAGTAGTCCATTCGTCCCATTCTTCGGACGTGCCGGCTGATAGCTTTGCTGTTCCGCGAAGCCAATCTGCAAATTTTGAACATGTCCAATAATGTGAGCGCATAACTATCCTTAATTAAGAAGAAAATTTAATTTGTGAAAATCCATAGTGTTTATATGAAATCGAATACTAACACATTGTCGAATAGTATTTGTCCTATTAACAATACGATGCGGCACGCCTACATGTAATAACGTTGGGATATTACACGGTCCGTTCCAACTCTCTAATAATTCACAGTTAGTAGGATTATATAATATACCGCTTCCAGGTCCATCTTGTTGAGTTGTTACTAGTTTAGTTTCTAAGGAGTTAACTTCAAACCATTCTGTAGACCAACTTGAATTTTCATCCTCGTTGCACACCCAATTAATTGCACCTTCTTGAGTAGAAGCATCTGTGCCATCAACATGGATATCTCCTGTATAATTTCCAACTGTTGTAAAAACCTGTATCTGACGTATGTGCCATATTAATCCTAAATTAAACAATTGAATTAAAGAACTTTTTCCAAGAACTTCTTCTTTTGTAAAAGGAGTATTTTGATAATTACCGGATGTTGGAACAGGCATCACAAAGAAAGGATTTAAATCAAGTTTTAAATTTTTTAATTCCTTGTGAAGCATACTATAAAGAAATCCTGTTAATGTATTAATTATACACGAAACAGGATCTTTTGTCAATTACTTCTTTGTAACAAACGGTGCTAATTCCGGTGGAGTCCATCCTACAGGTTTAAGGACTTTACCATCTTCACGCTTACGAACCTTGCCAGTTTCTTTATCAATTTTGGCAAAATTAGTTTTCATAACTTCTTTCCAAGCACCTTCTGCATCTGCACCCATACTGTGCAATGCACCGATGGTAACAACCAAAATGTCAATTAGTGCATCAACAGTTTCGACTTTGTCGTGTTGACCTACAGCATCTCCCAATTCTCTACATTCTTCTTCAATTAGCTTCATGTAAAGATTAAATTGATCTGCGTTAAACTCGTCAACACTTTGGTCGCAAGCCTTCATAAATTTTTCTTGATCGCGAAACGGATTCATATTAACCTCTACTTGTTTTTGTTTTGTTTATTGTTGGACCGGTACTAGTAAAGTCAATTCCGGCCATTTTACCTTCGTACAACTTACCATTCCATACCATAGGTAGCTTTACACTCTTGTTTAGAACAACTGTAAGACTACTATGTTCTTTGAAACTGAACACTTCAGCTTCAACTGTCTTGCTATTGTTTGCCTGTTTAACAGTACACTTATCACCGAATCGAATTACTTCTGTCATTTCCAAACCTTAGATAAAATTCGCTTAATTTCTTTTTTTCTATTTCTGCTACAATAACATATTGATAACCATACGATGCATAATCTATACGCCTATGCCATTCGGGTTTATCTATAGCATGTTTCATAATAAACTGCCCTTGATCACTTTCCTGCCATTTCCACATTGGTTCAGCCGCGTATAAGTCGGGATCTTCAGCATCGCTAACTCTAAACTCATGTACAACCACTTTGTGTATTTCTTGCACATGGTGATTGTCATCTACTTTATATCTTACTGAGCCCATCTTAGGTTAAACAATGTAATAAACTTTTCAGCATCTACTCGCCGCATAAATGCCCAATGATGATAACTTTGCCTACTAACAAGTTTCCAATCTTTCAATTGTTCTTCTGCCCAGGCAATACGTTCTCCTAATCTATCATCACCGGCAGTGTAATATTGATATTGCTGGTCCGATGGAGTACGTTCCCAATCTTCATATATGTTAATCCACCAACGAACTCTACGTTTATCTAACAGAATAGATATCTTAGGACCGTCTTCTACCATTCTTTTTAAATTATAATAGTCGGGCTCAATTGCTTCAAGCAATTTTGTCCAAGGATCCGTTAGGTTCACGCTTTAGGCTTCTTCTTAAAATATCTACGCTTTGGTTTCTCAGACTTGAGATTTAACGGTGCGTGTTCAGTATCTTTTAAAGACTTGTCTAATGCCGCATGAATTTGATCCGGGCTTATGTCATCTTCTGGATCAGAATCTAATTCCGGACTATCATCAAACGCAAATCCAACTGTTCCAGCAAACTTGATAGTAGATTCAAAGTTTCCAAGATTTCTTAAAGAACCTACTGGCCCTTTTTCATCTTGACTAATATTATGCCACGATCTTATTTCTAGTAGTGGCTCAATATGGGAAGGAACTTCTACAACATAATGCTCACCTGTGGTATACCCGGCTTCGCTAAGATCGATTACCTTAATAATCTTACCTTGTGCAGGCTTTACATTACTTCTATTAATACCATATATCCAAACGGTGTCGCCTACATTGTAGGATTTTTTAACAGTCATATATTATGCAGCCTCTGAAACAGAGACCTTTCCTTTACTTTCGAGAAGATCCTTGACAAACTTAATTGCCTTGCTGTCTTTATCATAGACATACTCTTGATCTTCATCTTCTTCGCTACGCAAAGTTACAATAACACCGTTACAGACCTTGCGAATTTCTATGCTTTCAAATAACATAGGGTTCCTTTCTTATTTTGGAACTGATAGATTGTAGTTAAAGTGGAAAATACCAATGTGTGCTACTTCTCTACTTAGTTCTTGATCACACCAGATTTCATATCCTGCCTTTTGTGCCTGCTGACAGAAATAGATATCTTCACCAATTTCAAGATTAAGTTCGGGAACATATTCTTGTAGGTAGTGAGGGTGTGGGATTTTTTCGTAAACCTCACGCTTACATAGTACCATGCCATGTGGCAATACATCAATCAACTCCATTGCTGGACTGTTATCTGTAGTTTGGAATTCTTGGAACGCACCGCTCTTTCCCCATCATACCTGTAAAGTTAGGATTTGGGAAACGACGTCGACGATAGTTAGCGCCAACAATAGCTTTGTTGCGCTGTAGCAAACGGATCGGAGCATCAATAGGAAACTTCATATCGCTATCAACCCACCAGATGTAATCAAAGTCTGACTTCAAAAAGATATCAACTAAGTTACGACGAGCAATAGTAATAACCGATCCGATATTAAAAGCACAATTAATCTTAATACCATTAGCAACCATATTAGCAGCCGACATAGCCAAATGTTGTGCAAATTCTGCATTGACCATTTCCATTGCTGGAACTGCAATCATAACACTAGGGGGTCTTTGTCCTGACTGTTGGGCCGTTTGTTGTGGAGCGGCACTGGTCGGACGTTGTGCTACCTGGGAGCGATTGGGAATATTGAGCTTGGGTTTTTTCATGTGTTACCTTATAGTTTATTATATTATAGTTTATGGATTTAATCAACCTTTGATTTTGCCATTATCGAGGAGCAAACTCTTGTTGTAGTTTAATGTTATCAAAAAATTCTTTCTTTGTGCCCGAATCATCTTTAAATGTTCCTTTAAGGACAGTTGTTTGGGTTAAAGAACTATGTGCCATAATACCACGGTTCTCACAGCATCCATGAACAGCCTGTATGTATACAGCTACGTTTTCGGAGTCTGTTGCCTTACTGATCTCTCTAGCAATATCATTACAAAGTTCTTCTTGTAATGTACCTCTCCGGGCACACCATTGTGCAATACGTGTATATTTGCTTAGGCCAATTAGTTTGTTGGCAGCGATAATTCCAATATAAGCAACGCCCGATACAGGCTGATGGTGATGGCTACACATACTACGTAGCTCACTACGTACCACGAGCATACCTTCGTACCTATCTGACGAATCGTTTGGGAAAGCTGTTGCATCGGGTGCCTGTTCATATCTACCTGCCATTATTTCGTTGTAATACATTTTGGCAAGTCTACGTGCTGTGCCTTTACTATTAGGATCGTTTTCTCGATCAATAAGCAATGCGTCTAAAACACCTTCGAACGCTACAGTTGCTTCGTCGATAAGTTTAGGAATATCTTCTTCGAGCAGATGCTCAGAAATATTATCGCCTGCCCAGAACCGCTTGCCATTTTGTTTCATTTGCTCGCGGATAACTTGACTTAAATTCTTTTCACTCATTTTTATTTTTCTCCGATGTTAAGGCAGAGGATTGCCATTTGTTTATTTTATACAACAACTTTATTTTTGTCAATGAATTTGTTAAGTATTTTTGCTAAATCTTCAATAGTTGAAATGTCCGAAGGCGTACAGGTAAGACTTAGCCCGTACCGGTCTTCAATTTCAAATACAAGTTCCATCATAGATAAACTGTCTAGTCCCAAATCACTAACAAAATTAAATTGCGGAGTTATTATATCTCTAGGAATTCCTTTTGTTGTTGAAATGAATTCGATTATGTCTTCTGTTATTTTATCGTACATTTTATTTTAACCTTAGTAATATATTTTTCTTTACTGCGGCATCCAACACATTCATAGATACGCCTTGCTGTTCAGCAATTTTTAATAGTGCATTTGTATCTTTGGGAAAACATGC
>Ga0114982_1000426_pt1 | contig 22652 bp, 21 predicted proteins | sample Shrwel_input2_FT_FD_87183 | JGI IMG/M metagenome (GOLD analysis project Ga0114982, IMG submission 87183) | Subsurface microbial communities from deep shales in Ohio, USA - Utica-3 well 1 S input2 FT | ecosystem: Environmental > Aquatic > Deep subsurface > Shale gas/oil reservoir > Produced... | reverse complement strand
GGCCGCCGGCGGCCAGGATGTCTTCGATGTCGGGGATGATGCGTTCCAGCAGTTTGCTGCGGCGGAACATGTCGCGGCAGGCTTGTCGCACGGTGCGTTCATCGTTGCCGCCGCTGGATTTGGCGGCCACGGCAAAGGCGGCGGGGACAACGGTGTCAAATTTGTACAGGTCGGCGATGTCGTAAACAAACGACAAGGGCTTGCCGCTATGGATGAAGCCGATGGCGGGGGCGTAACCGGCGGCCAGCACGGCGGCTTCCACCACGCCATACAGGCAGTGGTTGGCGGCGGACAGGCAGCGGTTGATGGGGTCGGCGGCGTCCCAGTCTTTGGGATCGTAGTTGCGGCCTTCCCATTTCACGCCATATTGCCCGGCCAGCAGCTTGTACATGGCGCGCACGCGGCTGCCCTCGATGCCGCGCAGTTGCTCCACGCTGCGCCGCTGCGGCGGTTCTTCGCCAAAGCGACGGCGATACATCTCGCGCACCACCTTCAGCCGGGCCTCGTCGTCCAGCGCCAGCCGGGCCTGGTACAACAGACGATCGGCGCGGGCACCGCCGGGCTGGCCGGCGGAATACAGCCGCACGCCAGCCTCGCCCACCCACACCAGCAGCGTGCCCACTTCCGCCGCCAGTTTGCAGGCGGCGTGCGAGACGCGCACGCCAGGCTCCAGCAGCAGGCAGGCCACCCCGCCCACCGGGATGTGGGTGCGGATGCCGGTAACATCCACCGCCACAAATGCCCCGTCCAGCACGTCCAGCTGACAGCGCTCGACAAACAGCACAGATAACCGTTCTTTGATGGGCAGGGGTTTGAGTTTGGGGAGGAGGGGGGTACTCATGGCAGGCGCTTGACCAGCAAGAGGCCGCAGCCAAAGGCCTGGGCATGGCCTAAGCTGGCACCGGCTTGCGCGCTGGCCTGGCCGGTCAGCACCGCAGCCAGACGCACTGGATCGCTGACTTCGGCCAGCCCTTGGTAATCGACTGAGGAAAAGCGGATTTCCCGACCTTTGCTGTACAGACGATGCTGGCGGTAGGGGTCCAGTTGCAGGCTGGGCGCATCCAGTTGCAAGCCCCATTGGGCAGCGCGCTGTTGCAGCCAGTCGGCTGCCGCCTGGGCCACGCGGGCGGGAATGGCGTCAGCGCTCAGGCCCTGGGCACGGGCTTGGGTTTTGGCGTGCATCAGTACATCGTGGCGTTTACCGCGCACGCCATCGGAGCCAGCGCGGCTGATGGTGGGGTTGGCACGCAGGCTGAATTGCACCAGTTCGCCTGCTTGCAGGCGCGGCGCATACGGCTTGGTCAGCAGCTGAACGTCGGCATGCCAGGCTTGCGGGACGCGCGCTGATACCAAATAGTACACGCTGGCACTGGCTGGCCCGGTGGCGTTAAAGCCGGTTTCAGCGCGAAACAGAAAGTCGCGCGGGTGTTCAGGCTGGTCAGGAAACAGCTTCCAGAGTAATTGGTGGTCGCGGTAAAGGGGGTCTACCCGTTTTAGCGCCGGATCGTGCAGCCAGAGGCCTGCCGGCACAAGCACGCGAGAAAAATAACTCATGCGGATTCTCCTGCCGGGGCTGGGGTGCTGACTGGCTGGCTGCATTCTTGCCGGGGAGCAAACTGCCAGCGCTGGCGCGATAGTGGTTGGTCGTGCCGGGTGTGCGTCTGGCTAGCGCTCAGGCCGTCGGCGTCCATATCGGCTTCCCAGAAGTAACGGGCAGCACGACGGCCAGGCAGCAGGCGGAGGAGATTAACCGCCAGTTTGGGTTCGGGCGATTGGCTGTCCAGCGCGGTTTTGAGTGATGCGCCGGGCACGATCTTCGGCACCAGCGGTAGCGCCAGCGGGCAGGATTTGCGCCCCAGATACAGGGTGAACACCGGGTGTTCCAGCGCGTGTTGCAGCTGGGCCAGGGTATGCGGCGCATCCGGCTGGGCTTGCACCGCCACCACGCAAAAACTGTCGCCGTAATATTCGCGGCTAGTCAGCAAGGTGTTGAGTTTGTCCGGGTCGGCCATTTCCTGGCGACGGGTGCGATGGGTGATTTTTTTCGAGAGGGCGGGCGCTTGCACGGTATGGTAGTCACGCAGCGGCGCGCCGCAGGCCAGTTGCTTGACGGCAAATTGATAGCCGGCAGTCAGCGCTGCCTGGCCGGCAGCATCGTCGCGGCGCACGCCCAACGCCGCGCCCAGCAAGCCCAGCAGCGCCGAGCGTGATGGGTGGCTGGCGCTGTGGCGCAACTCGCCCACGGCAATTTCGCCCCAGCTGGCCATTGGGCCATAGAGCTGAAAAACCAGATAGTTGCGCATGGCTTACTCCGCAGCAAACGCCAGCAGGTCGGCCAGCGAGCCTTCGCCGCTGAGCACGTTCAGCTTGGCATGAGCCTCGGCGCAAGGGCCGTAAACGGCATCCATATTGGTGTGCAGTTGTTCCAACGCCTGCACGGCGCCAGTAGTGTAGTCCTTGGCCACCGGCTGGAGAAAGGCCAGCGACAGCGAACGCGGCTGTCGGTCGCCACGCTCCAGCAGCGCATAGTGGGCATAGGCGCGGCTGGCAAAGCTGTTTTGCTTGCCGTTGGGCGGCACGGTGAGTGCAGTTTCAATCAGCGCCTGGATCGCTCGCTGGGTCAGCGCTTCGTCTCCGCCCAGATTGTGTTTGAGCAGGCTGCGGTCGATGCAGACATATTGATAAAACACCGCAGCGGCAAAGCCGGTTTCACCCAGGTGGGCAGCGCCGGAGTCATCCTGATTCAGGTCGTCCACAGCGGTAAAGAAATCATCTTCCACCACGCTGGCGTGCACACCCAGCGCATGTGCCACCTGCACGGCGGCTTCGACATTGTGCTGCGTTTTGCTGGCCAGCATGCGGCCAAACATGGCAATGTCCACCGCGTGCTGTTCGTGCAGCAGGGCGTCCAGCTCGGGGGTTTCAGGAGCGCGTTTTTCGGCGGCCAAGGTTTCCACCAATGCGTCCAGGGTGGCGCGTTCAGCGGACGAGATGTGCACCAGTTGTTCGATTTCCGGGGCTTTGTCTTTTTTCACGGCACCATACACGGCGGCAATCTGGGCAGCCCAGTCGCGGGCGTTTTTGTCGCTGATGCCTTTGGCTTTCAGGGCTTTTTCCACTTCAACGCCCAGTTGTTTGGTGCGCACGCCTATAAGGTCGGCAAACAGGGTCGAGGTGCGCCAGGCGCGCTTAAGGCTTTGCGAGGACACGCGCAGACGCTGCACGCCGCCCATGATGGCGGTTTTGGGGCGGCCCAGGTCGTCGCGGTTGAGGTTGGACGGCGGGTAGGACACCAGGGTGTGCAGTTGGATAAATTGGCTCATGGTCAGGCTCCAGATGGGCAAGGTAATAATGTTGTGCGGGGAGGTCAGTCAGCTGCCGTTGGCGACAGCTCGGCGTGGCAATAATAGGCAGTGGCCCAGCGCAGTTTCAGCCGGTCTTTTGGCAGCTCAGCCGGGCCATATTGAAATTCATGTGCCCAGGCCAGCAGCTCGGCAGCCAGGTCCACCACGTCCACTTGCTGTTTGATCAGCTTGACGGCGCGGCGCGCCTGCTGAAAAAAATCTTCCAGGCTGTCGCAGGTTTGCAGCCGCTGAAAGCGCAGCAGGCTCATCTGCGGCTTGTCGCTGCCAGCCGGTGCGCTGCCCAGGCTTTTAATAAAAGTTTGCTTGGGAATATCCGTTCGCACCTCGGCCAGCACACCGGCCACCAGGGCCAGGTCCAGCAGTTGGCTGGTGGTGTAGTCCGCGCCATACAAGCGCTTGGCCAGCAGATGCACGGCCAGGCTGTTGGCGGCATCGTATGGGTTCACGCTGCGGCGCAGCTCGGCGCGATCACCACGGTCCAGGCGGGCAAAATCAGCCAGTTTTTTGTAGCGATCTTCTGTGGAAAGGTCGCTGGGCGACAGGGCCGTCCACCAAGCGCGTATGCTGTCCTGAGCGTGTTTCTGGGCCTGTTTTTCAGCGTCAGTCTTTGCACTGCCTCGCAACAACACATGCAAGGCCAGTGACGGCGATTCATCCTGCTGGGTGGTTGACATGTTTTGACTCCTGGTGACTGTCAATAATGGTGTACAGGGCCTTGCTGGCCTTGCCGGCAGACAACAGCTTGCCCAGGCTGTGGCGGGCTTTGACCACGCGGGCGTCGTCCATTTGCTCGATGGGGGCATTCAGCACCCATTGGTCAAACAGCTGCAGGCTGCGCTGATAGGTGAGGCTCATCCAGTGGCGGTATACCGGCAGTGGGTCGGGCTGTTGCGCCAGCTGATCCAGCGCCTGATAAAAGCTGGCTTCGGTAGCCTGCCAGAAGCTCTGCTCGACCATCGGCTCGGCATTGGCCTCGCTCGGATGGCGGAACATGGCGGCTTTGACTTGTTTGCGCAGCAGCTCGGCGCGCTCGCTGGCCAGTTGCAGCAGGCGCTGGACCGCGCCGGCAAAGGCTTTTCCTGCTCGGGGTCGGCCAGGGCCAACAGCGGCATCTGGCTGTCGTACCAGCATTTGGCTTTCATATTGTCCATCTCAAAGCCAAAACACCACAGCCGGGCAATCGGTTGCTTAAGCCGCCTCGCCTTGCCACGCAGAAAATCACTGACCACGGCGGCAGCTTGCTGCTGCTTGCTGCTGTCGCTCAGGGTGAGCGCCAGCCATTGCCGGTACTGGGTGTTGCCTTTTTTGCCTTTAACCGACAGCGGCGGTTTTTCGTTTTTGCTGTCCAGGGTGTAGGGCGTCAGCGGGTGCAGCCAGCCGTCGGTGTAATTGGTGCCATAGTTGCGGGTGCGATACTGGCGGAACAGCGGGATGTCGGTTTGCCCGCATATTTCGCAACACCCGCCATCCTGATGCGGCGGTGCCAGGCGGATGCGGCGCGGCATGCTCCAGTAGGCCTGCAGGGGGTGCACGGCGTCTGGCGGGGTTGGCACACCGGTCTTGTCGCTGATCCGGGTAGCACCCAGCCACGGCAGAATGGCAGCGTCCGGGCGCGGGCTGTGCCAATCTCCCGCATCCGCCGGCAAATCCTGGCGCGGAATCACATTCAGCCACAGCCGTTGCCACAGCGTGGCCTGCGGATCACTTGGCAGCACCAGTGTGGTCAGCGGGCCGCCGCCGCGCAGTGAAACACGATGCCCCACCCCGCCGCTGGGGGCGTTGATTTGCAGGGTGAACAGCGCCAGTGCAGTGCAACGCGGGCACAGGCCGGCCCACTGCGTGGTCTTGTTAAAATAACTGTTTGAGTCCGAACCCTGATCGATCAGCAGGTTGAGCGTGGAAATCGGCTCCTGGCTGGCCAGTGGGTCGAGGTCCTGCATGAACGCTGGCCCACTGTCTGGGCTCAGGGCAAACGCCGGCAGCCAGTCAGCCAGCGCCGCTTGCAGCGCCTCAGGCGTGGGCGGGGTGTGGTATAGCTGGAGCCACTCTTTCCGCGAATCGGGTGCCAGCCTGACTTGCAGTAGGCCAATCAGCAGTTGGTATGTTGCGCCGCAAAAATCCGCACGCGGCGCATCCAGATCGGCCCACTCCGGCCGGACGAGGTCACACACCGCCCCAGCGGTGGTGTGGCCGTCGTGCTGGCGGAAGGTGAGCCATTTTTCACTTAAATCTATTAAATTCATATAGTTACCAGGAAGTTTTACTTATTTTTTACCAGAAAAACAGCTAGTGCAGCACTAACCACGGCCCCCATGCAAAACGTGGCCACCTCAGGCTTACCCTGCAACATTTCCACCAGCCAAGTGGGAGGCATATAAATCAATGCCAACAAAATGTTACTTCTCATGCTTCACCCTCCTGCTCTTTCATTCGTAGTTTTTTAGTCAATATGATGGCTAACCAGTCAGGTGATGTAACTGTTGTAGTAGTGGTCGTAGTAGTATCGAACGTGACCATTTTTTCGGAGAGATTCATGGTGTCTATGCTCCACAAAGTAGATCTGAGGTGCAGCTACTGCCCCACAAGCACAGAATTTATCTAAAGCATGTGGTTTCTGTTGTTGTTTGTTAATCGGCAGACTGTCTACGCATCATATACCATTTCCGCTAGAATGTGCACTTCCCCGCGCTAGCGGGGATGAACCGCATGTGGGTTCTGGCGTAGTTTGCATTGCCATTACGTTCCCCGCGTCAGCGGGGATTGCCCGGCGCGGGCGTCTGCCCGCGCCGCCTTCACTGCCGCACCAGGCGCAGTCCGGTTTGCCGGCTGTAGCTCACCACCACCTCCCGCCCGGCGTCATCCACTCCGTAGCCCACGCCGTCGCCGTGAACATCGAACTCCATTGGCATAACCAGGCCGTGCTTGTCCAGCCACGGCCATTCGATTTGCGCCGCCGCCAATGGGGCGGCAAAACGGGTCTGCCAGTGCGCGGCCAGACCATGCAGTTGGGCATCGTTCACCCGCACCGCCGACATCGGCCAGGGGGATTCGCCCTCATCGCGCCAGGGGCGCAGGCGCTCGCCGTCCAGCCGGGCCAGAAACAGCTGGGTGCTGCCCTCCCCCAAACGGGTAGGGATGCGCAGTTCTTCTCCCCAGTGGGTGCTGCTCCCACGACAATAGCCTGCGCGCAGATTCAGACGGTTGATACGTGCCATCGAAGCTTTGCCCATTTCGCTGGCCTGATAGCGCTGTTCGGCGGCGTGCAGGGCGGCGGGGATGGCCTGCTCGGCGTGTTCGCCATATACCGCCTCCATCAGTTGCCGCACCGCGCCGGGCTGGCCCGATTCGCCAGGCGAAACAATGCCGCCAGCGGCGTGCAAGGCTTGCTGGGCCAGCCACAGTTGGCCAGTGGCGGGGTAGACGTATTGCCCGCGCGGAAACAATCTGGCGTACCAATCCATATCAATCTTGTCAGCGCTCGCCAGCGCTGGGCCGAACACATAAAACACCGGGGCGGGGCGGTGTTCCTGACCATCGGCGCTGAGCTGGCCATCGACATGGCGGGCGTGGCGTTGCAAACGACCGGCGCGTTGAATCAGCAAATCAATCGGGGCCAGGTCGCTGATCATGATGTCCACATCGTAATCAAGCGACTGTTCGAGCACCTGGCTACCCACCACCACCCGGCCACGCCGCTGTTCAGGGCCGGAGGTTTTGCCCAGGGCATCCAGCACATGGGTTTCAATCTCCAGCCGGTCGGCCATTACATAACGGCTGTGAAACAGCATGGGCACCGGGCCGGGCAGGCTGGCGCACAGCTGCGCCCAGGCTTCGCGGGCGTCTTCTACCGTGTTGCGAATCCAGGCCACGCACTGGCCAGCAGCCACGGCATCGGCAATCAGCGCCAGCACGGCGTCCAGTTCATGCACATGGGCCACACGCACCTGACGCGCCACATGCGGGCGGGTGGCGCAGGCGTGGATGTCGATGCGGGTGTGCACATGGGTAATCAAGGGATAGCGGGAGTCAGCAGCCAGCGCGGGCACCATGCCACGGCCACTGGCAAAGGCCTGGGTCAGCTCGGCGCCAACCTGGCTGGCAGGGTGGCGGATAGCAGAATGGCCGAGCCACCCAGCCGGGCGTGTTGTTCCAGCAGGGTTTTCAGGTGATCCAGCACATAGGTGTCAAACGCGTGGATTTCGTCGCAAATCAAGATTTTGTCAGCCAGGCCTTGCTGGCGCAGCGATTGATGGCGGGCCGGCAACACCGCCAGCAGCGCCTGGTCAATCGAGCCCACGCCCACATCGGCCAGCAGGGATTTTTTCTGGCTGTCGGCCAGCCAGCTATGGCACAGCAGGCTGGCGGTGTCTTCGCCGGGGCTGTAGGGGGCGTCAGCCGGGCGCTGGCTCAAGCGGAACGCCTCAACCAGCTGGCGGGCGGCATGTGCCAGCACGATGGCAGGGCGGGCATGGTCGGCGTACAGCCGGCGGTACACCTGGCCCACGCGGCGATACATCTGGTTGGCGGTGGCCATGGTGGGCAGGGCAAAGTACAGCCCGCTGGCCTGACCGGCGGCCATCAGCCGGTGCGCCAGAATCAGCGCGGCTTCGGTTTTGCCGGCACCGGTGACATCTTCCAGTAACAAGAGCTGCGGCTCGGCTGGCAGTGCGGCGGTGGCGGCCCAATGTTGCAGCGGGGTGGGGTCGTGCAGGTAGTCAAACAGCTGGGTCAGCGCCGCCGGGCCAGCATACTCGGCAGTCTGGCTGGGCCGCACGCCCGCGCCCGCCACGCAAGCCTGCGCGCGTGATTGCGCCAGCGCCCAATATTCGGCCAGCGGCAGCGGGCTGGCCTGGTAGGGAAAGTAAGCACTGTCCGAGCCCAGCCAGTCGGCCAGCACCATCAAGCCAGCCAGCGGCCAGCTCCAGCGCCGCAGCGCGCTTTCATCCAGATCGGCGATGGATGGCAGGCCATCCGGCAGCAACTGCGCTGCCATATCACGGCAAAACGCTTCGGCGGCGTCGATGTCGTCCGGGCAAAAAAATTCGTTCACCGCGCGCGCGCTGCCATAGGCTTCGTCCAGCGCCGGCTCGCCGTGGTGACCAAAAACGATCTCCAGCCAGGGCAGCCAGTCTTCCGGGTCGTCGTCTGCAGGCAAGAGATCGGCCAGCTGTGTATTCAGCACTTCCTGCCACAGCAAGCGCCCCAGGCTGTCGTGGCGCAGGGTGTAGGCCTTGCCGGCCACCCAGGGCACCAAGTCCGGGCTGTCATGGCGAAACAGGCCTTGAAAAGCGCGGGCAAACTTGCCCAAGTCGTGCAGAACGGCAAAAAAACACAGCACCTGTGCCGTGTGCTCGACCGGCCAGCCCAGTGACTTGGCGCAACGCGCCAGCCAGCGCGGGCGGTCGGCCAGTAATTGCGCCATCACCGCCGCCACATCCAGCGCGTGGCAGACCAGCAAATGCCAGCGCGGGCTTTCTTGCTCAGAGGAGTTGGAAGGTTTCGACTGAGCTTTTCCCCAGTAACGCCAGTAATGTCGCTGCGCCGCCATGATCGGCCTTTCATTGATTCATGCAAATGTCACAGCAAATCATGAAGGCAGATGGTCAGCAAGAAGAAAACATCCTTGCAGCCAGGATAATTGAGCAATATCAGCAGTTTGTTTGATCTGGCGCAGAAGAAACCGGTACAAAGCCGTGCAGCCAGCAGATGACGCAGCCAGCGCATTCCCCCAAGTTTCTGGAGATCACGCACCCGGCAAAGCGATAGGAAAGTAATAGAAGTGAACCAGCCACCACCATCAACCGATAGTGCCCGGCGTGCCGCTCACGGCGCGCCCCTCAACAGGGCTGCGCACCGTGAGCGGCGTGTGCGTTACAGCACGCCACCCAGCAGCAGGCCGCCGGTCAGTGCCATGCCGCCACCGATGATTTGCAGCAGCACACGGCTACGGTTCACCAGGCTTTGGCCCAGGCCAAAGCCGGCCAGATGCAGCAGCGCGGTGACGGCGGCAAAGCCGGCACCGTACAGCCAGAAGCTGCCGCCAGCCGGGGCTTCGGCACCATGGGCGTAGCCGTGGAACAGGGCAAAGCCGGCGGTCATGGCCACGGCAGCCAGAGTGGGCACGCGCACGGCCAGCGACACCATCAGGCCCAGCACCAGCACCGACAGGGCAATGCCGGTTTCGATGGCCGGCAGGCCCAGGCCCAAATGGCCAGCGACGCCACCCAGCAACATGGCCAGCACAAAGCTGGCCGGCAGCGCCAGCCGGGCCGAGCCGCCCAGCATGGCACCCCAGATGCCCACTGCCACCATGGCCAGCAGGTGGTCGGCACCGGAAATGGGGTGGGCCAGGCCGGCAAACAGGTCGAAATGTTCATGCGCGCCGGTGTGGGCAACAGCCAGCGGGGCGGCCAGGGTGGCCAGCACGGCCAGGGCGGAGCGAAGTTTCACCATATCATCCTCTTGAAAGTGGGCTTGGGTTGTGGCCAGCGCGGTACTGCTGGGCCGCCCGTTATCAGAATTACATCCAACTGTACGCTGTTACACGAAGCGTGCCAGGCCCGCCGGGATGGGAGGGGAAATGGCAGATGGCCCCGCTTGCCCCGGCAAAGCACTGGCATGTGGGATTAACAGCATAAAATCACTGGCTTGGCGGATGGGCTGTGGCTTTTGCGCTGGCTGGGCGGCCACGGCAAGGCGCTGGCCCTGGGTCAAGCTTGATTACAGTCTAATCACTTGGCACACAATATGGAATCCTGCTAACCGGTTTTCAGCCAAGCCGCTCGCCCTTAAGAAGTGCTTACAAAATGCAGCGAACAGTCCTGGCTAGTAGTCAGTCACGTTGAAACACAGGGGCACAGTCCGCGCCCCACCCCACAATGCCAACTCCCCACGGCGCACGATGTGGCGCAGCCTGGGTTCCCGCCTGCGCGGGAACGACACGTGAGGCCAGGCTCATGCCGAAAAAGGTCTAATCACCCATCACCTTGAAACGCAAGGGCATATGTGAGCAAGCTGACGTCGGGCATCTCTATTTGTTCTGTTAAAACAAATACTTGCCTTGCTTTGCCACAGCCAACCACCCGCCGCACTTCACCCCGTCATTCCCGCACAGGCGGGAATCCAGGGGCATCCACAGCGCGCAGCAGGTGCGTGCTCTCACCACCCCACGATGCCAATCCCCCACGGCGCACGATGTGGCACCGTCTGGGTTCCCGCCTGCGCGGGAACGACACGTGAGGTGAGGCGCATGCCGAAAGAGGTCTAGGGTCACGCTGAATTGATTCAGAAAAATCGTTTTTGCCAAAAGCAACACCCAGCAAAATCAACACTCTGGATTCCCGCCTGCTCAGGAATGACGATTTTTTCAGCGTATCCTTAGCCATCAGCCAGCGGCAGGCGCAGGGTAAAGCAGGCCCCGCCTTCTGCGCCGTTGTCGGCACGCAGCTGGCCGCCATGCTGCTCGACAATGCCAAAGCTGATGGACAGCCCCAACCCCGTGCCTCGCCCACTGGCTTGGTGGTGAAAAACGGCTCGAACAACCGCTGCTGCACGGCAGGCGACAGGCCAGGGCCGTTGTCGGCCACCCGCACCCAGGCGCAGCCGTCGGCCAGGTGCAGGCTGACGCTGACCTTGGGCGCGGGTTGGCCGGCGGTGGCGTCCACGGCGTTTTGCAGCAGGTTGATCAGTACCTGCTGGATGCGCCCGGCTGCGCCGCACAGCATCACCGGGCTGTCGGGCAGGTCCAGGCGCAGCTGCACCTGGGCGGGAGCGGCTTTTTCTACCCAGTGGGCCGATCGGCGCACGGCGTCGGCCAGGTCAAAGCGCTCTGCGCCACCCCGGTCGGTGGCGGAAAAGCGCTTGAGGCCGTCCACAATCGCCGCTGAGCGTTCTGCACCTTCCATCAGCCCGTCAATTAATGACGGCAGGTCGGCCAGAATGGCATCGATGCGCAGGCGGCGGCGCAGGGCGGCCAGTTCGGCGCTTTGTTCGCTGGCGTGTACGGCGGCCAGATAATCGCTCAGATGGCGGCCATAGCGTTGCATGGCGTGGGCATTGCCCAACACAAAGCTAATCGGGTTGTTCAGTTCATGCGCCACGCCGGCCACCAGCCGGCCCAGCGAGGCCATTTTTTCGGCTTGCACCAGCTGCGCCTGGGTGCGCTGGAGCGCGTCGTGGGCTTCGGCCAGTTCGGTGTGTTTGGCTTCCAGCGCTTCTTGCGAGGCCACCAGCTCGCGAAACACTTCGTCCATTTTGCTGACCACTTCGCTCCAGGTGCCAGGGTCGAGGGCGGTGTCGTCGGACAGGTGGGCGGCGCTGATGGCGGCGGGGGTCAGGCGGGGTGAGCTCATGGTGGTTCAGTGCACCGTGCAAACCATACAGGGATCAAACGAACGCACCACATGCTGGATGCGCACGTCCTGATTGGCCACGCCTTCCAGGGCAATTTCCAGCGGACCGGGCTGGCCGTGGGCGTCACGCGGGGAAAAGTTCCAGCTGGTTGGCGCAATGATCTGATAACGGCTGATTCGCCCACCTTCCACGCTGGCCCAGTGGCCCAGTGCGCCGCGTGCGGCTTCGGTCAGCCCGGCGGCCATGCCATCGGTGAGCGGGGTGTGGGTGGGCGGCTGGATAAATGGCTCAGACAGTTCCAGCGCGGCCAGCCAGTGCTGAATTGCCTGCACCAGCCAGGCGGCTTCAATCTGGCGGGCCAGCAGGCGGGTGAGCACCGAGCCGCCGTGCTGGCGCACCAGCGCGGTCAGACACGGTTGGCCCGCCAGCAGCTGGCGGGCCAGTGCGCCGGTTTCGGCGGGCAGCCCGGCCAGGCGTGGTGCTTTGTTCCAGCTGTAAGCGCCGTGCTTGTGCGGGTTGGGCAGGGTATCGCCTGCGGCGGGATGACGCGGCGGCGCGGCCTCATACCAGCTGTGGCTGACATCTTCGCTCAGCAGGCTCAGGTCCAGCGGCTGCGCGCGCCCGTCGGCCCACAGTCCGGCTGGCCACGGTGCGTTCCCCTGGTTGTGGTAGGCGGCAAACGCCAGAAAACGGTCGCCCGCCCGGCCCAGCCGGGCAAAGTCCAGCGCATCGGCGGCGCGCAGCCAGCGCCCGGCGTCGCCAGCCCCGGCGCGCAGCGCGTCCAGATCATCTGGCTGTTGCAGCGCCAGCATGTGTTCGATGGGCACGCCCAGCAGCACGGTTTCGACAAACTGGCGCACTTCGGCCAGCCAGCCCAGCAGGCGCAGGCGCTCCACTGCGTCCACTGTGCGGGTCACGCCGCCGGGCTGCAGGGCCAGGGTGTGCGGCCAGCGTCCGGCCAGCAAGCCCACCATGCGCAGCAGGGTGGCGCGCGCCGCCAGCCATTGCCGCGCCGCCGGGCCGCCACTGCCCAGCCGCGCGGCCCAGTCGGCGTGCCAGGGCTGGCCGGCATAGTCGGCGTGGGCCAGGTCGGGGGCAAAAAACAGGTAAAAATGGGTGAGGTGGTCGGCCAGGTTTTCGCAGGCGTGGACAATATTCATCACCCGCTCGCCGTTGGCGGCCGGGCTGACGCCGGTCAGCGCCTGAATCAGTCGCACCGCCGCCACCGACTGCGATACCGAACAAATGCCGCAAATGCGTGGCACCACCACCAGCGCATCGGCCAAAGGCCGGCCCACCAGCGCACGCTCAAAGCCGCGATACATCGGGCTGGTCACCTGGGCGCTGCTCACCCGTTCGTCGTCCAGGGTCAGATTGACTGCCAGATCGCCCTCCACCCGGTTGAACGGGCCCAGAATCTTGCGGCTCATCGACGTTTTCCTATGGGTGGGGTGGGGGCAATGTCCAGCCGGTCAGACTGGGCGTTATGGCGCAGCCGCGCCGGGGTGGCCGACTTGGACAACGCCGACAGCGCCACAAACCAGGCTTTGGGCATGTCGGATGGCAAGATGGTGGGCAGGCCAGCCAGTTTGGGCGTGGTCAGCGGCTGACGGTGTGGCGCGGCAAAGTCTGGCGCGGTGCAGTCGATGCAGGAAAACCCGCCTTTCAGGCACGAGCTGCCGCCATGCCAAGGGCGGATATTGCAATCGGCATGCGCCTGGGTGCCGCGACAGCCCAGGTGTTCAATCAAACAGCCTTGCTGGCCGAGCGCGTGGGCGGTGGCCTTGAATTCGTAAAATTCGTTGCGCGGGCAGCCATGGTGCACCAGCCGGTCGGCATAGAAGCGCGGGCGCTGCAGGCTGTCCAGCCCGCTGGCGGGCAAGGCGTGGGCGGCCAGCAGCGCCAGGGTGTCCAGCACCCAGCCGGGGTGCGTGGGGCAGCCGGCAATATTCACCACCGGCAAACCGCCACGGGCAATAAAACCCGCGCCCAGCACGCCACCGGGCTGGTCGCCATCAAACTGCAGGCCGCGCCCGCCAATGCCGGCATCGTCAGCCGCGCCCACCCCGCCAAACGCGGCACAGCCCCCCACCGCCACCACACACTGGGCCACCCTGGCCAGCCGCACCACCCGTGCCACCAGCGGTTCGCCACCGCCCAGGGTCTGGCACTGGCCGGCAAATGCGGTCAGCAGCGCACCTTCAATGCACAGGATGTCCAACGGCTGCCGACCCGCTTCCATGGCGTCCAGCGTGGCCAGCAGCTCGGTTCCGCTCAGCGCCGACAGGGAGGGATGCCAGACCAGCTCGATCCCGGCTTGCGCCAGCGCCGTCAGGCAATCGGGCGATTCGGCGGTCAGCAGCGACATCGAACACCCGCCACAGCCCCCCGCACCCAGCCAGACCAGGGTTTTCATCGGCATGGCGGGGTAGGGCGAAGGGAGGGCAGAAAACAGGCAGCGGGCATGGGCAGGCAATCCGGAAGGGCAAGGTAGGCATTATATCGGGCTGACGACGGGCGGGCAGGGCTGGGGCGCGACGGATCAGGATAATCACCTGCCCCATACTTCACGGCCCGTAAGCTGACGTGGTCTAGGCGGCTCACCTGCGCGGGTGTGCGCTGCCCGCTGTGCGGGGGACGCATCGGGGCAAAGGGCTTGTTGCAGCTACTTTACTTATATTAAATGGGGCTGCTGTTGGCGTGGAATCCACCGTCAATGCCGTGTTTCGCCAAACACCTCATCCAGCGACGTGGCATCCAGCACCCGGTCGTCCCAGGTTTCCAGCTGGGCGGGCGTGGCGGCGGCAATGCTGGCCAGCAGTGTGGCCGACAGCGCACCAAAACGGCGGGTCAACAGTCGTTGCAGCAACAAGGCTTCACCTGCTGCATGCCGTTGGCAATCGTCTGCGCTTTCCTGCGGTCAATATTGGTTTCCAGCATTTCCATCCCTTTCGTCAATTCTTCGGCATCGGGCACGGCCAGTCCGGGCATTTTGCGTTGCAGCCGGTGTTTTATCCAGCGTGTCACCACCCGGTCGATGCGCTGCTTGAACGGGGAGTGGGCGATGGCGTCAGCCAGGTTGCGGATGTCGCCGTTGTACAGCACGATGGGCAGCACCGGCGGTAACCCTTCCGCAGCGTTGACCGCCTTGCTGCGCAGCAGGTGATCGTACAGCGCAGCAACGTATTGCAGCATCCGCGCTGGCATGCTCCAGTGCCTGTTCAAAAGACAACACGCCCGGTGAGCCGCGCGACGACGTCACCCGTATGTCAGCGGATGCAGCGCATCCGGCGTGTTGCCGGTCCGCCTTGACAGCGGATCAGCTATAATCCCGGCTTTATCTGTTTATTAGCGTCGGCGCACATGAGCATCAAATCGGATACATGGATTCGCCGCATGGCGGCAGCACACGGCATGATCGAGCCGTTTGAACCGGGACAGGTGCGGGAAGTGGACGGGCGCAAGATCGTCTCTTACGGCACGTCCAGCTACGGCTACGATATCCGTTGCGCCAACGAATTCAAGATTTTCACCAATATCAACAGCACCATCGTTGATCCGAAAGACTTTGACCACAACAACTTTGTCGATTTCAACGGCGACGTGTGCATCATTCCGCCCAATTCGTTTGCCCTGGCGCGCACGGTGGAATACTTCCGCATTCCGCGCAATGTGCTGACCATCTGCCTGGGCAAGAGCACTTACGCCCGCTGCGGCATCATCGTCAACGTCACGCCGTTTGAGCCGGAATGGGAAGGCTACGTCACGCTGGAGTTTTCCAACACCACGCCGCTGCCGGCCAAAATCTACGCGGGCGAAGGCTGCGCGCAGGTGCTGTTCTTTGAAAGCGATGAAGTGTGCGAAACCAGCTACAAGGATCGCGGCGGCAAGTATCAGGGCCAGGTGGGCGTGACCCTGCCCAAAACCTGAGCGGGATCGATCGGTGCCGCGCAGGTGTTGTCATGGCCCGGACGGGCCATGTTTCATTTTAGCGACACCCTGGCCGTCACCGCCAAGTGAACACCGGGCGTCAGCGCCTGGTCAGGGGGCGGCTTGTGCCAGGGGATTTTCCGGCAATTTCCCGGTAATGGACTATTCTGCAAACAGGATCTCCTGAGTGAAGAAGCGATGAACTGGATGGTGCAACCGCCCCCCTTGCGGTTGCACCATTTTTTTATCAGAAATTCACCGATTTTTGATTGACGCGTTCTGTCTGGGTTTTATAATTCGCCCCCATTGCCGTTTTCCGTTTTGCAGTGCAACGCAGTGTGCCGCCGTTGCCCTGCCAGACCGATTCCGCCGGCCTGTGGCCAAGATTTCGCCCGTCGGCGCTACTGTGTCATTAATGGAGGTCATCATGACAAGCCGTGTACTTACTGCCTCTTTGGCATTGCACCAACCTTCTTTCTTGCAACATATCCCTGTGACCTAGGTTTCTGGAGACCCCGATCAATGGACCGAATCGCTGCCGACGCGCTCGCCGCGGCACTGCCTGACCTTTCCCTCGACTTTGCCCACGTCAAGGCCCAACTGGCCAAGGGCTACGACAAGCCCTTCCTGGTGCTGGATACCCAGATTGTCCGTGAAAAATGCCGCCGCTTCTTTGCCGCCATGCCGCGCGTGCGCCCGCACTTTGCCGTCAAGTCCAACCCGGACAACCGCGTGCTGCAGGTGCTGAAAGAAGAAGGCGTCGGTTTTGAAATCGCCTCGATCGCCGAGCTGGATCAGCTGCTGGCGCTCGGCGTGGCCCCTGCCGAAATTTTCTACAGCAACCCGATGAAGTCGCGCGCTTACGTGGAGTACGCCGTGGCCAAAGGGGTCGAGTGGTTTGTGATTGACTCGGTCGAAGAACTGCAAAAAATCCACAGCGTCTCGCCCACCGCCAAGACCTATCTGCGCATCTTCACCACCAATGTGGGCAGCGACTGGCCGCTGTCGGGCAAGTTTGGCGCTTATGAAGCCGAAATCCGCGACATCATTGCCGAAGCCGCCCGCCTGGGGGCCGATCTGGCCGGGGTGACCTTCCACGTCGGTTCGCAGTGCCTGAACCCGGAAAACTGGAAAGTGGGCCTGGAAGCCACCCGCCAGGTGTTCGACCAGATGCAGGCCGCCGGCCTGAAACCGCGCCTGGTGAATATCGGCGGCGGTTACCCGGTAACCCACACCAAGGCCATTCCGTCGATTGGCGAAATTGGTGCCGTGGTTAACGCCGGCCTGGCCGCGTTTGGCGATGAGGTGCAGGTGATTGCCGAACCGGGCCGTTATCTGGTGTCCGACGCTGGTTATTTTGTCTGCCGCGTGGTCGGCACCGCCACCCGTCAGGGCAAGCGCTGGGTGTACTTCGACGCCGGCATGTTTGGCGGCATCATCGAAACCACCGAAGGCCTGAAGTACACGATCGAAACCGACCGCACCGGTGCAGAAATCATCTGGACCGTGGCCGGCCCAACCTGCGATTCGCTGGACATCTGCACCCGCGACCAGGCGCTGCCGGAAGATCTGGTGGAAGGTGACTTCATCTACATCAAGAACGCCGGAGCCTACACCACGGCTTACGCCAGTACCTTCAATGGCTTCCCGCTGCCGGATGTGATCATCCTGTAATTGCAGTTGGCGATAGCCCATGCACGACACCACGCCCCCGTCTGGCTTGCGCCAGCGGGGGCGTGGTGATTGGGGGGAGGGGTTAAGCTGCCTCCAGCCGGTACCAGACATGCCGGCACAAGCGGCTGGTATGTGCCAGCGCCGGGTGGTCAAATTCGCCCTGATACACCATGCCCAGCCGCTGCATCAGCGCCTGCGAGCGCAGATTGCTGCACGCGGTAAACGCCACCAGCTGCGGCAATTCCAGCTGGGTAAATCCCACGCCGATGGCCAGTTGCGCGGCCTCCCGCGCCAGCCCCTGGCCCCAGGCCGGGCGCACCAGCCGCCACACCAGTTCCACTGCCGGGGCAAACGGCAAGTTCTCCGGTGCCGGATTCAGCCCGACACAGCCAATCAGCTGGCCGCTGGCGGCCAGTTCCACTGCCCATACTCCCCAGCCACGCTGGTTCAGGCCGGTGTCCAAGCGTTCAAGCAGGGCGTCGCTGCCGGCACGGTCAAGCGCGGCGGGAAACTCGGCCATCACTTCGGGGTCGGCGTTCAATGCAGCAAAGGCTGGCCGGTCGCTTTCCTGCCAGCCGCGCAAGCGTACCCGTTGGCCGCGCAGGGCATGTGCTGGCATGTTCATCCGGCGTGCGTTCATGCCTCAGCTCCACTGCCTCCCATCGGCGAGCACAGCTCAATCAGCGTGCCTTCTGCCGCCCGCACATACGCCACCACCTGCCCCCAGGGCTTGAGCGCCGGTTCGGCCAGCGCGCTGGCACCGGCGGCCACCGCCTGAGTATAGGCGGCGGTGACATCGTCGCAGACAAACGCCAGCTCAATGGCTGGTGGCGGGCTGGCCGGGTCGAGCTTCTGGTAGCCCGCTGCGCCAAAATGGCTGTCGCCCAGCGCGTGGCTGGCAAACGCCAGCGTGGTGGCACCGGTGTCCAGTTCGCCGTACTGGCCGGAGTCATGCAAGAAACGCAGCGCAAAACCAAAGGCGCGCTGGTAAAACGCCAGCGTATCGCTGACATCGGCCACATAAACAATGGCATAGGCAAATTTCATTAAGGTTCTCCTGGGGAATGCCTGTTCAGCTTGGCGGATGCTGAATCAATTGTCCACGCTGCTGCCGCAGCCATTTGGCAAGGTTAGCCGATGCCACCTGGGAACTTTATGCCAGAATCGCCCCCCTCACCGGACATGGCGGCACAGAAGGGCCGCGTTCAGGAGCAAGCATGTTCAAAAAACTATTGGCGTCGATCGGCGTGGGCAGCGCCAGTGTGGATACCCAGATTCATCAGCCGGAGCTCAGTCCTGGCCAGTTGATGCAGGGTCAGGTGGTGGTGCAGGGTGGGCAGAGCGAACAGGCGATTGAAAAAATCGAACTGGTGCTGATGACCCAGGCCGAGCAGGAACGCGGCGACAGCGAGCGGCAAGTGGCCTGGCCGCTGTGCCGGCTGCCGGTCAGCGGCGGTTTTGTGATTGGTGCGGGTGAAACCCGGATTTTTCCGTTTCAGATGACCTTGCCGCTGGAAACCCCAGTCAATGCGCTGCGCACCCACAGTGGCCGCACGCCGCTGGTGTGGGTGCATACCGACCTGGCGATTGCTGCAGGGGTGGACAGCGATGATCGCGACAGTCTGCTGGTGTTGCCGCCGGCACCGCTGCAAACCCTGCTGGACGCTTTTGCCCGGCTGGACTGGTATGTATACGGCTCGGATGTGGAAGTGGGCACCGCCCATGTGGGAAGCACGATCAGCACGCTGGGGTGTTATCAGGAAATCGAACTGCGCCCGCACGGAGGAAGCTGGCGGGTGCAGGAAATTGAACTGACCTGCCTTAGCGATGGGCGGACCACGCATGTGCTGGTGGAAGTGGACATCCGCTTTGGCCGCGACAGCTATTACATCCTGCAGATGGGGCCAGACTTTGCCCGCCAGGATTGGGTGGCCATTTTGCGCAATACCTTGCCTCTGTAGTTGGCGGCGCGATTCTCCGTTTGAGCTGCAAGCAGAAAAAAGCCGCGCGATTGCGCGGCTTTTTTCTGCTTGCAGCCAAGTGATGCCGCTGGCGCAGCACAGCGTGCCACGCCAGGCGTCAGCTTAAGGCTTACTCGCCATATACCGGGAAACGGGCGCACAGGGCTTTCACCTGTTCTGCCACATTGGCCAGATTGGCGTCGTCTGCCGGCTGGTCCAGCACGTCGGCAATCAGGTTGGCCAACTGACGGGCTTCGGTTTCGCCAAAGCCACGGGTGGTCATCGCCGGGGCACCGATGCGGATGCCGGAGGTAACAAACGGTTTTTCCGGGTCGTTCGGAATGGCGTTCTTGTTCACGGTGATGTGGGCGCGGCCCAGGGCGGCTTCGGCGTCCTTGCCGGTGATCTGCTTGGCGCGCAGGTCGAGCAGGAACACATGGCTTTCGGTGCGGCCAGACACAATGCGCAGGCCACGCTTGGTCAGCTCTTCGGCCATGGCGCTGGCGTTCACCTTCACTTGCCTGGCGTAGGTCTTGAACTCGTCCGACGCGGCTTCCTTGAAGGCCACGGCCTTGGCGGCAATCACATGCATCAGCGGGCCACCCTGCAGGCAGGGGAAGATGGCCGAGTTCAGGATTTTTTCGTGTTCGGCGCGGGCCAGAATCACGCCGCCGCGCGGGCCGCGCAGGGTCTTGTGGGTGGTGGTGGTCACGAAGTCGGCAAACGGCACCGGGTTCGGGTATTCACCACCGGCCACCAGGCCAGCGTAGTGGGCCATGTCGACAAACAGATAGGCACCCACTTCGTCGGCGATGGCGCGGAAGCGCGCCCAGTCGATTTCCAGCGCATAGGCAGACGCGCCGGCGACAATCATCTTCGGCTTGTGTTCGCGGGCCAGACGGGCCACTTCGTCGTAATCGATGGCTTCGGCTTCGTTCAGGCCGTAGGCCACCACGTTGTACAGCTTGCCGGAGATATTGACCGACGCGCCGTGGGTCAGGTGGCCGCCATGCGCCAGGCTCATGCCCAGGATGGTATCGCCCGGCTTGAGCACCGACACGTACACGGCCTGGTTGGCCTGCGAGCCGGAATGCGGCTGCACATTGGCGTATTCGGCACCAAACAGGGCTTTCAGGCGGTCGATGGCCAGTTGCTCCACCTGGTCAACGTATTCGCAACCCCCGTAGTAACGCTTGCCGGGGTAACCTTCGGCATACTTGTTGGTCAGCACCGAGCCCTGGGCTTCCATGACGGCGTAGCTGACGTAGTTTTCCGAAGCGATCAGTTCGACATGGTCTTCCTGGCGACGGAACTCGTCGTCCATCATCGCGGCGAGTTCGGGGTCGTAGGCATGAATGGTCTGGTCGGCAGCAAACATGGGGTGGATTCCAATCGGTGGGGAAGTAAAGATTGCTGGAATTTTACACGATTCCGGGCAGTTTTCGCCATGAAATGGCGGCGCGCCGGCTATGAAGCGCTTTCATCACCGCCCGGCTGGCGCTGGCGCAAGAGCCGGGGTGCCGGCCTGGCCGGTGCCCCGTCGGTGGGCTGGATTCAATGCAGGCCAGGCGAGCTGGCCGCCGGGTCGTTGACGGTCACAAAAAACGGAATGCCGTGTTCGCGGTCGGCTTGTACCTGTTTGATCAGGCGGATGTCTTCCACCTGGCATTCCTTGAGCAGGCCGATGAACTCTTCGGCCACCCGCTCGACCGAATCCAGCGGGGCCAGCGTCCAGGCGTGCGCGGCCCAGTTTTTGTCGTCGCCGGGGGTGCTGATGGTAAAGCGCAGTTCGCCGTTGTCGTGGGCGGCGGCAATGGCGGTCATCGGCATTGAGTGTTCGCGCAGCTTGCGGATGATATTGCTGGCAAACACCTGCAGATTGACTTCCTGGCGGGCGGCCTGGCCCTGGCGGTGCGCTTCGTGCAGCCAGTTGGGCACGCGCGGAATCGGAAACAGCGTGACCCCAGGGGTGTTGAGCTGCTCGGTCAGCAGCTTCATCAGCGGCATGCCCCACGCGCCCACGCTGCCGCCCAGTTTGACGGGCAATTCACCATTGGCCTCGCGCATGGCCACGCCCACCAGATAGCGGACAAACACGCCGTCGTCCTTGACTGGCACCGGGTCGCCGGGCAGTTCCACCGGCAGGCCACGGGCGGCGTCGGCCAGGTTGCGGGTGTAGCGGTACAGCTGGCTGAATGACAGGTTGGCCAGGGTGTCCGGGTGAACCAGCTTGCCGGACACCACGCATTCGGCGTCGGGTGCAATCACGCCGTGCTCACGCAGCAGGGTATTGAGCGCATCCACATTGTTCAGCCGGTCGGGCAGGCGCGCCTGGCCCTTGCAGCCGGCCACCAGCACCACCGGCAGGGCAAAGATCACGGCGTGGCGGTCGTTGCCGGCCTGGGTGATCACGTCCTGCGCGGCGTACCACAGGGCTTTATACACTTCCTGTGACGGGGCGTTGTGCAGGGCCAGCTTGAGCGTGTCGTCCTCGCCTTCGGCCAGTTGGGCGGCCATGGCATCTTTCAGTGCTTCGGCACGGGTCAGCGCCCGGCCAGCTTCGCGCTCGGTGAGCAGCGCCATGGCCAGACGAATCAGCAGGTTATCCGGGTCTACGCGGGGGTACAGGCGGGGGTCAGGCAGCAGCATCGACATGGTGAATTCCGCAGTGGGCAACAAAATCGGCGTCATTGTCGCACAGAAGCCGCTCGCGTGCGTTTGCTCGCGCCGTTTACTGCCGGCAGGGTGCTGGCGTGATCCGGCTGGCGGCGGAATGTTCGCTACCGAACATGCAAACTTGTTCCACAGCGACAATTTTTTACATAAATGATGCCTAGCAACATACCCGGCGTTGACAGCCGGCAGGGGGAACCGGATAATCCGGTCTTGTTGAGATGCAGCAATTGCTTCTTGATAGTTTCTCCTCTATTTCTCCTTTGTAGATTGAAGCGCGGGTCGCAAGCCCCGCGCTTTTTTTTGTCTTTTTTTTACCTATCCTTGTTTTTATTCGGTTTTTTCATTCCATTTGCCTGTGGCTGGGCTCTGGCGGATAGCGCCATGCACCCGCATGGGCAGGCATTGGCCTGGGTGGCTGACGCGTGGAATGGGCCATGGGGCAAACCACGCTGATTTTGCTGCATTGCAACATAATACATGTTCATCTACGCTGATTTTGGTTTGTTTTTGTACATTTTTCCAACAAAAACGAAGCATGGCCCGCGTTTGACCTAGCGCAAACATTGTGCATTTTCTGCCCTGACAGGGCAGAAACAGCCAACTTCCCCCCTTTTTTTTGCCGCAGATCGCCGTAGAATGCTCCACGCGTCAATACACCGGTTGCGCCTTCTGGCCGCCGTGTCAGGGCGGCGGG